>Ga0209536_100010209_pt1 | contig 13876 bp, 9 predicted proteins | sample DeeMarSeWOR28_12_FD_187461 | JGI IMG/M metagenome (GOLD analysis project Ga0209536, IMG submission 187461) | Marine sediment microbial communities from White Oak River estuary, North Carolina - WOR-2-8_12 (SPAdes) (version 2) | ecosystem: Environmental > Aquatic > Marine > Intertidal zone >...
AGGAACGCCCTGAGGATTGTATTCATTGGGCCATATGCTGTACGATGTGTCCGGACGTTGCCATTACCATCAGCGAGATAGCTGAAGAGGCAGCCGCGCAAAAATAAACGGAGGAAAACATGGGTAAAGTATTGATGAAGGGAAACGAAGCCATTGGAGAAGCAGCTATCCGGGCCGGGTGCCTTAATTATTTTGCTTATCCGATAACCCCGCAATCCGAAGTCGCCGAATATCTGGCCAGCCGCATGACTGAAGCCGGTGGCGTCTTTTTGCAAGGTGAAAGTGAGGTTGCGGTATCTTACATGATATTCGGGGCTGCAGCCTGCGGCGAGCGGGTTTTCACAACCTCATCGAGCCCGGGCATCAGTTTGATGTGTGAAGGCATCAGCTATATCACCGCAGCCCAATGCCCGGCTGTATTTGTTAATATCATGCGCGGGGGGCCGGGACTGGGCGGCATCCTCCCGTCGCAGGCCGATTATATGCAGGCGACCAAGGGCGGTGGACATGGCGATTATAAACTTCTTGTTATGGCACCCGCCAGCGTCCAGGAAGCCGTTGAAATGGTGATGCGTGCTTTTCCGCTGGCTGAAAAATACCGCAATCCGGTCATGATTCTGGGAGATGGGCTGATTGGGCAGATGATGGAGCCGGTTGAATTCCTGGATCATCTTAAGGTTGAACCGACCAATAAAGATGATTGGGCCACCAATGGATTGGACACCCGCAAAAGCAATACGCGCAATCTGGTTAAAACGCTTTATCTGAATCCGGAGGAATTGAATGCCCACAATCTCAAGCTGAAAGCCAAGTACGAGAAAATGGAGCGAGAAGAGATCCTCTATGAAAACTTTAACCTGGAAGGGGATTACAAGGCCCTGATTGTGAGTTACGGAACCATGAGTCGCGTGTGCCGGACCGCGATCAACAATTTGAAGGCGGAAGGACTCGAAGTGGGGATGGTAAGACCTCAGCATCTGTTTCCTTTTCCCCATAAAGCTATTCTGGAGGCTGCTGAAAAACAAAGCTGTCAGGCGGTGCTAAGCGTTGAGATGTGCATGGGCCAGATGGTCGAAGATGTGGAGCGCAGTGTGTGCGGAAAGCGACCCGTGCATTGGTTTGGAAAATGCGGTGGCGAAGTGCCGAGCCCGGAAGAGGTTATGGAAGAAACCCAAAAATTAGTGAATTAAGGAGTCATACATGGGAAAGACATTTCAAAAACCGGAAGCCCTGTCAGACACGATTACCCACTATTGTCCGGGGTGTACTCACGGCGTGGCCCATCGGCTGATAGCTGAGGTCATCGATGAACTGGGAATTCGGGGAAGAACGGTGGGTGTCGGGCCTGTAGGCTGCGCTGTGCTGATGTACAATTATTTTACATTCGATTTCCAGGAGGCTGCCCATGGCCGTGCGCCGGCGATGGCTACCGGGATAAAGCGGGTGCGTCCGGATCTCATGGTGTTTACCTACCAAGGCGATGGTGACCTTGCAAGCATCGGTTTGAGTGAGATTATGCACGCTGCCAATCGCGGGGAAAAATTCACCACGATTTTCATCAACAATGCGGTTTACGGTATGACGGGCGGACAGATGGCGCCCACAACCATGCCTGACCAGCGGACCACAACTTCTCCCTTTGGCCGCAAAGTCGCTGAAGTCGGTATGCCGATTAAGGTGGCCGAATTGCTTGCAGCCCTGGAAACACCGGGGTATATCGTCAGGCAGGCGCTGGTTGCGCCAAAATATATCAACAGGGCAAAAAAAGCGATTAAAAAGGCCTTTACCTATCAGCAGGAAAATCGTTGCTTCAGCATGGTGGAACTGATCAGCACCTGTCCGACCAATTGGGGCATGACGCCGCTGGATGCCCTGAAATGGGCCGAAGAGAAAATGTTGCCGTATTACAAGTTAGGCGAATTCAAAACCCCGGAGGCCGCTGAAATCGAAGACCCGGATTCGTAAAGCCGAGAATATCGAATGAGCCGAATGTAGCCAAAGGGTTGTGGACTTCGGATTGCCTGTCGCTTGTTTCCAGTCGCGAATCGTTGGGATCAAAACGCGCAAACAGGTAACCGGAAACCAACCGCACGATCTAATCTTGAGGAGGCGTTATGCAAAATGAAATTCAATTTGCCGGGTTTGGTGGCCAGGGGATTATGCTTATGGGACAAATCCTGGCTCAGGCAGCCATGAAAGCAGGCTTTGAGGTGGTATGGATTCCTTCTTATGGCCCTGAAATGCGGGGTGGTACAGCCTATTGTACCGTGGTTATCAGTGACAGCCCCATCGGATCACCGATCATACGGAACCCCAAGCATCTGGTTGCCATGAATCGCCCCTCTTTGGAAAAATTTGCTCCCGCGGTAAAACCCGGCGGTGTTATTTTCATCAACAGCTCCATTATTGACATTGAAGCCGGCCGAGATGATGTCGATGTACTGAAGGTGCCCATTATTGAAATTGCCAGGGAGATTGGCAGTATCAAAACAGCAAACATCATTGCCCTGGCTGCCTTTGTTACCCGCAGCAAGGTTATTGACTTTGATTTACTGAAAGAATCAGTTAGGGAAAAATTTGCCGAAAAGGAAAAAATAATTCCCATTAATATGAAGGCGCTTGAGGAAGGCCGCAAGGCGGCGCTCAGTTAAAAAATGATTAGAAGTGGTTTCAAAACCCCATCTAAAACCGAATCTCGACGCTTAGGGCCTTCTCAAAATAAAGAGCTCATCCGCCTCCGGCGGACTGCGCTTTTTCGTCGGCCCGCGCCCTGACCTTCGGCGCGGTCTGCGGTTTTGAAATCACTTCTAAAAGTTATCTAAAAATGTCTTTTGGCCAATATGAAACCCTCCGTACCCGATTATATCTTATCGCTAAAACCATATGTTCCCGGAAAGCCCATTGAAGAGCTTGAGCGGGAATATGGCCTTGTCAATGTTGTCAAGCTTGCATCCAATGAAAATCCTTTGGGCCCATCTCCCATGGCTGTCAGAGCTATCCAGAGGGCCGTCGGCCATCTGAACCGTTATCCGGACGGCGGCTGTTATGAATTGATTCAGTGTATTGCCAAAAAATTCAGTGTCTCTGCGGAAAGTATTGTAATCGGAAACGGCTCCGATGATATCATAGCAATGCTTGCCACTGCTTTGTTGAGGCCAGGGGATGAGGTGATCCTGGCAAAACCTTCCTTTCTTTTTTACGAGATTGCCGCTGTCAGCGCTGGTGCGAAGCCGGTGTGGGTGCCCCTAAAATCTTTTGCCGCTGATCTTGAGGGCATGCTAAAAAAAATGAGTTCTCGCACCCGGATGGTCTTCCTGACCCATCCCCATAACCCTACCGGAGCCGTTTTATCGAAAGTGGAATTTGATAATTTCATTTCCGCCATGCCGCCGGAGGTTGTAATTGTGTTGGATGAGGCCTATATCGAATTTGTTCGAAACCCGCAGGGACTGAGTTGTCTGGGATATATGGACAGTGAAAACATGATCGTGGGGATGCGGACTTTTTCAAAAGCTTATGGTTTGGCCGGACTGCGCATAGGCTACGGACTGATGGCGCCGTTCCTTGCGGATATTCTCAACCGGGTAAGGCAGCCCTTTAACGTAAATGCATTGGCCCAGGCTGCAGCGATAGCTGCTTTAGCGGATGAAGATTTTTTAAAAAAAACTATCGAGCTCATTCACCGGGAACTAGATTTTATGTATGCATCTCTCGACCGGCTCGGCATCGATTATCTCAGATCTGAGGCCAATTTTTTTCTCATCGATGTGGGATGCAGTGCGGATGAGGTTTTTAACGAATTATTAAAGCAGGGAATTATCGTGCGATCGATGTCTTCCTACGGTTACAAATCGTTTATCCGTGTCAATATTGGAATTCGCGAAGAAAATGTGCGTTTTTTAAATGCTCTGGGAAGCATTATTCGCTAGTGTTGTGTCCCGGAAATATTTTTCAACAGCTAATTGCCGGGCATATAGTCGGCATCCCGCCACGCCCGCGAAGGCAGGGGGCCGGAACCATTGATTTTTTTTGGGCGCCCGCTTTCGCCGGAATGACAGACGCCAATCATAATATTTATATTCTAATGGTATTATTACCAATATTTTGTAAATTATTTGCCGGGCACAACACTACAAGCGGTTTCAAATTCTCAGATCGCGCCGAAGGTCAAGGCGCGGGCCGAGCAAAAAGCCCAGTCCGCCGGAGGCGGATGAGCTCTTTATTTTGAGGAGGCCCGCAATCCGCCTGAGGCGGATTAGATGGGGTCTTGGAACCAATTATAGCAATTATCCCCAAGAGGTGATGATTTTTTACTGGAAAGGGGCCAAGTGCCCAAGATGCCATGAAAAAGCTCCTCATTACCATAGACGGCCCCGCAGGGGCTGGTAAAACAACGATAAGCAAGGATCTTGCCGGTCGGTTGGATTATACCTACATTGATACCGGCGCACTTTACCGCGGCGTTGCCCTATCGGTGAAAAACCGCGGGGTGAATCCGGAAGATCAAAAAGATCTTGAGAAATTGTGCGGCGGACTCGAGATGGCCTTTCGCCTGCGCAAAGGCGGATTGCGGTTAATATGCAACCAGGTTGATATCACCGATATGATTCGAACACCGGAAGTTACGATGCTGGCCTCGGCGGTTTCGGCCAAATCCGTTGTTCGTAAATACCTTCTTGAGCTGCAAAGGGCCATGGGGCGAGAAAAGGGTGTGGTGTTTGAAGGGCGCGACATGGGCACGGTGGTTTTCCCCAATGCGGATCTCAAGTTTTTTTTAAATGCTTCCAAAAAAGCCCGTGCCTTGCGACGATACAAAGAGCTTGCCTCAGAGTCCTCCATAACGCTGGATGAGGTTGAAAGAGATCTCAATCGGCGGGATGAGAATGACAGCACCAGAAAGATAGCACCACTGAAGCCTGCAGCCGATGCCATTCAGATCGATTCTACCGAAATGTCCATACCGGAAGTCGTCGAGCTGATGTTAACCCATGTAGCGGGCAAACTAAAATGATGAATAAGAGGAAGATTCTGGAAAAGATAAATTTAATCATTGATTTTTTCTGCAAGTCTGTTAGAGATAAAAGGTTACGCTGGAAAGCCGTCAGCACATCAAAATTGGCTAAGGGGGTAAATTTTTAATGGTTGAACAAAATAACAACGATGAAACTCAACAATTAGATTCAAATGATCCTGACCTTGATTCGGTCTCTGAGAAACCCGCAACAGTTGATATGCGTCCTGAAAAGGAGTCGGAGCCCGAGAAATCTGTTGACGTGAAATCAACCGCGGAAAACAGAGATGCCGGCAGCAGCATGGAAAGCGTCATGGACATGTACGAGGAAAGTTTCAAGCGTTTTGCTGAAGGAGAAGTTGTCACCGGACGAATTATTTCAATCGACAAAGATCATGTCCTTGTCGATATTGGTTATAAATCTGAAGGACAAATTCGAATCAATGAATTTCGGGACGAAAAAGGCAATATCAGGGCTGATCTGGGCGATACCGTCGAGGTAATGGTTGAATGGTGGGATGATGATGATGAACGTGTTCTTCTTTCAAAAGAAAAGGCCGCCAACATCAAAGTTTGGGAGAAAATAAAAAAAGCATACGATGAGGAACAAACCATTAAAGGCGTTATCACCAATCGTGTAAAAGGGGGCTTTTCGGTGGATATCGGCGTGCAGGCCTTCTTGCCCGGCTCCCAGGCAGATTTGCGCCCCATCCGTAATCTTGACGATTTAGTGGGAAATACTTTTGATTTTAAGATCTTAAAATATAACCGCAAGCGCAGTAACATCGTCCTGTCTCGCAGAGCCATTCTCGAGCATGAATTGGAGGCGAAAAGGGCAACCACCCTGGCCTCTATTCACGAAGGCAAGGAAACAGAAGGCATTGTCAAAAATATCACGGAGTACGGTGTATTTGTCGATCTGGGCGGTGTTGACGGACTGCTCCACATTACCGATATTTCATGGGGCAGAGTCAAACATCCTTCCGAGATTTTTTCTATAGGCGACACGATCAAAGTTAAAATCTTAAATTTGGATTTAGAAAATGAAAGAGTTTCTTTGGGTATGAAACAGCTGTCGGAAGATCCCTGGACTGTTGCTTCTGAAAAATACCCTTTAGGCTCACGCGTCACCGGCAAGGTTGTCAGCCTGACAGATTACGGCGCTTTTGTGGAGCTGGAGGAGGGAATCGAGGGGCTCATCCATGTATCGGAGATGTCCTGGACGCGCAAGATCCGGCATCCCTCCAAAGTCGTTTCCGTCGGCGAAGAGGTGGATGCTATCGTTCTGGATATCAAGCCCGAAAGCAGGCGCATTTCTCTGGGGATGAAACAGGTTGTCCCAAACCCATGGGATGTGATCAGTGAAAAATACCCGGTTGGAACCACCATTGAAGGCAAAATCAAGAATATCACCGATTTTGGGCTGTTCATCGGTATCGACGAGGGTATCGACGGGTTGGTGCATATTTCGGATATTTCCTGGACCAAACGAATTAAGCACCCTTCGGAAATATACAAAAAAGGGGATTTGGTTCAGGCCATCGTACTGGATATCGAAAAGGAAAACGAAAGGTTCTCCCTGGGGGTCAAACAATTGCAGGCCGACCCCTGGCAAAGTGTGGCCGAGCGCTATGAAGTCGGCAAAGAGATTACCGGAACAATAACGAACCTTACTGATTTCGGTATTTTCATCGAGCTGGAGGAGGGCATAGAAGGCCTTGTGCATGTGTCCGAAATCAGCAAAGAGAAAATAAAGACACCGGTCGGGATGTATAACATCGGTGATGTTATTACTGCCAGGGTGATGAACATCAACAGTGAAGAAAGACGCATCGGTTTGTCCATCAAGCGACTGGAGATGGAGGATGAGCAAAACCTCCTCAGTGAGTATGTGAATAATATGAGACCCGCGACTTCGACTTTCGGAGAAATTTTAAGGGAAAACCTGCAGGAAAAGCTCAACGAGGAATGAATTATCCTTCCGCGGTCGGAGAGAAAAACAATCCTAACCCATGATCTATTCCCGCTCTTTCGAGAGCGGGTTTTTATTCAAAACTGCTGACATCGCCTAATCCCTCACGCAGCACTTCGGGTTCATCATTGATCAGGGATATGACGCTTGATGGTTTGCCGGGCACGATGCTGCCGTCAATGACAATATCAACCTGCTTTTTGAAAAAATCATAAATCAACGAGGCATCGTTTAAAATTGTGCCATCCGGGCGGGTGGCGCTAGTTGTAATAATCGGATTGCCTAATTCCTCGACCAGGGTCAGACAGATTTTATTGTCGGGAACCCGAATCCCGGCTGTTTTGCGCTTCGTCAGCATAATCTTGGGCACCAGTTTGGATCCCGTTAAGATAAACGTATAGGGCCCCGGCAAAAGCCTTTTCATCGTTTTATAGGCATAATTTGAAACCTTTGCATAATGGCTGATGTTTTTGAGTCCCGAGCAGATAAAACTAAAGGGCTTGTTTTTGTTTCGCTGTTTAATCTGATAGATCCGCTCGATGGCTTTTTGGTTCATGATATCGCAGCCGATGCCGTAATTCGTGTCGGTCGGATAGACGACGATACCGCCCCTTTTGAGAACTTCAAGAACGATTTGAATGAGTCGTTCCTGCGGGTTTATGGGATTGATTTTAACCAACATGAGAAACCGTCTTTATTACGGCAGGGGACAGGTTGTCAAGAAAGCAAATTAAAGATTGCTAAAAGCGCTGCCATTTTGTAATGTCCTCTGCATTCCGGCAAGGCTATGCTGATGGTTTTGCCTATGATGGTAAAAAATTATAGCATGAAAAGGTAATTTTGCGATAAGTGATTATCATTGCGGTTACCGGACCGTTCGGCTAATCAACAAATCCCTTATGGAGGACGTTCATGCCCAAAATACCGCCTGAAGAAGCCTATTCCTTTGATGATGTTTTGCTTTTACCCAATTATTCCGATGTGTTGCCCAGTGATGTCAATGTCAGCACCCGTCTGACCCGCAACCTTAGCCTGAATATACCGATCGTCAGTGCGGCAATGGATACGGTAACCGAAGCCGATACGGCCATTAGTATGGCGCGGGAGGGAGGCATCGGTTTTATTCACCGCAATATGAGTATTACCAGCCAGACCCTGGAGGTTAATAAGGTCAAAAAATCAGAGAGCGGGATGATTGTGGATCCGGTAACGATTCACCCCGATCAAAAGGTCGAAGATGTGCTCAGCTTGATGGCACAGTACCGCGTTTCGGGCTTTCCGGTTACCAAGGGGGATCAACTGGTCGGAATTGTGACCAACCGCGATCTTCGATTTGAGACCGACCTCGGCAAAAAGGTTTCCGAAGTCATGACCAAAGATAATCTGGTGACGGTCACCGAAGGGATCACCCTGGAAGATTCAAAAAAAATGCTGCATGAGCATAAAATTGAGAAACTGCTTGTCGTAGACAAAAAGGGGCGTTTAACCGGGCTGATCACAATTAAAGACATCGAGAAGATCAAAAAATATCCAAACTCCTGCAAAGACGGCATGGGTCGCCTCAGGGTCGGTGCGGCAATCGGTGTCGGCTCTGATATGCTGGAGCGCAGCCATAGCCTTCTTGGGGCCGGGGCCGATGTCATTTTAATCGACACCTCCCATGGCCATTCGGAAAATGTGATTAATGCCGTCAAAACATTGAAAAGCGAATTTAAAGATATTGAATTGATTGCGGGCAATGTGGGGACAGCAAAGGGAGCGGAGGATCTCATCAATGTGAATGTTGATGGTGTTAAAATCGGTATCGGACCGGGGTCTATTTGCACCACGCGTGTCGTCGCCGGCGTCGGTGTCCCCCAGCTGACCGCTATCATGAATTGCCGATCGGTATCCGCGAAAACAGGAGTGCCCCTAATTGCCGACGGCGGTATCCGCTTTTCAGGGGATATCACCAAGGCTATCGGTGCCGGCGCTCATGCTGTTATGATTGGAGGTCTTTTTGCCGGAGTGGAAGAGAGTCCGGGCGAATCCATTTTTTTTCAGGGCCGGAGTTACAAAGTATACCGAGGCATGGGCTCCATCGAAGCGATGAAAAAGGGAAGCAAAGACCGCTATTACCAGAGTGAAGCGGTTGAAGAAGAGCACCTGGTACCTGAAGGTATCGTCGGCCGGGTGCCTTACAGGGGATCGCTGTCATCCAATTTATTTCAGCTTATCGGCGGCCTGAAAGCCGGAATGGGCTATTGCGGCAGCCGAACCCTGGAGGAATTGAGGGAAAAGGCAAGATTTGTGAAAATCAGTGCAGCAGGCATGCGCGAAAGCCATGTGCACGATGTAATCATCACCAAAGAAGCCCCCAACTACAGGCTCGAGTAGTTGGTATCAAAAAAAGCGCCATTTTTTTTCAGAGGCGGCGCCAAGCACATAAAACCAACTTTCTTCAACGGTTAATAACCAGTTTTTACAGATCCGGAACCAAATGCACCGGCTCCTCACCTTTATGCGTGACAAATGCCTGCAACTACTATATAGTGACGTATTATAACGATTTAATCGCGACATGTTGTGTCCGTATTCATTGTCAGTTATTGTCGGCGCACGTGATTTTGGTTAAGACGGATCTGCGTGATCAGAAGTTTATTACTCTTTTTCCCGTATTATTCCCACAGGGAAGCCTCTCTCAATAATTTGTTATTCCAATCGATATGGTGAAAGGATGAATGATTCTAAGGCCGAACCGGTTTCTGATTTTGTGCACCTTCACGTTCATACGCAATACAGCCTGCTGGACGGTGCCATAAGAATCGATAATCTGCTGCAGCGCGCGGGCGAATTCGGCATGAAGGCTTTAGCCGTTACCGACCATGGCACCATGTTCGGGACGATCGATTTTTACAAAAAGGCAACCAAAGCCGGAATCAAGCCCATTGTCGGTTGCGAGATTTATGTGGCGCCCCGCACCCTTTACGATAAAACACCGCTGGACAACAGTGACCTGTCACATTTAATCCTGCTGGCCGTGAATCACCAGGGGTATCGTAATCTATGCAAGCTGGCTACCGCAGCCCAGCTTGAAGGCTTTTATTACAAACCTCGCATCGATAAAGAAATTCTAAGACTGCACAGCCAGGGTTTGATCGGTTTATCCTCCTGTCTTCACGGCGAATTGCCGCGACGGATTATCGATGGGCGAATCGATCTGGCCGATGAAGCCGCACGCAGTTACGTGGATATCCTGGGCGAAGGCAACTTTTTTCTGGAAGTTCAAAATAACGGCATCGATATTCAGGAAAACGTCAACCAGGCCCTTTTGGACATGAGCCAAAGGCTGTCGATTCCACTGGTTGCCAGCAACGACTGTCATTACCTGGATAAAGAGGATGTGCGTGCCCATGATGTCTTGTTGTGCATTCAAACCGGCAAAACCATCCACGACACCCAGCGTTTAAAATTTCGGACGGATCAGCTCTATTTTAAGTCAAAAGAAGAAATGCATCATTCATTTGCAGCCTTTCCGGGGGCTCTGAGCAACACGGTCGATATTGCCAAGCGGTGCAACATCGAATTTGATTTCAAGACCTATCATTTCCCCAAATTTGAGACGGATAATGGCCAGACCGTCCAGGAATTTTTCGAGCAACAAACACGCGCAGGATTCAGGCTGAGGCTCGAACGGATTAAATCCAAGAATCCGCAGCTGGATGAAAACCTATATCAAGAGCGACTTGATTATGAGATTTCCCTCATAGAAGATATGGGTTTTGCAGGCTATTTTCTGATTGTCGCGGACTTTATCCATTATGCCAGGCAGCATCAAGTGCCGGTCGGACCGGGCAGGGGATCGGCTGCCGGCAGCCTGGTCGCTTACAGCCTGGGCATTACCGATTTGGATCCCCTCGAATACGGCCTGATTTTCGAACGCTTTCTCAATCCGGCTCGCAAAAGCATGCCGGATATAGATGTCGACTTTTGTATAGAAGGCAGGGAAGATGTCTACAGGTATGTCGTCGGCAAATACGGTGGTGGAGATTATGTGGCTCAGATTATTACTTTCGGGAAACTCAAAACCCGGGCCGTGATTCGCGATGTCGGGCGTGCCCTTGATATACCCCTGCATGAAGTGGATGCCATTGCCAAGATGGTGCCCGATGTTTTGAACATCAGCCTGGATGAGGCCTTGGAGCAGGAACCGCGGCTGGCAGATCTGTCCAAAAATAAATCCGAGGTTGCCGAACTGATTAAGATATGCCGGGTGCTCGAGGGGCTTCCCCGGCATGCTTCGACCCATGCCGCCGGGGTGGTGATTGCCGACGAACCCCTTGTCAATTACCTGCCCCTATACAGAGGCAAGAAGGGCGAGGTCGTCACTCAGTATGACATGAAAGTGGTGGAACAGATCGGCCTGGTTAAATTCGATTTTTTGGGTCTGCGCAATCTCACGGTGATTGCAAAAACACTAACCCTGATTGAACGGCAGGGTAAAACACCGCCGAGTCTCGATAATTTGGATATGCAGGATTCGGCAACCTTCAGCCTTCTGGCGGCCGGAGACACCACCGGGGTATTTCAGCTTGAAAGTTCCGGTATGAAAGATCTCTTAATTCGATTAAAACCGGAATCCTTTGACGATGTCATCGCGCTGGTCGCTCTTTATCGACCCGGCCCCATGGAGAGCGGAATGATTGATGATTTTGTCGCGCGCAAGCACGGCAAGAAGTCGGTCGAATATATAGTGCCGGAACTTGAACCCATCCTGAAAGAAACTTACGGTGTCATTGTCTACCAGGAACAGGTCATGAAAATTGCCGGGGTGCTTGCCAACTACAAGATGGCAGAAGCCGACGATTTGCGCAAGGCCATGGGAAAGAAAATTCCCGAAATACTTGCTAAACACCGCCAACGATTTATGCAGGGGACTGCCGATAATGGAATTGCAACTGACAAAGCCGGAAGGATTTTTAGCCTGATTGAAAAATTCGGTGGTTACGGCTTTAATAAATCTCACAGTGCGGCCTATGCGCTGATCGCATTCCAAACTGCCTATTTAAAAGCCCATTTCCCGGTGGAATTCATTGCCTCGCTTCTGACCAGCGAAATGCAGTCAACCGACGGTGTTGTAAAATATATTGCAGAATGCCGCAGTCACGGTATCGCCATCCTTCCCCCGGATATCAATGAAAGCGATAAGGAATTTACCGTAAGAGGCTCCAAAATCAGATTCGGACTGGCCGCCGTAAAAAATGTCGGTGAAGCCGCCATTGAATCGGTGGCCGAGGAGCGTGGCGATCATCGGTTTTCATCTTTATTCGATTTTTGTGAACGGGTCGATCTGAAAAAAGTGAACAAGAGAGTTATCGAGAGCCTTGTTAAATGCGGCGCTTTTGATTCAACCGGTGCCAAGCGATCGCAGATGATGGCCGCTTTGGAAGATGCCCTTGAATACGGTCAGCGTGTGCAAAAAGAAAGAAATGATCCCCAAATGGGATTGTTCGGCAGCGGTGAAAGCCGGCTGGTAATCAATGCTCCCGCTATGCCCGAGATCGATGAATGGGATGAGAAACAGCTGTTGGCCCTGGAAAAAGAATCGCTGGGGTTTTATATCAGCGGCCATCCCCTCAATCGTTATGAAGCGACTTTGGACAAGTTTACCAACACCGATGCGGTCTCTTTAAAGGATGTAGCAGACGGCGGAGTTGTCCGGATCGGCGGGATTGTGCGGGGGACAAAGGTGATCGCCACCAAAAAAGGAGACCTGATGGCGTTCGTTACCCTTGAGGACATGCATGGCATCGTTGAGATTACCGTTTTTTCAAGGATTTATCGAATGGTCAGCACGCTGCTTGCCGAAGATCATCCAATTTTGGTCGAGGGGCAGCTTCAAAAGGACGAAAAGTCCGTCAAGCTGATCGCCGATACGATTATACCCATGGACAAAGCTGAAGAGACCTGGACTGCCAGCATCCATTTCAATCTGGAGCTTGCTCGCACGGATCGAAACGACCTTCAGCAGTTGCGCGAAATCCTGCAAAGACACCCGGGATCCTGCAGGGCTTATCTCCATCTGCGAAGTCCTGAGAAGACCGATTCCATTATCGAACTCCCGGATAGTCTCAAGTTGAAAGCCGGATCGGTATTGGCGCAGGAAGTCAATGAATTGTTGGGCTATAGTGTTGTCGAAACTCAATGCAGCTCTGCCAAAGCTGCCAACGGTTATCACCGCAACAATCGCAAGAGGAACTTTTCCTATGCCTGATAATTTGCAAAATGTGTATCCGATCCTGCTGGCCGGAGGAACGGGCACCCGCCTGTGGCCGGTTTCCAGGGCCATGTACCCGAAGCAGCTGGTAAAATTTATCGGAGATGATTCACTGGTGCAAAGCACAATTAAGCGATTGACGCCTGTATTGGATCTGGAAAAGGTCAGAGTGGTTTGCGGCGAGCAGCATTTCTATGAAATCGCGCGCCACATGGACGATATCGGTGTATCATCAGCGGGCAAGGTTATCCGGGAGCCCAGCGGCCGCAACACGGCACCGGCCATTTTGCTGGCGGCATTTCATGTTCACAGGGTTGCCGAGCATGCTATCTTGGGCATTTTCCCCGCCGATCATGTGATCGGCGGCATCGACGCCTTTCACGAAAGGTTGCAGGCCGCCATCCGGTTGGCAGAAGCAGGATATCTGGTTACTTTCGGTATCAAGCCGAATTATCCGGAAACAGGTTATGGCTACATTGAAGGTGGGGCTGAGGTCTCCGCGGGTGCGCTCAGGGTCGAGCGCTTCGTTGAAAAACCGGATCGGCAGACCGCGGAGAGATACGTCGAAGCCGGTAAATTCTACTGGAACAGCGGGATGTTTGCCTTCAAGGTTTCCGTCATTCTGAAGGAGTTTAGG
>Ga0209536_100010210_pt1 | contig 13874 bp, 15 predicted proteins | sample DeeMarSeWOR28_12_FD_187461 | JGI IMG/M metagenome (GOLD analysis project Ga0209536, IMG submission 187461) | Marine sediment microbial communities from White Oak River estuary, North Carolina - WOR-2-8_12 (SPAdes) (version 2) | ecosystem: Environmental > Aquatic > Marine > Intertidal zone >...
ACGCGGCAGGGCGCCGGACGTGGAGGGCGCGCGGCTGATCATCGAGGGCGCCCTGGCCGAGGGGCGCAAGGTGCTCAGCGAGTCGGAATCCAAGGCGGTACTGCGCGCCTTCCATATTCCCACGGCCCAGGCCAGCGTGGTGCGCTCACCGAATGAAGCCCTGGTGCAGGCCGAGAACCTGGGTTTTCCGGTGGCACTGAAAATCAACTCGCCCGACATCACCCACAAATCCGACGCCGGTGGCGTGCACCTCGGCATCACCAACGCCCAGGCAGTGCGCAGCGCTTACAACGACATGCTCGCCAGGGTTAGCAGGAATCGTCCCGAGGCCCGCCTCGACGGCGCCACCATCGAACCCATGCTGGAGCGACCCAACGGCAGGGAGCTGCTGGTGGGACTGATCACCGACCCGCTGTTCGGTCCCGTGATCACCTTCGGCGCCGGCGGTACCGCCGTGGAAGCGATGGGCGACCGGGCGGTGACGTTGCCACCCCTCAACCGCAGACTGGTGCGCGACCTGATCGGCCAGACCCGGGTATACCGTACGCTGGGCGCATTCCGCCACATGCCGGTAGCCGACATGAATGCGCTGGAGCAGGTGCTGTTGCGCGTTTCGGAGATTGCCTGCGAGCTGCCACTGGTCAGGGAACTGGATATTAATCCGCTCATCGTCGATGAACAGGGCGCGATTGCCGAAGACGCCCGCATTGTAGTGGATTATCAGTCGCCGACCGCCGAACGTTACAGTCACATGGCGATCTACCCTTACCCGGCCCACCTGGTCAGCGAGTGGCAGCTGCCTGATGGCACCGATCTGATCATACGGCCGATCCGCCCCGAGGACGCGGAAATCGAGCAGACTTTCATCCGCAAACTCTCGGAGCGGGCCAAGTACTTCCGCTTCATGCAGTCAATCAACGAACTCAGCCCGCAGATGCTGGCGCGGTTTACCCAGATCGACTACGACCGGGAAATGGCCCTGATCGCTGTGGTGGAGCTTGAGGGTCAAGAAACCGAAATCGGTGTAGCGCGCTACGTCACTAACCCGGACGGCAGGAGCTGCGAGTTCGCTATCGTGGTGGCCGACCAGTGGCAGCGGCAAGGCATCGCGCATCGTCTGATGCAGAGACTCATTGAGACCGCACGCAGTCACGACTTGCGAACCATGGAGGGCGAGGTGCTGACGAGTAACCAGGAAATGCTCAGCCTCGCCGCCAAGCTGGGCTTTACCATCACATCGAATGAGGCTGACGCTAATATCAAGCACCTCAGTCGGCGTCTGTAGTTAAACTGGGGGCAAGGTCAATTGTTGGAGTTTTTGACTGTGCGGCGGGGTTAAAGGGTATGGGGGTGCTGTTTTTTTTTAAGAAAAAAAACAGCACCCCCATACCCCTGTAGCGCGGCGAATGATTTTATCGCGCAGCACTTTTTGACAATATGGAGTCTGACCGCAATAAGACATGACTCGCGCCATCGGGCCGAGGTGTAATGGTGTACAGGGGAAGAATGCCCACTACGGCTGATCGTTCACATCGCGCAGACCTGGAACGCGATGCGCGCATTGCGCAATGGAAGCGCAAGGCCAAGGCGGCGGCGAGGGCGGGGCGTGAACGTAATCTGTACGTGATTACGCTTCACCCGGCGGTGCTGGAGCGCAAGGAATTTCGCGACGCCAATCCGAACTACAGGGAGGGCATGCCCTGCGTGTATGTCGGCCGTACCATTCACGATCCGGGCGATCGCTACCAGCAGCACAAGACGGGGTACAGGAGCAGCAGGTATCCGCGGGAATTCGGGGTCGAATTGGCATTGGAGCTGATCGACGGTTTCGACGCTGGCGGCCTGTCGGATGAAGAAAAGGAATACGCCTTGGCCGACTGGTTGCGCGATCAGGGTTTTGCCGTCTGGCAGAACTGAACTCCGCTGCTCGTCCTGCAGGGCCAAGGGGCGTTGACAGGCTGACACGGCTATCTGTCAGTCTGTTCCTCATCCGCTTGGTCTTCTGTTTCTTCTTCCCAGCTGTATTTCTTGGGTTCGGGTATGGGGTCACGATGCTTGAGCACAACGGCCAGAGCAATGCCGATTGCTGCGCCGAAGAAATGCGACTCAAAGGAAACGCCCGGTCTGCCTGGGAATATGCCCCAGATCATACTGCCGTAGAGAAAGAATACCACCATGGAAAGGACGATGGCCCGCTTGTCCCAGCGCAATATGCCGATGGTAAAGATGAAGAACATCATGCCGAAACTCAGCCCGCTGGCGCCGATGTGATAAGCACTGCGGGCGAACAGCCAGACTCCCAGGCCGGCACCCAGGTACAGCACGGGGATAACAATGTTTGCCGAGCGCGGGTAACCATAGAGCAGTGCAGTTCCCAGGATGAGCAGCGGTGCGGTATTGGAAAACAGATGAGACAGCGAACCATGGATGAGGGGTGCCGTGAGGATGCCGGCAAGCCCGCTGAATCGCAGCGGGTAGACACCGTACTGAACCAGGTCGAGGCCGAAGAGGATTTCAACCAGTTTTATGATCCACAGTAGCAGGACAAAGGAGGCTGAAAGGATGAACGCACGCCGCAGCCGCACGTTGTCACTCTTCAGTGTGTCGATTTGGGGCTGCATCGCTGGCTGGCTCGTTGGCTCTTTGCTACGGCTGAAATCCATCGGCCGCATCGACTGAATAGGCCGCCCTTGCCGTGGAGTATACTCCAGACCAGGCGAATTCACGGCTGCGTGCGGCACGAACCCCTCGCAGCGGCACTGTGACCGGTTTCACAATTCTCGCTGTGCGCACCGCTGTGGGTTTCAGCGATCAAAGTCCTTTCCGTTAACCTTTCAGACCCCGCTGCGTTCCCAATACTCGACAAGCATGCCATGGCGATGAACGAATCCGAGTCCGTTCCGGTGGACACCACCTCAGGCGTCGAACACGTCTGCCTCTCCTCAGGGTTCGAGGAGACCGGCAGTGGGGAACGGGTCACGAATCTGGAATTTGATCAGCGCGATCGGCTGCGCCGCACCAGAATCTGTTTCACCGTGTTTAATGAGCATTACGTGGCGGTTGAAAGCAGCCGTGTCGGCAAGAAGCCGCTGCATTACGAATTCGATCTGAGTTTCCTGGCTTCACGGCCAAAACGGATCCGAAGAATGGACTGGTTGTCGTACGGACTCGCCGCGCTGCTATTGTCCGCTGCGGCCATGGCGGCTCTTCTGGCCAGGCCGGAAGTAACGGCGATGACCCTGGCGCTGACACTGTCCGCTTTCAGCCTCAGTCTTGGGCTGGCAATCTACCGCTCGCAGGACAAGCTTGTCTTTGTCAGCAAACATGGTCGCGTGCCGCTGCTGGTTCTTTCCCGTCGCGAGCCGCAAGCGGACAGGCTGCAGGCTTTCGTGACCGACATCAGCCGGCGTATACAGGCGACCCGCAAGAACTGGTCCGGCAAGAGCGAGTTCTTGAGCGCTGAACTCAGGCAACACCGTCGTCTCCAGGAGGAGGGCTTTCTGACCGGAAAAGAATACGAATCGGTCAAACAGCGCATTCTTGGCCGGCACCAGTGATGCTGCATAGGCCGGAGCATGATAGATGCTGCGCGCCGCTGAAGCCGGAATCGCTGAAAGGTGTTCGCACTGTCAACCGGCGCAGGCTTGGTGTATCTTGTATCGCTGTTGTATAGATCCGATGAATGCCTGTCAGACAATGTTGAGCAGCGAGTCATGAAGTCGAAACACTACAGCCTGCACCTGACCACGGGTGAACATATTTCGCTGCACGATATAACCGCGAAGATCGCATCCTATCTCAAAGACAGCGGCATCAAGGCCGGCTTTGTGATCGTGACTTCACAGCACACCACCACAGCGCTGGCGATCAATGAAAACGAGGAGCGTCTCGTCGAGGACGTAAAGGTATTCCTGAATCATCTCATTCCACCGTGGGACAAGTATCTTCACAATGACATAGAGTTGCGTGATTGCCCGCCGGATGAACCCGAAAATGCCCACGCCCACCTGGCCGCCATGCTGCTCGGCAGCTCCGAGGTCATTGCGGTAGAGGGCGGGAAACTGGTGTTGGGACAGTATCAGTCGGTGATGCTGTACGAGCTGGATGGACCGCGCCAGCGGAACGTGAGTATCCGCATCGTGGGTGACTGATGAGAACGCGGGACTAGAGAGTTTGCCACTTGGCAGGCAGCTCCGCTATAGAATCCATGATCAGGTTCGGTCTCACCGGACCCTGCAGATCCTGAGCCTGGAATTTTCCGGTCTTCACCAGGGCGGCCTGCAACCCCGCCTGTTGTGCTCCCTCGATATCCCCGCGGATGTCGTCGCCTATCATCAGAATCTCTTCAGGCGCCACACCGAGACGTTGAGCGCCGCTGTTGAAAAACGCAGCGGACGGTTTACCGATGACGAGCGCTTCGACGCCGGAGGCATACTGCAGTGCGGCGACAAAGGGGCCGGTGTCCAGCCGCAGGCCGTCCTCGGCCCTCCAGTAGCGGGTCATGCCGAGGGCAATTAAGGCAGGCGCCGGTTCCCTTATCAGACACCTGAAGGCCTGATTGAGCCGCGTGAAGGACCAGGCTTCGCCCAGGTCGCCGATAACTACGGCAGCGACGGCCTGGGTTTCGTCCCCATCCCACGGGGAAAAAACGCTGAACTCGGTCTTGGTCGCTTCGGGTACGAACAGCGCGACTGTCCCCTTGACGTTTGACTCGAGCCAATTGACGGCAGCCGCGGGCGGCGTGAGGATGTGTTGCGGGTCCGCTTCGATACCCATGCCGGCCAGCTTGCTGCAGATAGCCTCACGCGGTTTCGACGTCGTGTTGGTGACAAAAAGATAGGGGATGTTGTTCGATTTCACCCAGTCGAGTGCTTCGCCGGCACCGGGAATCGCCCGGTTCGCCTGGTAGACGACGCCATCGAGATCAAAGAGTATGCCTTGCACGACCGATTACTCCGTCAAGGCGTTCTCGCCGGGTATTCCGACTGCTGCGGCATGGGATAACTTGACCGCTCCAATTCTTCCCCCGTAAGTTGTATGCCAAGATCAGTGGCCGGGCAGGCTTCGCCTGCAATGCCGTTAATCAGGTTAAACGATTTCCACAAGCTTTTGAATCAGTAGAACGGCAAACAGTCCGAGCGCCGTCAACAGCACCAGGTTGGTGGGCCAGCGGTTACGCAAAGCGCCCAGCCAGTCGCGGTAGCCGTTCATATAGAGCAAAAGGCCGGCCAGCAGTGGCATGAAGGCGGCTCCGGCCACCGCATAGAGGAGCACCAGCCAGACCGGTTTGCCGACCCACAGCAGGATCATGGGCGGAATGGCAAGAAAGGCGAGATAGGCGCGGTAGGGGAGTGAGCCCGTATCGAGGCGCTTGTCACCGCTGTCCTTGCGCCATTCGTGCACGAAGTCGGCGAACAGATAGGGGACTCCCTGCCACACACCGAGCATGGAACTGAAAACCGCACCCCAGAAGCCGATCAGAAAACACCATTTGCCGACATCGCCGACCGTCGCGCCCAACTGCTCGGCGACCGCCAGAACCATTTTGTTGCCGGACATGACCTGCGGCGACACACCGGCCGAGACGATCATAATGGCAACACCGAACAGGCCGGTCAGGCCGTAGGCGACCAGTAAATCCGTACGCACCTGCCGTATCTGAGCGGGATCGGTCCAGCCGCGTTCACGGATCCAGTAGCCGTAGCTCAGCAGCGTGACGCTGCCACCCACGCCGCCGATGACACCCAGCAGCAGGAACACCGAACCCTCCGGCAGCTGCGGTACCAGCATACCGCTGAGTACACGCGACCAGTCTGGTTGCAGCATAAAGGCGCAATAGAGTACCACCGCAAACATCAAGGCGATAAAGAACTTCATCAGGGTCTCGAGTAAGCGGTAGCGCCCGAACAATACCAGCAGGGCGGCAATGACAGATTGCAGCGCCCCGGCAATTTCCACGCTGATCTGTGGCAGCAAGGCGTGAACGGCCAGGCCGGTAGCGGCCATCAGCGCTCCGGCGACGATGAAGCTCCATAGCAACAGGTACAGAAAAAAATAAGCCGACCAGAAGCGCGGCAGTCGCCTGACCCAGCCCTCCAGAAGCGTCGTGCCGGTGGCCAGTTGCCAGCGGGCCAGGCCCTCGTTCAGGGTAAATTTCAGTATAGCTCCGACGACCGCCGCCCAGAGAACCGTCATACCGTAGCGCGCACCGGTGACCGAGGCTGCGATCAGATCTCCGGCACCCAGTCCGGTGGCAGCGATGACAATGCCAGGTCCCAGCTCACGCAGTCGTACCATCATTACATACCCCACACCGTCTAAGCGGACGCGCGAGCGCGCCCGGATGCCGTGATTCTTTTCCTGATGCCTGTTGGCGTTTCGTTTCCGCCGTCAGACAGAGAAGATAACACTGCTGCGCTTCGATGAGGAGCTCAGGAACAGGCCGGGCAGGCGACTCGCGGCGCTCACCATGCGCAAACGCGCGAGCCGCCGAGCACTAGACGCAGGCGCTGCAGATGGCGGCAATGTGACGATGGTCAGTACCACAACAGCCGCCGAGCACGTTGAGGCTGTTGAGCAGCTTGCGCAGCTCCTGGTATTGCTCGCCCAGGGCTGCCGGATCACCATCGTCTAGTTCATCCGCGGCGTCGAGCTCTGCGTGACTGCATGTCGAAGCGTTGGCCCGGATACCGTAGATTCTGTCCACCCAGGGTTCTGATGTTGCCAGCGCACCCTGGAAATGGGTGGGATGCGCGCAGTTGATCATGTAATAAACGGGGGCACTATCGGTCGCCGCATCGGTGATCTCGATGGCTTCCTTGATGCTGTGACCGGTGGGCAGGCGGCCGTCGGTCTCGACCGTGAAGGACACCGCGACCGGCATACCGGTCCTGGTGGCCGCGCGTACAATGCCGATGGCCTCATCGGCATGAGTCATGGTAATGGCGCATACCATGTCCGCTTCGGTTTCACTGAAGGTCTCGATCTGTTCTGCGTGGTAGGCTTCAGCTTCCCGCGGCGACAGAAGTTCGGACGGGTTGTAACCGTCGCCTCGCGGCCCGAGGCAGCCGCTGATGACAATGCGCGACTGGCGCGTTTCCAGCGCGTCACGCATCTCCGCGAGCAATGCGATCGATTTGCGGTTGGCTTCCGCAAGCTCTCGCGGCGAATAGCCGAGCAGCCTGCCCCAGTCTGCGCTGGCCCGCCACGTCGGGCTCTCGAGGATAATGCCGACGCCGTGTTTTTTCGCCAGATCGATGTAGCGCTTGAAGTAGGCACGCATTCGCTGCGCGCCGTCAGGCTGTCTCAGTACGTCGAAGGCGGCAAAGTGGGGCAGCTCGAGACCGTCGTGGAATACCAGCGTTGTCTCCAGTCCGCCGTCGGTAATGAATATGTCGTCGGACAGTTGTGGTAGTTGCTGTCTGTATCTGGCCATGTCAATCTCCTTGGTGTGTCAATGCTACGGCCTACAGGGTATCTCCGCCGAGCGCCAGGTGATAAAGTCATTTCCGTTGCAAAGCGGTCATATTGGACATGGCAGAGACTGATTCCAGCCTCAGTATCGTTCTCCTCGCGGTTCCCGAGGTCACCGCTTCCACCCTGTATGGCATGTTCGACCTGTTTGCCTCGGCGGGGAGGGACTGGAGTCTGATCACCAAAGGGGTCCCCGGCCCGTCGCTGATCCGCACCCGTATCCTCTCCGCAGACGGCGAGGGTTTCCACACCGCCAATGGCGCCTGGGTTCAACCTCAGGGCACGCTTGAAGAGGCCGTGGCGCCCGATGTGATCTGCATGCCGGATCTGCTGGTCGCGCCGGGCGAGAATATCGACGGCCGTCACCCAAGGGAGACGCGCTGGCTCAGGGAAAATTACGCCGCCGGTTCCACCCTGGCGACGGCCTGTACCGGCGTGCTGCTGCTTGCCGAGGCTGGTCTGCTCGATGATACGGATACCACCACCCACTGGGCTTACTGCGATGCGCTGTCGCGCGACTATCCGCGCGCGCGTGTGCACCCGGAACGGGCGCTGGTCGTCAGCGGCGAGGCTCAGCGACTCGTCATGGCGGGTGGCGGGACCTCCTGGCAGGATCTGGCGCTGCTGCTGATCGCGCGCTTCCTGGGCACCGATGAGGCCATGCATATGGCGCGTCTTTACCTGATTGACTGGCACCATATCGGCCAGCAACCGTTCGCTGCCCTGACCAGGCCGCGCCACGTCGACGACGCCTTGATCGGCAAATGCCAGGTCTGGGCGGCGCAACACTATGACGAGGACTCGCCGGTCGCCTCGATGGTGAAGCTGAGCGGGCTCAGCGAACGGTCATTCGCACGGCGTTTTTCCCAGGCCACCGGTATGTCACCACTGGAGTATATCCATACCCTGCGCCTGGAGGAGGCCAAGCAGATGCTGGAGGGCGGCGAGCAGGCCGTCGAGGCCATCGCCAATGAAGTCGGTTACGAGGATGCGAGTTTCTTCGGCCGCCTGTTCAAACGCAAGGTGGGCCTGACGCCGACCCAATACCGCAAGCGCTTCGGTGCGCTGCGTCGGTCGTTACTGCATAACATGAAGAACTGAAGAATGCCGAGGGATGCGCATGGGCATCCCTCTGACAGCGGTTTCAGTCGGCTTTGATGATGCCGCAGGCGTCGCGCGCACCACCGGCACAACCCCTCTTGAGATCGCTTTCCTGGTCGCAATAGGTGTCCTCGTTGGTATGGATGATGAAGGCACTGCCGTCTTCATCGAGTATGCTCAGCCGGCCAGCCGACAGTGTAATGCGGTTGGTCGTGTGCATCATCGAACCCTTGCCGTTCTTGACCTCGATATTGATGAGGTCGCCCATATGGTAAGGGTGGTTGATGTCGTTGGCGGGAACCGCATCGCCTGCGCTGTCCGGCCGTGACTCACCGAAAGGCCCCGGGTCATGATGACCACCGGCTGCACCGCAGGGTTCACAGGCGCCGGTCTCGTGGATGTGCACCGCGTGCTTGCCGTCGGCCAGACCCTTCACCTTGAGATGCACGGTGACCTGCTTGATGCCTTCGTCTGTCTTTTCTTCGCTGAGGGTTGCGCTGCCGGATATAGCCGGGTCCGTGCAGCCCTTGATATCGGCCGAGGCGGTGACTTTGGCGGCCTGTGCGGGTAGCGCCGAGCAGACCAAAGCGCTCGCCGCAAGCAGGGATATCCACCCAGGTACTGCAGATTCCATTGGCGTCTTTATCATCAGTGACTCCTCCTTATTGATTGATCTTGGTTGGAAATTCAGCATTATCCTCCGCACAGCCAATAGCGCAAGGCGCTGTCACGGGGACTCTTACCCCTTTAGTAATAGTTCAAAAAGACTCCGGCGACAAACGACAAATGGCTACTCTTTCGAGTGTTTATGACGGTTGTGAAATCGAGTACTCTGGCTTTCTGTTCCTCGAGCGCGGTGCGATCATGAAACATAGTCGTGTTGTCCTTACCTTGTTGATGGTTTTTACTGCATCAACCGCCTCCTCAACGGGGCGACCAGATGCCGCTTCCTCGACGCCGACAGAAGCGACCGAGCAGCGTGTGATGGTCATCAAGACACCACCGGAAATCCTCACGCGCCAGCGCCTGCCGAACTTTGTCGGAATCTCGGGCAAGACCGTCGGCGCCAAAGGCTTGTCGATGAACCTGGTGGTTATCCCGCCAGGGGCGAAGGCCGAGCCTCATTTTCACAAGGGTTACGAGAGTGCGGTCTACGTACTGAAAGGCCGCGTTGAAACCCGCTACGGTACTGGCTTGAAGCAGTCGGTGATTACCGAGGCGGGTGACTTTCTCTTCATCCCGCCCGATGTGCCGCACCAACCGATTAACCTCAGTGAGACCGAAGCCGCCCAGGCTATCGTGGTGCGTAACGACCCGGCCGAACAGGAACACGTCATACTCTACGACCCGCAGTAGGGCGTCCTTAGGGTGTTTGCCGCTGCCCGCTATCGGGAAATTCGAAGCTGAAATAGTCGCCCAGGGCTTCGCGCATTTGTGGGACGGATATGCTGCGCCCCCAGCGTGGTGCAGACCAGACCTGGCACATCAGGGTTCGGACCTCCGCTTGGTCCTCCGATCGCAGCCACAGGTCCTTGAAGAATCGCCGGGTGTGGGGGGCGGAAACCCATTCCTCCCCATCTCCTGCATTGGTGATCAGGAAGGTGTCTGGGCGGATGTCCTGGGGTCCGAGATTCTTCACCCTGAACTGGCAATTGACGGTGTACTCATCGACGCCGCCCACCTGTCTGCCCCCCTGGAACTTGATATGGGCTCTGCCGCTCGGGATGTTCAATTCCTGTTTGAGTATGAGTTTCGAGCCCCGGGGTATGATGAAGGCAAATGAATTGACGTCGTAGGTGGCGGGGCTACGGCAGCCGGCCACCAGGGTCAGCAGAACCAGTAAGGCGGTTTTCTTCATGATCGCAAACTCCCGGTCCGTGATCCGCTTTGATGGCGCCTGGCCACGTTATATCATTCAGTCAAAGCAACTTCCCATTCAGTATAGATCCCGTGAGAAAATCCGTATTCATCTACCTGACCCTGCTGGTGGGCGCGCTGACCTATGTGCTGTATCAGTATCACCGGTCACAGCCGCCGGACCAGGAACAGATCGATCGCTGTAACGAACTGGTGCGCGATATGCCCGAAGACACGCAGGAAGAAATCAACCGCAGTATCAACACCTTTCTCGATTGCCTGGCAGGCTAGGCCGGGTGCGCACAGCGACCGTTCGCAGAGGCGGGTCGCAATGGGTTGAAACTATTTATTAAATACAATAAAAACAATATTGTGTGGTTTATTTTTAAGGTGGAATAAGAGATTGTGAGATCGGTGACCTATGCGCAGGGGGCGTCGCATTGATAGTCTTTAGCGGACTGCCAGCTGGCCGATCTATGACAGGGTGAAATAAAAACAGGCGCCTTGATCCGGCGCCGATTGCGCCCATATCTGACCGCCGTGGCGAAGGATAATGCGCTGGACGGTCGCCAGGCCTATGCCGGTGCCTTCGAATTCGGACTCGCTGTGCAGCCGACTGAAGGGCTTGAACAGCTTATCCGCATAGATCATGTCAAAGCCCACGCCGTTGTCACACAGCGCGTAGACGACCCTATTATTCTCCCGCCTGGCATTGAAACTGATCTCCCCTGTGTCTTGGTTCGCGGTGAATTTCCAGGCGTTGCTGATCAGGTTGTGCAGGGCAATTCTCAGCAGTTTGGCGTCTCCCGTGGCGCGGAGATCCGGTTCAATGTGAAAACTCACCGATCGCTCGGGACTTTCGCTGGTGAGCTGATGCGCCAGCTCTCGTGCGATCCCGCTGAGATCGGTCTCCTGCCTGACCAGCTCTCCACGCGTGATTCGCGACAGTTCAAGCAGATCATCGATGAGCTGGGCCATATGCTTGCCAGCTCGAATCACCCGTTTCAGATCGTTCTTTTCATCCTGGCTGAATTTGCCTCGAGCGTCCTCGAGGAGCAACTGACTGAAGCCGATGATCGATCGCAAAGGGGTGCGCAGATCGTGTGCGATGGAGTAGCTGTAAGATTCCAGTTCCTGATTGCTGGCTTCCAGTTCCCTGGCCCGTTGATCGAGCAACACCGTGTTCTTCAATGCCGTCCAGTACTCCCTGTTGAGACGCCTGGCGACACCGATCATAAATACGCAGTAGGTCAGAAACATCAGACTGATGGCGTAGGAGTGAGTGGGCTGTATGAAAGCGGCGGCCGCCGTCGCCGGCAATAATAACAGCGAGAGGAAGACCATGATCAGGTTCTGACGTATCGAGAGTGTGGTTATGGCGCCGGCTGAAATCCCCGCCGTACACAGCAGCGTCAGCATGGCGGTTAGCTCCAGTCCATAGTCGAACACCGCGTGTGCGCAGAAAGCGCCCCAGACGCCGGCCAATACCAATGTCAACGCGGCGAAGCCGTTCAGCCAGGTCTCCGGCTTGAGGTGATACATCTGGGTGAAGTTCGCGATCAGCCAGGTGCGCATGCCAGCTGCCAGAAATATGGTGAGACCGGCGGCGACCGCAATCGCCAGGTGATCGTCCGCATAAGGCGTGAAGACGATGATGATCACGTACAGCGTCGGATACACCAGGCCGGAAACCTGTGACCGACGCGCCAGATCCTCATCGGCGAGTGCTTGCAGCGAACCCTGTTGTGATACACCGTCCATAGTCTTTACTATAGTAGTCGATGGAAGAGAACTATCAACGACGGGCCCGATCGGTGAGCCACATAGATGTGGTAGGGATCCGTGCGGCTATCGCGGAGAGTGGAGATTTCCCAACGGAAAATCTCTTGTTAGCCGCGATCACAGCGGCACACGGACGATGACCCGCCGGACCCGGTAGTTCACCGAGCTCGGCGGCGGACACTCAAGCGGCTGAGCTATTCGGGCGGAGTATCACAGGGCATCGAGCTGCCCTGTTCGATGGCCTGGAGGGTGTCGTTAAAACCGAACAGTCTCATGTCCGTCATGCGTTGCGGGTAGAGGATTCCATCCAGGTGATCGCATTCGTGTTGCACGACTCTGGCATGGAAGCCACGGGCTTCGCGTTCAATCCGTCTGCCTTCTGGATCAAAACCCGTGTAGCGGATATGCGTATAGCGGGGGACCACACCGCGAAGGCCGGGCACGCTCAGACAGCCTTCCCAATCATTGTCTCTTTCCGGCGACAGCGGCTCGATCACCGGATTGACGAGTACCGTCTCCGGCACAGCGTCGACGTCCGGATAGCGGGGATTGCTATCGAAGCCAAACACCACCACGCGCAGCCCCACACCTATCTGCGGCGCAGCGAGACCGGCGCCGTCCTCTGCCGCCATGGTGTCCATGAGATCGCGCACCAGCGCATGGAGTTGCGGCGTATCGAATTGCGCGACCGGCTCGGCGACCGCCAGCAGGCGGGGATCACCCATATGTAAAACCTGTCTTACGCTCATGGCTGGTCCTGTTTGCACATCCAAAGGGGTAATGACGCAGGGACATGTTAACAGTTCTCAGTCGGCGCTGCTGTTTCCAGCCTGTCGATCGCCGGGGGTGCCTTCCAGGGAGGTAGGCGTGAAAGCTGCAATTGAGATTGGTCAATGAAAATCGGCCTCTGCAGCGTTAGCCTTGCAAAGAGTTGTCAGGGGAGCTATCGGCGAGCGGTTTGAGGCAGGAAGTGGCGATTCTGGCTACGGTCCGCTGATGCCGCCGGGTTCGGCGTGACAATTTGTCATAGACGCCGATCTGGGCACGCCTCCCCCGTTTGCTATTGCTGTGCCTGTGACAGTTGTCAGTCCTGCGACAGGCGTGGAGATGGAGGATTTGCTATGAAGGTTTTGAAGAAGACGGCGGCGTTGTCCATGGTGAAATCGGTTTTATTGTCCGTCTCAATCGGTTTGATCTTTGCCAATACGGCAGTAGCCGGAAAGGGCGACACGGCGGACGAGGTCACCGAGTCCGAAGCCGAGGAAGATTCCAAGCTCGATCGGGTCGAAGCGTCACACCTGACCTTCATGCGGGAAGAAGAGAAGCTGGCCAGAGATGTTTACCTGACATTCGCGGAACTGTATCCGCAGCAGGCTGTATTCTTCACGATTGCCACCAAATCGGAGCAGACCCACACCGACACCATGCGCGACAAACTGGATCAGCTCGAATTACCCGATCCTAACCCCGATGCAAATCAGTTGCCGAAAAGCCTCGGTGTCTTTAACGGTGAGGAGTGGGGCTGGTATTTCACTGAGAAATATCGCGAGTTGACGGAAATCGGGGCGGATAGTGAATTGGCCGCGCTGTATGTGGGCGCACTCATCGAAGAGCTGGATATGCGTGACATTGCCGACTGTCCGACGGTGATGGTCGACGCA
>Ga0209536_100010211_pt1 | contig 13874 bp, 13 predicted proteins | sample DeeMarSeWOR28_12_FD_187461 | JGI IMG/M metagenome (GOLD analysis project Ga0209536, IMG submission 187461) | Marine sediment microbial communities from White Oak River estuary, North Carolina - WOR-2-8_12 (SPAdes) (version 2) | ecosystem: Environmental > Aquatic > Marine > Intertidal zone >...
AAGCGATATTGATATCGCCCAAGCGTGTCGACGGGATCGGGACGTCAATTGTCACCCGTTATGATGATGTGACGAGCCGGCGTCGTGATCATCCGGTACGACTCCATTCCTGGATCTCTATGATATTGCCCTCGGGGTCGGCAACATACTGAAACCGTAGCGTGCCGACTCCAGCGATATCCACTTGCTCGACCGTACCGACGGTACTGCCGCCGTTCGAGAGCACCTCGCTGGATGTTGTCTCCAGATCATCGACTGCAAAGGCAATGTGCGAGAAGCCAGGCGTGTTCGCGTCGATCTGAGGCCTGGCAGGCATGTGGCTGTATTGGTACACCTCGAGCGTGGGTCCGCCTCCCGGCATTCTCAGGTGCGCTCCCTTGATGTGAGCGTCCCGAACACTGGTGGCCCGGTCGAGCCAATCACCGCGTTGATCGCGTTCGGGCGGAACCGGCCTGCATCCAAAGACTGTCTGGTAAAACGTCGCCAGTCGGCGCCAGTCGTTGGCGATGACGTTCACATGGGCAAAACGAGTGGGCATGGCAGTTCGTCGCAGTGAAAGGCGAGCGGATCTTCCCTACCCAATATGGACTGGAGCCACTGAGAATAGGAGTAGCGAGATCCGGCCAGTCGTCTGCCGGTTCACTCCGATCCGTCCAGCAAGATCTCTCCGTGCAGCAGCACCGCATCCGCTTCGTACCACGCTTGGGCCGAAGCAGAGGAGATACTCGCCAGAAGTTCGGAAACGGCCCTCGCGAGGTTGGCGTGCCGTTCGTCGGCATCGCACAGAGCCAAGATCGAATTCACCCAACCGGCGAGCGGCGGCCCTCGCAGCCACAACGACGCGTGGGTCGTCGGCTCGTTCACGCTGCCCACTCCCGTTGAGAACTTTCCGGACTCGAGGAGCGCGGCCCCGGTCAAGAGGGCCTCCTCTCCCGTCGCCGCCACGATGTGGCCGTCGACTGCCGCAAACACGGGACCCGCCAGCTCGCCCAACGGCGTGCGGATCGCAACCTCGTGGATCGTCATTCCGTCGAGCTGGTAGTCGCGCACCCGGGGCACGGCAAGGCCCAATGTCCGCGCCCAGGCTTGCTCGACGCTCCAGTCCATCAACTCGAGCAACGTGGCTTCGACTCGCTCCGGGTGTGGCGCCTGGAATGCGACTACCCAGGGGGACGGGCTAGCGCCGCGCCCTTCGAGCACCAAGAGCCATGCCCGCTCACCGATAGCGCCAAACAAGTCGTCCGCCAGGCTGCGACCGGACCGCTCCTCGAACTCGTCTACCCAGAACCCGATGTTGCGCAAAGGGCCGTCCGGATTTCTCTCTGCCACGAACTGCAACCACGGCAGTGCCACTTGGGCCTCCGGTCTGAACGCCGCCGCCATCACGACGTTCTGAGGTAGCGGGGCTGGCAGGTAGGCCGGCGCGGCCGCGGGATCGAGAATTCGCGCGACCTCGGCCGGCAGCACCCGGGTGTCGTACACGGTCACGACCTCAGTGACTATTCTGCCCGCATCGAAATCGCGGCGAAACCCGATCCAGCGCACCGCCTCCAGTTCGGCCGTGATGAATCCACCGACGGCATCCATCAGGCCCGCCAACTGTCTCCCCATTTGGGTCCGGAGCAATCGCCGCAGGGCTGCGGGATTTACCCAGCCCCGGGCCAGCCCACCGGGGGAGAGGCGGCCGTCTGCTTCGTCCAGTGGTATTGCTGAAGCCAGACTGGTACCGTCGCCGCCCGCGATACTCTCGAGCTCGGCTGTCGCATAGCTCGGGGCGATCCACAGTGCACCGCGTGCGTCGATCGCGCTCCAGTCAGGGCCAAGCGATCTGAGTGCAGCCATGGCTGGCTCCCCGCTGGCCGGCAGCCGCAGCAGAAGGGGCACCGGGGTGCGGCCATTCGATCCGGTGACGAGTGCCACTACCATACGGTCACCGGCGAGCAGCGGCAGGTGGTCGGGTCGGATTGCTGTTCCTTGCAGCAGCCGGTCCTGGAACCGGGCCAGCGGTCGGACGGCGTGGATCCCCGGCCAGCGCCGTGCCAGGTCGTGGAGTTCGACCGCCAACAGCGTGCGATCCGGCAACAGATAGGGCAGGGGAGCCGTGGCCGCAGTGAAGTGAGTCCCGTGCTCCGGCGTCGCAGGTGCGTCGGTCGAGCAGGACGCTATGAGGCTCAAAAGGATGACGACGACGATGATAACTAGTCTCTTCACGGTTCACCTCCCCGCGATGGGGCTTGCGGCCCCGGTTACTGCACGGCTGCGCTCCATCTACCAGTGCCCTGCATGTGGCGCTTGGTGAACAGCCATGTTCCTATCACGAAGAACGCCGCACTGAGAGCGACGATAGCCGCCATCTCGAATGTCAGTTCGCGCAGCCCGGCTCCTCGGTTCAGGATCTTGTCAAATGCCACGATCGAATGCGTGGTAGGGAGAACGTCGTTCACGTTGACCGTCCGGCCCGCAATCTCGAAGACGCGGATCTGAGGGAGCGGAAACATCCCGCCGGAAAAGAACATCAGAATGAAGAATGGAAACGACCCGATGGTCATCAGGTCGAATATGGTTCGTAACCACGCCGCCACTGCCACGCTGACAGCGACTATGGCGAGGCTTGAGAGAACACATACGAGAACCATCGCGATCAGCGAGCCTGACGGCTCATAGCCCAGCACGATCGCGGTCTCCAGTGTCAGGGCAACCGCCAGTACCCCGAGCACGATCTGCGTGAGCGTCACAGCGGCCAGCCACTCGAACGTGGTCATGTTCGAGATCCGGAGCCGAACGAGGGTACCCTTGTCCTTCTCCTTGATGAGCGAGGCTGCGGCCGTGAACATCAGCATGATGACGGCGAGAGCGAGCAGTCCGGGAACATAGAGATCGAAGTCGCTCGGTGACGCCGCGCCGGTTACCGTCTGCATGTCTATTTCCACGGGGCTTGGCACGTCTGCCTCCGTGGCTGCAAACAGATAGACGATGGCGTCGCACCACGCTGCGGCCGCGAGGTATTGAGGGTTTGCCGGATCTCCGTAGGTGCTCACCGGCACCGGACCTGTGGCTTCACGCCGGCGGTGCTGCTGCAGGATGTATGAGAACTGCCGCGGTATCTCGACCACAAGATCGACCGTTCCGTTCGCTACCCGTTCACGTGCAGCGACTGGGTTTCCGTCCGACAGCACTTGGAGGACGTGCGTGCCATCCGCGCGCCGCGCACTCATCATCTGTGATATCAAGTCCTGTCCGGCATTTAGCGAGCGCCCGTCCGCCGCAGTCGTTCCCTCGTCGTGGTTGATCACAACTACTTGATGCGGCTCCTGACCGGCAGACTCGAAGTAGAAGTACATCAGTGCGGTGAAGAAGGGCGCAAACGTTAGGGTCATGATCAAGATCTTCCAGTCGCGCAGATTCTCGACCAGCGTCTTGCGCAGCAGTCCGATCAGTCTCACTCGCGCAACCTCCTACCGGTGAGAGCGATGAACACGTCTTCCAGCGTCTTATTTCGGATGGAAATGTCCCGAACCTCTACGCTCAGACGCCTGAGCTCCTCCAGCACGGCGGGCAACTTGTCGACGACGTCAGCGACAACCAGGCGCAGCACTCCCTGCAAGTAGGTCACATCGCGCAGTTGCTCGGAGGATGTCTGTAGCAACCGATTCAGTTGTTCCTCGTGTCCGTCCGCGATCTGAATCTCCAAGATGTCGCCGACTCCGACTCGCCCTTTGAGTTCGTCCGCCGTATCGAGTTCGAGCAAGTGACCGTGATCGATGATTGCGATCCGGTGCGCTAGGCGATCTGCCTCATCCATGTCGTGGGTGGTCAGGATCACGGTGGTGCTCTCCGCCAGCGACTGCACGTACTCTCTGACGAGCACCCGGCTCTGCGGATCGAGACCCGCTTGCGGCTCGTCGAGGATCAGTATGGCCGGATTATGGACCAGGGCGAGGGCGATGTTGAGCCGGCGCTTCATTCCGCCCGACAGTGTACGTGCGAGTTTGCGCCGCTTTTCGCTGAGACCGAGCACGGCCAACAGCTCCAACGCCCGAGCCCTGGCGGCCCGCCAACTGAGATCGTATTGCAATGCCACGAATTCGATCTGCTCTTGGCATGTCAAAAACTCCCAGATGGCCAAGTCTTGCGGGCACAGGCCCATCATCCGTTTGCATTGGCGATAGTCGGTCTGCAGCGAGCGTCCGGCGATTGTCACCGTACCGGAATCGGCTTGCAGCAGGCCGCAAATCAAGTTGATTGTTGTAGTCTTCCCGGCGCCGTTCGGTCCCAGCAGGCCGAGTATCTCGCCGCGCAACACGTCGAGTGACAGATCCTCCACGGCAACCACGTCTCCATATGACTTGGTGACGCCATCGAGGCTCAGAATGACCCTCGAGTCTACGGTGCGCATGCCGGTTTTCTCCAAGACTTCGTTGCAGACAGCAGCGCCCCGCCGGCCACGGCCAACAGGATCGGTGACGAATACGTGCCGGGTATCACAGCACCCAGCGCAATCGATCCGGTGAAATGGATCAGTGCGTTCAGGATCATGAGCACCGCAACCGCCATGACCACCGGTCGCATCCACCGTGTGCCCCGCTGCACCAACGGCGTCAGCGACAGGCCAAGCATCAGTGTGAATGTGAGGCCGGCGATCCACACCTCGAACGTGAAGGTGGGCAAGGGAATCATCGGCAACTGCTGCTTGACGTTGATCACGGCCGGATTGTAGACGGCGAGGAATCCGTTCGCCGCCTCGTCGGCAACATGCAGTGCCACGGCCAGGCAGAGACTAACCCAGGCAATGCCGGGCGAGATCCGCGATACCGAACCCATATCCACGTCTGCCTCACGACGCGGAATCAGGTGGCGCTGCGGGCGGTTGCTCGGTCACTGCGCTGGACTGTGGAATCGGGCTCGCGTCACTCCGCCCGAACGCCGTCAGGCCACCAAGTGCGCCGAGCCCCATGGTCTCCACCGCAGTCGACGGCACGATGATCATGGAACCCTTCTGCCGCAGGCCTTCGTACACCATGTTCATCGCCCGCAGATGCAGAGCGACGGCGTTGTCGCGGTAGTGCTCCGATGCTTTGGCGAACTTCTCGGCGATCTCGGTCTCCGCTGTGCCGAGTATGATGCGGCTCTGGCGCTCCCGCTCGGCCTGGGCCTGGCGTGACATGGCGTCTTCCAAACCCTTGGGGATGATGATGTCGCGGATCTCGACGGCCTGAGTGGTTACGCCCCAGGCATTGGTCTTTTCGTCGAGCAACTGTTGGATCTCCTGGCCCAACCGGTCGCGCTCAGACAGCAGCACCGCGAGGTCGTTCTTGCCGATGGCGTTCCGTAACGCTGTCTGAGCCGACAGGACGACCGCTTCGTCAAAGTGCTCCACCTCCAGCACCGCTTTTTGAGCGTCCCACACCATCCAGAACGCGATCGCGTCCACGTTCACCGGTACCGTGTCGGCCGTGAGCGTCGTCTCGGCGGTGAAGTCGGTGACGCGGATCCGCTGGTCGACGAACTGAGCCACCTTGTCGATTACCGGAACGACCACGAACAACCCTGATTTCTTGAGACCGCGGAACTTGCCGAACCGCAGCAGGACGGCCCGCTCCCATTGGTATGCGATCTGGACTGCCGGGGCGACCAGCACCGCCACGATGGTGGTGGCGATCAGGATCTCGCTCTCGGGCCGCAGCTCGAGGTAGGCGGCCAGGCTGTTGGCGGTCGCGAGAATGACGACCGCTTCCCATACCTGCGTGAGTCGCAGCAACACCGAGAGCGCTAGGGCCGAACCCAACGACAGCACGACGGCGTACAGCGAGAACGGGTACACGCTCAAGTGCACCACCAGTCCGGCCACGAATATGCCCACCAGCAACAAGACGTTGAGTGGCGCGAAGCGGAAGTCCGCACGGCTGGACGTGGCAAACCGCTCGAGCGATATCAGGGGCATCCCTCGTCTCGAGGCGAGGGTGTTGGATAATGGACTCATAACGACCCGTCCTTTCTCTGGCGCAGCCCCTCGAGCACCTCGTCGAGGGTCAAGCCGTAGCCCGAAGCCCGGGCCAGGAGTTCGGTTAGGATCTGATCCAGCATTCGCTGCCGTTCGAGAGCATCGATCTCGGGCCGGTGCTCGCTGATGAAAGTCCCGGAGCCCTGCTGGGTGTCCAGCAGGCGCTCGATTTCTAGCTCCCGATAGGCGCGGATTACGGTGTTGGGGTTGATGGAGAGATCTACTGCGAGTTGCCGCACGGTGGGCAACCGGTCTCCCGCTTTCAAATCGCCACTGGCGATAGCGAACTTCACCTGCTCGATGATCTGGCGGTAGAACGGGACCCCGCTTTTGGGGTCGATCGAAAGGACCAAGGCGAAATCCTGTAAAGAGCTAGATGACTAGTGTTCTAGTGCAATAGTACAATTGTCCTGTTTGAATGTCAACCCTGCCGCGGTGAATCGGCCCCAGGTATGCCAGAAGAGTTTGCTCCAAGGGCAAATCCGCACCCCACTCAGCGGTCCTCAGCCGGCCGCTTGCGCCGCGCGTAGTAGCGCCGAGCCTTGGCGCGGTTGCCGCAGACCCCCATCTCGCACCACTTCCGGTTGCGCTTCCGGCTCGTATCCAGGAACAGCCACCCACAGCTCTCGTTGGCGCAGGTCTTGACGTCCTCGAGAAGTGGGCTGGTCAGAAGCTCGCTCGCCGACCACACCACCGGCCACAGCATGCACGCCGGATCGCTTTCGCATGAAGACCAGCTCCAGCTGCATCTGAGCTCGTCCGAGTCGCACTGCAGCTTGCCTGGCGCCTGCTGCAGCAGGGCATTGAGACTGGGAAGCTCTGACTTTACGCTGGGCGCGCCGGTGATCATCCCGAAGAAGACCCTGTGGATCGTCGTCCTGGCCGACCGCGCCTGGCGGAGGATGAGCTGGCCCAGTGACGGTTGCTCGTCCCATATCCTCAGCAGTATGTCCCGGTCGTGCTCGGACAACACTCCGGTCGCGTTGCCCCACGCCACCAACCGTCCGTAGTCCGTCAGGTATTCCCCGGCATGTGGCTCGAGCGCTTGCCAGTCCACCGTGTTGTTGAAATCGAGCGCAAGATGTCCACCGACCCACTTGAATGGTTTCGGTTCCTCGCTAGTGGCCATGACGTTGCCCCTGTCGCGTCTTCATCAAACTAACCGATATAAGAGTCTTGACAAGTTATATCAGATCGACTATTCTAACCTAGAAGATGGCATCCATAAGTTATAATATACCGAAAACCCGGACCCGCGCCGCGGAGGTCAGATGCAGGAGAACGAACGGATTGCAGACGAGTTGGACCGTATGAACCACGGTGGCGCCTGGCACGGGCCGGCGATCAAGGAGACTCTGAACGGAGTGACGGCCTCGGAGGCCGCAGCTCGGCCCATAAACGGGGCGCACTCCATCTGGGAGATCGTGCTGCACATGACGGCTTGGGCTGAGGAAGTGCGCCGCAGGCTATCCGAGAACGCGCGACCGCTGAACGGCGCCGCCGATTGGCCCCCTCCCAAGGATTCGACCGGGGACGCGTGGGAGGATGCGAGGTCGCGGCTGGTGGCGGCCCATCAGCGTCTACGTCAGGAGATCAGGGAGTTTCCGCCGTCACGCTTGCAGGAGTCTGTGTCAGGGGAAGACAACAACGGGCCAACCGATTCGTTCTATATCATGCTCCACGGGCTCGCCCAGCACGACGCCTATCACACGGGACAGATCGCGATTCTCAAGCGGGCGCTGGGTGTGTAACCGGGACTTCACCTCGCAAACGTGTACGTATACTTGAGCATGAGGGTCCTGGCATCGCTGAGCGGCAACGTGGGGTTGCTGCGGTAGCGGTCTAGGTTCAGACCCTCGTTGTAGACCAACCACAGGTCGCTTCCCTCTCTGAAGTTGTAGCGGATCCGTACGTTGGCCGCGGCGTAATCGGCGGTGTTGCTGAGCTGCACGAAGGCGTTGAGCGACAGCTTGGTGTTCAGCGCCGCTTCAATTCTGAGACGCACCAGGTGGGAATCGAAGCCCTGATCCCGGTCGGGAAAGCGCACCACGTTCAGCTGATAGGCTGCGCTGAGTCCGAAGAACCGGGACAGGCTCCACCGCGGGTAGACACCTATGTCGGCCAGCCAGCCGTCGTAGAACTTCTGGATTCCCCATCCGAGACTGCTGCGGAACAGGGACCCGGGCGCCATGTTGTAGTCGCCCTCGAATCGAGGGAACGTGTAGCTCCCCGCTGGCACCTCGGTCTGGTTGGGAAACCACAGCGATTCTCTGAGGTCTTCGTAGTACAGCTCCAGGTCCAAGCCCAGGCTGGCTCCGGAGTTCCACTGCAGGTCGAAGTCGTGCTCGACGAACGCGGACTCGATGGTGCGATCGGTGTTGCGCAGCGCCACCGAACCGAACAGTTGGAACGGATCGATGCGGCGAAACGGGCCGTCGCCTTCGGGATAGTGGAAATAAGACAGGGAATAGAACAGGTCCGTGAAGTTTTGCCGCGTGACGAATCCCATTTCCGGTTTGTAGTCCGGGCCGGAGTAGCGTCCACTGAACGAGTAGGTGAAGCCGCGCTGTCGGACACGGCTGGCGGTGACGCGCAGCAGGGCGGATTCCATGAAGCGGAAGCCGCTGTCGGCAATGACACTGTGATCGAACGTCTGGGCCCATTGCACCGTAAAGTAATCGTCGGCGGCGTAGCGCACCGAGCCATCCAGGCCGTAGGCCACGTTGTAACTGCCGTCGTCGCCCAGTCGTGACGTCACCATGGCACCGGCGTTGGAGTACTGATTGATCACACGGCGGCGAACTCGTGCCACCCCGAAGTTCTCGGATGGGAGCCGGTCGGTGCGGGCCGTTTGCATGTCGAGCACGCCGACGTCCCAGTCGCCCATCCGCCCGACGAACCTCGCTCCACCAATGAGTCGGACCGGTTCACCCTCGTCCAGTCCGATACGCCGACTATGGAACAGTCGCGTGGCGCCACCCGTCAGGAAGTAGAACGTCGCCGAGCGTTCCTGGAAGAATTGGCGCTTCTCGGGATAGAACAGTGGGAATCGGGTGAGGTTCACCTGGTAATCGTCGGCCTCGACCTGCGCGAAGTCGGTGTTCACCGTCAGATCGAGTGTCGTGTTGTTGGTGACGTTGTACTTGAGATCTCCTCCGATCTCGTAGTCGACATCCGATTGAGTGTGAAACTGGTCTCCCGCATCGTTGAGTCGGTTGGTCCGGTCGACCCCGCTCAGCAGGTAGGGAGTGATATAGACGGGACGATGTGTCTGCACGCCCTCCAGCACCGCGTCTGTAGCGAGCGACGGTCGCAGCAATGTGAACTCAGGAGGTATGGCCGGGAACAACTGCCACTCGTTTTTGCGCGCGATGTAGCGGTACGTGATCACCGCCAGTTCGACTCGCCCTGCAATAGCCTGAAAGCCCAGGCTCGAGAACGGAATGCGCATTTCGGCAAACCAGCCCTCGTCGGTCTGCTCCGTGGCAACGTCCCAGTAGGTATTCCACGATCCATTGGTCGGGCCGTAGCCGTCACCGCTGATCGTCGCGTCGCCGCGGACCCCTGCGGGAGTGGTCCAGAACCACAACCCGTTGTCGTTGTCGTCGAACGCGTCGATCATGATCCCCAAGTTGTCGTCGTTGGCCCAACGGTCACGGTACATCGAGTTGACGCGGATCCCAGTCGGCTCGGTATCGAACAGCCGGCCCGACACGTACAGGTAGTCGTCGTCGTAGGCGATGCGGATCTCGCTGCGTTCGGTCAACGGCGCGCGGAAGGTGGGGATGTGCATTGTGAGGGGCAATGGCTCGATCTGCTGCCAGGCCTGCTCGTTGCTCATGCCGTCCAATTGGATTGCCCCCTGAATCCGGGGCAATACCAGGCGGCCGTTGTCGTACGCGTAGCCGGGAATGATCGCGGACTCGGCACCTTGTCCCAAAGCCGGCGCGAGGGGGGTGACGAGCAATCCCGTGATCAGAACCGATACGGCGGCGAGCGGTAAAGAAAATATTTTTTCATTTATCTGCGCACTTGTCCCCATGACTTGCCTCTTCATCTGCGGGGCCGCTAAGGCATGGCGGCGCGGCCTAGGCTGACCTATACTCGGGCCCGCCCCTCCCGTGACGGATTCGTCTCATCCAATGCCCAGATGGCCATGGCTCGAACGGCCGGATCGGGATCCCTCAGGGCGTCGAGCAGATGATCGACGGCCAGCGCGTCTCCCAGCAATCCCAACTTCCAGGCGGCTTCCTGTCTCGTTGCGCCGTCTCCCGAAGTCAGCTCGTCGATCAATCCGTCGATGTCGTGCGTGGGTGCCGAGTCGCGCCAGCCGTGCCATTCGCCGGCAAAGACCTCGGTGTTCTCCCAGGACCTGCGGTTCGACTCTTGGAACACTGCGTTGCGGGCGGATTCGGCCTCGCGACCGCCGATTTCTCCCAGGGCCCAGATCACTGCCTCCCGCAAGTCTTCGTCTTGCCGCAACACGCTCATGAGCGGCTCCACGGCTGAGCGGTGCTCGATCTCACCCAGTGCCAGTACCGCCATCTCGCGTACGATGGGATCGCCGTCGCTCAACGTCTCGATCAGCGGATCGATGGCCCGGTGGTCCTTGATCTCACCCAGAGCCCAGGCCGCGACCAGGCGTACATCCGCGTCGCGGTCACGTAGCGTCTCGATGAGCGGACCCACACCCCTCGAATCCTCGAGCTCACCCAGCGCCCAAGCCGCGTAGCGCCGCACCCGGCTGTCGCCGTCCTGCAACTGCTCGATGCGCTGCTGGACCGTAGCCGCGCCCTGCTGCTCGTGCCATGCGCGAGGAATCACCCCACTGTGCTCCGCGCCCAACTCGATGGCTGCGAGCGGCAGGGTGACTGCCAGCGCCAGCAAAGCCGTGGCAAGCAGTCCTCTTCTCGAGGCAGGTTCCCGGCTCATCCCTCGCGCCAGAATGCTGCGGACTCTGCGTGCCAGACTCGAACGCGCCGCCATGGCGAGTGCACCTGAGGGCGTTCCGCGCGCCAGTTGTGCCCGGGCGATCTCGACCAAGTGCGTGGCATACACATCCGACCGCATGCCGACCCGCAACGCGTAATCGTCGCACGCACGTTCTCGCTCCAGGCTTGCGCGCCGCGCCGCCAGCCAAACCAGCGGGTTGGGCCAATAGACCGAGCGCACGACCTCGATCATGAGGTGGACCAGATAGTCCCATCGGGTCACATGCGCCAACTCGTGGAGCAACACCACTCGTCTCCGCTCGGCCGGCCAGTCGGCCGCCGTGTTGGGCAGCAGCACCACGGGGTGCAACAGACCCCACGAGATCGGTGTTGTGATGTCATCACTCGACACCACCCGCAACGGCCGCTCGATCAGACTGCCCCACGAGCGCCGCGGTTCGGTGGTGAACAGCAGACCCTCATCGCGAGCCGACGCGCGGCGGGTGATGCGTGCAACCTGGCCGGCACCGAGTGCCAGGCGCAGAAGCAGTACGGCGGCTCCGAGAAACCAGATCATGAGCGCGGCTGCCGCCAAGTGAGACAGCGAGATGCTGAAGCCACGCGCCGCAGCGGCGCGATCGGTCTGCCCGGTGGGACGGTTCGCTTGCGGCGAGCGTTCGGCGCTCACAAGAGACGCGCGGTCCGCGACTGGCAGCTGTAGCGCGACCACCGGCTGATCCGCAAGGGCCGTAACCTGCTGCACGGTGGGTAGAGTCTCCACATTCCACGAGGGCAGCGAGATGGAGAGCAGCGGCAGCACCAGCAGCGCGCCCAGGGCGATGCTCCATGCGGCGTGCCGGGTTGCCGCGGACGAGCGGCTCAGCAGAGTCGTCACCAACCCGGCCACTGCCAGAACGACGGTGCCTTTGAGCAGGATGTCGGCGCCCAATTGCAGGGCGATGGGGAGCGAGAGACTAGCGAGCGTCGTCATCGTGTGACTTCCTCTCTTGTTCTATCCACTGGGCGATCTCGTCCAGCTCGTCGGGTGAGAGCCGGTCGCCTGACATGTCGAGCAGGGCCTGAATCGCCTTGGATGGAGAGCCGCGGAAAAAAGTCTGCAGCAGGCCGCGCATGGCGTTGCGGGTAGCCTTGTGATGCGGCAGCGTGGGGCTGTAGAGGTAGCGGCGGCCGTCCTGCCGGTGCTTCACATGGCCCTTCTTCTCCAGAATCCCCAGCGTCACCCGCACCGAATCGTAGCCGGCGTCTTCTCCCATTCGGCTCACGACCTCGGCGACCGCGGTCTCCCCCAGCTGGTAGAGGATGTCCATGATCTCCCGTTCGCGGCGGCTCAGATTGGCGTGCGGCGCTTCACTCATGCTGGTCAGTCCAGTCGTTCCCAAGGAAATGAAAAAATCTTTTCATTTTCGCTACTTTAACCAGGCGGCAATGTCACTGTCAAGTAGGGCCGTCTGAGGCTTGCTGTAAAAATCTTTACGGTTAGGCCGGGCTCCAAGTTTCAAGTCCGCCCTGCGGGTACCCGGACCGGATGTGAAACCATTCCGGCCTTGAGGGCGTCTACTTTGTAGGATTGGGTCATTCAACCGTTCGACGCGGTGGGGCCGATGAGGAAACCAGGATATCTCGGCGAGCTGGAGCAGATGGTCTTGCTCGCGGTCCTCCAGCTGAACGATCAAGCCTACGGCACCAGCGTGCTGCGCGAACTCGAGCAGCGGGTGCAGCGAGCGGTATCCCGCGGCGCGCTCTTCGTCACGCTCGACCGGCTGGAAGAGAAGGGGATGCTCACTTCGCGGCTGGGAGATCCCACGCCGCGGCGCGGCGGGCGCCCCAAACGCTATCTGATAGTGACACCGGCCGGAGTGGCCGCGCTGCGGCGGTCGCGCACCGCGTGGCTGAAACTGTGGGACGGCCTCGACTCGGTGTTCGAATGACGGGGCACGGCGCACCCGACCGCTCGCCACCCAGATTGGCTCGGTTGCTGCTGGGCGCTTGCCTGCCGGCGGGCAAGATCAGGGAGAGCGTGCTGGGCGATCTCCACGAAGCCTTCTCTGAGCGCGCCGAAGCCGGCACTGCGGCGGCTTGGTATTGGATGCAGGCGCTGGTGGTCGGCTCCCGCTATCTCTTGCGACGCGTCCTCACCCGTCGCCCACAAGGCTCCCCGTCCGGCTCGCTGCCGCAGAGCAGTTTGAGACCTGCACGAGGTTCGTCCATGCTAGAACTACTAAAGGACTTCCGGTTCGCCCTACGCATGTTCCGGCGGACCCCCGGCTTCACCCTCGCGAGTGTGCTGGTGCTCGCCATCGGCATCGGCGCCGTGACCGTCATGTTCAGTACGCTCAACTCGGTCGCGCTCAGGCCGCTGCCGTTCGAGGACCCCGACCGCCTCGTATGGGCGTGGGGCACCAACGAAACACGCAACTCCAATTCCATGTCGGCGCCGGACTATTGGGACTATCGCGAGCAGGCGGGCTCGTTTGAATCGCTCGGCGCGTTTCTGATCTTCACGCCACGGGCTATCATCACCGGGGAGTCGCAACCGGAACGGGTTTTCAGCACCCTCGTCTCCTACAACCTGTTCTCGACTTTGGGAGTCGCCCCCCAGATCGGTCGACAGTTTCTGCTGGAGGAAGAGCGGGCCGGCTCCGCAAACGTGGTCATCCTGTCGCACGGATTCTGGCAGCGCCAGTTCGGGGGTGACCAGTCCGTGGTCGGCACCTCGATGACCATCAATGGTGAGCCCTACCAGGTGGTGGGTGTGATGCCGGTGGGTTTCAACTTCCCGAGTGGAATCGAGCTGTGGTTTCCGATCCAGGAGCGGATACCCTTCGCCCAGGGACGCGGCAACAACAACTTCTTCTACGTCGGCCGGCTGCGGAACGGGGTCACCATCGAGCGAGCACAGACCGAGGTAGACGTCGTCGCAC
>Ga0209536_100010212_pt1 | contig 13874 bp, 13 predicted proteins | sample DeeMarSeWOR28_12_FD_187461 | JGI IMG/M metagenome (GOLD analysis project Ga0209536, IMG submission 187461) | Marine sediment microbial communities from White Oak River estuary, North Carolina - WOR-2-8_12 (SPAdes) (version 2) | ecosystem: Environmental > Aquatic > Marine > Intertidal zone >...
ATGGTAGGCACGGCGAGATTTGAACTCGCGACTTCTACCGTGTCAGGGTAGCGCTCTCCCCCTGAGCTACGTGCCTAAAGTGGTATTTTCAAGTAACACCGGCTTTTTTCCCTGTCAAGAAAAATTGAATGCGCCGCCCGCACATGATTTTAAACCTTCAGGAGCCGGTGAATTTTGCGTTTCAGTCCGATATCAAATAAAGCGGCCTAAATCCGAAATCCGAAGCCTGTAATCAGGAATAGATTGCATTTAGCCCGAAATAATCGCAATCTTTAAAATCTTTTGCGTGATCTCATAAATGTTGATGCCGAAGTTTTTAAAATCCTGCAGCATCAACGCAGAGGCCAGATCTTCGGCCTTGCCCCGATATTCAACAATCAGGGTTGCTTCATTGGGCTTTATTTCTTTTACCCGGATTCCGCCGACTCCGGAAATGCCGGTTAGCACCCTGCGAAATTTTACAAAATTAGCCAGATTTGCGGTCCCTTCCACCGTCACTTCTACCTGGGATGGCTTTTCGGCCAGTTTTCGCCACGCTTCGGCCAATTGGGCTGCCAATTGATCACCTGCGAGCGTGCCGGCCATCGCCAGGGCTTCCCGCCCACCCGCACTTTCATCCACGTTGGCGGTAACGGCTGTGCGCGAAATGTTGGCCAGTTCTTCGCCGGTTTCTGCCCGAAGCACACGGGCGTTCAAATTGCCCTTAAAAGATTTCAGGGTGTCGCCCATTACGCTGGGCGTCGGGCTGGCGATGGATGTTCCCACAATGACCACATCCGCCTGTAAAAGGGTGCCGAGTTTGAGTGCTTCCTCATCCGTTAACTCTGGCTTGTCAATCGAGCTCCAGTCAGCCATTTTACGAATCTCGATTCTGCCATGAGCAATGATGGGAAAACCGTGAGCTCTTAAAATATTTGCCATGGTGGTTGCGCTCGTCCCTTCGAAGCCGCCCCTTTCTTTTCCCCACCAGTAACGTGGCGAATCATCCTGAAGTTTCTGTTCTGAAACGAAAAATAGTATCGCGGGCAGGGTCACTTTCGTCCGCAAAATCCCTGCCCCTGACAGCTGATCTGAAATTTTCTGACCGGCCACAGTGGCCTCAACGATGACCCGGTAGGATTTCCCGGACCTTGTCTCTGTCAAGACTTTGTAATCCTGAACAAACGTATGGGTATTCTCATAAACAATTTCATTAACCTGTGGAAAGTTTTCGACCAGGGAATCTATCTGAAGAATCTCTTCGGTCATCAAAGCGACGGCCGTCACCAGGCTCTCGGAGATTGCTTCCTCCCGGGCAACCTGAATATTATCCCCGGGAACCTTGCTCGTCCCAATTACCACAAATGTTTTATTTTGCACCTGCTGTTGGGCATTTGCCGCAATCGCCATTGAAATCGTCAGCATCATAACAACCAGTGCGGGTACCGCCCTGCTCAACTTTAATGACATTCCAGACATCTCTTTGTATTCTCCAATATGGTTTAAGGATATAATGGTAATATCCCTTAAATGAATTTTGCTATAAATTCAAGCTTTAAGATACGCAATTATGGAAGAATTAGAAAGGAAGGTACTGAAGTTAGGGGAACGCAAGGTTTGTTGCGAGAGGAAGCATGATTATCAGTTGGCCGGCTGGTCCGCTACCCCGTTGAGTCCGCCAGCGGATTAAGTCCACAAAAAAAAGCAAAATATAAAACTGGCTTTAAAGGCCCATAGTTTGTTTGAGGGCAAGGCGTGATTCGATTTGAAAGAAGAGCGTACACGATAGTACGTGAGCATTTCAAATCGGATTACAACGCCGCCATCGGGCAAAATATGGGCCTTTAATGCCAGTTTTTAGATGCGGCGAGCGAGCGCGTAATCCGCAATATCAAGCAAAGACTCTTTGGCTTTGGAGGGCGCGAAAACGGAAAGCGCCTCCTTGGCCTTTTCAATGCAAAACGCGGCCTTATTTTCCGTATAGGCAATCCCTTCATTTTTCTTTAACAGATCAACAAGAACATTGAATTCATCCACAGTGAACGCTTCATTCTTTATTATTTTAACCATCTCATCCCGGTCAGCCGGGTTTGCCTGCTTTAGCGCATGAATGACCGGCAAGGTTAATTTGCCTTCTCTGAGATCTGCTCCGACCTCTTTGCCCAAAGCTGCGGTATCCATGGTGTAGTCAAATAAATCATCAGCCATCTGAAATGCAATACCCAGATGATAACCAAAATCTGAAAGCGCTTTCTCTTTTTCTTCCGGTGCATCTGCGATGACCGCACTCACCGTGCAAGCGGCCTGGAAAAGAACCGCGGTTTTTCGCCGGATGACCTCCAGATACTCGTCTTCGGTGAGGCTGACATCTCCTTTTCGCATCAGCTGATGAACTTCGCCGGTGGACATGTTTTCGGTCAGATCTGAAATAATGTGGATAACCTTAATTTTGCCTGAGTCTGCACAAATGGCCAAGGCACGGGCGAGAAGAAAATCTCCCACCAGAACCGTTGTGGCGTTGCCGTATAAAGAATGCGCGACCGTTTTACCGCGCCTGAGAATGGCGTCGTCGACGATATCGTCATGTAAAAGCGTGGCTGCGTGCAAATATTCCAGGGCCGTTGAAACGGTTTTGGCATAGTCATCCTCGTAACCACAGAGCCTCGCAGAGAGGACCAGCAGCAATGGCCGCAATCGCTTGCCACCGGCAAACAAAATATGACGGGCGACATCGGACACCAGATCCAGATAGGGTTTTAAATTCTCGGAGAGCTCGGCTTCGATTTTTTCCAAATCATTTCCGTTTTCCGCCAGGATCTTTTTCTTTAGATCATTCATATCGTATCTCCGATGAGGTCATATTCCATCGCATCCGTTACTTTGATTCGGACAAACGATCCGATCTCGGAATCGGGTTGCCCGTGTCCCACTTTAATATAGGTCATTCCGTCTACTTCCGGGGCCTGAAATGTTGCCCGCCCGGCATATAATTTATCTTCCACCGCCTCTTCTACTAAAACTTCGAGTGTTTGACCAATATATTTCTGGTAATTTTGGGCCGATATATCCAGCTGGCAGGACATGAGCTGGTCGTAACGTTCCCGAGCCACATCGGCCGGGACAGGTTCCGGCAAGCTGTGTGACGGCAGATCATCTGCGTCGGAATAAAGAAAAACGCCCAAATGGTCAAATCGGAAATCCTCGATGAAACGCAGCAGTGTTTTAAAATCTTTTTCGGTTTCTCCGGGAAACCCGAGGATGAGCGTTGTTCTCAGAGCGGCATCGGAAACTTGCGAACGGATTTTTTCAAAAAGCCGGCAAAGATCGTCCCGGGTGTAATGACGGCCCATTTTTTTTAAAATCGAACTGCTGACATGCTGGATGGGGATGTCAAAGTAAGAGCACACATTTGAATGGGTTGCCACCGTTTTAATGAAAGAATCTTCGATACTCTCCGGATGTCCGTAAAGAACCCGGATCCATGCGTTGTCAAAGTCATTGCCCGCAACAACCGTTTCGGAATTCATCCGTGGGACGGCCGGCAGGTCCGCCAGGCTTCCGACCAGCTGGCTGAGGTTAACCTCAGGCTGGAGATCCTTTCCGTATGAAGTCGTATCCTGGGCAACGAGCACCAGCTCTTTTACACCCGCTTCGAGCAAGCTGCGCGCTTCTGAAATTACCTCCGGCAGCGGCCGGCTTCTTCTTTTGCCACGCAACTTGGGTATAATGCAATAGGTGCAATGCCGGCTGCAACCTTCGGCCACCTTAAGATACGCCATATGAGACGCACTTAAAACTCTGGCGGCATTCTTATCCTGAGCTGGATGGATATCGGGATCCGGCAGCAAACACCCGCCCGGATAATTCGAACCTTCAATGGCTGCTACAATTTGGTCAAACGCTCCTGTGCCTATAAATACATCGACCTCCGGCATCTGGCCGGCAATTACTTCACGATAGCGTTCAGGCAAACAACCGGCAACCACCAGCCGCTTGCATGCCCCGGTGTGTTTGTATCGGGCCAGCTCGAGGATCATATCAATGCTTTCATCGGCCGCGTCCTCGATAAAGCTGCAGGTGTTGACCACGATGGCCTCGGCATCTTCCGGATCTTCCACAATCGTCCACCCGGCCCGTTTTACACGACCCAGCATGATTTCGCTATCGACCAGATTCCGGGCACATCCGAGACTGAGTAAATAAAGTTTCATTTGCTAAATTTTAGGCAGAACTCACTGGATTATCAGGATCTTTTTTAAAATGCGTTTGAGTCAGTTTCTCATATTAAGGTTCAGCCCATATTACACGAAAAAATAGGTACTTATCCGGTATTGTCAATGCGGCTTTCAGGCTGGAATTCAATCAAATCGAAAAAGCTTCGGCCGGTTCAAAAAACCATTAGAAATGCTAAAGGTCAAAAGTAGACTTGACCCCTATTTTTAAAAATAAAAATTGACGCTACAGCGACTTAGATATATATAAGAATAACATCATTCGAACACACGACCTAACCTGAGTTGACGCCCATTTTTCATTTGGCGTATCAATAAAGTGCTTGCAGCCCGAATTGCACATCTCTGATCTGCCCACTTTCACTTTCTGATATTTTCACTTTTCTAAAAAGTTTTAAAGGGAGTGCCCCCATGACGCAGCAGGATAATAAACGCAAAGTCGACAACACTCTCAGTGCAGATGAAGTGGTGGCCGCATTCCAAGCCCAGTCCGGGCTGTTTGAAAAGTTCATTTCTATGGCAAGATCTCCGGATGAACCAGAAGTCACTACAACCATGCTGCGCGAGACAATTGACATATCCATTGAACTGACCGGAGCGGAATATGGGAGTCTCATTCTGCTCGACAGCGACGGCCTTGTGACCGAGAGTATCTTATCCCGCGGTGAAATCTCTCCTGAACTCAGTTCCATACTTATCAAATCGGTACTTGAAAAAGGTCTTGCCGGATGGGTGATGCGTAATCGAAGAATCGGGCTGGTCAATGACACCGAGAAGGATGAACGCTGGTTAATTCTTCCCAATCAGCCTTATATCGCCCGTTCGGCTCTGGCGCTGCCGATTATCAGCGATGATATGCTGTTGGGCGTTCTGACACTGATGCATTCCATGCCCGATCATTTCACAGAGAAAATTGTGGAGCTAATACAGATTACGGCAAACCAGGTGGCCTTGGTTTTAGAAAATGTATACTTTTTTAACAATCTCACCGATTCGCTTCAGTCCCTGGGACAGGCCAACAAGAAGATCGCGGCTTATTCGCAGGCGCTCGACCGGGAACTGGAAAAATGCCGTCAAATTCAAATCGACTTTTTACCAAAACAATTGCCGCACATACCCGATTGGCATATTGAAGAATTTTTTTTCCCTGCAAGTCGGGTTTCCGGTGATTTTTACGATGCTTTCATGTTGCCGGGCGATTACACTGGATTGGTCATCGGTGATGTCTGTGATAAAGGAGTAGGGTCGGCGCTTTTCATGGCGCTATTTCGGAGCTTAATCCGCATATTCGCCGGCCAGGCGCGGTTGAGCAGATCGCTTATTGATACAAAATCGCAAACCGTTGGCGGCATACCCGACGCTGCGTCCATTCGAAAATACAATCAAGTCGATGCCTTACGTGCGGTTGCCCTGACCAATGATTACATCGCTCAGGAACACAGTGAGATGTGTATGTTTGCAACACTTTTTTTCGCTGTTTTGGATCCAAAAAATGGAAAGCTGATTTACATTAACGGCGGGCATGAAACTGTATTTGTCATTGGTCAAAATGGCGTAAAAGAAAGTCTATTATCTACCGGCCCGGCTGTGGGTATGTTTCATGGGGCGCAATTTGAATATAAAGAAATTCAACTGCAACCCGGCGAAATTTTATTTGCTTATACAGACGGGGTTATCGATGCACGCTCTCCTGGCGCAGAGCGTTTTAGCAGAAAGCGTCTAGACGCCTTATTGTCTCAACCCGCAGCTACCGCTTTTGAACTCATGGAGCGAATTGGTACAAATCTTTTTTCCCACATCGGCAGAGCCCCGCAGGAAGATGATATAACGATGCTGACGCTTCAGCGCAAAATCCAATAATGGCTTACGAAGAGGGAGGTGTTTTTTCGCTTGCCCCCCCTTTAATGAGTAACCCCTTTGTTTTTTTATCCAGATAACCGTTTTCGCTGTTGCGCTACAGACTAAATCATTTTTCTGCTTCGTGCCGTGTAACAGGTTGCGCCCGATCGTATTCCGGCCAGAATTCTTTATGCTCGGCTTTCCAATCAGGACCAAATTTTTTGTCAAAAACAGGTCTTAGCCGATCCAACCATTTTCTGGACTTGTCCGTGCTTTTTTCGTTAGCTTGAATGATCTCAACCAGATAACCGTCAATTTCGGCCATCTGATCTTTCGAGATGTCGGGTTCATCGTCAACAATTAAGATCCTTTTGTCCTTTAATATTGCTTCTTTTTTTGTTCTCCTTTTATGGTTACCCCAAATAAACGCATTCCAAGGTTTCGCATTATGGTCTTTAAAAGACCGCCGTAAATTTAGTTTCCCCGGAACCATGGCAGTCCTCAATGCTTTGGCAGTATTGACATTTGCTGATTTTCCCTGGACATATGTCCGTAGAAAGTGGAATATACCGGCACCGCGAAGACGATACGTCCAGACGGAAATCAAAGCGCTCAGAAAATATCTTTAACCGCAGAAGATCGGCCCCTTTGCCCCCGGCATTGAAATAATATGGATTTTTCGTAGAATATTCAGTTGTTTCCTGAGTTGGAAAGAACCCCTCGAAGATATGCTTGCAATGTTCTGCGACAATGCCGACTCCGAAATCATGGACGGTCAGCGCAACAGCGCTGTCCCTATTTTTTACCTTCACCTCAATCTTGCCTTCATCCGGGGTATTTTCGATAGCGTTTTTAACTAGACCAATGACCAGCTTTTCAAGAGGTCCTGAAGGAATGCGCACCGGCGCTGTCCTCTCGGTATCTATAATCAACTCCAGGTGCCGGTGCGAAAAATGCGGTTCGATCTTCTTAATTCTTTCCTTCACAAATTCCTCCAGAACAATATCTTCCGGAACAGCCTCTCTGGGTCCAAATATCTCTTCGATACGCTCTCTGACCCGCTCAATTATCGCGGCATCTCCATCCTGTTCGGCAATTAGCACTTCTAGTTCGTCCGCACACTGGTCAATTAACCGGGATATTATGTGGTAACTCTGGGTCACCGGATGTTTCAAAATATCCTCGACTTCAATTTGCATGTCCACAAGTCGCTGGAGTTGCCGTCCTGCCCGTTCTACTGTACGTTGCCATTGATCTTCAGGTACAGATGACAGATTTCTTCGCAGCAAAGTTAAGGATGTTTTCAAAACCGCAACGGGTGTTTGCATTTCATGGGAGAGATGATGGATCAATTTGTCTTTTGCGCGGTTTAAAATGGCAAGTTCTTCATAGGCATTTTTAAGGGCTTCGGTCGATCTGGCATTTTTCAGAGAAACAATCAGGTTATTTACCAGTGTTTCCAGAAGATTTCTGTCCTCATCGCTATACGGTTCTTCGATAATTTTCGGGCCGAGCCCCAAAACGCCGGAGCAATCATCATCAACAACAAAGCGCATGACACAGTTAATGGCGGGCGGCAAAAATTTGAGTTGCCGTCGCTCTTCTTGCGAAAGGATTCCGTTTGCAGGATGATCAATTTTCAGAAAGTCAGGGATCCCGGCCAACAGAGAGGACTTTTCTTGCTCCTGGATTCCAATGTTAACCAGTTCGCTGGTTTCAGTGGAGCGGGAGCCATGCGTCAGAATAAAGCCTTCGACCACCCCGAAGTTTCCCAGGGTCATCAACAAAAAGCTTTTTAAAATGGCCTTAATTTCGACAAGGCCCAGTAATTCGCGGCTGACATCATAAAGCGTTTTGAGATGGAAAAGACGCCGGTCAATTTCGGCTTGGGCCGCTTCCGGCAGAGACGAGGTTTTGCTGCTTGTCTTTGCGTCTTTTAAGGGATCCATTAAACCCCGCTTTTAAACTTTAGACGATAGCAAAGTTCTGAGGGACGCATATAAAAAAAATGAAAATAATATCGGTTGCCGGTGAAGTCATGTGGAGAGGATCTGAGTCGTGGATTCTAATATAAAAAAACAGGTGCAGGTTGTCAAGAAGGCCCCCCACTTTTCGATTGTGAAGACAAAGATCCTTGAACAAAACAGTTTGTTTAAAACAGGGTTTTAACGATGTTTGCGGGTGCTTTTGTGATATGTCTCGCGTATTTTTTTGACAATGCCGCCTTGTTTCAGATAATCGCACGGATCGGCGTCGGGAATTTTGAGTACCTTCACAAAAAGAAGGAAAAGGGGGACGTCCATAAATATATAAATAACTAAATACCTATTCACTCGCAGTTTTTGGAGACCCAATCGCAACATAAACTTCTCTTCTTTTCCACCGGCGACCGCCACCACTTCTTCCGGATTACCTCCAATTGGTAGCTCAAAATTTGAGCCACGCGATAGCTAATTCTGTCAAACACATAACTTTCTGACTTCAGTCGTTGAAGACGCTTCCGATACGCATTGGCTCGTTTCAAAACCGTCTCTTCAAAATTATGGTTCTCCGAAATCCGCTTGTCTCTCATGAAGAACTTATTTATATATTAATGGACATCCCCTAATCTCTGACAATGGCTGATTTTTTCTGTTGACAGAGTTTAAGCGCTTCCTTAATATGACATCGTCTTGATGACCGTTAGAAAGTGATTTTTGTCACAACAACGGATTTGAAAAGAAAAAAGCAAATTCATGCCTCGCCCTTTAAACAACCAAAGCATTGAAATCATCCTGCCTAATCAACTGGGTTTCGAGCGCATCGCCATGGCGTGCTCCGCAACCTTTGCCAAGATGTTTGGTTTTTCCCCCGAACGCATTGAAGATTTAAAGACTATAGTAGCCGAAGCCGCTATCAATGCAATGCAGCACGGCAACAAAGAACGTCCGGATGCCAGGGTAACCGTTTCAATGAATTTTAAAGATGACACCATCCACGTCGCCGTAAAGGATGAAGGCGAAGGTATAAAAGAGATTCTTCCCGATCCTGATATTGACCGTATCGTCAACAATCTGGATCCGCCCATTGGGTTCGGCACATTTTTGATCAGAGAACTGGCAGACAATGTGGAATTTGAAAAAACAGCTGATGGTGCCAATGTTGTCAAGATGGCCATCAAGCTTTAAGATAGAGCCTGTGTCAAAATCACCTGGACCTTAAGTTCAGGTTCAAGCATGAAAAGCCAAAATTAATTGGGAGATGAGCGCGTTCTGACTGTCATTGAACAAAATAGCCCCCCTTTGAGTTGATGGGAGCGGCGGTGGCAGGAAGAGAAAGTGCAGGTCAGAAGATGCAGGAAGTTAACGAAATTAAACTTGAGACACGCGATGCGGTTACGATTATGGATATCCAGGGCGATATTACCGCCTTTTCTGAACCCTTCCTTAATGATGCCTACCAGAATGCGAACGCCCAGGGAGCTGCTAAAATCCTGCTGAAGTTTGACAGCAATGCCTATATCAATAGCGGCGGTATTGCCGTACTGATCCAGGTTCTGTCCCAGACCCAGAAAAACAAACAGGAGATTGGAATCACCGGCATCTCCGACCATTTTAAGAAGATCTTCCATATGGTGGGAATCACCAAGTTTGCCAAGATTTACGATTCTTTAGAAGATTCCCTGAAGCAGATGGCTTAGCCGCCGGAATAGACAGCATATTCGCGGCCGTTCCTGAGACCGGGGTTAAACCACCAGATTCCAGATTGTTGTGGCATACAAGTCGGGTCGATCATTGCACCGGGCCCCTCAGAAGCTTGCGTGGGAGAATCACAATGCCGCTTTCTTCGTGTTACCTATTTGATCGTCTTTCTGAAACACAACGCGATCGCGTTCTTGCAATTTCCCGCGAGCAAAAGATTCAAAAAGATCAGTGGCTTTTTCGCGAGGATGAGGAAGCCGAGCATTTCTACCTCATAAAGGAGGGTGCCGTCGAGCTTTTGACCGTTGTTGATGAACGCATCGAAATTCCTATCGCCATGGTCAGAAACAAAAACGGCTGCATCGGCATCGGCGCGCTGGTCCCACCCTTTCGGTATAGCCTCTCCGCTCGTGCCGCCCAAGACAGCAATTTGCTTGTTTTCAAACGCGCAGGTTTAGAGTCCCTCAAGCGGGAAGATCCCGGTCTTGTCTGCATCATCATGAACAACCTGGCTCAGAAGCTGCTGGAACGTCTCAAGGAAACCCGGCATGAAGTGAAAATTTATTTCATGAATCTCGTCCGTTCGGCAACATTTTAAAGGTTAAGGCAAAATGGATCTTCAAGCAGAAGTGAAAAGGCTTCAGAACGCATTAAAGCAATCGGAGCACGTTCAAACCGAATTGGACCGGCGCGTTTTTTACTTAAAGACACTTTATGATGTCAGCAAAGATATTTTCAGCAGCGTTGAATCCGAAACCATTCTAAGAAGCTTTTTGCTCATGGCCATGGGCAACTTCGGGGTTACGCGGGGATTCATTTTGGGCATAAACTCATCTCCCAAAGGAATCCGGCATTTTGTCGAAGTCGGGCTTGAAGACGACGAGGTGGTCAGCTTGAAAACCGGCATCGAGCAGCTTTTGCAAAATGAATCCTTTTCGGAGTCAATTGAGAAGGAAGCAAAACGGCTGCTGCGGGATTTTTTGCCGCCCTCACTGGATTTTATCCAGGGCTTCAACGTCGAAAAAGATTTCCCGGGGATCTTCGGACTGGGGGCCAAGCTAGTCGGCGGCCCTTTCAGTCAAAACGACAAAGAATTGCTCGATACGCTGGTAAACAACCTGATTGTGGCGCTTAAAAATGCGCGCTCGTTTAAAGAGATTCAAAAACTCAACCGCAATCTGGAGGCTAAAAACATCGAGCTGGAAAAGGCGCTCGATGAACTCAAGGCCGCCATGCGAAAGGTGGAGATATTAGAAAGCATCAAAGCGGATTTGTGTAAATTTGTGCCCAATACGGTTACCCGCATGATCGAAAAATCTCCCGCCTCGGATGTCCTGGAAGCCAATGAGCGGGACGTCACGGTTTTATTTCTCGATATCGAAGGATATACCAAAATCACCGAGAATGTGGGCGCCACAGAAATCAATGCACTGGTCGAAAAATATTTTTCCGTTTTTATGGACGCCATTTATGAGAATAACGGTGATGTGGTCGAAACTGCCGGCGACGGCCTGATGGTTCTGTTCCTTAGCGAAGACGATGCCGTCCACGCCCTTGAAGCTGTCAGGGCCGCGCAGACCATCAGGGAAAAGGCCTGTCTGATTAACGCTGAATGCAGCCTCGGCTCCCCGCCCCTTGTTGTCAACATCGGGATTTGCTCGGGGCAGGCATTTGTGGGCGCATCCAAATTCGAAAGCTATACCGGCTCGCGCTGGGCATACACCTCTCACGGCAACACGACCAATATTGCCGCTCGAATCTGCGGCAAGGCCACCAGCGGCCAGGTGCTGGCTTCCAGATCAACGGTGGAACGCATAAAAGATCGGTTTTCCTTCGAAGGGCTGGGCTGTTTTAGCCTTAAAAATTTGTCGGAAGAAGTGGAAATATTCGCACTCCGGAATTAGTGTCAAGTTCCACAAATATATTACAAAATTCGTCGGGGACAACACCGGAAGCGATTTCAAAAATTCTTCTAACGGCCACCGTAACAATTCAGTTGACAGCGTTCATGCACTTCTTTATGATGTCTTTGGCGCCGGAAAAATCAGATGACGGCTGAATGGAAAAGATCTTCCGGATAGAGAAGTGATAGAGGAGATTGTGGGGATTTGAAAGATAGAACCGTAGAAGTCAGCCTGGCAAACAAATTGGGGTACGAACGGGTTGCCATGGCCTGTACGGCTTCGTTTGCTCAGATGATGGGATTTTCGCCTGAGCGTATCGAAGATCTCAAGACCGTGGTGGCCGAAGCGGCCATCAATGCCATGGAGCATGGCAACAAGGGACGTCCGGATGCCAGGGTGACCGTTTCGATGAGTTGTCAGGGCGATACCATCAATGTAACGGTGATGGACGAGGGCGACGGCATCAAGCATTTTCCGCCCAAGCCCGACATCGAAAAAATCATTGACGAGTTGGAATCGCCGGTGGGCTTTGGTTTGTTTTTGATCAACCAGCTCGCCGATCAGGTTGAATTCAATCAAGTGACCGACGGCGGCCACATGGTGAAGATGGCCATCAAGATGATCTCGTAAAGATGCCTTAAGGGAACCGCATGCAGCAGCACAGCAACGAAATTAATCTGGAGCAGCATGGCGCTGTCACCCTCTTTAACATCCACGGGGATCTGACTTCATTTTCGGAGCCCTTCCTGAGCGAAGCCTATCAGAACGCCAACACCCAGGGCGCCGACAAGATCCTGCTGAAAATCGACAAAGAGGCCTATATCAACAGCGGAGGGATTGCGGCGCTGATTCAGATCCTGGCGCAGAGTAAACGCAACAACCAGAACATCGGGATCACCGGCGTTTCGGATCATTTTAAAAAAATATTTAGCATGGTGGGAATCACCAAGTTTGCCGATATCCATGAGACCGTTGAAAATGCCCTTGAAGTCATGTCCTGATTCTGCCAGATCGCTTTTTTGCACACAATGCACTTTGCAGAAAATTCCACTTGAATCCCACCCGTGGCTATGTTAGTAAAACAGAAAGCGAAACTGCTTTTAAATTCGTGCCCCCCCCTGAATTGAAGTTGGTTTTATCTAAAAGATCGGAAGTTGTGTTAAAGCTAACTTCAGCCGCGAACTGATGCGCTCTTGTTTCTGCTTTCTGCGTGAAGACGAAATAATCATAATTTGTATAAATAACAATCAAATAAGCCGTGTCTTATTTTGATTAAGCCCTGATAACTACGGGTTTTTACCAGGTGTTTTGCCCGTAAAATTCCCGGCTTGTGTTGAATTCTGTTTCTGATAATAATTACCGAAACTTATCTAGCCGATAGAGAAGTGCCCGCCGACACTATATTTTTTTTGCTTTATGGATGAATGAAAATCAGTGGTTTGATTGCATCACATTTATTAGCATAGAAAAATAACCTCTGAATTGAATACATTGTACGCCGTAAGCTTCCGTATTTTTTAATATTTTTGAAATATTCAAATAGCGCAGCAGATTCGGCGCTTGATATGACAGTCGCATACTGGATGAGTCTGTTTCATCCTTTTTGATCTCTTTATAAGTCCAGTCATCACCTGAATAAGAGAACTCAAATGCACTAAAAAGGAGGTGGGCGATGAAATCATTTATGCCACGCCGGCTGTATTTCGTGGTTTGTGTCATCTTCCTCACAGCCTCGCTTTACCCCTGCGCGGCTTTTGCCGAAACCTGCGAGCAATCCATTGCAGAAGCGGTGTCGGTAGAAGGGATTGTCGAGGTTCAACGAGCGGGGGAAACCCAGTGGCAACCCGTTAAACTCAATGACACCTTTTGCCCCGGTGACACCATTCGCGTGGACGATCGAAGCCGGGCCGCCCTCTCCCTGTCAAATCAGCCCCTGCTGCGCCTTGATCAAAACACCACACTCACCCTCAGCGGCGTGGAAGAAAAACGCGGCGCTATCGTCGCGCTGGCCCAGGGTGCCGTCCATTTTTTCAGCCGGATTCGCCGCAATTTGGAGATCAATACGGGTTTTGTGAATGCCGGTGTGGAAGGAACCGAAGGTTTCATCAGAGTCGAGCCAGACCGAACTTTGATTACGATTTATGACGGACAGGTGCTGGCTTCCAACGCAGCCGGAAGCCTCGCACTGACCAGCGGCCAGTCGGCCGTGGCCGAGGCCGGCAAAGCGCCGGCGGGGCGGG
>Ga0209536_100010213_pt1 | contig 13873 bp, 9 predicted proteins | sample DeeMarSeWOR28_12_FD_187461 | JGI IMG/M metagenome (GOLD analysis project Ga0209536, IMG submission 187461) | Marine sediment microbial communities from White Oak River estuary, North Carolina - WOR-2-8_12 (SPAdes) (version 2) | ecosystem: Environmental > Aquatic > Marine > Intertidal zone >...
GTCATCCACACCTTCGTCGAATACAACGACATCCTCCCAGCGGTACTCCTGGCCGGTCTCGGTGTCAACCGCGATCTTGGAGGTTGGCCCCAGCCATTGGTGGAATCCCGCTTCCAGGGTCGCGCGGGCGTCGGCAGCATGGGTACGCAAGTGCGCAGTCGGTGCGAACAGGCTCATTCGCACCAGGAACGCCCGTGTGCGACGGTACTGGATCGGGTGCGCCGCACCGTACTCGGCCAGAAACCTGAGGAGCGACTGAGCCAGCCTGTCCTTGTCGCCCTTACCACTCGCGCCGGCACACGCTGCAGCGGCGTACTCTATCAGCGTCCCGATCTTTGCTGGGTCCAGGCTCCGTTCGCACAGAAACGCGGACGTCTCTTCATCGAGAATGCGAGGATCCGCAGAGAAGAACCGCGTGAGCGTGTCCTGGAAGCGGTTCACGCGCTCGGCCGGCACCAGCATTTGGAAGGCCCGTCTCCTGACGTCGGGCGATCGCACTTCGACCCCGCGGCGCAATAGATGACGAGCAGGTTCGGCCAGGGGGCCATCTTCGTTACCGAGAACGCGTTCCAACAGTCGGACGGCGTTCATAGCCGCTTTCTCGTCCTTGGCCGACAGCATGCCCGCCGCTGTGTCGAGATCGTCGAGCTTCCACTCCGAGTGAAGCAGCGATTCCGCCAGCCGTTCATGATCCGACTTGGTCGGCTTGTATGGTTTGAGGCGACCGACCCACTCGATGTCCACATCCTCGCGTCCCACGGTCTGACGAGCCACCGTTTCCGGATGTGCGAACGCCACCAACTGCTCGTTGCCCAACCACAGATGTGGAGTGCCGAGCAGTTCCCCCAGGTCCAATACCTTCCGCGTCCAGCGATACACACACGAGCCGATCACCGCCTCGGTCTCGCTGCTCCGCTGCAAGGTCAAGCTGGCGTCGAGTGACGGAAGCACTATCTCGCTCTCTGTAGCGTGCACGTCATGCGTCGTCACGCTCAGCGACTGGAACAGCCAGTTCGGGATGGCGATGTCGACTCCGCCCACGTGCAACCGCACGCGCCGGTACAGCGACTCGATTGTCTCGGCGAAGTGTTCTACAACGACCTTGCGCCGTGGCGTACCCTTCGGGGTCAACTCACCCTGCGCGGCATCCAGGTCGCGATCGATGATCGCGAAATCGACGATGCGCTCATACGGTGCCACGAACTTGTTGACCGAGGCTACCAGTGACCGGAAGTGGTCGTGCAGCTCCTTGGGTGACAGCGAATCCAGATCGAGCTGTGAGGAAGTGGGATTGGGGTATATCAAGAGGGTGTTGTATGTCCTGTGATCGCCGACCAGGAAAACACGACCCACCGACTCGAATTCGCGGAACAGGTTCTCGATGCGCTGCGGCGCGATCGTCTGTCCCTTGACGTTCTTGTATATCTCCTTCTTGCGGTCCACCAATTGGATGTGGCCGTCTTCGTCCATCCGCATCAAGTCGCCGCTGTGGAGCCAGCCCTGCTCGTCGAACGAGGGTTCCCCGTCCGGCGGATCCAGATATCCCATCATCACGTAGGGGCCACGCAACAGCAACTCGCTGTCTTCAGCCAGTGCTATCTCGATTCCCGGAAGCGCCACGCCGAGGGAGTTCTCTTTGTACTGACCGGGCAGCGTCATGGTTATGCCGCCGGTGGCTTCGCTCATTCCGAAGCCACTGAGCAGCTGAATACCCTGCCGGTGGAAGAACCTGAATATGTCGGGATCGAGATAGCCCGCCGCCGAAAGTCCCCATTTCAAACGCCCGCCGGTCATTGCCCGAGTGGCTTCCAGAACCTCCTCGTCCGATGCATGCAGCGGGTCCGCTCGTTGGGAAATTGCCTCGTAGAGTTGGATCCATTTGCGAGGGACGCTTATGAATACCGTCGGTCGGTAGAGCCGCATACCCCCCGTGAGCGCGTCGACAGACGGATTCAGCAGAAAACAGTACTTGGCACCCCAGAAGACGCAGCCCAGCATCTCCAAATAGCGACCGAACGTGTGAAACAGTGGGAGGTACGCAAGAAAGACGTCCTCGTCTCCGATCTCGGGCAGTGCCAGTGCGCGGGCGAACCGTTTGAATACCAGATTGCGATGGGAATATTGGATCCCTTTCGGCGATCCCGTGGTGCCCGAGGTGTACATGACGGTGGCGGCATCGTCTATCCTGACCCGCAGCGAGCGCGCGAGTACCACCGAACCAGGTACCCGGACGGCGCGTGCTTCCAGCTCTTCGAGCGTCATCAGGCCGTCACCGTGATGCGCCGTCCGCTCGAAAGTGACTATCCACTTCAGATCGGGTAGCGACTCCCGGTTCTTCTCGACCTTGCGTAACTGTTCGCTATTCGAAACCAAGACGACGCCCGCTCGCGAGTGGCGCAGGATGTATCCGACGTCGGCCTCGGTTGAATTGCCGGGCACCATCACGTTCAACTGGCCCGATGTGAGGCATGCCAGATCCGTCAGGGCCGTCTCGAGCCTGTTGTCCGATAGTATCGCTATCGGCACATTGTGTTGCGGTCCGTTGAGCGAGAGAAGCGCCCGGGCCAGTCGGTCCACGCGCACGGCCGCGTGACGCCATGTGAGGCTCCGGCCACCGAAATCGGCGGGCACTTCGAATAGTGTCTTTTGACTGTAGGTAGCGGCACGATGGCGGAACATGGGTCCCACCGTGAAGTGCGAAGCCTCAACCGCTGCCAAGAACCGGTCGGACCACTCTGCTACCGACTCCGCCGGTATACGGCGCAGCACTGCGGGACGGCGGGCGAGGTCGAGAAGGTCCCACGCATACGTGCGCAGCCACTCTGGTGACGACCCGGCACTGGACTCACGTAACCGTGTAACGCAGCGGTCGAGCAAGCCCGCGACCGCGGCCAGATCGACTTCTTCGAGAATCGCCTTGACGTGGGGTGATTCCCGTACGGCCAATACGATGGCTCGTTGACGCTCCAGCTCCTGCGCCCCTACCCCGCCCGCCGCGCCAGCGGCCTCAGCCAACAGGCCGGCAAGCTCGCGCTGGGAAAGCGCCGCTAGTTCGTGCAGCTCGGGAACGGTGGTCATATGCTGTTGGGGCTCGCGAAAAGGGCCGTCTAATTTCGGGGATGATAGGGTGGATGGCAATGTCCGTCCCCGGCGGTAGCGTTCACTGCCTCCTGCCGGGAGACCGCAGCGCACCCGCAACCACAGCCGCCGACCACGCCAGCACCATGGAGAACGCAACCGTCATCCCCAACAGACTCGCGCTCCCCGTTCCCATCACATTCGCGGCCCGGGCTGCCAGCGTCATGATTGGACCCAGAATCGCAGTCCAGAGCAGCAGCAGCACCCAACCCCAGCCCGCGGCGACCGCTGCGAGTAGCGGCGCCCGGTTCCTGTTCGGTGCTATCAGTCCCCATACGGCCGCCAGAGCCGGGACCGCCCACCAGCCAAACACCATGGTCGCCAAGGCGAACGCCATGCCCAACAGCAAGACCTTCAACGCGACAATCTGGAACTGGTTGCGACGTCTCACGATCAACTGCCCTCCGGTCGCAATGTGATGCTGCCGCCCACGTCACCACCCTTCAATTGGCCGGCGCTGATCGGGAACAGCACTTCCTCCAGTTCCCCGTCAACCCAGGTCGAGATCCGGTTGTCGTACCACTTGCTCGCCGGATTGCCAGATTGTCCCCCCGGATACGTGGTCCAGGCGGTGACCTCGGGACCGAGTTCGACCACCATGCGCCAGCTGGCCCCGAAGGTTCCACTGCCGGATGAGGGATTGAGGTTCCCGGGCCCCCCCTGTACCGGTAGGTCGAGGGCCGAGAGCGCCATGAAACCGAGCAAATGATGGATGTTTGCCCGCTGGACCCGGTCCCACCGCCAGCCATCTCCTTGCGGTGGGCCAAACTCACGCAGGACGTTCTGCAGTGCGTTCCTGAGGCTCAGCGCGAGAATCTCATCGCGCGTCTCGACGACACCGAACGTCCGGGCATCGTCCCACCACTCGCTCTCGGGAAACGACACCAACTGCGCGAGTACCGCTTGTGTCGGACCGGCCAGAAGCCGACCGCTCCCGCGTGGCTGCAGTTCGTCCCAAGTGTTGCGCTCCAGCTCATTCATGGCAGCCTCGAACAAGACTGCGCGTTGATCGTCTTTGGTGTACTGGCGATCCCACTCGGCAAGCAGCCGCGCGGCCTCCGCGAGTTGAGAGTCGGCCAGCGTTACCAGCACCTCGTTGGCTGCGCCCAGGAATGCTGGCACGAAGAAGTCAGCCTTGGCGTTCCTCGGGTCGGTGTGATAGAGCCGCATCGCTTCAGCCGTGACCTGCGAATCCGCACGCAGCAGAGCGTTGATCCGCAGCGCCCGCCACGGGGAGGGCCAGTTGACTCCGAGATACAGATCGGTCGTGTCGGGATCGATCGGCTGCTGATTGGCCGATGCCAGGAACCCCTGAGCCGGGTTGAGCGCGAAGGGATAGCGACTCACGGGCCAATATCCCCGCCAATCATTGGCACTGCGGGTCCCGTCCCTGACCTCAGTGCCGTCACCGCTGCCGGCCCGGATCGGGTAGGCCCCGATAGACATGATTGCAATGCTGCCGCTGCGATCGGCCACGATGCCGTTTTGCGCCGGCGACCGGTACGTCGACATGGCGGAGACCCACTGCGCCACCGAGCCCGACCTTCCCGCTTCGAACAGCGCGACCGTCGCTTCCGATTCGTCCAGGACGGTCCAGCGCATCGAGAGCAGTTCGCCACCGTCACGGATCAGCGGGCCGCGATGGGTGAAGTAGAGTGTGTCCACCGCCAGCAACTCACCGTTCGGACCGTAGAACTCCTCGACACTCGATTCCAGTGGGCGCCATTCATCATCCAGCCAATAGCTCGATGGCTGCGCGGGGTCGTCGACCACCTCCTGGAAGTAGTCCAGCACGTCCGCGCCGGTGTTGGTGAAGCTCCAGGCGACATCACGGTTGAAACCGATGATGATGCCGGGCGATCCCGGAATCGTGACGCCGTAGACGTCCAGCTCCCCGGGTACCACCATGTGAGCTTCGTACCAAATCGACGGCAGCGAGAGGGTCAGGTGCGGATCACCGGACAGCAACGCATGACCGCTCGCTGAGCGAGCCGGTGACACAGCCCAGTTGTTGCTCGCCAGCGCCGGTTCTGCAGCGCAGATCGACCCACACGAAGCGGCTCTGTCTGAAGTAGATCCGACCTCCCCAACGACCGACGGCAACACGGCCGCGGTCACGTCCTCCAGCTCCCGCATCCGCGGCACGCCCGGCCCCACCGGCTCCTCGAAGTCGAACCGCGGAGCTCCCAGACCGTTGGGTTGGATCGGCTCCTGAATCGGACTGTTCAACGGGAACAGGTCGCCGGTGGCTTCCGACCCAATCAGGTCCACCAACCGCCTGCGCGTGAGATCGTGCGTGGAGTACGCCAGCGTGTAGCCCATACGCTTCATCAGGTAGAGGCTGTGCACCGGCTCCCAGGGCAGCGGCTCCTGGCCCAGGAACCGATACTCGAAGGGCAGATCCTCCGGTTGCATCTGATGGGTCCAAGCCCAAACCCCCTCGGCGTAGGCCTGGATCAGCCGCATCTCGGTCGATTCCGGGTCGAGAGCGGCGAATTCGCGTTCCGCGCTCCGCGCCAGGCCGAGCGAACGCTGCAGCCGGTCGGCTCTCAGAGCGTTCCTGCCGGCCCATTCGGCCAGCCTGCCGGCAGTAGCCCGGGTTTGCACTTCGAGTTGGAACAGGCGGTCCCGCGCCACCACATAACCGAGGGCTCGCACGGCGTCGTCCACCGTTGACGCGAAGATGTGGGGGACGGCTCGCCGATCGTAGACAATGCGCACCTCTGAATCCAGCGACGGGATGCCGGTCTCGACGTTGTTCGCGACTCGAGCCGAGCGAGCCAGCGCCCAAATACCGTGGGCCGGATCCAACAGCGGACCGAACGGCGCGACCACGCCGATCCCGCAGCTACCCACGTAGAGGCCACAGCCCAACAGGACCGCCGCCAGGCCAACTCTGAGCCTCCGTAACAGAGTCAACTGCCCGCCTCCTCGCGCAGCCGTTCGATTTCGCGACGAGCCACCGCCGCCGCCGGGTCATCGGGAAATCTGTCGACGATCCGCGCCAGTTCCGGTATCGCGCGGCGCGGCTCTCCCAGCCTGCGGGAGTAGATCTCGATGATCTCCTGGCTCACCAACAGCTCGCGGCCACGATCCATCTTTGCCTCGGTTCTGGCGCGTTTGAACCAGGTCAGGGCCTCGTCATACTGGCACAGCTCGTCGCGGTAAATTCGTCCGATCCTCACGTAGGGTTCGGGATCCTCGGGATAGTCGACACAACAGACCTGATATGCGTCGATAGCGTCCTCGTAACGCCCCCTGATTGCCAGCGACTCTGGATAAGAATACTCCCGCACCGCGGGCGTCGATTTTCCGGAGGGGTTGTGTATCGTCCCAAACAGCTTGCCCACGCTCTCGGCAACGCCCAGGGCGAAGAAGAACGAAACGGCAAAACCAGCCACGAAGCCAGGGATCGCGCCGACGCCGACGAGCTTTCCCCCAATGGCGCCGATCGCGCCCCCGGCCAGTGACCAAGCCGCGGCCTGGAACAGCCGTGCCCGCTGGGCGGAATCGACATCACGGAGTCGCTTGGCAGACAAAGCGCTAGCTCCGTACGGCGCCGGACCCGTTTGCCCGGCGGACACTACCCGGCGTGCTATGGCTCGGCCGTGGCGCCGGCCGGACGATCGAGACTGCCGGCTTCATCCCAGCGGACCCCTCACGGCCGGGGAATCACCCTCCGGACGGCCCGTTCCAATTCCGCCCTGACGTCGGTGACTTCGCTCAACCGTACTCCGACGACGTCCGCAACCTCCGATTCGAGCGCCGCCACCCTGGTCTCGGCCTGGGTCACGTACTGGTCCACCAAACGGTTCACCTGCTGCCGCACCTGCTGCTCCGCCTGCTCGATCCGCGCGCCCAGCTCACGCCTCAGGTTTGTGGCCAAGACACGACCGACGTTAGAGCCGATCCGCAGCGACGGTCCCGTGGGCGAGCCGCTGAACCGCACCGTTATCTCCACATCCTCCAGCGACGCAATCGTCTGCCACAGGAAGTCCTCGGCGAACGCACCCAACCTCTGAGCGACACCTTCCGCTCCCTGCTCCCCGCTCCCTGCCGCCTGCTCTCCGCCCTCCGCTCCCTGCTCCCCGCTCCCCGCTCCCCGCGACCAGCGCACCGCGTTCGAACGCCACAACCAGGTACCGACAATGGAGTCGCCGGTCCGCGCGATCGAGAGTTCGCTCAGTCCCGTGCCCAGATCGAGCTGGACGCGCGATCCAGCCAAGGCAAACTGTGGTAGACGTATTCCGTTCATGAACGCAGAGCCCGAGTCGCTGATGACCGAACCGGTGTGGTCCAGCGCCAGGTCGACCCTGACGTCGGTCGGTCCCACGGCCGCCCCGGTGCGTTGGACCATGGCCCTGAGTGGCCGGCCGTAGATCGCCGGTTCCGTTGTCAGGCCGGATAGCTCCGCCGCGTAGGCACCCGCTGCGGCACCTGCTCCGCCGATCGCCAGGTCAGCGTCAGCCGACTCTACCAGGAACTTTGGAAGCGCGTTTCGCTTAGGAAACGTCACTGTCACACCCGCCCGCCGGGGCCGCTTCGGCCCCGGGTAGCGCCGAGGATTCAGCCCCGGCGGCAGATACCGCTCGGCCTGATTCACCCAGTAGAGCACCGGCTGGAGCCGGGCGACCGCCATGTCGCCGAACAGGCTGGCAGAGAGATCGGGTGCGTCGAGCGACGGGAGTCGCAGCAGTCTGCGAGCATAGGCGTAGTCTGCGGCGCGCGCGTCCACCAGCCCTGTCACGTTCCCGGTCAACCTGTCCATGGTGACCCGCACGTTACTATCCAGGTCCGACAACCGATCCGTGGTGGAGGTGAGTGACGTCATTACGGTGCGGGATGAGTTGGCCAGCTCGGTCATGCCGGCAAGGCCAAGGGTCAGTGGATTGGCGCGGTTCAAGCGCTCCACCAAAGCCCGCGCCGTGTCGATGAGCGGCGCAGGGTTCAGCTGGCTCAAGTTCTGTTGCCAGGAACTCCGCACCGAGTCGGCGAAGGCGACAGTACCGCGGGCTCGCGTTACCGTCGTGAGGCTATCGATTGAGACTGCTCCCACGTCTACCACTGTGTTGAGCGCCGCGAGGTTGAGCGGTGGGATCCGAACTCGGTCGGCCCAACCGGAGATCTCGCGCACCAGCCTCCCCGATTCAGGACTCGGGTTCTCCAAGGCGCCCGACTCGGAGCGCTCCGTGCCGAACCGCACACCGCGAAACGAAGCTTGCTCGATCACGAACTTCTTCTCCAGCAGCGGCACCACTCGGACATCGGCTATGATCTCGCTGGCCTCAACCAGGTTACGCATCGGCGAACTGGGATTGGCAGCCGCAAGGCCAACCAATCGCACCCGGCCCTCCCGCAACGACAGATCGACTTCATCCAGATCGACCTTGGCACCTACCAGATCGGCACCCAGAGATTCGATACTGCGCTCGACGAGAGTATCGGCGTACAACAGGTAGCCGATCAGGATGAGAACCAGCAGCAACAGCAGTGGAACGATGGCCTTCCAACGCATGATCTTCATCGCTCACTCCGGCCGGAACAGGCGGTAGAAGTTGTACACCTTCGAGGCTTTGACGGCGCGGTAGAGCTTCATTCGCTGCAGGCGGGCATATACGGTCGCCCGGTACCGTGCGACGCCCCAGCGGAGCAATAGATAAAGTGGGAACACCGCTATCAGCCACGCCACCAGACTGCCCAACACGACGCTGTTGTTGAGGTTGGCGAGCGCGATCACCGGCGTGTTGGTGATCGAAGTCCAGACCGGACTCAAGGCCAGCGTCTCGAGCAGCCGCAGCCCGATCTGATCGAACAACGGATCGAGCACGAATCCGAGTGGCACCGCCACGAACCAGCCGAGCATCACCGCGGGGATCGTCACTTGCACCAGCAGCACGACCACGAGGATCACGAGATTGTGCAGGCTCAAGAGCGGAGTGAGCCCGAACACCGCCCCGATCGCCATCCCGGCCGCTACCTGTCCCGGCGTACCGTCGGAATTGAGGGTGGCGATCAGCTTTTGGATCAACTTGAGGATCATGTACATGGGTTGATAGAACACCCGTGGTCACCGCTTGTCTAGATCCGCCGGACCTATCTTGCGTAGCTACCGGCGCTGCTTCGCGTTTGCCCACCGGCGCGTTATTCTATCACCCATGAGTTCACTCGACCCAATTCTCCGGCCCAAGTCGATCGCCGTCGTCGGCGCATCGCGCGATCCGAACACGATCGGTTGGCACATCTTGGACAACCTGCTGCGCAACGGTTTTTGCGGCCCGGTGTATCCGGTGAATCCCAAAGCGGACGCCATACACTCGGTTCAGGCATATCGCTCGATTGCCGCGGTTCCCGGTCCCGTGGACTTGGGTGTCATCGTCGTGCCCAAGCAGCACGTCATCGGCGTGGTGCAGGAGTGCATCGACGCCGGCGTGAAAGGCCTGGTGGTGATCTCGGCCGGCTTCAAAGAGGTGGGTGGTTCCGGCGTCGAGCGCGAGCGGGAACTGGCAGCTCTGGTACGAAAGCACGGGGTACGCATGGTCGGCCCCAACTGCATGGGAGTGATAAACAACGCCGCCGACATATCCATGAATGCGACGTTTGCGCCGGCTTCACCCCCGGCAGGCCCCGTCGCTTTCATGAGCCAGTCGGGAGCCATGGGTGCCTCGGTGCTCGATTACGCAGGCAGCCTCGGCATCGGGATCTCCTCGTTCGTCTCCGCCGGCAACAAGGCAGATGTGAGCGGGAATGATCTGCTCGAGTTCTGGCGGGACGACCCCGACACTGAAGTGATACTGATGTATCTGGAGAGCTTCGGCAATCCGGCCCACTTCGTACAATTAGGACGCTCGATCACCAGACAAAAACCGATCTGTGTGGTCAAGTCGGGTCGGACCGGGGCCGGAGCCCGGGCGGCGGCTTCACACACCGGCGCCTTGGCCGGCACCGATCTCGCCACCGATGCGATCATCGCGCAGGCCGGAGCCATACGGGCGCAGACGGTCGAGGAGTTGTTCGACCTGGCAATGGCGTTCTCCAACCAGCCGCTCCCGGCAAGCAATCGAGTCGCCATCGTAACCAATGCCGGTGGACCGGGAATCATCATCGCCGACGCTTGCGAGGCCCACGGCCTCGAGGTCACGGCGCTGACCGGCGAGACCGAAGAAGAACTACGTTCAAGGCTCCCCGAGGAAGCCAGCGTACGCAACCCGGTAGATCTCATAGCCAGTGCCACCCCCGAGAGCTACGAGTTTGCGTTGCGCTGCGTGTACGACGACCCCAACGTGGATGCCGCCATAGCCGCGTTCGTTCCACCGCTCGGCATCCTAACCAAGGACGTTGCCGCCGCACTGGTGCGGGTGAACAAGGAGCACCCCGAGAAACCCCTGCTCGCGGTGCTCATGGGCCGCGATCGCCTTCCCACCAGTGTGAGCGAGCTTCACCTGGCCCGAGTGCCAGCCTACATCTTCCCCGAATCGGCCGCCCTCGCCCTGGGGACCATGTGGCGCTACAAGGTGAGCGCCGCGCGGCAAGAGGGACAATTGGTCCAGTTCGACACCGATGACGCCGGGGTCGCAGAGATCGTCGCTGCTGCCTTGCAGGCGGGCCAACTGAAGCTGAGCGAGTACGATGCGTTGCGAGTGCTCGAACTGTACGGCGTGCCCGTGGTGCCGTGGCGGTTCGTGCCGGCGGGTGATGGGGACCTCGCAATCCGCGCGGCCCAGACTGCTACCGAACTCGGCCTGCCGGTCGCGCTCAAGGTCGTGAGCCCGGAGATCGTGCACAAGACCGATGTCGGCGGCGTCGTACTGGGGCTCGAGTCCGAGGACGAGGTGTCCCAGGCTGTGACCGATATGGTGCAGGAGTTGGGGCTTCAGGCCGGGAGGCCGCCGGGCCCGCCGGGCAGCCGAGACCGCCGGTCGATCGATGGCGTCTTGCTGCAGCAGATGGCGCCGCCGGGCACGGAGACGATCGTCGGCATCACCCGGATTCCGCGGGTCGGACCCCTGGTCATGTTCGGACTCGGCGGCATCTATGTCGAGGCCCTGCGTGATGTTGCCCTGCGCCTGTGTCCGCTGGACGACATCGATGCAGACCAGATGATGCGCGAGGTCCGGCTGTCATCGCTGCTCGGTGGCATCAGAGGTCAGGCTCCGCGAGACCGCAGGGCGATCGCGGAGGTGGTGCTGCGGATGTCGCAGCTCGCGATGCGCCACCCACACGTGGCCGAGATGGACATCAACCCTCTAGTGGCGCTGGAGGGTGGCGTGGTCGCTGTGGATGCACGAATTCAACTCTCACCCGAAATCGATGAATCGACGGGTGGGTGATAACGGTCGGTGGAGAAATGAAAGTACTGTTGATTGGAGCAACTGGTTTCGTCGGCAAACCGTTGGTGCGCGCTCTGTATCAGCGGGGCGACTCGTGCACGGTGATCTCCCGCAGTGGCCGCGACCCGTGGCGCCAGCCGCAGGTTGATGTCGTAACGGTCGATCCGGCCAAGCCCGGCCCGTGGACCGATCACGTGGGCAGATGCGACGCCGTAGTGAACTTGGCCGGAGAGCGCATAATCGACCCGGCCCGCCGGTGGACAGCCGAGCGCAAGAAGTTGTTGCGTAGCAGCAGAATCGAGATCACTCGCATTGTGGCCCGGGCCATCAAGGATAGCCGCAACCCTCCGGCCGTCTTGCTGAACGCGTCCGCGATCGGATACTACGGCCCGCACGGTGACGCCATCATCGATGAGGATACGGGTCCCGGAAAGGACTTCCTGGGTGAGTTGTGCGTCGAATGGGAGGCCGCGGCAAAGGAGGCGGGCGACTCGGTCCGGGTAGGCCTGCTACGTACCGGGATGGTGCTCGGCAAGGGTGGCGGCGTGCTCGGGCCGCTACTCCCTCTGTTCAAGACCGGGCTCGGCGGTCCGTGGGGCGACGGGAAGCAATGGTGGTCCTGGATTCACATTGCCGACGAGGTCGGTTTGATCCTGTTCGCACTGGACCGGCGGCTGTCCGGTCCACTCAACCTCACGGCACCGGAACCCGTAACGGTGAACGAGTTCGCCGAAGCTCTGGGAAGCGGTCTGCGGCGACCTTCCCTGTTCCGAGCACCCGCCACGGTGCTGAAGCTGGCAATGGGTGAGAGCGCCGCTGCACTGCTCGCATCACAACGAGTCGTTCCAAAACAGGCGCTGGCAGCGGGCTACTGCTTCAGGTTCCGTTCGCTCTATCAGGCGCTCGACGATCTGTTGGGAAGCTAGACTCAGGGATGCGGTTCCAGATCGCTCCGCCGCTCGATGTGGCTGCGGCGACTGCTGATGGCGCGCCGCTCGGCGTCCCTACGATCCACGACACTGCGGCGGTCGGTCGGCACCCGTCGGTCCAATTCCACATAGACCGTGACACACCTGCGTTCCCGGTGCCTGCGCTCGCCCAGCGCCCGACGCTCCGTCCCGCTGCGCCGTTCACCCCGTACGCGCCGTTGCTGGTCTCTCTTACTCCTGGGTTGGGACTTGCGCCCCGCTCCTCGCGTCTCAGCGCACATCTGGTTCTCCCAACAACCGTTCGTTGCGCCACGGTAGTCGGCGACAAGTCTACGTTCTGATGTCTGCTGTGCAAGGGTCGCGCCGCGGGCGGTAGTGGCCGGCTCGGCGAATTGGCTCGGTTGGCGGGAGGATGCAGCCTATAAGGGTAGCGGACCGCGCCGCCCGCCCCTGGTCGGGACGGGCGGCTGTGCCGTCAAGCCCCGGGGAGGCGCTTCACGTCACGGGCTCCGTGCAGCACGCCGGCACCGACACCAACGCCAAACACGACTGCCGCCACCGGCCCGACGACCGGTGCTATTGCAACGATCGGCAGTGCCGCCAGGCCTGCCACGCCGCCCGCCAACAGGGGCACTCCCGGATTCTGGACCGAATCCACAAACCTGAGTCTCCGCCTCACGAACTGCCGCGACTTGATGTAACCGAACACCGACGCGGCGCCTGTAACTCCAAGCCACAAAAGAGTTTCGAGCCCAAACATTATTCCGCCTCCTCATGTCTCATGACGAAACGTCACGCCGAGAAGTTTCAGGCAGGGGAGTCACAGGGCTGTGATCTCCAGTGCGAGGTCAGCTGCCTGTACACTGTGTGTCAGCGCGCCCAACGAAACGAAATCAACACCGCAATCAGCGTAGGCGCGAACATTGTCCAGTGTCACACCGCCGCTCGCTTCGATCTCGATGTCTGGGTTCGAGCCGCGAGCGGCGGCGCACCATTGCTCTACGGTCTGGGGTGTTTGGTTGTCGATCAGCAGCCGGGTCGCGCCGGCCGAGCATGCCGTCTTCACCTGGTCCACGCTCTCGACCTCCACGTATAGGTCCGTTACACCGCGTGACCGCGCCTGATCGAGTGCCTGTTTCAGATCGCCGCTGCGTTGCTCCAGGACGTGCCAATGATTGTCCTTGACCAACACCGCGTCGGCCAGGCCGAGCCTGTGTTGCATCCCGCCACCGGCCAACACCGCGTCCACGTCGAGCCATCTCAGCCCCGGCGCGGTCTTGCGAGTGTGCAACACACGACAGCCCGTTCCTGCTAGAGCATCGACTGCTGCGCGAGTCGCCGTCGCGATTCCGCAAGCGCGCTGCAACAGGTTGAGCATCGGTCGTTCGGCTCGCAGGATATCGGCGAGGTCACCCCGCACTGTGCAGACCATGGAGTGGGAAGGAACGGCGGTGCCGTCTTCCGCTTCCCAGTCGATGG
>Ga0209536_100010214_pt1 | contig 13872 bp, 11 predicted proteins | sample DeeMarSeWOR28_12_FD_187461 | JGI IMG/M metagenome (GOLD analysis project Ga0209536, IMG submission 187461) | Marine sediment microbial communities from White Oak River estuary, North Carolina - WOR-2-8_12 (SPAdes) (version 2) | ecosystem: Environmental > Aquatic > Marine > Intertidal zone >...
CCGCCGATCCCAGTTCGCCCCAGCCAGCCAACAACACCCCCCGGCAATCGGCTTGGGCCAGGGCCTCCAGCGCTACTTCGACCAATCTTGATGCATCTTTGGTAATCATACTGCCAAACCCAAGGTAAACCGGCGGTGCTCCGGCTGCCAGAAAATCCACCAGGTCAGGCAGCGGCTGCCAATTCGAGGCAGTGTCAACAAACCAGTAACCGGTCAGGTGAATACCCTGGTGGTGGCCCCAGTCAGTTGGGTGGGGGATAACGTGGGGGCTAATCCCGTACAATATAGGGGGTTGTTCTTTCTTTGACGCGCCCCAGGGCCAGCCGGCCAAGGGAGGCAGGTGGGGATCCTGACGCCGCAGCACCAGGTTATAGGCCAGGCGGCTAGCCTGCCAAAAACTTTGCGTAAAGAAGTGGTGGGTCAAGCGATTGTACAGGCGGCCCAGCGGCCACGCTGGTAAGGGGGGACAGGGAAACGCCCCGGTTGGAGCAAAGACCGGGAAGATCAGGGCCGAAAAATCAGGCAGGTTCAGTTCACGCGCCACCTGGTGACCAGCAATTGTCGTTAGAAAGGAATGAATGATAACCTCCGCGTCCTGACAGGCGGCGCGAACGTCGGCGATAACTTGCCTGGCCAGGGGTAGGGTATATTCGGCGATCACGTAGCCGGTGCGGAGCGGGTTCCAGCCGGCCCGATCAGCCAGGGCCTGCGCTAATCGAGGTGGATCACCGGCCAGCGGCGCAAAGGTCAGGCCGTGGTCGGCGATGAAGCTTTCAAAAAGCTGCGGTGCGGCCAGACAGACCGTATGGCCGGCCCGCTGAAAACCCAGGGCCAGGGCCACGTACGGTTGGACGTCTCCTCTGGAGCCGTGGGCCAGGATGGTGATATGCATAGGTTCAGTTCCTAATCCTCACCCCTCTATTTTAATACAGATGTTTCGCTCAGTAAAGGTTTTCTGCGATTTCGGTTGTCTCGAAAGCTTGCCTGGTTTATAATTTACATAGGATTGCTAGTAACCGGGAAGTTGACCGAGGTAACGATGAGTCTGGACGGTACGCCCCTGTCCTGTAAGTTATGTAAAAACGAGTCCCCGTTGATCATCGAACACCTGGGGGTATGCGCGGACTGCCTCCGCACCCGCTTTGACCAGGCCCGGCCGCTGGTGGAGGCTGCCCACGCCGAAACGCGTCGCCTCTTTGATTTGCCCCCAGCCCCGCCCCGCTCAGAAAAGGGAGTGGCTTGCCCGCTCTGCGCCCGAGGTTGCCTCATCGGGCCGGGGGAGCAGGGCTACTGCGGCCTGCGGGAGAATCGGGCCGGACGGCTGCACCACCTGGCCGGAACGCCCCAACGGGGAGTCCTCCACTGGTATCGGGACCCGCTGCCCACCAACTGCGTGGCCGATTGGGTCTGTGCCGGCAATCGCCAATATGGCCGCCACAATCTGGCCGTCTTTTACGCCAGTTGCACCATCAACTGTCTTTACTGCCAGAACTGGCATTTCCGCCAGGTCGATCCGGTCACCAGCGAGGGCTGGAGCGCCCGGGAACTGGCCGACTGCGCCAACGCCAGCACCTTCTGCGTCTGCTACTTTGGCGGCGATCCGGCCAGCCAGATGCCCCACGCCCTGGCTTCGGCTCACCTGCTGGCCCAACAGGGCGTGACGGTTTGTTGGGAAACCGCGGGCACTGCCCACCCTAAATTGATGGCGCAGGCGGTCCAGCTATCGTTGGAGAGCAGGGGGACCGTCAAGTTCGATCTCAAAGCATTTGACGAGGGGCTGCATCTGGCCTTGACCGGGGCGAGCAACCGGCGCACGCTCGAGAACTTTGCCCGCGCCGCAGCCCGCGCTTCAGAGCGGCCTGAATTGCCCTTAGTGGTGGCCAGCACCTTGTTAGTGCCGGGCTACGTTACTGCAGAGGAAGTTGGCCGGATTGCCCGTTTCATCGCCGATATCAACCCGAACATTCCTTATGCTTTACTCGGCTTTGCCCCCAATTTCTACGTCCCCGACCTGCCCTGTACTTCCGTCGATCACGCTGAGGAGGCTGCGGCCGCAGCCCGAGCGGCCGGTCTGACCAACGTTCGGATCGGTAATCGACACCTGTTATCTCGAGCCTATTGAAGTTATGAGCATAGCCATCCTCCTCAACCCGTTCAATCGCTTTGTGTCTGGCCCATAATCAGAGTATAATCCCCCCTTAAGGAGCAGAACGCGTGTCGCCAGTATTTGGACAAAACATTCTGGATTTCATCAGTCACAGCGAAGTGCAGACGCGACGGTTGGGGGTGCGGTTGGCCGGCCTGCTGCAGCCGGGCGATGTCTTGGCCCTGGTAGGCGAATTGGGCACCGGCAAAACCCGCTGGATCCAGGGTATCTGCCGGGGTTTGGAGGTGACCGAGCAGGTGGTGTCGCCAACATTTACACTGGTCAACGAGTATCGGGGGCGCTGGCCGGTATACCACATCGACCTGTATCGCCTGCACGACTCGGCCGAAATGCTGACCTTTGGCCTGGAAGAGTACCTGTACGGCTCCGGCATCTCCCTCATCGAATGGGGAGATCGAGCCAGAAATCTTTTGCCCAGGGACCATTTATTGGTGGAACTGTATTACCTGGAGGAGACCAAACGCCGGGTGGTGTTACGTCCCCACGGCAAACGTTTTGTGAAGTTACTGGAAACATTTAAGGAAAGCGCATTTGCGCTCTATCATTCCTAACAGATAATTTATCAATTCAGCATCCAATTATGATCCTAGCTATCGATACCGCCACCCAATATGCGAGCCTGGCCCTTTACAGCCAAGCCGGAATCACCGCCGAAGAAACCTGGCACGCCGGTCGCAACCATACCGTTGAGTTGATGCCTCGCCTCGTCCGGATGCTAAAGTCGGCCAATTTGACGATACCTGAGTTGACCGCCCTGGCCGTTTCATTGGGGCCGGGTTCCTTTACCGGCCTGCGCATTGGTCTGGCCGCCGCCAAGGGAATGGCCCTACCCCACAAGCTGCCAATTATCGGTGTGCCCACCCTAGAGGCGGTCGCTTACCCGCTGCGAACCGAAAAACTGCCGGTATGGGCCATCGTTCAGGCCGGACGGGGGCGCATTCTGGCCGGCTGCTATGCCCAGGTCGACGGCCAATGGCAGGCGCTTGACGAGCCGCAGCTAACTGACATCAAGGCGTTGGCCGCTCAAATCAAGAGTCCGGCCTTATGCACCGGCGAGATCGACGAACACGACACGATGATTTTGGAGCGCGGTTCCCGCCAGAATGCCAGGGTCATCTCTCCCGCCGCCCGGCTGCGGCGAGCGGGCTACCTGGCCGAGCTTGCGGCGGCTCGTTTGACGGCCGGAGAGAAAACCGATCCGGACACCCTGGAGCCGATCTATCCGGGCCAGTTATGAGCCAACCAAGCCTGCCCTTCCGCATCGAGCCAATGACTTTGGCGGACATCCCCGAGGTGGTCGTCGTTGAGCAAGCTTCCTATTCGATGACATGGCCGGCCAAAGCCTACGACCACGAGCTTCGAAAAAACGACCTGGCCCACTATTTTGTGCTCCGGGCCGCACCCCAGCCAACCAATCATCAACTCAAGCAACCGCCCCTCATCGGCCTGGGTGGTTTCTGGCTAATGATCGATGAAATTCACGTCAGTACCATCGCCATCCACCCAGACTGGCGCGGTTTGGGGCTGGGTGAATGGATGTTGATAAAATTGTTGGAAGAAGGAGGGGCTTTGGGGGCTGAAGTAGCCACGCTGGAGGTACGTCCATCCAACCGGGCAGCCCGATCGCTCTATGAAAAATACGGATTTCTGGAAGTGGGTCGTCGCCGGAACTACTACATCGATAACGGCGAGGATGCCTTGATTCTGACCACCCCGTCTTTGAGCTTGCCCGATTATCAGACGATGTTTCGACAACGCCGGGCGGCCCTTTTCCGGCGGCTGGCCCGTGTCACTCTAGACAAATTGGCCCAACCGGACTAAAATGGGGACACGCTCCTCCAGGCATGGAGAATTGCCAAATGTCCAATAAATTCCTCGATTTTCAGCAACAGGTTGAAGCTGTCAAAAACCAGCAGGCCACCGGTGAGATTACAGAATCAGAGCGAGATGCCCGAATTCGCCAGATGCGGCTAACCGATGACGTGTGGGGCGATATTTGGATGCTCAGCCCGGCCGACGAATGGTTTCGTCAGGCCAAAGGCAGCGACCGGTGGGTCCGTGATTTCCCCGTAGCCCTGGTAGACCCGGCCAACCTGCCGCCCATCTCCCAGATGGACCTGCCTCAAATTGCCCGAGCCGTCCACGATTGCACCCGCTGTCCACTCCACCTGGCCCGGACCAGGGCCGTACCCGGCGAAGGGAACCCGAAGGCCGAAATCATGCTCATCGGCGAGGGGCCCGGCTTTCACGAAGATAGGCAGGCCCGACCCTTTGTCGGCGCTTCGGGAAAATTCTTAGAGGAACTGTTGGGCAACGTCGGCTACAAACGGGCCGACGTCTTTATTGCCAACGTGGTCAAATGCCGGCCGCCCCGCAATCGAGATCCCCAGCCGGAGGAGTTGGAAGCTTGCCGGGATTATCTGGACCGGCAGATCGAACTGGTGGATCCCAAAGTGATCGTCACCCTGGGCCGCTTTTCGATGTATCGGTACTTCCCCGGCGTGTCCATTAGCAAGACCCACGGCCAGCCTAAGCGGGTGGGCGACCGGCTGATCGTGCCGATGTTCCATCCTGCCGCGGCCCTCCACCAGCCTAAATGGCGACCACAAATTATCGAGGATTTCAAGAGACTCCCTCACCTTATCGCCGAAGCAGCCGCGTTTCGCCAACCGGAGGATGTTGGCATCGACCCGGACCGGGCTGAACAATTGAGTCTGTTTTAGAATCCTATTCCTGTCAACCGAGAAAAGTCAATGGCCGACTTGACCGGCACGCAATTAGCCAAATATCAAATCGAAGAACGCTTGAGCCGTGGGGCGATGGGCGAGATCTATAAAGCTTTCCATCCGGCCCTCGAGCGTACGGTAGCCATAAAGGTCATCCATCCTCATTTCGTTGAGGAGCCCGCTTTTGTTGACCGCTTCCGCCGTGAGGCCAAAATTGTGGCTGCCCTGCGTCATCCGGCCATCGTGCAAGTCTATGACTTCGATATCGAAAAGGGCATCGTTTACATGGTCATGGAGTTTGTGCCGGGTGAAAGTTTGCAGGCTCACTTGGCCCAGCTCCATCAGCAGGGAGAACGGTTGCCATTGAACGATGCCTTGAGCCTGTTTCGAACTGTGGTTGAGGCGGTCGCCTACGCCCACGAACACGGAGTGATCCATCGGGACATCAAGCCGGCAAATGTGCTGCTCACGCCTGAAGGTCAGCCCATCTTGGCCGATTTCGGTCTCTCAAAGATCATTGGGACCGAGCGGATCGGCTCAGGGATCATTGTCGGCACCCCAACCTACATGTCGCCTGAACAAGGGTCGGGCCAGGCTGGCGACGAGCGCAGCGACATCTATTCGTTGGGGGTGATGCTGTACGAGTTGACGACCGGCATCCTGCCCTTTAGTGGCGACACCGCCATCAGCACCATTCTCAAGCATCTGGATGATCCGTTGCCGCCACCCCGCTCGATCAATCCTGACCTGCCGGCGGCCGTGGAACAGATCATCGTTACGGCGCTGGAAAAAGAGCCGGCCAACCGCTTCCAGACTGCCCGAGCGTTGTTAGCGGCCCTGGCCGAGCCGGAATTGGTTGCCTTGACCCCGGCCAGGCTGTTGATCCCGCCCGAAGATCAGCGCTGTCCCTACCGGGGCTTGCAAGCGTTTGAAGCGGAGCACGCCGAGTTTTACTTTGGACGTGAGGCCCTGGTCCAACAGTTGGCTGAAAAAATCGAGGCTTTTACGAACCCTACATCTCCGCCCTCCCCCCGATTTCTGGCCGTCATCGGCCCGTCCGGCAGCGGCAAATCCTCGCTGGTGCGGGCCGGCCTGATACCGGCGCTGCAAAGTGAAGCCGGGCCGGATAGGGCCAAGTGGATGGTGCAAGTGATGCAGCCCGGCAACCAGCCGCTGGTGGAACTGGCCGCCCGCCTGGCGACGACAGCCAACGGCGACGTAGATGCCTCCGAAATGCGGGCTCAACTCCTGGCCCACCTGCGCGCCGATGGACGCACGCTGCATCGCCTCGCCAATGAACCAGCTGACCACCATCTGTTATTGGTGGTCGATCAATTTGAGGAAATCTTTACCCTGTGCCGCGACGAGCCAGAACGCCGGGCTTTTGTGGAAAATCTACTCTATGCTGCCGCAGCCGGCGAGGGACAGGCCATGGTGGTATTGACCGTGCGAGCAGACTTTTACCACCGCTGTGCCGATTATCACGACCTGGCCAGGTTGCTCTCAGTTCAGCAAGCCCTGGTCGGACCGATGACCGAGGCCGAGTTACGCCGGGCCATCGAGCAGCCGGCCCGGCGGGTCGGGCTAAAATTTGAGGCAGGGCTAGTCGATATTATTCTGGCCGACGTAGCCCAGCAGCCGGGCGCGCTTCCCCTGCTGGAACACGCCCTGTTGGAGTTGTGGGAACGGCGAGAGGGCCATTTGCTCACCCTGGCGGCGTATCAGGCCAGCGGTGGCGTATCCGGGGGCATCGCCCGGCGGGCTGACGCGCTCCTGGCCGGTTTTAATCCAGACAACCAGGTCATTGTCAGACGGATCATGTTGCGTCTGACCCAACCGGGTGAAGGGACCGAGGATACCCGTCGGCGGGTCCGCAAACAAGAACTTCTCTCCGGCCAAAACCAACAGCAGGCTCAGGCTGTGGAGTCGATTCTGCAGCAGTTGGTGGCAGCCCGGTTGTTGACCACCAGCCGCGATCTAGCCAGTGGTCAGGAGCTGGTTGACGTTTCTCACGAGGCCCTGATCCGAGGCTGGACCCAACTACGAAGCTGGATCGACGAAGATCGGGCGGCGCTGCGAATACACCGCCAGCTAACCGATGCTGCCGGGGAGTGGGAACAACACCACCGTGACCCCAGCTATCTCTACCGGGGTAGTCGACTAATCCAGGCCGAGGAGTGGGTTGAGACGCACGCGTCTGAATTTAATGAATTGGAATGGGCCTTTATTGATGCCAGCCGCGATGCGGCTCGGGCGATTGAAGCGGAAGAAGAGGCGGTCCGGCAACGTGAGTTAGCCCAAGCCCAGGCTCTGGCTACCGCAGAGCACCAACGGGCTGAACTCCAGGCCAGAGCTGGCACCCGGTTACGCTGGCTGGCCGTCGGATTGGCCCTGATATTTCTGGTGGCTGTTGGTGCCGCGGTTATTGCCGTTGGGCAACGACAGGAGGCCCAGCGCCAGACCGAAGCCGTAGAAGCCGCTCGCGTCGTGGCGGAGTCTGAACGTGAGCGGGCCGAACAGCAGGCAAACCTGGCCCTGTCCCGGCAGTTGGGGGCGCAGGCTGCTTACTTTTGGGATAAACAGTTGGATCTGGCTTTACTATTGAGCCTGGAGGCCAACCGAATTACCGATACCATCGAGAGTGCGGGCGATGCGGTGCTCGGCATCGAATATGACCCCCGCCTGGCCAGGATTTTGCACGGACACCAGGATGGCGTCTGGAGTGTAGCTTTCAGCCCCGATGGCCGGCTGTTTGCCTCAGGCAGCCGGGACGACACCATTATGTTGTGGGATGCCGCCACGGGCGAACCGGCTGGCCCGGCGCTCGCCGGCCACGAGAATGACGTGCAAGAGATAGCCTTTAGTCCCGACGGCCGATTGCTGGCCTCCGCCGGCAGAGACAAAACGATCTTGTGGGACGTCACCACCGGCCAGCCATACGGTCAACCGCTGACCGAACACACCGACTGGGTGAACGGTGTCGCCTTTAGCCCCGACGGTCAAACGTTGGCCACGGCCAGCAACGATAACACGATCATCCTATGGAACACAGCTAGTGGGGAACCGCTCGGGCCGCCGCTCACCGGTCACACTGAGGCCGTGCGAAGTGTGGCCTTTAGCCCGGATGGCCGGACTCTGGCCTCAAGCAGTGTTGACTCGACGGTCAGATTATGGGACGTCGCCACCGGCCAGCCGGTTGGAGAAGCCCTAACCGGCCATCTCGGCCCGGTCGGTGCCGTCGTTTTTAGTCCTGATGGTAAATTGCTGGCTTCAGGTAGCGACGACCAAAATATCATTTTGTGGGACGCTGCCACCGGCCAGCCGTTGGGTCTGCCGTTAACCGGCCATCGGGGCTGGGTGAACGATATCGTCTTCAGTCCCGACGGCCAAACGCTGGTGTCTGCCAGCAGCGATCACACCATCAGATGGTGGGATATCGCCAACCGGCAACTGGTCGGTCCCCCTCTTGAAGGGCACACAGAGGAGGTGAGAACGGTAGCCTTTAGCCCGGACGGCCAAACGCTCGTATCGGGCAGTGCCGAAGGTCGGATCATGGTGTGGGAAATAGCCGCAGCCCGCTTCTTGAATGGACACCTTGATTGGGTAGATAGCGTCGCCTTTAGCCCGGATGGGGAGATCTTAGCCTCTGCCGGCGATGACGATCAGATTATTCTATGGGATGTCGCTTCCGGCCAGCCGCTCGGTCAGCCACTGACCAACCACACCGATCACGTGATAAGCGTGGCCTTTAGCCCGGACGGTCAAACGCTGGCCTCGGGCAGTTTCGATCAAACCGTTATCCTGTGGGACGTCGCCAGCAGTAAACCGCTTGGCCAGCCCCTGGATAGCCCCGATTGGGTCAGTGATGTGGTTTTTAGCCCAGACGGTCAACTATTGGCTGCCGGGAGTGGAGATGGCACCGTTCTTTTATGGGATGCGGCCACCGGCCAACCGCGTGACTCGCTCACCGGACAAACCGGTTTTGTGAGCAGTCTGGCCTTCAGCCCGGATGGACAACTGCTGGCCTCCGGGAGTAGCGACAAGAGCATAATCTTCTGGGATACGGCGACTTTCCAACCGGTTGGCGGGCCGCTTACGGGCCACACGGATGAGGTGTGGGGGGTGGCTTTTAGCCCGGATGGAAAGATGCTGGCTTCGGCCAGTAACGACCAAACGGTCAGGCTATGGGACGTGCCTGCCGGTGAGCCACTTGGCCGGCCCCTCACCGGCCATACGGACCAGGTGTGGGGAGTTTTGTTCAGCCCGGACGGTAAGATATTGGCCTCCAGCAGTCGAGACAATACGATTATTTTGTGGGATGTCGCCCAACGGCGGCCACTGCGTCCGCCGCTAACGAGCCATACCAACTGGGTGTGGGGGATGGATTTCAGCCCCGACGGACAATTATTGGCCTCGGGCAGTCGAGATACAAAGATCATTCTATGGCAGGTGCAAGCCGGACTGTGGCCTGCCACGGCTTGCCGGGTGGCCAACCGTAACCTATCTCCAGCAGAATGGCAACAATTCATAGGGGATGCGCCCTATCGTGAAACATGTTCAACGCTGTTAGATGATTTCTAACCCCAAAAAACTGGATGGGTGCTCAACCAAGGCGATACCTTTTTGACCATCCTCCTTTTCTCCGACATAATTGATCCGACAGCAGCACACTCCCCTCAACTGATGGAAATAACGGCACTATGAAAGAATCAATGGAACATGGCTTGCTTGAACATATTCTTGAGGTCAGTCGTCATATGGCCGAAACCCGGAGCCTGGCTCCACTGTTGACCTATGCGCTGGATGAAGCTATCGAGTTGAGTGGGGCCGAGCGGGGTTTTATTGTTCTGGCAGGCTCTGATGGCTCGCTGGATTTCCGGATCAAGCGTGACCAGACCGGGCAGGAGCTGGATCACGCCGAGGATCAGATCAGCAAAACGGTGCTCAAGCGGGTACTCAATCGGGGCGAACCGATCATTTTGCGCAATGCGATGGGTGATCCCCATTTCGGAGATGCCGAGAGCGTGGTGATCCTTGGCTTACGCTCGATTATGTGCGTGCCGCTCATATCGCGGGGCGAGACAATTGGGGCAATCTACGTTGAAAATCGCTCCATTCGCGGTCGTTTTGGCGAAGAAGATTTGCCGCCGCTGATTCTTTTCGGTAACCAGGCCGCAGTAGCCATCGAAAATGCCCGACTGATCGATAACCTCGAAGCCCGGGTGGCCGCCCGCACGGAAGAAGTGGAAAAGGCTAAACAGCAACTGGAGCAGAGCTGGTTCCGGGCCGTCGAGTCAAACCGGTTACGGATGGAATGGCTCAGCAAGATAACGCACGACCTGCGGGCTTCGCTGAGTATCGCTTCGGGGGCCCTATCGGTCTTGCAAGAGGGGATGCTGGGGGAACTATTAGAAGAACAGCGTAACTGGGTTGACAAATCATTGGAGGCAATTCTGCTCGTCAGGCGTTTAACCGACGACCTCTTTGATCTGTCCATCCTTGAAACCGGTGGCCTGGCCTTGTCCAAAGAAACTGTTGAATTGGAAGATTTCTTGGGAAAGGTCTATGAGATCGGTTTGGGCTTACCCTGGCCTGAAACAGTCAATCTCTCGCTAGACCTACCTACATCATTACCCCCAATCTCGATCGATCCTCTAAGAATTCGCCAGGTGCTGCTCAACCTCCTTTCCAACGCGCACAAGTTTACAACCCAGGGGCAGGTGACCATCTATGCGCGCGCCACTCCCTCCATTCGCTCCGCTCGGGGGCAGGCCGGTGCAGATGAGGTTCTGATCGGGGTGGTCGATACCGGTGAAGGTATCCCCGCCGCTGAGACGGACCGCGTGTTTGAACGATTCCAGCAATTCGACGGGATATCCGAACGACGACAACTGGGCTCCGGCCTTGGCCTGGCTATCTGCCGGGAGTTGGTGGAGATGAATGGCGGCCGGATATGGGTCGAAAGTAAACCGAACGCCGGCTCAGATTTCAAGTTCACCCTGCCGTTGGACTCGCCTGCCGGCTCCGCCTGAGATCATAAAATGCGCATCATAGATCTCCAACCCAACGACCAACCGGCCATCCAACAGGTAACCACGCTGCTGGTTGAAAGCTTCAGGGAGCATTGGCCCGAGGCCTGGCCTACCCTGGACGCGGCCCGCCGGGAGGTCGAAGAGTCCTTTGGCCCGGGTCGCCTCAGCCGGATTGCGGTTGACGAGCCCGGTACGGTTCTGGGCTGGATCGGGGGGATCAGCCAATATAGCGGACACGTGTGGGAGTTGCATCCCCTGGTTGTCAGATCTGACTGTCGCGGGCAGGGTATCGGCCGGGCTTTGGTGGCCGACCTGGAGGATCAGGTCAGGTCTCGGGGTGGCCTGACCATCTGGCTCGGTACGGACGACGAGAATCAGATGACCTCGCTGGCCGGGGTAGAGCTGTGGCCAAACGTGTTGGAGCACCTGGCCAACATCCGCAATCTGGCCGGCCATCCCTACGAATTTTACCAGAAGGTTGGTTTTACCGTCGTGGGGGTGCTGCCGGATGCCAATGGGTCGGGTAAGCCCGATATTTTTATGGCCAAATCGATCAGGCAGGAATGAGGCTGAGTGAGCAGAACCGTAATTGAAACTGAACCTCGCCCCCAGGTGGGGGTGGGGGCGATGATCGTGCGAGCGGGCCGGGTGCTATTAGGTCGGCGTAAAGGCGCCCACGGCGCAAGGTCCTATGCCTGGTGCGGCGGCCACCTGGAGTTTGGAGAAACGCTGGAAGCCTGCGCCATCCGGGAAGTGCGGGAGGAAACCGGCCTGGTGGTCCTCTCGTTGAAGCTGCTGTGCGTCAGCAACATTATTGCCTACAATAAGCATTACATCGATTTCGAATTTCTGACCGAAGTCGAGCCGGGCGAACCCCAGGTGCTGGAACCGGACCGGATCGAAAGCTGGCACTGGTACGCCCTGGATGATTTACCCTCGCCGCTGTTCAAAGCCGGAGAACTGGCCTTGCGGAGTTACCGCACCGGACAGCTTTATCATCCGTAGCTTGGTTCCTACAGAAAAAGGCCAAGCAACTCGGCACCTGGTGACCAGGTGATCTTCCGAGCGGCCTCGCCTCTGCAAATCCCTCAGAGACTGGCAATTTGCCGACAGCTTCAACTTCAGGGTTACGGGTTACGGGTACTCTTCCGGGATAAAGGTCTGATCCGAGAAGGGTGGGCGCACGTAGCCCACATCTGCCTGCCGGGGCGGCAATTCAATCCGCTCGGGGGTCAGGTCTTGGTAGGGAATCATACTTAGCAGGTGACTGATAACGTTCAGGCGGGCGTGTCGTTTCACGTCGGCGTTGACCACGTACCAGGGTGCCTGCTTGATATCCGTGTATTTGAACATATCATCTTTGGCTCTGGAATACCCCACCCATCTCTTGCGAGACTCCAGGTCCATCGGGCTGAGTTTCCAGCGTCTGACCGGGTCGTCGATCCGGGCTTGGAACCGGCGTTCCTGTTCTTCGTCACTGACCGAGAGCCAGTACTTTATCAGGATGATGCCCGAGCGGACCAGCATCCGCTCGAATTCCGGACAGGAGCGCAAAAACTCCCGGTACTCCTCCTCCGTGCAAAAACCCATCACCCGGTCAACCAGGGCCCGGTTGTACCAACTTCGATCAAATAGAATCATCTCCCCGGCTGCTGGCAGGTGTGCCACATAACGCTGGAAGTACCACTGGGTTTTCTCTTTTTCCGTCGGCACACCCAGCGCCACCACCCGAACGATACGGGGATTTAGCCGGTCCATAATCCGCTTGATGGTGCCGCCCTTGCCGGCGGTATCCCGCCCCTCAAAGATGACGACCACCTTCAAACCTGTATGTTTGATCCACTCCTGTAGTTTGACCAGTTCGACCTGAAGCTTGGCCAACTCCTCCTCATACTTTTTGCGCTTTATCTTTTGGGGCTTTATGCGGACATCTTCCCCCAGCGGGTCTTGGCCATCCGGGGCGATGGCGACAGCCTCTGCCAATTCCTGCGCTTCATCTTGGGCCTTTTTGGCCTTTTTCTTCTTTGACACGATTTCCTCCTCACCGTTGAAGCTGAAAACCAACAAATGATTAGACTTCTTCTATTATAACATAAGATTGTGAATCCGGGCGACTCAATTTTATTTTGCCTGCAACTGATTAAGGCTGGTTTGCAGGGCCTGGGCGCTTAAATCGGTGACGACAAATACTTCCTGGACGTTACTTTGGGCCCGAGCCTGCAATTTAAATCCGCCGGTAATGGGCACGGTTACTCTGACCTTCAGCGGTGTGGGTCGGCCCTTGACCCTGGCTATCCGGCCCGGAGTAATAGTTTTGATACCCGGCTGCTCGGCCAGACGAGTCAGCAGGGGGATCAAGCCGGGTAGGTGGGTAGAGTGGTTTAGAACCAGGCGGGCGCTTTTATCTGTTGGGGAGGTCATATGGTGGCGGTTTCTTTCTTCTCCTCGTCCTCCATTAACTCACGGCGCAGAATCTTGCCGACCATCGATTTGGGTAACTCCTGGCGGAACTCGACGTATTTGGGCACTTTATATTTAGCCAATCCCTCCCGGCACCAGGCGATGACCTCTTCCTCGGTTACCGTTTCGCCCGGTTTGACGACCACAAAGACCTTGGTCCGCTGGTCAGTGCCGCCTACCGGCACCCCGATGGCGGCCGCTTCCATAATTTTAGGATGCTCGTACAGCCGTTCCTCGATGTCGCGGGGGTAAACATTCATCCCGCTGGCCGCCAGGATCAGCTCTTTCTTGCGGTCGACGATGCGGAAGTAGCCGCTCTCGGTCATCTCGGCGATATCACCGGTGTGCAGCCACACTTTGCCGTCGGCATGGGTACGCAGGGCGTTGGCCGTTTCGGTGGTCATACCCCAGTACCCTTTCATCACCTGCGGGCCGTGGAGACAAAGGACTCCGGCCTGGCCGGGGCCCAGTTCCTCCTCTTCGGTCG
>Ga0209536_100010216_pt1 | contig 13871 bp, 18 predicted proteins | sample DeeMarSeWOR28_12_FD_187461 | JGI IMG/M metagenome (GOLD analysis project Ga0209536, IMG submission 187461) | Marine sediment microbial communities from White Oak River estuary, North Carolina - WOR-2-8_12 (SPAdes) (version 2) | ecosystem: Environmental > Aquatic > Marine > Intertidal zone >...
CTGCAGTGACTTGTTCGCTTCAGCGGTAGATGTGTTTGCGGTGTCCAACTTTAACCACCCAGACTGTCAATTTATTATCTTGTATGGAATAAACTATACGGTAACGTCCCTGGCGCAAACGATATCTGTCCTGTCCTGTCAGTTTCTCGCAACCAGGAGGCCGAGGGTCATCTGCAAGCTCGCCAATCCGTTTGATAATTTTTGACAAATCCTTTTTGGGAATGCCTGCAAAGTCTTTTTCAACTGATTTCTTGAAAAAGACTTTATATCCGGCCATCTTTTTTCAGCCTTTTCACCATTGCATCGTAGCCGACCAGGGGGTCACCTTTCCTCTTATCGAATGCGGCCAAATCTTCTGCATCCTCTGAAAGGGCTTCGCGGACAGCTTCGTTGACAAGTTCAGTTATTGATCGTGAAGTCTCAGCGGCCTTCAGGCGTAATGCTTTGTGCAAATCAGGATCAAAATAGATAGTTGCTCGTTTTGACTGTGAAGCCATAATGTCACCTCCTTGTAATGTTAAAACATTATAGCGTTATAACGTTAAAATGTCAAAAATGTAATGGAGGCTAACGTTGAGCTAACCGGCTAACCGGCCACCGGAAGGGCCGTCCAAAAGCAAGCGACCCGGAGACGTTTGAAAAAGCCGCCCAGGTCGGACGGTCCGGTTTAGTAAATGATTATAACTTTTCATTACTACAAGTATCATTCATCAAAAAATGAAAGAGATTGCTAGGGTTGCATAGACAAGGTTTTGATTAATCCGAAAATAAGCAATAAGAGGGCTGGAAATATAGCAATAGTGCCTATTGCGTACAGAGTGTAAACAAGTTTGTTGGCTTTTGGGCCGATGTAATTGAATCCTTTTTCACCAGTAAAAGCTCGGATTAACATTGCTAGCGTAGATGTCCAAGTAAAAAAAATTATGAGCCAAACGAGAGCTGAAAGCAGCCATAAGGGAAGAGCAGGAAGGTTAATTGTTGCTGCAAGAGCAATGAGCATAATACCTCTTGCACTGCCGCCAGCATGAACTAAGTGCCAATCCGCTTTATTTTTATTCTTAAGAATAGATCTGTAGAGAAATAATCCAGCAAGGACGCTGACAGTAAGCACGACCACACCATGAAGTGCGAGGTGAATAGCTAATTTCTCCATAGACCTGCTCTCTGAATTAATTTATAACGCCGCGGCTCACAGGGGAGGGCGGCGTAGTGGCCCGAATCTTAGTGAAGCCGCATGTTAGATACGCTTCTTCAATTGATCGGCAACCGATTGATTCAGCGATTTATGGGCCTCTATGAGCATTTTGTATTTCGATTCAATTTTAGCCATATTTTTCGACAAAATTGCCTTCAATAAATCTCCTTCCATTTCAGCAACATCGATTCTTTCATAATAATCCATGGTCTCTTTGAGATGTGCGATGACGATCTTCCCTGTCAGGACCGGGTGGTTGTTCGTTACATTTGCATCCTCAAATCTTGTTCCATGTTCAAGCTCAACTTCTAAACCCTTTCGAAAAGCCTCAAGGGGTATATTCATTCCTTGGGTATTCACAATATCGAGGATCGTGGATGCTTCTTCCCCAGAAACAGTTGAATCTGTAATTTCGGACCAATCACGCAACCCAATTTCTTTGCAGACTCTTTTTACTTCATCAGCAGTTATATACTCTGGCAGTTTCATGTTTTTTCTCCTTTTATGAGGCGTCTAACGCTAGGAATGAGAGGTTTCTGAAACGAAGCGAGGAACGAGCACAGCGGAAGAAATCCAACTCAATTCCATTGTTAGTTGCAGTATATGAAAGAGAACACCCGCTATTCACAGATGTTCAAAGCTACTCTTCGTAATCAATTAGATCCGAATTACCTTTTGTTTTCTCCGACAAATATTTCTGCAGGGCCGGTAATTCCCGCACTTTCCATTCCGCTTTTCAAGTCTTCCGAATTCAAAAACTTTTGAATTGCTTCTAATTCGCCCTCGCCAACCACTGAAACATGATTTGGATCCTCAATTGACTGAAGTGCATAGTGCTCTTTGATTCCATACTTCTCACGAGTTGATTCGAATTCATCGTAGACTTCTTTCCAAACGCCGAAATTCTTGACTTTGTGATTAACAATATAAAAAGCCATAATCTTTCTCCTCTCCTTTAGATTGAGAATTAATAGTACAGCCATTTTTGACCATTGGAAAAATGGGCTCAAACCTACCGTTGTGCTATTTTCACTTATCTAAAGGATAATCATTATTCCAGTTTTGATCAAAGCAACTAACGTTTGAGGTAACTTGCGCCGCCAAAAACTTGAACGCGTTTAACGCCACAGACTTTCTCGGCGTCAAGTAAACCGATTTGTTAGGTGCTATCTTTGGCTTTTTATATGTTTCATCACAGATTTGCAGTGTTTTCCAAACTGCTTGTCTTTTTTCCTTTTTTCCAAATATGACATTTCATTATAGTTTGATTCTTTGTTCATCTTGATAAAATTTTGATAACGATCAGCTGACACCAAACCACTTTCGACAGCACCTAAAACAGCACAACCTTTTTCTCCAACATGAGTACAATTGTTGAATTGGCAATTTTCTGCTAATTTAATTATTTCAGAAAATGTTTCCTCAAGCCCAGTTGATACAGAGAAATTACCAAGCTCTCGCATGCCAGGTGTGTCTACAACGAGTGCTCCAAAATCCAGCCTAATTAACTGCCTATGCGTTGTAGCATGCCTACCTTTGCTCTCCTTTTTACTGACTATCTTGGTTTTATATCTTGCCACACCAATGAGATTATTTAATAACGTTGTTTTGCCAACACCAGATGAACCCAACAAGCAATATGTTAGACTTGGTTGCATTATTTCTTTTAATCTACCCAAACCAGATTCATTTTCATTACTAAAGGTAATTACTTGTATTCTTGGCATGATATTTTGAATTTCTTGAACCATATTTTCAATCTCTTCAGGGGAAAGCAGGTCACTTTTGCTCAGTAGTATTATTGGTTGAATATTACTTTCGTTAACCATTACAAGATAACGTTCAAGGCGCCTTAAATTAAAATTTTCATTCAGGGATTGAACGATAAATGCAACATCTATATTGGCGGCAATCAACTGGAAATCAACTTTTTTCCCTGGTGTTTTTCTTTTTAATAAAGACTTGCGAGGTAAAACCTCGTGAATTATTGCGAATGTATTTTTATCATAATAATTGGCAAACACCCAATCTCCTACTGCTGGGTAATCAATAGGTGATGAAGCACTGAATAAAATTTTTCCAACCAATTCCGCTAAAACATCAATTTCGCCATTGCTTATTGTATAGCTGTCTTTGTGAACAGCTACTACTCTTGCTATTTCAAAATTTTCTATGTTTACAGGGTCAACTGATTCTAAATACCAGTTATCAAGCCCAAGTTTTTCTAATTTTTCAGGTATATTATTCATATGAATTTAAAGCACCTAACGTAAGGCTAACCGGCCACGGCCACCGGAATGCATGTCCACAGGCAAGCGACTCGAAGCCGATGGAAAAACCGCCTAGGTCGGACGGCCCGGTTTAGTGACTGGTTAGAGCTTTTTCGTCTTATGGAACACATTGGGAAAATAACGTTTAACTTTTCTGCTGTATCTTTCGTAAGTTTCACCATGTAAGCGTAACAAATATGGTTCTTCAACATACCGCACCTGCAACTCAATGCTCAAGTAACCAAGGAACAAGCCAACTAACATAAGAGTATGAGGGATAAGAATCAGCAACCCCATACCAAACAATATGACACCGCAGTATATAGGGTTCCTTACGTAAGAATATAAACCGTGAGTTACCAGTTTTGTCTTTTCGGATTCATCAACTCCGATTCTCCACGAACTTTCCATTTGATGTTGGGATATGGAGGCAATTGTTATTCCTATGGCACAAAACAGGATGCCCAATATTGTACCCAATGCATTTAACCTTACCTGTGATTCAAATTTCCCGAAAACCTCCATGGTTGCGAGCGAAAATGTAGTTACAAACGATAGTATTAGAAGAACGCTTGGTATTATCGAAATAATTGGAGAACGTGCTGTGATTGGGCGCAAACCACAGTCACCTGTTTTGTAATATTGGAGGATTAATTTTCCAATCACGACTATTAGCAAAAACAGTACGTAAGCGATTAGTGCCATTTTTCTTTTAGCTCTATCGTTTGAGCTCACCAGCGCCACATTTTAATGCGTCTGGTGTAGTAATTTGTTAGTCCCTAATGTTTTTTGATGTTGTTATTGATTTGTGCAAGACATTTATACAAAAATTGTTAAGACTCTCTCCTGACTGTAAAGCCCTTATCGCCAAAGCTTTGTGAAGTTCACTACCTGTTCTGAGTTGAAACTTGCCTGAATAGTTTTTATCTACTGTTGAAGGAGGTAAGGGCTTTCCGTCTTTCTTATATATTGCAATCCACTCATCGACTATACGGCAGAGTTGGTGGTAAACTTTTTCTTCGTTGTCTCCATGGCAACATGCACCAATCCATCCTGGTACAGAACCGACATAACACTTGTCTTCTTCTGACCACTCGACAATTTTTAAATAACGATCTCGATCCTTCATTATTTAACCTCCTCAATCTTCTGTCTAATTAATTTCTCTTGGTAGGGTTTGCATCATCTCCAGGTTTGCCGGAAATAGTGAGAGCTACGCCTTTTTCATGTAAGAAATTTCGGTGACTTCCTTTGCCTCCCCGGTTAACAAACCCGGCTTCTTCAAGATCTTTAATGAGTTGGCGTATTTTTCTTGGTATGAAAATATGGTACTACTTTGGTACCATTAAGTCAAGTTGTGAAGGTTGTAAAAAAGGGGGCAGAACGTCTGGGGTAACCAGCTGCGCCACTGACGTTCTCGCAGTCTGGTTGACCCCATTGTTAGAAGCTTTTTAATTCTTTGATACCTTGAACTTCGTTCACCACCTGGCGAACATCAGCTAAACATCAGCGCCCTTTTGGGTTAGTTGACTCACAATTACAATTTCCATTTTTCTTTTCACTTATGATGCGGGACATAATTGTGGACGTCCCATTTTCCTTGAAGTCCTTTTGGATGTCTTCAACAGAATAGTTGAAGCAATAACAAACTTTATCTTGAGCCACTGTATATACCTTATTGTTTTTTTAAGGCTTCATTGAATGCGTTTACTACCATTTCTTTTGGGGGCACCACCGATGCCCCATACCTACGTCAAGTTACTCCGAAATGTAGTGTTTCCCGTGAGGTTGTATCTATGTCTAATCCATTAATTTGGATCGTCGGGCTTCCAATAAAACGCTCTTTTTTTGCCTGCTCGGAAGTTTCTATGACTATATGTGTAAGTTTAATTTTGATGTTTAATTCTATTGCGACAGATTTGACTAAATCAATAGTCGGTGGAGTAGCCTCACAACCTTTTATCGATAGAACTTTCACATTTATAACTTTGCCATTTTCTTTTGCATGGGCATTAAAATTTAAAGGACAAGCTGTGATAATGAAGGTTACATAAAAAATAATAAGGACTGTAGATTTGTTGAACATATTATATTTTTATTGGCTTCTAAAGTTTGAGCTGAGACGCGCCACGTTTTAAGGCGTCTGGTGTAGTGATTTGTTAGTCCTTAACAAACTAAGCTGCTTGTACTGCTTGATAGGTATGGACTTCCTTTTCAAGCTTGCCTGCGAGATTATCCTCAGCAACCTCCAGGTCGTAACGAGTCTGGAGGTTCATCCAAAACTGTGCGGTCATGTTAAAAAACTTACCGAGCCGGAGAGCTGTATCGGCGGTAATTGCTCTCTTCCCGTGGACAATTTCATTTATCCTGCGGGCAGGGACACTCGTGTCTTTTGCCAAGCGGTACTGACTAATATCCATTGGCTTCAAAAACTCTTCAAGAAGTATTGTCCCGGGATGAATCGGTGCCATGTCTTTTTTCTTCATGTCGTTTTACTCCTGTTGCTAGTGGTAGTCGACTATTTCCACTTTGAACGCGTCGCCATCTTTCCAAGCAAAGCAAATCCGCCATTGATCATTGATGCGGATGCTGTGCTGCCCTTTTCTGTCATCCTTTAATTCTTCCAGCCTGTTACCTGGGGGAATGCGCAGATCATCCAGTTCTGCTGCAGCATCGATCAGCACGAGTTTTTGCCTGGCTTTTGCCTGAATATTTTGGGGCAGCTTCTTTGAGAAAGTTCTCTCAAATACCTTTTGGGTATCCTTGCAGCTGAACGATTTAATCATGAAATTTATAGTAACACTTCGCGTTAATAATGTAAAGCGTTAATACTTGATACGGGTTTAGAGGACTAACCCTTGAGCTCAGTTGCGTCCGATTCAGGGCGTCAACTGCAGTGATTTGTTATAATTCCTTGACAACAAACCTGACATTACGTACAATTTGTACATAAAGTACATCTAGGAGGTATTGTCATGACTACTGTTACCACAGCCGAAGCCAGAAAAAAACTTGCCGAAATCGTCAACAAAGTTGCGTATGGAAAGGAGCCGGTAATTCTTACCCGCAGGGGTGAGGAAATAGCGGCGCTCATTTCCATGGAAGAGCTGGAACTGCTTCAGCTTATTGAAGATCGCATGGATATTGAAGATGCGAAAAAAGCCCTTGCCGAACCCGGTGAAAACATTCCGGCCGAGAAAGTCTGGAAGGAGTTGGGGCTTTAATCCATGAAATATTCTGTCGAGTTCAGGCCGGCCGTTTTGAAAAGTTTAAAGCGGCTCCCCAAAAAAGATCTGCGTCGAATCAAGAAAAGGATAGAAGATCTTGCCGAAAAGCTGCCCGACCCTGTTACTACCAAAATGAAGGGCAATAATTCTTTCCACAAAATACGATCTGGCGATTATCGAATTATTTATGAAATCCATAATGATCGGCTCGTCATTCTTGTTGTGAAAATTGGGCACCGTAAAGATGTTTATAAAAGACTCCTTTAATTTATCTCTTTCTCTAAATCAGAATTATAACGTTGAGCTTGATCGTTTTTAGTATTCCATAGTGAAGAATGTTGATTACAATGTCTTATACACTTGCACGTTTATACAGCCACAATTTAATATTATATCGACTCTCTATCATCTATCACAACCACAAAAAGTTTCTATGTCGTCAACCTTTCCAATATTTGCATGAGAATAAATTAAACTTTTATTCTTCTCCTTACGGCACCGGTACATTAACTAATCCTATACGAGAACCAGTATGGTGTTTGATTCGGGGAAATAATTGTTTCTTTGCTTAATCTCTGATCCTAAAGTTACATGTTCAGCAAAGCATGGATGTATGCTTAACCCCAATTCCCCGAAGGTTCTAATCCACTGGTAGGTGGAGAGTTATTTGCGAAAATTTAGATGTTTATGCCTATACGACCCTAGTCAACATTTCCATTGGATATGGTAAATTTTGTTAACAAATAAGTTTATTTAAAATTTGAGCAAGTTATTTGGGTTAACCAGGCCTATATTCAAGAAAATTATTCCAATTTTCGCCCTATTACGATATTTTCAGATATAGCATCAAAAACAATTTGCACTTTTCAGTAAAAACAGTAAACAAGAGCGGCTTTTTTTTATTGAGCAATAGAGAAAGTGTTGCGAAGAGTAACTCGCAAGCTGCTTGTATAATTAAAGCTATTAGAGAGGATCAAAGATGATCAGCAAAGGCAAAGTGTTGATAATAGGTGCCGGTGGAGTGGGAAGGGTTGTCGCCCATAAATGTGCGAAAAATCACGGTGTCTTTACCGAGATCTGCCTGGCCAGCAGGACGCTGTCAAAATGCAAGGAAATACAGCAGGAATTGTCGCACCCCATCCAGGTGGCCCAGGTGGATGCGGATAATGTTCCCGAACTGGTGGCCCTAATCAAGGATTTCAAGCCGCAGCTCATTATCAACGTGGCCCTGCCATATCAGGACCTGGCCATAATGGATGCCTGTCTTGAAACCGGCGTGGATTACCTTGATACGGCAAACTATGAACCGAGGGATGAGGCAAAGTTCTGCTACAAGTGGCAGTGGGATTACCGGAAACGTTTTAAAAAGGCCGGCCTCATGGCACTTCTCGGCTGCGGTTTTGACCCGGGCGTGACCAATATCTTCTGCGCCTATGCCCAGAAGCATCACTTTGATGAGATCCATACCATTGATATTATTGACTGCAATGCCGGTGAGCATGGTCTGCCGTTTGCCACCAATTTCAATCCTGAAATCAATATACGGGAGGTCACTGCCAAGGGCCGCTATTATGACAAGGGGCAGTGGATGGAAACCGAACCGCTATCGGTGCATAAAACTTTTGACTTTCCCGGAGGCATAGGCCCCAGGGAGATTTATCTTTTATACCATGAGGAGTTGGAATCTCTGGCACAAAACATCAAAGGGGTGAAACGCATCCGTTTCTGGATGACTTTTTCAGAGGCCTATCTCACCCACCTGCGGGTTCTGGAAAATGTGGGTATGACAAGGATAGATCCTGTCCAATATCAGGGCCAGGAGATCATACCCCTGCAGTTTTTAAAGGCCGTGCTGCCCGAACCTGCCTCACTCGGACCCAAGACCAAGGGCAAAACCTGCATCGGCTGCCTGATAGAGGGAATAAAAGACGGTCAGAAGAAAAAATATTATGTCTACAATATCTGTGATCACCAGGAAGCATACCGCGAGACAAACTCCCAGGCGATTTCCTATACAACGGGGGTTCCGGCAATGATCGGCGGTATGCTCATGCTGGAAGGAGAATGGCATCAACCCGGTGTCTATAATGTGGAGGAGTTTGACCCTGATCCGTTCATGAAGAAGCTGTCACTGCATGGACTGCCCTGGACCGAAACCTTTATGGACACTGAGAATGACAAATCATCCGGCCTTTGATCCCGCTGCATTTCCAAGTCCATGTTATGTGTGCGACCTTGGGCTTTTGCGAAAAAATCTTGATGTGATAGCCGGGGTGCGCCGGAGAACCGGGTGCAAGATCCTGCTGGCCCTTAAAGGCTTTGCCATGTTCAGCACCTTTCCGCTGATCAGTCGATACCTGCAGGGCACCTGCGCCAGTTCGCCCCATGAGGCAAGACTGGGAAAGGAGGAATTCGGCGGCGAGGTCCATGTCTATGCCCCGGCTTACAGCCAAAAAGACATGGAAGAACTCCTGCCCCTGGTCAACCATATCAGCTTCAATTCCATAAATCAGTGGCAAAACCACAAAAAAAAGGTGCTGGAAGGCTCCAAGCCGATCCGCTGCGGTCTGCGCATCAATCCGCAATACTCAGAGGTCAAGGTAGAACTCTATAACCCCTGTGCACCGAACTCCAGGCTTGGCATAACTCTGGACGAGCTCCAGGGGCAGGATCTCACCGGGATCAGCGGTCTTCATTTTCACACCATGTGCGAACAGAATTCAGACACCCTGGAGCGGACCCTGGCTGAAGTTGAGAAAAAATTCTCGCCATACTTTGCAAATCTGCAGTGGATGAACTTCGGCGGCGGCCATCACATAAGCAGGAGTGATTATGATGTGGACAGGCTCTGCAAAATAATAAACAGTTTCCAGGAGCGCCATGGCCTTGAAGTCTACCTTGAACCCGGTGAGGCGATTGCCCTGAATGCCGGCATGCTTGTCGCCACGGTTCTTGATGTTATTGAACGGGACAAGCCCATAGCGGTACTGGATACCTCGGCTGCAGCCCATATGCCGGATGTCCTGGAAATGCCTTACCGGCCCGAAGTAATAGGGGGCGGGCAGCCGGGCGAGAAAAAATATACCTACCAGCTGGCAGGTCTCAGCTGCCTGGCCGGGGACGTTATAGGCTATTATTCATTTGATGCGCCCCTGATCACTGGCCGGAAAATTGTTTTTCTTGATATGCTGCATTACACGATGGTAAAAAACAATACCTTCAACGGTGTCCGGTTGCCTGCAATTGCAACCTATGAACCTGAGGATGATACTGTAAAGGTCATCAAGGAATTCGGCTACCTGGATTACCGCACCAGGCTGTCATAAATATAAGGCAAAGCCATGACCAACCCTGCATATCCGAGTTTTCTTGAGCTGGATATCCCGCCGTCCTCTTATGAGGAAGCCCGCATCCATATTATTCCGGTGGAGATGGAGAAAAGTGTTTCCTATGGTGCCGGGACCGCAGCAGGCCCCAGGGCAATCCTGGAGGCCTCCCTGCAGCTTGAGGCATTTGACGGCAGGACCGTTCCGGGACAAGCCGGCATGTATACCCATGAACCGATAAAATGCCGGGCTGCAGAAGTTGAGGATGATCTTGAAGCCATTGCTTCTGAAGTGACCGGAGTGTTACAGAAAAATGGACTGCCGGTAATCCTTGGCGGTGAGCATACCGTTACCCTTGGCGCCCTTAAGGCCTTTGCCGACAGCGGCAGGAGAATCGGGGTTGTCCAGTTCGATGCCCACGCAGACCTGCGGGAGAGTTATGAGGACAACCCTTTGAGCCATGCCTGTGTAATGCGCCGGGTGCATGAAATGGGCCTGCCTTTTGTACAGATAGGCATCCGCAGCCTGTCACAGGAAGAATACAGATTCCGCCGGACCCACAATATATATAGCCTGGATGCCGCTGATTATTATGCAGCAGGGAGCCCTGCTGAAGTTCTGCCCTGGGATTTTCCGGAGCAGATCTATATTACCTTTGATGTCGACTGCTTTGATGCCTCCATCATGCCGGCAACCGGCACCCCGGAGCCCGGAGGCCTGACCTGGTACCAGGTCATGGATCTGCTGCACAAAGTTGCCGCAAAAAGAAGTGTCTGCGGTTTTGATGTGGTGGAGCTGGCGCCCATTCCCGCCATGCACGCTCCTGATTTTACTGCCGCAAAGCTTGTCTATGCCTTAATCGGATTGGCCGTAAGCTGAGAATATCACGGGATAATGAAAAATGACGCCTAAGAAAGAAAAGAAAAAGGAAGAGCATCCTGCGGAGAACCAGGGGTGGTCGGTTGAAGATGCCAAGGAGCTGTATGGCATTGACCGCTGGGGCTTGCGCTATTTTGATGTAAACCCCAAAGGCGATGTCGTTGTTGCGCCCCTGAAAGAAAAAGGCGCCAGCATCAGGATACTCGATGTGGTTGAGGAGGCGCGGGAACAGGGACTCCATTTCCCGATGCTGATCCGTTTCCAGGATTTGCTGCGCGACCGGGTTGAGAGGATTAATGGCGCATTTAACGGGGCAATAGATGAATTCAACTATAAATCCATCTACCGGGGAGTTTATCCCATCAAGGTAAATCAGCTCCGTGAAGTGGTTGAGGAGATCATTGATGCGGGTGCCCCCTTTCATTACGGACTTGAAGTGGGTTCAAAACCGGAGCTTTTTGCCGCCCTTGCCTTTCACGAAGACCCTGAAAGTCTGGTCATCTGCAACGGCTACAAGGACCACCGTTTTATAAAGACCGCGCTCATCGGCATGAAACTCGGCAAGAAGGTGATCCTGGTAGTTGAGAAGGTTGAAGAGATAAAAAATATTATAAAATATGCCAGAAAATACAAGGTCGCCCCCCAGCTGGGCATTCGCATCAGGCTTTCCAGCAAAGGTTTGGGGAAATGGGATAAGAGTTCCGGCGATGAGGCAAAATTCGGTCTTGCGGCACCGGAAATTCTCGAGGCGTCCACCCTGCTGAAAGAAGCGGATATGGCAGATTGTCTCAAGCTTGTCCACTTCCATGTCGGCTCCCAGGTTCCGGATATCTTAACTATTAAGAAAGCGACCAGGGAAGCTGCCATGTATTATGCCAAGCTGAAAAAGTTCGGGCATGATCTCAAGTATCTCGATGTGGGAGGCGGCCTGGGAGTGGATTATGACGGCAGCCGCTCCACCTTTCATTCTTCGGCCAATTACTCTCTTAATGAGTATGCCCGTGACATTGTCTACAATATCATGGATATCTGCAACCTGGAAAAGGTCGAGCATCCTGTAATAATCAATGAGAGCGGCCGTGCCGTTGTTTCACATCACTCTGTTCTGGTCGTCGAGGCTTTTGGGCACATTAAAAAGGTGCCTGACAGGAAAGCGGCAACCAAACCCAAGTTAAAACACAGGCTTCTCGAGGAATCCTGGTTCACCTATAAGCACATTAATCCTGACAATCCTCTGGAGGCTTATCATGACGCCCTGCATCTCAGGGAGGAGGCGCAGGCCCATTTCGGGCTCGGGCTTATCGGTCTGGAAATAAAGGCCGAGGTGGAAAAGTTTTTCTGGCTCATCAGTGCTGAGGTGTTTAGGCATTACAAGGGTGCTGAATATATACCTGAAGAAATAATGGACATGGAGTATACCTTGAGCGGGCAGTATTTGTGCAACTTCAGTGTCTTCCAGTCGCTTCTTGACCACTGGGGATTCGGCCAGCTTTTCCCGATCATGCCGCTCCATCGTCTTGACGAAGAGCCTACTGAAAAGGGAACCCTGGTGGATATAACCTGTGATTCGGATGGCAAGGTTTCCAAATTTATCAGCCATTATGAAGAAGGGGTGGATACCCTCAATCTGCATCCCCTCACAAATAAGCCATACTATCTCGGCATTTTTCTGACCGCAGCCTACCAGGATATAATGGGAGACCTGCACAACCTGTTCGGCCGGGTCAATGAGGCGCATGTCTTCCTCGATGAAGACGAAGAGACAGGCTATTACATCGAGGAAACCATTGAGGGAACAACAATGGAAAAGGTTCTGGGGCTGGTGCAGTATTCCGGCAATGAGCTGGCCCGCCTCATGAAACGGCAATTTGACAGGGCAATTAAGGAGGACCGCTTGCGGCCAAACGAGGGCATGCGCCTGCTGAATGAATATGAGAAGGCTTTAAAAGAGTATACCTATTTGGACCTTTCATAACGGGAATTTCCTTAAAAATCATTCAATCCGAGTGGTTTTTTCTCATCCCCGTTTGAATCAGCCTCAGGAAACGCCTGGAAATTTTCCGTAATTGCTCCATCGGCTCCATGTTTTTTTAACTGCTCATTGTACCAGAGGAACTGCCGGCAGAAACCGCGGATTATCCGTGCCTCTTTGGCGCGCAATCCGACCCTTCCCAGAAAATGCCTGATGTTGCGTATCCAGTAGCTGCTGTCATTGGTTCTTAAAAAACCTATTTGATTGAGCAGCTTTTCCACATGCTCATACATTCCTTCCAGTTCAAAGGAACTTGCCAGCTTGGGGGTGGACTGCATGATTTTACCGGGATACATGACGCCCCAGTAGAGTTCATAGCACAAAACAGCGACAGCCTGCGCCAGGTTCAGGGAAGAAAATTCTGCTGTGGGGATGGTTACCGTTGTCTGGCAGTACTTGAGGTCCTCGTTGGTAAGCCCCCGATCCTCAGGGCCGAACAGCAGGGCAACCTGGTTATGCTCCAGGAGTGGCAGGATGGTGTCAAGGATATAACGCGGACTGTTTTCAATTCGCCTTTTTCTGCCCTGCCGGGCTGAAGTCCCCACAACATGGGAAAAGGGCGCCAGGGCATCTTTCAGGCTTGCAAAGCGCTTGAGATCTTCAATGAGATGGGCAGCCTTGTGGGTCGCCATCTTCAGCATCTTCTCCCGGTCAGGAGCTTCATTGCTGACAATTATCAGGCGGGAGATTCCCATGTTCATGGCGCATCGTGCGGCAGCTCCTACATTTTCCGCATACTTGGGTTTCATGAGGACAATGGCGATGTTGTCGAGCATCTGTTGTTTTTTTTGAACTGATGGAGACATTGGTGCTATAAGTTTTACGTTTCTAATTATAAATCAAGGTTTTTATTTATGTTCATTTTCGTTGTCGGCAAATATACTACTGCCGACGATTGACATCTTGCATAAAGAAAACGAACCAAAAGAAAGTGCAGCCGTT
>Ga0209536_100010217_pt1 | contig 13870 bp, 13 predicted proteins | sample DeeMarSeWOR28_12_FD_187461 | JGI IMG/M metagenome (GOLD analysis project Ga0209536, IMG submission 187461) | Marine sediment microbial communities from White Oak River estuary, North Carolina - WOR-2-8_12 (SPAdes) (version 2) | ecosystem: Environmental > Aquatic > Marine > Intertidal zone >...
GTTGGGGTCCCAAAAAGCATTCCGGTTGGTGGCCGCCGGGAGGGTGAGGGTGTAATAGCCGCCGGCCGGGGTGATGGTCTGGGTATTGCCGTCCGGCGTGATCAGCAGTCCGCCAGCGCCTGTCGCCGGCACCACTGCCATTTCATCTGTGCCTTCTCGCGCCCACAGGCCCAGAAGGCGCTCGCCGGTATCCGGCCGGTAAAAGGCCAGCCATTCTTGCCGGGCCAATTCCCAGTCCGGGTGATCCGGCCGGAGCCACCAGAGCGGTTCTACATCCCGGAAATGCGTGGTCAGCACCCGGTAGGCGTCGAAATTGGGTCGCGGCGATTCCGGGCTCGGGTGTTGGGTGAAACATTGCGCGTCGGTGGGATTGGTAAACAGGCCGTTGGCATCCCCGGCGCAGGGGAAGCGGTCATCATATGTCAGGTTGCCGTTTTCATCGCATAGTTCACCGTTGTGTGGCGGGAAGTCAGTACCTAAAGGCTGGTTGCCACAGGCATCGTATAGCTGGAAGTGGAAAATGTTTTCCGCACCGGCATAGGTGGCATAGAGCGCGCTCTGAATGGTGTAATCGGCCTGTTCCAGCATCGTGGCCCGCAGCCCGCTGGTCGGATCCCAAACCGGGCCGGGATAATCATCCCAGGCCGGCACGCCACTCTCATTGAGCCAGACCGGTTTTTCCAGCCCACGCACGGCCAGGCTTTGCCGGGCGCGGTCGACATGCCACCAGGAGCGATAAGCGACAAAATAGCTGTGTGTAGCCAGAATGTCGTGGAAATAATCATAGCTGGCCGCCAATGGGTCTGCATCATAAATGGTGAGCACATCGTCATAGTAGCTTAAGTATTCAAAGTTGTTAGCCAGCGCGCCGAATAGCACCAGCGCCTGCGCATCGGCTTGTTTTGTAGCCATATAGCCGACCTTGAGCAGCCGGGCATAATCGGGCAAAGTGCCGTCCCAGAAGATGGTCAGATCCGGTTCGTTCCACATTTCCCAATGGGTAACCCCAACCCCTGCGGGCCAGTTGTTTTGTTGGGCCAGTACACCCCCCGGCCGGTAGCGGTCAACGGTGGCGAACACAAACCGCGCCCACTTGTTATCCGGGTTAACCGTTTTTCCCGGCCCCGGCTCGTCAGTGCCATCGGTAAAGGTAGGCAAGTACAAGCCCTGCGGGGTGGCGGTTTCCGGGCCGAAGAGGGCCAGTTGCCCGGCCGGGCGCGGAGGCGTGTCCGCCGGGATGGGTTCCGTGGTGTAGAATGGTGGCGTGCCCAGTAAGATGGCGTTGATTTGCCAGCCGTGATCCAGATCGGCCTGCACGGTGGCATCCGCCATCGACCAGTTAAACTGGCCCGGATTCGACTCAATGTTGAACCAGTACATGGGCCAGCGGTTCCAGGAAGCGCCGGTGGCCTGTCCATTGGTATATTGCTGTTCATCGGCGGGGTATTCGGCAGAACTGACGAACACCACGCCATACTGGGGATTCCCCTCTAGGGCGGCGGCTGGGACCCGACCAGAACCGGAAACCAGTTGTTCCTGAAATGATAAACCGGTCAGTAACAGTATGGTGAATGCCAGTCCGCATAGCAACAAAAAAGGGGCGTGTGTCTTAGGTAGGCGACGTTTCATGATCATTGATACGCAACTCCACTCACTAGCTATACTGCAAATGCAGTGTGCAGCCTGTTGGATTTTAGAGATGGTAACAGATGTGGCGATAAAAAAACAAATAACGGTGGCGTTGCTTGTTAACGGCCATTTCTGCGTTCTACAAGGAAATCCCCAAAGGACGGCCAGGATAAACCACATGGTTGCGGCATGACATATAGCACTTCCTCTCCTACCTGGGTTTCTTTATACTGGTCGATGGAAAACAGGTGGCTAAGTTGGTTATGGAGGCGAGATGGGTGACACATATGCGATAGAGGCATTCCCGCGCCAGCGGCAGTTGGTCCGGGATGCGGGGTGGATGGGCCGGCGCAAAAGCATGATTCATGGTTTCGTCGAAATTGACGTGACTGCGGCCCGGCAACGGATGCGCCAATATCAAGAAAAGCTCTCTTTCACTGCTTTTCTGTTGGCGGCAATCGGCCGGGCGGTGGAAGCGGATAAACGGGTGCATGGCTGCCTGGATTGGCGTAGCAGGTTAATTGTCTTTGACGAAGTGGATGCGCTGATTACCATCGAGATACCAACGGAAGATGGGACCTTTCCTCTCGTTCAACCCATCCGCGGGATCAACTTGCGGCCGGTAGCAGATATTCACCGTGAGATTCGCGCTGTCCAGAAAAACCCCCGGCAAAGTGCCGGCATGCAATCACCGCTTATGCGTACCTTTTATTATTATCCCGGTTTTTTGCGACATATAGCTTATCGCATACTGGAACGCAAGCCGCATTGGCGCAAAGATTTTGCCGGTACCGTGGGGTTTACATCGGTGGGGATGTTCGGCAAAGGAAGTGGTTGGGGACTGGGGATGCCCATTCACACCCTGGCGATCACTGCCGGTGGTATTGCCGAAAAACCGGCCGTAGTAGCTGGCTCGATCAAAATCCGTGAATTTTTGAGCGTGACGCTCAGTTTTGACCATGATGTCGTGGACGGGGCGCCGGCAGCCCGGTTTACCCAGCGCTTTATTGACCTGGTGGAGCAGGTGGATCTGCTCCCCGCCCCGGAACAGGAACCGGCCGGGGGTTGGTCTACACTGTCTCACCTTCCAGAATAGCGTTCACTTCCGCCACTTCGTCCGTAGTTAATGTCCAGTCGGCCGCCTGGGCGTTGCTGCGCACATGGTCCAGTTTGGTGGCCCCGGAGATGACAGAGCTGACCTGTGGCTGGGCCATGAGCCAGGCGTGGGCGAGCTCGTTCATGCTATGTTCTCTTTCCGCCGCCCAGGCCGTCATTCTCTCCACTTTCGTATAATTGGGGGCGGTCATATATTGCTGCACATAACTGCTGCGCTCGCCGCGCGAACCGGCCGGAGCGGGTTCGTCACGTTTATACTTGCCGGTGAGGAAGCCGCCCGCTAGAGGAAAGTATGGAATCAGCCCCATCCCGGAATGGCGGCAATAGGGTATAACCTCTCGCTCTATTTCGCGTTCTAACATGTGGTAATGGGATTGCACGGCGACAAATGGTGACCAGCCGCGAAACTCGGCCAGCATACCGGCCTGAGCCAGTTGCCAGGCGGCATAAGCCGAAGCGCCAATGTAACGCACTTTTCCGCTCCGTACCAGGTCGTCCAGGGCGCGCAACGTTTCCGCTAAGGGCGTGTTTTCATCCCAGCGGTGCATGTAATACAGGTCGATATGGTCGCTTTGCAGCCGGCGCAAACTGGCTTCCACGCCATTCATGATATGATAACGTGAAGATCCTTTATCGTTGGGACCATCGCCGGTGGGGAAATACACCTTAGTGGCCAGCACAAAGCGGTCCCAGCGGCCTTTGAGCGCGTGGCCCAAGGTTTCTTCCGAGCGGCCACGCTGGTAAACATCGGCTGTGTCAATGAAATTGATGCCCAGATCAAGGGCTAGATCCATCACATTGTTGACCTCTGCCTGGGGGAGGTGGTCGGAGCCAAACTGGTTGGTGCCCAGTCCGATGACTGAAACGCGTATGCCGGAATTGCCAAGTTGTCGATATTGCATTCTGTTTCTCCATATTTGGTTGGTGTCATACTTTGTCCTTCTATTGTAAAGGTGAGCCGGAGTCAGACAACTCACTACGCCCTTTCTTAATTAACAGCACCGGCAGCGGATGAGGCGTAGCGTTAAGGAAAATGGTGAATAAAGACATCTTCTAATCATGCCGTTTGTAACTATTCTTTTTCCTGGAAATCGTCTAAATTTCTCATACGGGAGAAGTGGACCTTGATCCATAACTTCTCCCTGATCACTGCAAATGATCGGAAAATGAACAACCAACCAGGGCCAATCACCCCTATGGTGATTGTTCGGTTACTTCTTATAATCATATTTCTCGCCTTCTTGCCGCTGATCATTTCGCGGCAATGGACATGGTGGGAAGCATGGGTATATGCCCTGATTTACATATTGGGCTTCACGGTTAGCCGTCTGCTGGCTGCCCGGCGCTATCCGGACTTGATCGCCGAACGTGCGCGCTTTATGCAACATGAAGGCGCAAAACCCTGGGATAGATGTATCGTTCCCCTTTTGGGTCTGCTTGGTGGTATAATACTAATGGTTGCTGGTCTGGACGCCTTATTTGGCTGGTCGCCACCCTTTTGTTTGCCAGCGAAAATGATCTCATTGGCGTTCATCCTGGCCGGTAATGTGCTGGGCTCCTATGCCCTGATCGAGAACCCCTTTTTTTCCGGTCTGGTGCGCATCCAAACCGAACGCGGGCATCAGGTCGTTTCTTCAGGCCCCTACCGCTGGCTGCGGCATCCTGGTTATGCCGGGGCTATCTTGATTTATTTGGACACACCTGTTTTTTTGGATTCTTTATGGGCATTCATTCCGGCCGGGTTGATTGCCGGGCTATTTATCTACCGCACTGCGCTGGAAGACCGCGTCTTACAAGCAGAGTTAGCCGGCTACGAGGACTACGCCGAACAGGTCCCTTATCGTTTGCTACCAGGAATATGGTGATTGGGTAAAAGGCAGTGTGGATGACTGGGAACGAAATATTTTATGAGCGGCTTTCTTCTAACCGAACAGAAGCGCTCTTCCTGGTCCTGACCTTTCTTTTTTTCCGGCTACATCGCCGGCGGTATAATCGGGCTGACCGGCTAGACCTTTTTGCGGCATTGTTTTTCATCCTTTTTGTGTTTTTTGGTTTCTGCTCATTAAATTACCGCACGCTCATTATTCGTCTCACTGAAGAGAAGCTGACGCTTATCTTTGGCTTATTCAGATGGCGAGTTCCACTGCATAATGTTGCCGAATGCCGGCGCGATGAGCTACCATTATTCATGCGGCTAGGTGGAGCAGGAATTCACTTCATGTTTATCCGGAAACGGTACCGGGTCTCGTTTAATTTTCTGGAATATCCCCGGATATTAATCAGGTTAAAAAGGAAAGTGGGGCCGGTAGAAGATGTTTCCTTTTCGACCCGCCGGCCGGATGAATTTTTGCAAATCATTCAAGAAATACGCCCAATCCATTGTTAAATGGGTTGGCTAAGACCACACCCCAGAGTTTTGACGTAGAGTAGTGGAGGTTACATTTAATGACAGATAAACCTGTTTACGTAACTAGCGAAGGACTTCGCGATTTAAAGGAAGAATTAGCACACCTGCAAAATGAGAAACGGCCGGAGACGCTGGCCCAATTAACAGATGCTAAAGAGGGCGGCGATTGGATGGATAATACCGAAGGCATGCTCTTTGAAGAAGAGCTGGCTTTTATCGACAGCCGTATTCGCGACCTGGAGTACATGATTAAACACGCCCAGTTGATCGAACCGGGAAAAGATGAAGACATGGTCGAAATGGGCGAAACTGTGGTTGTTGAGCTTGATGACGGCAGTGTGGAAACCTACACGATCGTCGGCGCTTCGGAAACAGATCCGGCGCATGGGTTTATATCCAACGAGTCACCGCTGGGGAAGGCTTTGCTCAATCATGATGTCGGCGAAGAAGTGGTGGTGAAAGCACCTATTGGCGAACTGCGTTACAAAATTTTGGAAGTCAGGCAGCGCGCATCGTAGACGCATGGAGCAGCTGTATTTTAGTGAACGGCTGACAGCGGGTATTTATCTGCTGCTGGTGCTGCTGATCTTTTTTGTTTTGCTACTTTACGGCACCATCCGGCAAGGGTGGCTGCTGGGTCTGGTGATGCTACCGTTACTGGTGATGGTGGCAACTCATCTGCTGGGCCGGGTAGCGAAAGGTGAAGAGAAAAAGACCCAGGAACAACGGGCATTGGCCGAGCTGGCTACGACACTGGTGCCGCTTTCTACGGACCAGCCGGCTTTGCAATCAGTTTTAGGCACATATTTGCCGGAACTTTTTCCCGGTTGCCAGATCGCCATATGGGCCGATGCGGATTCGCTATTGTTCAGTAACCATCCAGAAAAGAATTTGCCGCTAACGGTTATGAATGTGCGCCTGGCGACAGAATCGACTGGTAATCTGGTCTGGTCATGGCAAAAAGGGGTACCGGCCGGGTTACTGGTTGGTTTTCCCGATAGGCCGGCCGGGGGCCTATATTTACAGCCGCCAGCGGGTCATGAGCCGGCCCACTACCAGGAAATAGCGCAACAAGTGGCCGCCGCCGTGTCCGGTCAGCTGGTGCGTGAGGAAGCGTTGGCGGAAGCCCTGGCGGAACAGGCGGAATCATATGAGGAAGCTCTGTTTAGCGAGGCTTACCGGGCGGAGGTGTTTGCCCAGACGCTGACCCTGCGCCAAATGGAGCAAGAATTAGCCGTAGCCTGGCAAATACAGGCCAGCCTACTCCCGGCGGATGCCCCGAACCTGGCCGGGTGGCAAGTAACCGCAGCGCTGGAACCGGCTCGGCAAATGTCCGGTGATTTCTATGATTTCATTCCGCTGCCGGGCGGGCGCGTGGGGTTGGTCGTGGCCGATGTAGCCGATAAAGGGTTAGGACCGGCCCTGTACATGGCCTTATGCCGTACCTTAATTCGCAGTTATGCAGAACTATTTCCTACTCGGCCAGAGCAAGTTTTAGCCGCCGCCAACCGCCGTATCTTGAATGAAACCAACAGCGACCTCTTCGTCACTGTTTTTTACGCTATCCTGAACCCCAACAACGGCCAGATTCAATATTGCAATGCCGGACATAATCCGCCCTTTCTGTTCCGCTCGCCAAACAGCGGAAACCCCCAATCTGTGACCGCTTTGACACGCACCGCCTTGCCATTGGGTATTTTGGAGAATTTGCAAGCAACCCATGCCACTGATGAGATGGGGAAAGGCGATATGCTGGTGCTGTACACGGACGGCATTACCGAGGCACAGGACGAATTTGAAGATTTTTACGGAGAAACGCGCTTGCGCGAATTAATTGCCCGCAATTGCGACCGGCCGGCGCAAATTGTAGGTGAAAAACTGGTCGCGGATGTGTACGATTTCATGGGGGCCGCACCCCAACATGATGATATCACTCTGGTCTTGGTAGCCCGTACTACGGCATAAGCCATCCGTGTTGTTTGGGGGGCAATATAACCGGTATTGAACTCAACAGGCAGCAATCACGCTTTTCCATCCTGCATGGACCACAAGATCAGCCCCTGGGAAACAATGCCTAATAAAATCAGGGCGATGACTTTGAAGGTCGTGTTGTTCACCAGGGCCAGCAAGCCGAAGCCGAGGGAGATGCCGGCAATAGTCAGCACGGTTTGATTGGTGGTTAGCCCCTTGCGAATAAGCCGATAATGCAAATGCTCATTATCGGCGGTAAACAGGGATTGGCCGCGGCGCAGACGCATCACAAAAGTATTGAGGACGTCCAGGATCGGTAGGCCCAGCACCAACAAGGTCGTGGCCAGCTTCGCGCCGGATAGAATGGAGAGGGTGCCGATGCAGAAGCCCAAGAACATGGCGCCACTATCACCTAAAAAGGTGCGCGCCCGAAACCTGTTTAAGGGAAAGATGCCCAGGCTGCAACCCAACAGGGTAGCCAGAATTAGGGTTAATTCCAACTGATTAAAAAGGAGCGCCACAATGCAGACCGTAAACGAGAAACAAATGGCTATGGAGGTGGCCAGGCCGTCTATGCCGTCGATGAAGTTGAGGGTGTTGGTGGTGACCATGATCCAGACGATGCTGATCAAGGCGCTGGCCAACGGGGGAAAAACAAGCAAGTCGCTGCCCAAGGGATTGTTGACATAAGGAACAAGCAAATCAAATTGCAGTACGACAAAGGAAATGATCGCTGCCTGACCAGCCAATTTCACCGGTCCACTCAGGTTCCGCACATCGTCTACAATACCCAGCAAGGCGATCAGCAGGCTCCCCAAAATCAAACCTTGAATTTGCTGGTTGCGCCAGAATTCCGGTGGGAGGATGATGGCCAGGGTGCAGAGGAAGGCGATTAAAAGGGCGGGGCCGCCCACCCGCGGAGTCGGTTGGCGGTGAATGCGGCGCGGATCCCGCCCGGGTTCATCCAGGGCCAGGCCGGTGCGGTGGGCCAGCTGGATGAAAAAACGGCCTAACAGGTAACAGATAAGGCCACCGACGATCACAGCCAGGGCTATTGAAGGCATCATGAGTTGGTAGGGGAGTAACTGGCCGGAAGCGAAGTGGCGCGCATTTATTCGTCCAGCAAAATAACCGGTTCCTGATAGTAACGCAGGCGACTGCGGGCCAATTTCTCGGCCAGAAATTGGTTAAACCAGGCTCGTTTCGTCGCAAGCGGTTCGTCCCGCTTCAGGATGCGTAGATCGGCATTTAAGCGCAGAATCCGGCCGGGGATGACAAAACGGGTCAATCCGGCGGGGAGTAAATCGCCGCGACTGGCCACTTCAAAGACTGTTTCCGGGCTGAATTGGGGAAAAACTGCCACAGCGGTCAGGTGGGGGAATTGGGCCTGCAGACGGGCCAGGTCAGTAAGCAAGGTGCGCTCAACCGTGCCCCAACTGGTGTAGGCGGCAACCAGTTCGTTCATCGCCGCTAACCGGCCGATCGGTGCTTTCACCCGAATGCGTGTTGCCGCTCCATCCCGGTGCAATAAATAACATAGTGCGGTTTCATCATGGAAAGCATCGCGAATCTTATCAGGTGGTAGCGGATCAAATTGCAGGTCATCAACCGTTTGCAAAAAAGCCAGTAAATCAGCCACCGGCCGGTTACTGGATATCGCATGGTACCAGGTATGCAGCGCGTAATCATCCCGCTCGGCGTCGACAACCTGGACGATGACATGCGGGTAGCCCAGGCGCTGCAAGGAAGTAAAGCGGGTCGCGCCATCCAGGATAACGTAACGGCCTTTCCAATAGGTGGTGATCGGCGGATTAACCAGCTGGCCATCCTTCTCCAGCCTTTCCATCAGACGGGCCACGCGCTTGTCGTCAATTTGCTCGTGCGGCGAAACCTGCGCAATGGGCACGACTTCGAGTGAAAGGGAGTCACTGGGGCGTTTCTCCCGGAGCAGGTCAACTAACTGTTCGGCGACCGATATGGCCGCCTCTTGCCGGCGATTACCGATGATGGTGGTGACGTGGGGGATGACCAGCACCCGTGGATGTTGGCGTAATTGCTGCGCTTCCGGTGCGAGTTCGCCAGCCGACGCCACCGGAAATTCGGATACAGCGGCTCCGGCGATTTGCCCGCTATCCAACGCGGCTAATAGGGCCGCATCATCCACCAGACCGGTGTGCCCGGTATTTACCAGACAGGCGCTAGGCCGCATAGCGGCCAGTTCCGCTGCCCCAATCAGCGCTTCTGTTTCCGCTTTGAACGGAATATGCAGGCTAACGAAGTCTGCTTCACGCAACAAGGCCATTAAATCCGTAGCACTTACGCCGGCATTAAGGGCCAACTCCGGGGTCAGGCGCGGCTGGTTGACAATGACGGGCATATCGAAGGAGAGGGCGCGACGAGCAACTTGCTGCCCGATGGCGCCGAACCCGATAATGCCCAGGGTTTTTCCAGCCAGGCGGCGGCTGGCGTCCGGCAGCAGCGTGGCGGTCTGGATGGCGAGGAGGAGCATGTGGGCCATGGTGTGTTCGGCGATAGCCACAGCATTATTGGAGGGGCTGTTACAAACCGCGATACCCAGCGCTCTGGCAGTGCTCACGTCGATGTTGTCCAGCCGGGCGCCGAGGCAGCCGATGGCGCGCAGGTTATACCCCTCGTCCATTACCTGGTGATTCACCGGGGTGCGCGGTCTGACCACCAGCGCCTGATAAGGGGCAATTTCCGCCGGTAAGGAGGTGCTATCGAGGTCCGGCCGGAAATCGATATCAGCTTCCCGGCGGAGGATCGCCAGGCCGGCTTCGTGCATCGGGTCGCAGATCAGGATACGGGGACGTTTGCTCATCAATTGTTATTTTATTGGAAAATTGTCGATTGCAAATGGGCAATGTCCACGTTGCCCCCACTAATGATCACGCCGGCCCGCCGGCCGGGTGCGGTATACCGGCCGGAAAACAGGGGGGCCAGGGCCACAGCGGCGCTGGGTTCGATGATGATTTTCATTCGTTGCCAGACAAAACGTAATGTGGCGGCGATCTCTTCTTCTGTAACAGTGATCATATCCGCCACGAATTTTTGCATAATCGCCAGGTTGCGCTGCCCGATGAACCGGGTGCGCAGGCCGTCGGCGATGGTGGGTGGCACCATGTCCAGCGTGTGCACGCGGCCTGTACGCCATGAGCGGCCGGCATCCGCGGCCAAAGCCGGCTCGACGCCGATCACGCGACAAGCAGGGGACCGGCCGGCGGCAGCCAGCGCACATCCACTAATCAGACCACCGCCACCTACGGGTACAAACAATAAGTCCAGATCGCCGACTTCCGCAAATAGTTCTCGGGCGGTGGTACCCTGTCCGGCGATAATGTGATCATTGTCATAGGGGTGGATGAGGGTGTAGCCGTGTTCGGATGCGAGCCGGGCGGAAACGGCCTCTCTTTCCAGCGCCGGGCAAAGGACGATTTCCGCGCCATAGCCGGCGGTAGCATCCCGTTTCACCGCCGGGGCATCTTGGGGCATGACAATGGTAGCCGGCACGTCCAGCAGTTTAGCCGCCAGAGCCAGCCCTTGCGCGTGATTGCCGCTGCTGTGGGTAATGACTCCGGCCTGTTTTTCGGCTGCGCTCAACCGGCTGACAGCATGGTAGGCGCCGCGAAACTTGAAAGCCCCGCCACGCTGGAAGTTCTCGCACTTGAGATAGATTTCCCGGCCGGTGTGCCGGTTCAAGGTGCGGGAGGTCATCACCGGTGTCCGGTTGGCGATGCCCTGTAGCCGTTCTGCGGCCTGTTCAACGGGTAATGATTCAGGTGTCATAGCCAGAGATCCAATTTTTCTGTGTTTTGATAGTTAACAATATTTTTTGTTGTTGCTTGTTTAGCCGGCACTGGTTGCCACTAAAGGAGCTAAGATCATATTCCATTAAGGCTATCATTTCATATAAAGCCTGATTCAACCCGGTTATATGAGGTTCCGGAAAGGTTGTTTTGAGTTTGTCCTGCAATTTCTGATCGGCATTCTGCTCGAAAAATTGCAGGGCACGGTCACCGCCATGGGTCACAGTAAATATTTGCATGATCAGAGAACGAATCCGGTGTTGTACCTCTAACGCCATCCACACTCTTTCCCGCTGCAAAGCTTTGTGCAGACCCACAATGTACCGAACGCCTTGATCCACTAATCTGTTAAGATCCGGCCCAGTTAAGTGGCGACGATTTTCCCCAGCAGTGCGAATCTGGTCAATTGAAAAGGTGCCAGCCAGGAGGATCATAGAATCTAAAATAGCGGGTTTTGTATCCGCAAGGGGATGATAGCGAATTGAAAACTCCATTAGATTACTCAATACGACATCCCCTTCCTCGGCATCAGCGATGATGATGGCATCTGTACCGTGTTCGTGTTTTATAGCCTTGCAAAGCTGCCCCAACTCGTGCGGCACATCGAAGGGGATACCGTTCTGGATAACGATATCCAAATCCAGATCGGAGTACGCATCCCAGTTGCCACGACCGAGCGAACCAAAACACAAAATAGCCAGGATGCGCTCATCTTGGGCGTAGTAATCCGTAATCGTCGCCAATAATTTTTGGTGTATTTCCGTACCAGGAAATTTTGTATTCAATTCCTCATCCATTGTGAATTTCAGATAATATTGCCGGTAGCCACTTGAAATTATTTTCTCTTGTTTGCTAAGCCACTACGGGCCATTGTCATTATATCTCTCTTACCATTTCGATACGGCGAAAGGATTCGATGTAACCGGCCTGCAGATAACCAGGCCAAACGGGATCATCAGCAGGAACGTTTTCACTGATCGCGTCCTGCGTGGGATAGTAGGAATGGAGGGTGTGTAGTAAGGCAGCGCATACCCCGGCCGGATCGCCCACTATCACTTCGACCACGATGCGCGTCAGGCGGAGCAGGCTGACCTGGAATGCGACCCAGCCCCGGCCGCCCTGCGTGGTGGCTAGCGAAATCGCGGATAGATCGCCTGCTTTGCGGAAAGATTCAATCTCGTTGAGCCAGCTAGGGCGGCCCCGGCGCTGTTCCAGCAGCGCCAATGCGCCTTCGCGGTTATAGGTGCGCACGTTGTGGACATGTCCCCGGCCGGTGCGTGCTGATTGGGCCTGGTAATCCGGCGGGCGGCGGGCCACAATCAGCTCTCTGGTTTCTATGAATCCCAGGTTGAGAAATAGCTCATGGGCCGGAGTATTCCCTTTGATTACATCCAACCAGGTAACGGAGACGGCGCATTCCGCTGCGCCGCGAAGTAAATGCTCCATGATGGATCGTCCAATGCCGCGGCGCCGGCCGGAGGGCAACACCCCTAGCCGCGTAATCCAACCGCGTCCGGTGCGCACGCCCAACATGCCCAAACCCAGAATCTTTTCCTGGTTGCCTATTCGTTCAACCGCGGCACAGGAGCGAGCCAGATCAACGTCGTAAATGTTAATGTAATGGCGCAGCCGGTTAACGGTCAGCGGCATGGGCACAATATAATCGACCCGGGCCTCATTGTAGGCGGCAGCCAGTTGTTCCATGGACAGATGTGGAGCCGGCACGAGTCTCATGGTCGGTTTTCCGGCCGGTCAGACATCCTGCGCGGTGGAAAGATAGCTCCGAATTTGCGTCGGAAACTGATGGATATCAATTGGTTTGGAAATGAAGCCGTCATACCCATAGCGATCGACAGTCTCCGCCGCCAGTTCTGCGGGCCATGCGCTGAGGGCTACAAAATGAGTGTGGGCTAGCTCGGTAACTTGCTTCAGCCACATCAATACCGTGTGGCCGTCATAATCCGGCAAACCGATATCAATCAGCACCAGGTCAGGCAGTTCTTCGATCGCTTTTTGAATGCCACTTTCTGCATCTGCGGCGGTGTGCAACTCATATCCTTGTGGTTCCAGCACACGCATTACCAGGGTGAGGTTGGCATAGTTGTCCTCAATGATCAGTATCTTGGTCACCGGTTTTCCGTTTCATTCAGCAGGTTTTGGGGATCAACGATGACCTTACGATAGACGGAAACCGGTGGCAGGGGCCTGCCGTCTACGGTTAGCAAATCGGCGATCTCAATCCCAAATAAACGGGCGTTCTCTACCAGATAGGGTTCGATGAGCGCCCAATCGGCAGCGGATAGCTGGGTGAATACGCCGCCGTTCAATTGCTCTCTGCTGACTTTATGGTGGGGATCGCGCATGTAAATGGCCCCACCAGAGGCCAGCGAGAACAGGTTGCCCCCGGAATATGGAGAGGGTAAGTCGATAATCCGGCCCTGGTGATCGATTTCCACCCCATTGACGATAACAAACCCGCCGCCCTCTAAAGGATCGCCGGCCATGAAGGATTCAGCCAGATAATCCAGGCAGGTGCCGTTAATCACGGTACGGGGCTTACCGACAGCGTTGATCAAGGGCCGGCCGGCGGCGGAACCACGCACATAGATTTCACCCCCCTTGGCTCCGTATAAGAAAGTCTGGCCGACATCGCCATAGACGACCAACTTGCCGTTTTTCATGATCTGCCCTAACTGATCCTGACCGTCACCGTGTAAGTAAAGGTCGCCGCCCCATAGTTACCTGAAGCCTGAGCCGGTGCCGTGAATTCGACCGCGCCGTCGCCCAAATACGCTGAGCTTCCTATGTTCGCCGGGCTCACCAAAAGGGTGGACCAGTCAATGGCATCGTTTTCAGGATCAGTCACCAGGTTTAGCTCACGGATGTCAATGATTCGGGAGCTATCCTGGCACGTAATCAGGGA
>Ga0209536_100010221_pt1 | contig 13868 bp, 10 predicted proteins | sample DeeMarSeWOR28_12_FD_187461 | JGI IMG/M metagenome (GOLD analysis project Ga0209536, IMG submission 187461) | Marine sediment microbial communities from White Oak River estuary, North Carolina - WOR-2-8_12 (SPAdes) (version 2) | ecosystem: Environmental > Aquatic > Marine > Intertidal zone >...
AGCAGCTCGAGCGGGCGTTCAAGACGATTCCGAAGGTCTCCGGGGGCTCCCAGCCGCAGCTGTCGCGGGCCGCCGCACGCGCGCTCGAGGCGGCCTTCGCCGAGGCCGAGAGCCTGAAGGACGAGTACGTCTCGACCGAGCACCTGCTGCTCGCGATCCTCGCACAGACCGGCGACCCGGCGGCAGACGCGCTGAAGGCCGCTGGGGCGAACCGGGAGGCAGTGCTCAAGGCGCTGGAGTCCGTGCGCGGCGGCGCCCGCGTCACCGACCCGGACCCGGAATCGAAGTACCAGGCGCTCGAGAAGTTCGGCCGCGACCTGACGGACGTCGCCCGCAAGGGCAAGATCGATCCGGTGGTCGGTCGCGACGAGGAGATCCGCCGCGTCATCCAGGTCCTGTCCCGCCGCACCAAGAACAACCCGGTGCTGATCGGCGAGCCGGGCGTGGGCAAGACCGCGATCGCCGAGGGACTGGCCCAGCGCATCGTCGCCGGTGACGTGCCCGAGTCGCTCAAGGATCGGCGCCTGATCGCGCTCGACATCGGTGCGCTGATCGCCGGCAGCAAGTACCGCGGCGAGTTCGAGGACCGCCTCAAGGCGGTACTGCGCGAGGTCTCCGAGGCGCAGGGCGACGTGATCCTGTTCATCGACGAGCTGCACACGATCGTCGGTGCGGGCGCGGCCGAGGGCGCCGCCGACGCGGCCAACATGCTGAAGCCGGCGCTGGCGCGCGGGGAGCTGCACTGCATCGGCGCGACCACCCTCGACGAGTACCGCAAGCACGTCGAGAAGGACGCCGCCCTCGAGCGCCGCTTCCAGCCGGTCTTCGTCGGTGAACCCTCGGTCGAGGACACGATCTCGATCCTGCGCGGCCTGAAGGAGCGCTACGAGGTACATCACGGAGTCCGCATCCAGGATGCGGCGCTGGTGCAGGCCGCAGTCCTGTCGAATCGCTACATCACCGATCGCTTCCTGCCGGACAAGGCGATCGACCTGGTAGACGAGGCCGCCAGCCGGGTGCGCGTCCAGATCGACTCGATGCCCGAGGAGCTCGACCAGCTGGAGCGCAAGCGCGTCCAGCTCGAGATCGAGCGCGAGGCGCTGAAGAAGGAGTCCGACGACGCCAGCGCGGCGCGGCTCGAGGCCGTCGAGCGCGAGATCGCCGAGCTGCGCGACCGCTGTGACGGCATGCAGGCACGCTGGCAGAACGAGAAGGAGGCGATCGCCCATACTCGCGAGCTCAAGAGCCGGCGCGAGGAGCTCGGCGTCGAGCTCGAGCGCGCCCAGCGTCAGGGCGAGCTCGAGCGCGCCGCCGAGATCCGCTACGGCGAGCTCGTCCAGCTCGAGAAGGACCTCGAGGCCCAGGAGTCGAAGCTCGAGGAGATCCAGCGTGAAGGCTCGCTGCTCTCCGAGGAGGTCTCCGCCGAGGAGGTGGCCGAAATCGTCTCGAAGTGGACCGGCATCCCGGTCTCGAAGATGCTCGAGAGCGAGCAGCAGAAGCTGCTGTCGATGGAGGAGACGCTGAAGCAGCGGGTCGTCGGGCAGGACGACGCGCTGCGGGCCGTGTCCGCCGCAGTCCGGCGCGCCCGCGCCGGACTGCAGGACCCGAACCGGCCGATCGGCTCCTTCATCTTCCTCGGACCGACCGGCGTGGGCAAGACGGAGACCGCACGCGCGCTGGCGCAGTTCCTGTTCGACGACGAGCACGCGATGGTGCGGATCGACATGAGCGAGTTCGGCGAGAAGCACTCCGTCTCGCGCCTGATCGGCGCCCCGCCTGGCTACGTCGGCTACGAAGAGGGGGGGCATCTCACCGAAGCGGTACGGCGGCGGCCCTACAGCGTGGTCCTGTTCGACGAGATCGAAAAGGCCCACCCCGACGTGTTCAACGTATTCCTGCAGATCCTGGACGACGGACGGCTCACCGATGGCCAGGGTCGGACCGTGGACTTCCGCAACACCGTCCTGATCATGACCTCGAACGTGGGCAGCCAGTACATCGTCGAGCTCGGCGAGGAGCAGCGCGAGGAGCTGCTGCGACGGGTCGACGAGGCGCTGCGCGCGCACTTCAAGCCCGAGTTCCTGAACCGGATCGACGAGACGATCGTCTTCCACCAGCTCGGACGCGGCGATTTCCATCGCATCGTCGACATCCAGCTCGGCCGCGTGCTCGAGCTGCTGAAGGATCGCCGCATCACGCTCGAGGTGAGCGGAGCCGCGAAGGATCTGCTGGCCGAGAAGGGCTACGACCCGCACTACGGTGCGCGCCCGCTCAAGCGCGTGATCCAGCGCCTGCTCCAGGACCCGCTGGCGATGCGCATCCTCGAAGGCGACTTCCCGGAAGGCTCGAAGGTGTCGGTGGACGCGCGCGCTTCCGGTGAGGCGCTGGAGTTCCGGAAGATCGGATGACGCGGTCCCGGTCCGGCCTCCAGCGGTCCCGAGAGAACCGGATCGTCGCGGGCGTGTGCGGCGGCATCGCCGAGTGGCTCGGCTGGGACCCCACGCTGGTGAGGCTGCTGTACGTGGGGGTCTCGCTGCTGTCAGCCGCGTTCCCGGGGCTGCTCGTCTACCTCATCCTCTGGATCGTGATGCCCGAGCGCGAGGACCCCGAGGACTTCGAGGACTGGTGAGCCAGGCGGCGCTGCGGCCCGGCTCAGAGGGGGCGCGCCTGATAGAGCTGCCCGTCCTCGAATCCGAGCGCGCGGTAGTAGACCCGCGTGCCCACGGCGGAGATCACCGCGAGCCGCGCATGGCCCGCAGCGGCCGCCTGACGCGCCGCCTCCTCGACCAGCGCGCGCCCGAGACCGCTGTGCTGGGCGCGCGCGCCGCCCCGCTCGCGCAGGGGGAGTGACTCCCCGTAGACGTGGACCTCCCGGATCACGGCCGCCCGCGCGAGCTCGCCCACGAAGGACCGCTCGCGAGGCAGAGAGAGGCGCAGGAATGCGACCAGCCGGTCCTCGCGCGTCGTGAACTCGAGGAAGCGCTCCTCTGCGAGCGAGGTCGCGTAGCGCGTCGTGCGCAGATCCAGCGCCTCGCGCTCGAAGCGAGTGCCCCGGATCTCGCGCGCGCGGATCTCGACGCAGGCCTCTCCGCGGCTGGCCAGCGAGCGCTGGGCGACCTCCCGGAAGTTCGCCACGCGGGTGCCGGCGACGATGTCGTGAGAGGAGAAGTCGCGCACCACCCGGGTCAGGCGACAGTAGCGAGGCGTCCGCTCGAGACAGTGCTCGAGCAGGCGCAACAGCACGTCGTCCGGATAGGGGCGCCATTCATCGCGCTCCCAGGCCTGCACGAGCTGCGCGCTCTCCACCAGCAGGCAGGGATAGACCTTGAGCTCGTCGGGGCGGAAGTCCGGGTCCGTGAACAGCCGCTCGAAGTCCGCGGCGTCCGTCTCGGGAGTCGCGCCCAGCAGATTTGGCATCCAGTGCACGTGCAGCTTGAGGCCGGCGGCGCGCAGGCGGCGCAGCGCGCTGCGCGAGGCGTCCACGTCGTGTCCGCGCCGGTTCGCGCGCAGCACCGCGTCGGAGAGGCTCTGGATCCCGAGCTGGATCTTCGTCGCACCCAGTCGTCGCAGACGCAGTACTTCGGCCTCGCTCACGTGGTCCGGACGGGTCTCGAACGAGAGTCCGACGCAGCGGACGAGGGCCCGTTCGTTGCTCTGCTGGGCCGCTGCCAGCGCGCTCCACTCTGCGGTCTCGGCGACGTGTGAAAGCGCGACGCGGCGCACGACGTCGTTGTAGAGGCGCTCGCCGCGGCCGTCGATCGCGGGCAGCCCGCGGTAGTCCGCGGGCGCTGCTCCCGCCTGCGCGCGACCGTCGACGCCGCTACCGAAATCGTTCATGGCCTCGAAGCAGCGCAGCGCGAACCAGACCTGATACGGCTCGGGATGGGCGGACCAGGTGCCCCCCAACACGATCAGCTCCACCTTCTCGACCGGATGCCCCATCGCGCGGTAGGCAGCCAGGCGGTTCCACGTCTGCAGGTAGGGATCGAAACGGTTGTCCTCGGCGCGCTGCGCCCCGGGCTCGTCGGCCAGGTAGCTCTTGGGCATGCGCACGTCGCTGGGGCAGAAGATGCAGGCTCCCGGGCAGGGAAACGGGCGAGTCAGGACCGTGACCGGAGTGACGCCGGAGAGGGTGCGCACCGGGCGCAGCCGCAGTCGTCCCGCGAATTCGCGCTCCGCGATCGGTCCGCCGAACGCGCGATAGCCGGCGATGATCTCGCTCTTCGAGAACAGGCCGCCCCCGGGCTTCGGATGCCGCTTCGTCAGCCGATCGAGCGCGCGCTCGTCGAGCTCGCCCGCACGAGCGAGCGCATCCACCAGCGGCGCGAGCGCCGATCGGTGCCGATGCGGGTCGAACTCGGGACGGTGGCGGCGCGGCTGCAACCTGCCCTCCGGGCGGTCGGCTACTGTACCGCAGCGGCCATGGACGAGGAGACGGCTCGCGCGCTCAACCGCCTGAACCTCGCGTTCTACCGCGAGCACGCGCAGGAGTTCAGTCGCACCCGCGCGCAGCCCTGGCCCGGCTGGGAGAGGCTGCTCGGGTGGCTGCCCACCGGTCCCCAGCGGGTGCTCGACGTGGGCTGCGGAAACGCCCGCTTCGCCCGCTTCCTGGCGTCGCACCATCCGGATGCGGGCTACGTGGGCGTGGATGCGAGCGAGCCGCTGCTCGCCGAGGCCCGCGAGCGCCTGCCGTCGACGCTCGCGGCCGAGCTCCAATGCGCCGACTTCGTCGTCGAGCCGCCGGCGCAGGCGCTGCCCCCGGGACCCTTCTCGCTGGTGGTGCTGTTCGGCGTGCTGCACGGCGTGCCCGGAGCGGCGCGCCGCCGGGCGCTGGTCGAGGCATCCGCGGCGCGGCTGTCGCGCGGCGGCATCCTCGCGCTCACCGCCTGGCGCTTCGCCGAGCTCCCGGACCTGCACCGGCGCATCGTCCCGTGGCCGGGTCCGAGCACGCCCGACCCGCACCGGATCGATCCGGCGCGCGTCGATCCGGGGGACCATCTGATCGCCTGGGGAGGGGAAGGCGCGCTGCGCTACGCCCACGCGCTCGACGCCTCGGAGCTCGTGCAGCTGACCGCGGGCCTCCCGCTCGTTCCGGTCGCGGGCTACCTCGACGACGGGCGCGACCGCCAGCGCAACCGCTACGCGGTCTACCGCGCCCACTGAGATCCGGCCGCGCGATCCCGCGACGGGAGCGACCGGAGAGGTGCTGCTAGAATCGCCACCGCCGGCCCTCCCCCCGAACGGACCGACACGGATCCACGCACTGGACGCGCAGGGGGGAATCTCAGGGTGCAGAGCGAGAGCGCGCCGAGCACACGCGTGCGCCGACGCCTGGCAGGCATCGACGCCGTGGACCGGGCGCTGGCGAGCGCGGCCGCGGTGCGCTGCCTGGTGCTGCGAGACACACCGCTCGGCGAGCGATCCCTCGCACTGGCGCGGCGCGCCGAGGCGAAGGGCGTGCCGGTCCACCGGGTCGCCCCGCGGCGCTTCGAGCGCCTGCGCGGACCCGATCGGGACGCCGAGGTGCTGGCCCTGGTCGGGCCGGACCCCCGCGCCGGCCTCGACGCGGTGATGGCCCAGGGCGGGGCCGTCTGGCTGCTGACCGGTCCCGCGTACCCGGGCAACGTGGGCTTCGCCATCCGCACCGCGGAGGTGAGCGGCGCGGACGGACTGTACGTGGACAACGACTTCGACCACGCCGGCCGGCGGGAGGCGCTGCGCGCAGCGATGCGCGCCGATCGCTTCATGCCGGTCGGCTGGCTCGGCGCGGACGACGTGCTGGACGCGGCGCGCTCCGTCGGCAAGCGCGTGATCGGCGTCGAGGATGTGGGTCGGCGGCCTCCGTGGCGGGTCGAGCTCTCGGGCTCGCTGCTGCTCGTCGTGGGCGGCGAGTCGGACGGCGTGCCCCGTCGGGTCCTCGACCGCTGCGACTTCGTGACCCGCCTGCCGATGGCCGGCTTCGTCGCGTCCTACAACCTCCAGGCCGCCGTCGCGGCGATCGCGCTCGAGCGCCTGCGACAGATCGAGGAATCTCCGTGAACGAACACATCAGCATGCTCCCGCCCTTCATCCCGACCCGCCGCGCCGTCTGGTGGCTCGGCCTCCTCTTCATCGTCTCGGCAGCGATCTCGTGGATCGCGGTGGGATACGACTTCGCCGAGCTGCGCCTGATCACGCTCGACCTGCGCGGCGGCGAGGCGGTGTCCCAGGCCACGCGCCTCGCTCACGCCAGCGCCGGCGCGATCGTCGGGACGCTGCAGCTCGTCGTGCTCGCGGTGACGGGCCTCGCATTCCTGGTCTGGCTGCACCGGGCCCGCGTCAACGTGCGGGCGCTCGGCGTGCGCCGCCTCGCCTACGGGCGCGAGTGGACCGTGCTGGGGTTCGTCGTCCCGTTCCTGAACGTGTTTCGCCCCTATCAGGTCGTGCGGGAAATCTGGCGGGCGAGCGACCCCAGCACCGGCGACCCGCTGGCGTGGAAGCGGGTGCGGGCGCCGGGCAAGCTGGCGGTCTGGTGGGGTCTGTTCGTCGCCTACTTCGTGCTCGAGGCCCTGGCCGCGAGCATCCTGGGCATCTCGACGAATCCCGGACGCATCCGCCTGGCCTACGCGGCCGGCTTCGTCGCAGACCTCTGCGCCGCGTTGAGCGCCAGCTTTGCCTACTTCGTCGTGGTGGGAATCAGCGAGGCGCAGGAGGCGAAGCGCGCCGCCCACGGTCGCGGCACCCGCTCCGACGCCCCCTTCGATCCGCGCGACGCCGTGGCCTGAACCGCGTCGCCGTTCGCGGCGGGCCTTGCGCGCGCGCCGATCTTCGCGACGCTTCGCGCCCGATGTCGACGCGCTTCGATCGGGACACGGCGGTTCACGCCGTCGGAGAAGGGGTCTTCACCGGAACCATCGATCCCGGCTGGTTCGTGGTCCGCGGACCCAACGGGGGCTACGTCGCCGCACTGCTGCTGCGCGGGCTGGTCGCGGCGGTGGACGACCCGACCCGTGCACCCCGCTCGCTCACCGTGCACTTCACTGCGCCGCCCGAAGCGGGGCCCGTGCGCATCCAGACCGCGATCGAGCGGTGCGGCCGCTCACTGACCACGGCGTCGGCGCGCCTGCTCCAGGATGGCCGCCTGCTGGCGCTGGCACTGGGATCGTTCTCGAGGCCGCGCGACGGCATGTCGTTCGACGAGACCCGCTGTCCGGACGTGCCCCCGCCCGAGCAGTGCGCCCGGCTCGAGGCCCGCATCCCCGTCCACGCCCGCTACGACGCGCGTCGCGCGTTCGGCGGCGAGCTCTTCGCTGGCGGCGAACGCGCCGAAGGCGGCGGCTGGATCCGGCTCTCGGACGGCGACCGACCACTCGATGCGCCGCTCCTCGCCGCGTACGCGGACGCGTGGCCGCCGGCCGTGTTCGCCCGGCTCGCCGCCCCAGGGCTCACCGGCGGCATCCCGACCGTCGACCTCACGGTGCACTTCCGCGAGACGCTCGGCGCCGACCGCAGCGGCGACTTCGCTCTCGCCCGCTTCCGGACGCGCCGCGCTCACGAGGGATTCCTCGAGGAGGACGGCCAGATCTGGAGCCGCAACGGACGCCTGCTGGCCCAGTCGCGTCAGCTGGCGCTGATGCTCTGAGCGGGCGGCGGTCGCACCCGCGAGAGCGCCAGCGCCGCAACCAGCGCAATGCACACCAGCACGACCAGACCCGGCGGGTAGCCGCCGAAGGCGGCGTGCAGCCCGCCCAACGCGGCCGGCCCGAGGCCACTCGTGGTCTGGGTCAGAAGCTGGAGCGCGCCGAGCACGGTGCCGAACGAGCGCACCCCGAACAGCTCGCCCACCAGCAGCATCTGGAGCATGAACAGGTTGCCGATCGTGAAGCCGAATACCAGCGAGACGGCGAACAGCGGCACGGCGTCGTCCGCGAGCGCGAAGCCGAGCAGCGTGGACGCCTGTAGCAGGATCAGCCCGACGCCGAGCCGCCGCTGACTCACCCGGTCGGCGAAGGTCCCGACCAGCAGCCGAGCGAGCATGCTGCCCCCGGCGGTCGTGCTCACGGCCAGCGCGGCGATCGGCGCCGTCAGGTGCTGGCGCAGCAGCGAGAGCTGGTGCATCGCGACGCCCACCTGGCAGAAGAGGATGCCTCCGAACGCGATCACCAGCAGCCAGAAGGCGCGCGTCCGCATCGCCTCGCGCGCGCTCCAGAGCCGCTCGTCGCCCGCCGCAGCTCGGGCGACCGGCGCGAGCGCGTTCCGGCCGTCGCCGTCGGGTCGCAACCCGTGATCGCGCGGATCCGACCGCAGCACGAACAGCGCCAGCGGCAGTACGACGGCGACGATCAATCCGGCCAGCCAACGGGTCGCGGCCTCGATCCCCACCTCCAGGATCGCGGCGGTCGTGATCGGCACCAGTGCGATGCCCCCGATCGAGACTCCCGTCTGGGAGATGCTCATCGCGCGGGCACGACGCCTCACGAACCAGCGGCTGACGAGGGTGCCGGTCGGTACCGGACCGGTCATCGCGAAGCCCACCGCGAGCAGCGGATATACCAGCATGAGCTGCCAGGTCTGCTGCACACGCCCCACCGCGAGCACCGCCAGCGCCATTGCGACACCGCCGGCGGCGATCCACACGCGCGGTCCACGCCGATCGACCGAGCGGCCGACGACGACGCCGGCGATCCCGCTGGTGACGAAATAGAGGGTGGTCGCGAGGGAGACGGCGGGCCGCGACCAGCCGCGCTCGCTGCACAGCGCGTCCAGGAAGACCGCCAGCCCATAGAAGCCGACGCCCACGACCACGGACGAGAGCAGAGCGGTGCCGAGGACCACCGACCAGCCGTAGAAGACCCTCGGGGCGAGGCGCTGCCACGCGGGGAGCGGCCGGGGGGCGCGGCCGTCGGAGGGACACACGGCGACCCACGCTAGGAGCCTCTCCCCGGTTGCGAAAGGGGGGCCGCCGCAAGCGCGCGCCGCCGGCGTGCCGACCCGGCAGCCGGTCGCGCCCGAGCGCCCTTTCGGACGCCTCGGCAGCCGGCAACTCCGGCTGTCAGAGGGCCGGTCCCGGGCCGCGAGCCGGCTCCGCTCCAGGCCTCAACCCCGACTCGCGCCCGGCCGATGTGGAACGTGAGGCCATCTGCATGCCCCGGCTCGCCCGTCTCCTGCTCTGCGCCGTGCTCGCTCTCGCGATGCACCCGCTCTACGCGCACGCCGAGATGCGTGCGCCGGGCCAGGAGCACATGCTGCCCGAGCCCGGGAGCCTCACCCTCGACGACGTCGGCGTGCTGCTCGGCGAGGAGACGCCGAGGAGCGAGCCCGCCGGCGAGATCTCGCGCGATCCCGAAGCTCCGGCGCCGCCGCTCACGCTGGACGGCATCGTCGCGGACATCGGATCGCTCGCGCGCACCCTGCCCCAGCGGCTCGCCGACGAGGCCCACGGTGCCTACGAGGATCTCTCGCTCGGCCGCCTGACCCGGCGCGCCCAGCTCGGCGTGGCCTCTGCGGCGGCGCTCGGGCTGCTGCTCTTCGCGCTGCTCGCCCGCCTGGCCCGGGGCAGCGGCGATGTGGTGGTGCTGCTCGACTACCCGGACAAGCTGCGTGGCACCTTCAGCGTCCGGCTGCTGCGACGCCCCGAGAAGCCGCGGACCTGCCGGATCAAGAACCCGGAAGACGCTTCCCGGCTCGGCGCCTCCAACCGGGTCGAACATCACATGGTGTCGCGCGAAACCTCGTTTCGCGACGTGCCCTGCCGGCGCAGCTGGTTCAGCGTCGAGGGATTCCTGCAGACCGCCGAGAGCGGAGACGTCGTCTCCACGCACTTCGCGAGCCAGCACGTGCGGCCGAAGCGCGGCGGGACCGTCCGCCTCGAGTTCGACGTGAGTCCCCGCTCCTGTCCGGTCGAGGTGCGGGTCACCTGGGACGGGCGGCCGGTCGAGTCGGCGCTGGTGGCACGCAAGGGTGTTCCGGCCTCGATGCGCTTCGCCCGCGGGCCGGTGCACTTCGCGCTCGACCGGGGGCACCACGTCTTCGTCGCGGGCAACGCGGACCGCGTCTGCGAGTGGCCGCTCGAGGTGGAGGCCTTCGAGCCGACCCCGCTGGAGATCGAGCTCACCGATCGCGAGCACCTGCTCTTCACCGGCTGCCCGCCCGCCGTCGAGCTCTACCTGAACGGCGACGTCGTCGCAGCGGCGCGCGCGCTCGAGCGCGACGGTCAGATCGAGACCGCGAACCGCCTGCTGGCCAGCTTCCATCTCGATCAGGGACGCAACGAGGCGGCCGCGAAGCACCTGGAGACCGCGGGCGACCTGCGCGAGGCGGCCGAGCTGCACCAGGCCAGCCAGCGCTTCGAGACGGCCGCCGAGCTGTACGAGCGGGCCGGCGACGACGAGCGCGCCGCCGACAGCTACCGCTCGGCCGGCAAGCTGGTGCGCGCCGGCGACGCCTACCTGCGCGCCGAGTCGCTCGACAGCGCGGTCGAGTGCTTCCGCAAGGCCGGTGACGTCGCCCGCTGGATCGAAGCGCTCGAGAAGAAGGGGGCCGTCTACGAGGCCGCGGTGGTAGCGCTCGACCAGGGCGACCGGACCCGCGCGATCCAGTGCCTGGCGAAGGTCGCAGTGACCGACCCCGACTATCCGGAAGCCGCGATGCGCCTGGCGGAGGCCTACCAGGGCGATGGACACGGCGAGCTCGCCGCTCGCAAGCTCGAGGAGCTGATCGCCACGCGCCGCATCGACGAGCTCGAGAGCGGGCGCCTCGACCACGCGGCGAAGCTGCTCGAGGTGAACGGCTCCCACGAGCGAGCGCTCGATGTGCTCGAGCAGCTGCGAGTGCGCGATGCGACCTACCCGAACCTGGCGACCCGCATCGAAGCGCTGCGCAAGCACAGGAGCCGCGGTCAGACCGGTGGCAACGCGAGCTCTTCCTCGAGCACGCTGCCGTTCAGCCAGGAGTTCCGCTACGAGATCCTCGAGGAGCTCGGGCGCGGCGGCATGGGCATCGTATTCCGCGCACGGGATCGCCGGCTCGGTCGCGTCGTCGCGCTGAAGCGCCTGCCCGACAACCTGCGCAATCACCCGAAGGCGGTGGAGCTGTTCTTGCGGGAAGCGCGAGCCGCCGCTGCGCTCAACCACCCCAACATCGTGACGCTCTTCGACGCCGGCCAGGAAGGCGACACCTTCTATCTGACGATGGAGCTGCTGGAGGGCATGCCGCTACAGCGAATCCTCAGCAAGCGCCGCCGGCTCCCCCCCGCCCACGTCGTCAAGCTGGGTGGTCAGGTCGCGACCGGCCTCGAGTACGCCCACGATCAGGGCATCGTCCACCGCGACATCAAGACCGCGAACCTCTTCTTCACGAACAAGCGCCTGGTGAAGATCATGGACTTCGGCCTGGCGAAGATGGTCGAAGAGGTGCGGCGTGCAACCACCGTGATCGGCGGCACCCCCTACTACATGGCGCCCGAACAGAGTGCCGGTGAGGCGGTCGACCGGCGCGCAGACATCTACGCGTTGGGCGTCACGTTCTTCGAGCTGCTCTCGGGCACCGTGCCCTTCCGGGAGGGAGACGTGGCCTTCCACCACCGCCACACGACGCCGCCGGACCTGCGGCAGCTCGCTCCCGAAGTTCCGCGGGGCCTCGCCGAGCTGGTGGGCGAGATGCTCGCCAAGCGCCCGGAGGATCGCATCGCAAACGCGCTCGCGGTGCGCGAGCGGCTGCAGGCGATCGCCCGCGAGCTGGGCGCCTGAGCCAGGCGCGTGCCCCGGGAGTCGCTCCCGGGTCCTCCGGCGCAGTGAGAACGCCCGATCGTCAGCCGGCGGGGGCCGGTCCCAGGCCCGCCGCCCGACGACAGGCCTCCAGCACCGGACGGCCGATCTCCCGCGCGCGCCGACCGCCCTCGGCGAGGATCGCCTCCAGCTCCCGGGGTCGCGCCTCGAGCTCCGCGCGGCGCGCGCGCATCGGCTCGAACAGCGCGTTGACGCGCGCGTGCAGGTCCTTCTTCACCTCGCCGTAGCCGAGCCCACCAGCCCGGGCGCGGGCGAACAGCTCCTCGCGCTCGGCCTCGCTCGCGAACAACGACCACAGCTGGAAGAGCGCGGTCGTCGTGTCCTTCGGGTCCTCGACGGGAGTCGAGTCGGTCACGATCCCCATCACGGCCCTCTTCACCTGCTTGGGCGGCGCGAACATCGAAATCGTGTTCCCGTAGGACTTGCTCATCTTGCGGCCATCGGTGCCGGGAACCACGGCTACGTCGTCCGGGATGAAGGGCTCCGGCACCACCAGCAGGTCCTCGCCGTAGGCGTGGTTGAAGCGCTGGGCCATGTCGCGCGCCATCTCGATGTGCTGCTTCTGGTCCTGGCCGACCGGGACGAGGTCCGCGCGGTAGAGCAGGATGTCGGCGGCCTGGAGCACGGGATAGGCGAACAGCCCGTGGTCCGCGGCCTGACCCTGGGCGATCCGATCCTTGTACGCGTGAGCGCGCTCCAGCAGACCCATCGGGGTGACGGTCGAGAGCAGCCAGGCCAGCTCGCACACCTCCGGCACGTCGGACTGTCGGAACAGCAGCGTGCGCTCCGGGTCGAGCCCGCAGGCCAGGTAGTCGAGCGCGACGCCGCGGGTGAACTCGCGCCGCTTCGCGCCGTCGCGGACGGTCGTCATCGAGTGGTAGTCCGCGATGAACAGCAGAGTCTCGTGCGTCCCGGCCAGCTCGATCTGCTGGCGGATTGCGCCGAAGTAGTTGCCCAGGTGCAGGAAGTCACCCGAGGGCTGGATGCCGGACAGGACGCGCATCGGGGGCCCTTTCGACTCAGTCCGCGTTCACGTAGCTGAGCCAGGCGTCGAAGTCCGGATCTTCGCCCGCGGCGATGCGCCGGAAGCGGCTCCCGAGGCGGGTCGCGACCGGACCGGGCGGCGGCACTCCCACCGGTCGGTCGTCGATCGAGGCGACCGGCCAGACGCCCGCCGTGGTCCCGGTGAGGAAGACCTCCGCCGCCTCGAACAGGTCCTCGGGCCGGACCTCGGTCTCCTTGACCGGGAGGCCCTCGCGGCGCGCGATCTCGAGGATCGACAGGCGGGTGATGCCGAGCAGCACCGTCTCCTCGGTGGGCGTCACCAGCGTGCCGGCGGCGTCCACCAGGAAGACGTTGGTCGTCGGCCCTTCGGCGATGAAGCCGCGCTCGTCCACCAGCAGGATCTCGTCGTAGCCGCGACGCCGCGCGTTCCACTTCGCCCACATCGGTGAGGTGTAGTTCGCGGCCACCTTCGCCTGCGGCGGAACGATGTCCTTGCGCCGATTGCGGATCGTCTTCTCGATCCAGAGCTTCAGCGTCTCCGGGCGTTGCAGTGCGACGGGCTTGTGCGCATTGACGTCCGCCTTCGGGTCGTAGGCGGCGATCGCCACGGTGACATGGTCGTCGAGGGGCACCACGTCCACCTCGATCGAGGCCAGGTAGGCGCTCACCTTCACCGCCCGGGCCCCCGGGTTGCGCCGGACCGTCTCGAGAATCGCCGCGGAGATGCTCTCCGCGTCGCGGCGCAGCGGCAGACCCACGAGGTCGGCCGAGTGGAGCAGGCGCTCGACGTGCTCGCGCAGCCGGAACACCGCCGGGCCCCGGGGCGTCTCGTGCACGCTCATGTAGTCGAAGATCAGCGAGCCGCGCTGATGGCTGTGGGAGAGCACGTGGACGGTCGCCTGCTCCCACGGAAAGTACTCACCATCGATCCAGATCTGCCGATCGATGAGGGGAGTCTTGCGGGCGTCCTGCGACATGCGGCCAGCTTAGCCCCCGCGGGCGGGGGTTCCACCGGACACGCGAGACCGCAAGGAGGGGACATGGAGCGATCGAAGCGAGGGGAATGGACCGCAATCGTCGAGCCAATCGGCCGCCGGG
>Ga0209536_100010222_pt1 | contig 13868 bp, 12 predicted proteins | sample DeeMarSeWOR28_12_FD_187461 | JGI IMG/M metagenome (GOLD analysis project Ga0209536, IMG submission 187461) | Marine sediment microbial communities from White Oak River estuary, North Carolina - WOR-2-8_12 (SPAdes) (version 2) | ecosystem: Environmental > Aquatic > Marine > Intertidal zone >...
CTGGAACGACCCCGATGGAGAGAAGTACAGAGAAGCGTACTTCAATGTTTATCCCAATGTATGGCGTCATGGTGATTACATCATGATACATGGCGATACCAGAGGCATAACAATTTTCGGCCGCTCTGACGCCGTCTTAAAGCCGTCGGGAGTCCGCATCGGTACGGCTGAAATCTACAACGAGGTGGAGAAAATGGGGGAAATTGCCGATAGCCTCGCTATCGGACAGGAGTGGAAGGATGACCAGCGCATCATCCTGTTCGTTAAACTGGCTGAAGGCCATAGTCTGACTAATGAATTAATTCAGAAAATCAAGAGAGCTCTTCGGGAGAATGTCTCACCAAGGCATGTTCCCGCTATAATCATGGAAACACCCGATATTCCGTACACACTTAATATGAAGAAAGTGGAGATTGCGGTCACCAATATAATCCACGACAGGCCAGTCTCGAACAGGGATGCTCTCATAAACCCCAAGTCATTAGACTATTATGAAGGTATACTTACTGAGCTTCAAAAGGAATAATATTCTCCCAACAACATGATTGCTGCTCTGATAATTTAAGAAGCTAACCGATTGGCCGGGGCCCACCTTGTCTCCGTTAGAGAATGAAACCAGCCCCGATGAAAACAGAGCTTTTTTACTTTGATTACTGGTCGCGAAACTCGGCCTGCCCCTGGTCTTTCGGGGTCGTCTTTATGAGTAGAATATGAACCATCACGCCAACAGCTATGACAAGCAATATAATCCTGATAACCAGAGCCTGAACCGCAAAAATTATGGAACAGGAAATCGTCAGCCAGAGTAGAAAGATGGTGGCAATCTTTATTTTCCGCGGCATGCCCCTTCCGTGCAGGTAGTTGCTCACGTAGGCGCCAAAAAATCTGTTGCCCAATAGCCAGTTATAAAACCGCTGCGAACTGCGCAGGTAACAGGCAGCCGCCAGCAGGAGAAAAGGGGTCGTGGGCAGAATGGGAACAAAGATACCGATGATGCCTGTCGCGGTGAATACTGTTCCGGCAAAGATAAGCAGTCCTTTTTTCAGCTTTTCCGGCATTTCTTCAATATTTTTCTATTCCAACTCTCAGGCGAATCTATCCCGCATCACTTTGCCGCCAGCGTGATTGGGGGTTTCCGCTTTCCTGTGATAATCCGGAGGGCTACTACTCTACGGTGACGCTCTTCGCCAGGTTCCGCGGGAAATCGATGGGACAGCCACGTTCCTTGGCCGCATAGTAGGCCAGCAATTGCAGCACCACGGTGTTTATCACCGGTGAAAACAGCGGCTCAACCTTCGGCACGGCAATTACTGAATCGGCCACTTCCTCAACCACCTCATCTCCCTCCTCAACCAGGGCAAGTACCGGGGAGTTTCTGGCCTTGACCTCTTTGATGCTGGTCAACATGGCATCATAGGCATTATCCGGTGCCACAATCGCCACGACTGGTGCCTCGCTGCTGAGCAGAGCAAATGGGCCGTGCTTTAATTCTCCCGCCGGATAGCCCTCGGCATGAATATAGGATATCTCTTTCAATTTCAAGGCGCCTTCCAGCGCCACCGGATAGTTGATGCCGCGGCCGATGAAGAAGGCATGATCATACGTCGCAATCTGAGCGGCATGCTGCGCGATTTTTCCCTCGTCGTCCAGTATGCGCTGCACCTTGCCAGGCAGCTGCCTCATCTCCGTAATGAGACGGTCTTTTCGTCTCAGGTCAATTCTGGCCAGGGGCAGGGCCAGCCAGTACAGCGCCATCAACTGCGCGGTATAGCTCTTAGTTGCAGCGACGCTTATCTCCGGGCCCGCCTGCGTGCAGATAACCCGGTCGGCAAGACGAGTTGCAGAGCTGCCAACTACGTTGGTTATCACAGTTACCGGACAGCCTTCACTCCTGAGTTTTTTGATGGCTTTCAGCGCGTCAGCCGTCTCGCCAGACTGGGTAATAACCACGGCCCGACTTTGAGCCGAGCTTTGCCCCGTAAAGCCAAACTCGGAAGCTATCTCGGTCCTCACCGGAACCTTGAATTGTTGCTCCAGAATATACTTCCCGACCAGTGCCGCATGATAAGAAGTACCACAGGCAAGGATAATTATCTCCCTTCCATCACCCTCTGCAAAAATATCCTCGTCAGAGATAGCCTGACCAGCCGTCAGGTGGCCTCTAATGGTATCCCGTATCACCTTAGGTTGCTCGTGGATTTCTTTCAGCATGAAGTGTTCGTAGCCGCCCTTCTGCGCGTCTTCTACGTTCCAGGTTACCTGGTGCGACTGACGGTCGACCACCTTCCCCTTTCTTTTAACCTGGAAATCTTCTTTTCTAACAACGGCGATATCATCGTCTTCAAGATAGACGACCCGGCTGGTATAATCCAGTACCGCCGGCACGTCCGAGGCGATGAAATTTTCCCCGTCCCCAATGCCAATAATCAAAGGGCTGTCCTTCCTTGCGACAACGAGTTCGGGCCTGCCATCCATAAGCACAGCGATGGCATAGGAGCCTTCTACCTCAGCCAGTGTCTTCACCACTGCATCCTCCAGGTCACCGGCAAAATACTTCTCGATAAGGTGAGGGATGACTTCGGTGTCCGTCTCGGAAGCAAAGTTATGCCCCTCTTTGGCTAGCTGCTGACGCAGCTGCTGGAAGTTGTAAATTATGCCATTGTGCACCACGGTGATTCTTCCGGTGCAGTCGCAGTGCGGGTGGGCGTTAATCTTGGACGGCCCTCCATGCGTCGCCCATCGCGTATGCCCGATGCCGATTTTCCCTTCGACATGGCTTGGCAGCTTCTCTTGCAGAGCCCCCACCCTGATCGCATCCTTATGCACCTGTAATTTGCCACCGGCCACCGCAATACCGCAGGAGTCATAACCACGGTACTCCAGTCGGGCCAAGCAATTCAGCAGGATGGGCTTTGCCTGTCTTTCCCCGATATAGCCAACGATACCACACATCTTATCAGATATTTCCCCTAAGGCTGACTTATAGCACCAGACTCCGGTCCGGCAGCCTTCCGTTTATCAGTTTAAGCGACCGTATCTGACTGTAGTTGCCCACAATTACACCCGGCTGTGCCACCACGCTGTTACCCAGCACGCATCCCTCACCGAGCATTGCCCCGAAGTTGACATTATGGCGTTCGTGGTTAACGGCAATTTCTTCCTGCCCACGACACGCGGAGAACTGTCCTTTAATATCACAGCTATTATCAATGACCGAGTCTTCTATGATGCTGCCCGGACCGATGCTCACATCGCTGCCGATGACGCTGTTTTTTATCTCGGTAAACGGTGCCACGACCACGTTACTGCCAATGCTAGTCGCCGGGAAGATGCAGACGCCGGGCCCGATATCACAACCATCCCCAATGACTACTGGCCCCGCGATATATGAATTGGAACGTATCACTGTACCATCGCCGATGGAGACCTGCCCTTTAATGGAAACCCCGGCTTCAATGGTGCCGGCTGAACTCGCCCTCGCCTGCTGCAAAATGGCAGCGTTGAGACTCAGGATATCCCAGGGATAGACCGCATCCAGCCATGTACCCTCAGTTTCCACAGCCCGAATCTCCTGGCCCCCACTTATCATTCGGTTGGCGACATCAGGAAGGTCCAGATGAGGTTCAACAAAGTCAAAAACGGCCCGACTGAAGGCATATATACCGGTGCTGACCAGGTTGCTAACCGGTTCTTCCGGCTTCTCAATAATCTCGCTCACAGTTCCACGCTGTACCTTCACCACGCCGTACCGCATCGGATTGTCTACCTTCTTTACCAGCACCGCCTCCGGCTCGATGGTATCGAAGCGGTCAATAGTCTCACCAATAATCAGGTTATCTCCAGGGAGGACCAGAAAATTATCCTTGATGGCTCCTTTTGCCTGAGCCAGCGCATGTGCCGTGCCCAGCTGGCGTTCCTGCGTCACATACTTCAGGTCGACTCCGAAAAGTTCTCCGGAGCCGAAATAGTCAAGCACCTGCTCTTTGTGATAACCAACCACCAGCACTACATCGCGAATACCCTTCTGCGCTAGCGCCTTGATAACATATTGAAGAATAGGCTTGCCGGCAATGGACAGCATGACCTTGGGTCGGTTCACCGTGAACGGCCTCAGTCTCTGTCCCTCTCCAGCGGCCAGAATAACTGCCTGTCTCATCATCCCCTCCTCATAATATCCTGGATTCCGGTGAAATTACCCCGCTCGCCACCGCCCCCGGCCCGATAAATGTATTGTTACCAATCATACTGCCGACGTTAATGCTGGCGTTTATCCCTGTCGCCACCATATCCCCGACTATGGCACCCAACTTGCGCCTGCCGGTATCAACGCCCTGAATGAATACCGTCTTCTTGTCCAGCCTAAGGTTGGCGATTTTGGTACCGGAGCCAAGATTACAAGACCCGCCGATGACGCTGTCACCTGCATAGTTATGATGAGGAAGGTTGCTGTCTTTCATCACAATGCAGTTCTTCACTTCCACCGCGTTGCCGATATGACAGTTGTCCCCGATGGCGGTGCATGGCCGGATGTAACAGTTGGGGCCAATATCGCAATTCTCCCCGATTATCACCGGTCCAATAATATATGAACCAGAACGAATGACCGTATTTTTACCAACGGAAACGGGGCCTTTCAGAACCGCGCCTGCCTCCACCTCACCCGAGTTCTGCGCTTTCAAATCGGCCATCAATGTTTCATTGGCGGTCAGCAAATCCCAAGGATAGCTGATGTCCAGCCACCGACTTATGGTATGGCAGGCAATGTTTTGTCCAGCCTCCATCATCAACGCCAGAGAGTCAGTCAGCTCATACTCACCACGCGGCGACTTCTCGGTGCGGGATATCGCTTCATGAATCTCCGGCGTCATGAGGTACAGGCCAGCGTTTGCCAGCCGCGAGGGCGGATTTTCCTCTTTCTCATGAATTCGGACCACCCTGCCACCATTCACCTCAACAACACCCAGCCCCCGCGGGTCATCCACTTCAACCACCGTCATCGTCGTACCTTTCCTGGCTGCCATTTCTGCTATATCATGGCGCCCGACAATCATGTCGCCGTTCATGAGCAGGAAATCGCCCGCCGTCAGATCCACCACCATCCTCAATGCATCAGCCGTGCCCAACTGCCACCGCTGTTTCACGTAGTCAATTCGCACGTTCCACTTTTTACCATCCCCGAAATACTCAAACACCGCTTCGTCATGGTAACCAACCACGAAGATGAAATCACTTATGCCAGCCGCAACCGCTTCGATGAGCAGGTGTTCGAGTATAGGTCTGTTGGCAATGGGCAACATTACCTTGGGCCTCGCATAAGTAAGAGGCCGCATCCGGCTGCCCTCGCCAGCCGCCAGAACAACAGCTTTCAATCCGAATTCTCCTTGTTTGATACTATCACCGGATACATTGCGATAAAAAGAATTATTATAACTGGTAAACCAGTAAGTCTCTGCGTTGTCCTCATTCTACTACGCTGAACTCAAAAGTCAATAGAATGGGAAGTAAGGGCGTTATATGCCGAGTCTGGAACGTGTATAGAGAAGCCTGAGCACGTCGTCACGGTCTATCAGCCCGGTAATTCTGCCATCGCTCACCACCGGCATCTGGCTGAGGCCATACCCCTCCATCTGCTCGATTACGCTCAACACCTCTTCATCGGGTCGGGTCACCTTTAACCGCTCCGCCGGAGTCATAGCATTGCCTACCGACTTAGCATACCATTCTTTCTGGTCTACCGACTTGATGTTCTGCAAAGTCAGTATACCCCGCAGCTCTCCACCGTCAGTGACCAGGAAGCACCGGTGCCCGCTGGTAAAGATATATCCCTGAACCACCTGGCTGATAGTCATGTCTGGAGATATCACCGGGCAGGTGGTCGTCATAACGTCAGCCACCCTTATCCCCTGCAGTGCCGCCTGCCATTGTGCCTGCCGATAGCTGGCGGTGGCCATATAGCTCAGGAACAGCCCGATAAACGCCAGCCAGAGGCCGTTAAACCAGTTCCCTCGATAAATGAACATCAGGATGACGCCAGCAGCTATAAAAAGGTAGCCGACTCCCCGCCCAACCTCAACCGCAACACGGGTGGCACGCTGGTAGTTACCACTGAAGCGCCACAGAAGCGAGCGAAAGACGCGACCGCCGTCAAGGGGAAATCCGGGGATGAGATTGAAGACAGCCAGCACCGCGTTTATCCGTGCCAGCCAGAATGACAAAGCAGCAATCGGCTCGTTGATTTCCTGCAGCAGAATGTAGAGCAGGAAAAATAAACCGCCAATTGCCAGGCTCGCCAGCGGGCCAGCCAGCGCCATCCAGAATTCCGCCCTGTGTCGCGAGGCCTCACGTGCCATATGAGCCACCCCACCAAAGAGAAACAGGGTTATGCTTCTCATGGGAATGCCATTGGCCCGACCGACCAGGCTGTGGGCCAGCTCATGAGCCACCACCGAGGTGAAGAAAAGCAGGCTGGTCGCTATGCCAATCAGCCAGTATGTCAGTGAACTCCATGCCGGATATGTGTACGGAAAATACTGCCAGGATAGGGAAACGGTAATCAGCACAAAGATTATGAACCAGCTGTAGTGGATACGGAACTGGATGCCGAAAATTCTGCCTAAGCTAAAAGCACCACCCATATAATTATGTCAAGTTAACACCGGGGTGAGCTGATACCCAAATACTTATCAACCAGCTCCATGGCACAGTATTTGCCACACATGCTGCAGGCTGAGCCAGCAGTGGTGTGCTGTCGATGCACCTTCTGAGACCGCTCCGGATTCATTGAAAGCCGGGCCTGTTCTTCCCAGTCGAACTGTTTGCGGGCTATTGACATCTTTCGATCCCACTCCTCAGCGCCTTTTACGCCTTTGGCGATGTCACCAGCATGAGCAGCGATGCGCGAAGCGATTACTCCCTGTTTCACGTCTTCGTAATCGGGCAGAGAAAGATGTTCCGATGGCGTAACATAGCAGAGAAAATCGGTGCCGGCCGCAGCAGCTATGGCACCACCGATGGCCCCCGTGATATGGTCATAGCCGGCGCCAACATCGGTTACCAGCGGACCCAGCACATAGAACGGTGCTCCCCGGCAGACCGCTTTTTGCAGTCGGATATTGGTCTCAATATGATGTAAGGGCAGATGTCCAGGCCCCTCCACCATCACCTGGACCCCGGCTTTCCAGGCCCTCTCCACCAGCTCACCAAGGGTAAGCAGTTCCTCTATCTGAGCCCGGTCGGTGGCATCTGCCAGGCTGCCGGGACGCAGGCCATCGCCCAGACTCAGGGTGACATCATATTCGCGGGCAATGTCCAGAAGTCGGTCGTACTGCTCGTAAAGCGGGTTCTCCCGCTCATTGTGGATTATCCAGCCAATCAGGAAAGCACCGCCGCGTGATACCACGTCAGCAACCCGACCCTGGTTCTTTAGCCGGTCAATGGCCACCTGCGTAACGCCACAGTGCACGGTAACAAAATCAACACCATCCCGGGCATGCTCCTCAATCACCGCAAATAGCTCATCCGCCGTCATCTTCACGATGGCGTCATGTCGCTCTATGGCCTCGATGCCCGCCTGATAGATGGGCACGGTGCCAATTCCCACCGTGCTGGCGGCAACTATCGCCCGCCGTATAGCGCTGATATCACCGCCGGTGCTCAGGTCCATAACCGTGTCTGCTCCGGCATCAATGGAAACACGCAGCTTTTCCAGTTCCGTGTTGGCATCACCGAAGTCAGAGGACGTGCCAATATTGGCATTGACCTTGGTTTTCAAGCCCTGGCCTATGCCACATGGAACCAGTTTTTCGTGATTGATGTTGGCCGGTATGACTATTCTCCCCTCGGCCACACCATCCCGGATAAACTCCACATCAAGCCCTTCCGCCTCCGCCACAGCTTTCAGCGCTGGCGTTATAATGCCTTTTCTGGCCGATTCCAGTTGCGTCATTTTTCCCTCCCCAAAGTAAAAACCAAGGGCTCCGGCGGTTCCTTCAAGACCCTTGGTCTAAGTCACTGCCGCTTCCCCACGCTCGCATTACCGAGTTCAGGTCCACAGGGTTGTCCTTCCGGAGAAGAACTCTCAGCTCGTGAGCACCCCTAGCGGTTTATTTTTCTCTTCTGATGATAACTATAGCATAAGAAAGTGGAAAATGCAACGTCAGGCAATCAAATCGGCCAGCCCAGCCATTCGAACACGCCGAGCATCTTCAGACCAATGTAGAACATGAGCAGAACAAAGATAAAGCGGAGACGACGGGCCGGAAGCCGGTGCGCTACCACGGCGCCAACCTGAACCATGACAAAGCTGCTCACAATTAAAATAAAAGCCGATGGCAGGTTCACGTAGCCGATGGAATAAGGCAGCAGGCTCGAAACACCAAGTCCATTGACAATATAGCCGGCCAAACCACCAATGCTGTTCAAGACAATCATAGCCAGAGACGTGGCCACGGCGCGGTGGATACTGAAACGCAGCCCCAGCACCATTATCGGCACCGCTATCACCCCACCACCAACACCCAGCATACCGGCAAGCATCCCCACCGGTATGGCCCAGACAAACCAGAGCCATGGGTTATCCACCGGCTCCCGCTTTACCTCCCTGCTTCGCGCGGTGAGCATACGGATGGCGCTGACCAGGACGATAACGCCGAAAGATACTCTCAGCACCTCTCCAGAGATACGCGTCGCCAGGGTGGCCCCAATATAAGCGAAAGCAAGCCCGGAGACACCCATGACAAGTGCCGCCCTCCAGCTCACCTCACCCAGCTTGTGATACCGCCAGGTCCCGCTCAGAGAGTTAAACAGGACGACCAATAGGTTGGTGCCGAAAGCCATTCTGATCGCTTCATCAGCCGGCAGGCCCATGTCAATGAAGACGAAATACTGTACCGGAGCCATGATGAAACCACCACCAACCCCTAGAAGGCCGCTGGCAAAACCAACAAAGACCCCGGTCCCCAGCAGAATGACAACGTGAATTAACGCCATTGGGCCATCAGGGATTCCCTAGTTCCCTTTTCACCGATGCCACTTTGCTCTGAATGCTTGCTGCCTGGTCCCGCCGCTCGTCAATCTTCATGGTGGTCACTACCCGCTGAGCGCCGGCTTCAAAGGCAGAGCGGTGCATCCGCCGGGCCAGGTCGAGAAGCTGCCCCAGGTCTCCCTCAATATTGGTACCCATCGAGGTCACTTCGTATTTCACGCCCTTCTCTGCCTGAAGCACCTTTACCGCGCCGGCAACAAAGCTGCTCACAGAAGGCGTCCCGGTACCCAACGGCATGACGCTGATTTCAAGAATGGCCATCTTTAATTCACCTCCCTATCAGAAAAATAACGGCTATTCTCCGGTCTTGGTCATCAGGCGGCCATAGTAGCTATTGGCCAGATAAAGCGCCGCCAGCGGGTTGTGTCCGAAGACGCGGTCTTTTACCGCCAGCACCGTCATCGGCACCCGACAATACTTTATAAACAGGGTATCATGTCCGATGCAAAGGCCGAGCATGATGGCTAGGTCAACCTCGAGCGCATTCATCACCTCGGCCTGAGCAATGGGATTGCACATGGTCTCGTGCCAACCCGGCCCCCTTATCTTCTCTTCCTCCCTGATGCCGATTATTTCCTTGGGAGCCGCCCCCACCTTGCACCGCACCGAAACCACCTCAAACCCCTTGCGCTCCAGAACATCGGTCAGGATGCGGGCTTCATTGACCAGCCCGGTACAAAAAGCAATGCCTAGCCTTTTATAGCCGCACTTGCCGGCAAACTGAATGAGCTCCTCAACCCGCGGTATTTTGGTGCGCCTGCCCTCCGGCAAAGTCTCGTAGCACTCGAATTCCTGTACCGAGGCCAGACGGGCGAACTCCTTCACCTCCGGCCGGTCATATTCGGTGATTGTCTTTTCGATTAAATCAGGCATCAGCTTCATCGGACAGAACGCCGGCGCATCATCGATAGATGGTTCTTCACCTGATTTCAACAGCGGATAACAGACCGCCTTAGTGCATCGAGCGCATACCGGATACAGTTTCTTCGCCATTCTCTGCTCCCTTACTTATCTATCTACATTAGAAAAACAGTGGGCACCCTGGCCACCACCATCTTATTTTAGTTTTTCAGCAAGCCAAAGACAAATTAGCTTGTTGCGAAATGCACAGGGTGAATATGGATTGACTTGGGGTTATTAAGGGTATAAAGTCTATGTTAAAAAATAGCACTCAAAGGCGCAAAGTGTATATTTGCTATTTTGACGAATCTGGTATTACTGGTACACCTCATAAAAAACAGAAATACGCTAACTGGTTTGTTCTTAATTGCACTATGGTGATTGAAGAGGAGTGGTTAATTGTACTAAACGCCTTAGTAAAGTTAAGAAAAGACCTTAGGAATAAGTATCATATTAGCCCCCGAAAAGAGTTGAAGGGAAGCGATTTCAGGACTGGGATGGGGGCTTTTGACGGTTTATTCATGCCTCGAAAAACAAGAATGGATATTTATAAAGATATTCTCAATTGGGAGTCTACTATGCCTATTTCCACATTCTCAATCGCTGTGAACAAAAGTCAAGTTATGAGCAAGGGGTGGAGCGATGCCATGTATTGTGCATGGAACTTTGCTCTAAATAGATTACATGTAAAGTGTAGCCCCCAAAACGATGATGAGCGGTTTTCGGTTTTCTCAGACGAAGGACATGCTATGAAGGTAATCAAATGGGTGAGGACTATGCGAAGATTCAATCATGTTCCAAGTCATTATGGACCTATTAGTTTGCCTTTTAGAATTGAAAGGGTTATTGAAGACCCAAGTTTTAGAGATTCAAAACACTCTTATTTTGTTCAAATTGCCGATTTAAACGCCTATGCGTCACACCGTTCTAAGTATGTTCAACCAATAAGGAAAATGGACAAAAACTTGTGGGACGAACTGAAAACTACATCAGGAGAGGCACGCAATCTTGATGTAAATAAAAATGTTAGTGGGAAAAAACCGCCAGGAATCAAAATCTATCCCTAAAAACCCAAAGCCCCCTCTTAAGGGGCTTCAGTGCGACCTACACCAGCACAGGCTGGTTTCAGTCGTCTTATTGCAAGTATAACATAATCCACCGAATTGTCAAGTCACTACTATACAATTTCTAGGTGTATTTGGAAAAGCCAAAGCCATAGCCTGCGTAACAATCACCGGAATAAGACTGTGAACTATAACTTTCCTTCTATACCCTAACCGTGATATTGTTCAGCCGTCGTTGAGTTCTTATCCTGTCAAACACCCTTTCCACAGTTGTTAGGTGGGTAGCTTATCTTATAAAATGTAAATAGGAGGTTGCTATGTGGCTACAAGCCAGGATGTACCTGCTCATTATCCTGCTTTTCAGCATTCTTTACGGTGTCATCACTGGTGTCGGCACCTGGATGGGGACCGGCAGCGCCATAACTTATCTGATTATCGGCGTCGGCTTCCTTTTAATTCAGTACCTGATCAGCCCGGCCATCGTGGGCTGGTCAATGCGGATAAAATGGGTCACGGAAAAAGAGGCGCCGGAACTGCATGAGATGGTAGCCGAACTCGCGGAAAGGGCGAGACTGCCAAAGCCCAGGGTCGGCATATCGCAGCTCAGCATCCCCAACGCCTTCGCCTTCGGTCGCACGCAGCATGACGGGCGCGTCTGTGTGACCCAGGGCATCATGAAGCTGCTCAATAAAGAGGAGCTCAAAGCAGTAATCGGCCATGAGCTTTCCCACATCAAGCACCGCGACATGGCCATCATCACCCTAATCTCGGTTATCCCGTTGATTATGTACTGGATAGCCTGGACGACCATGTGGCGAGGCGCTTTTGGCGGCAACCGGCAGGGGAGTGGCAGCTACGCCGCGCTCGTCGGACTTGGCGCCTTCCTGCTCTATTTCATTACCAGCCTGTTGGTGCTTTACGGCTCCAGAATACGCGAATACTACGCTGACCTGGGCAGTGTCCAGCTTGGCTGTATGCCACACCACCTGGCAACGGCGCTGTACAAACTGGTCTACGGAAACGCCCGCATGCGGAACAGCGAGGAGCTGCGACGGGTGGAAGGAGTAAAGGCCTTCTTCGTCAATGACCCCTCCCGGTCCTACTACGAGGTAAAAGAGCTTTCTCAGGTTGACCTGGATATGAGCGGCACCATTGACTACAATGAACTCATGGCGTTGCGGCAGAAAGAAGTGAAGCTGAGTAAATCTCAGAAGTTAATGGAAATTTTCACCACGCACCCCAACATGTTAAAAAGGATAAAGCACCTTTCCACGCTGACAGTCTGATACCCCCGTTTTGCTAAAAATAAATCGCTGACTCTTGCCACCATAAATAATAAGGTAGTATAATAGGCGGCGGAACAAATCGGCTCCAATATAGCAAATATATTCTCCCAGAGCAATCAGGTACAAGAGCCACTGCATATAAGATTATGAAGATTGCGATTAGCGGTAAAGGTGGCGTGGGTAAAACGCTGCTGACTTCCCTGCTCGCCCATACTTTTGCCACGTCTGGCTATTCCGTCCTTGCTATAGATGCCGACCCCGATGCCAATCTTGCCGCCACCCTCGGCTTCACTCACGCCGAAGACATTGTTCCCATTTCCGAAATGAAAGACCTCATCGCCGAGCGGACGGAGACCCAGCCGGGGCGCTCGGGAGCCTACTTCAAACTCAATCCAAAGGTCGATGACCTCCCGGAAAAGTACTGGCAGAAGCTTGACGGCATCCGCCTGATGGTTATGGGGCGAATCAAAAAAGGGGGCACCGGCTGTTACTGCCCGGAAAACACCTTGCTCAAAGCATTGATGAGCCACCTGCTTCTGGCGAGAAAAGATGTCATCATTATGGATATGGAGGCAGGCATTGAGCACCTGGGAAGGGCGACCGCCAGCGCTGTTGATAAATTGGTTGTGGTGGTGGAACCGGGACGGCGCAGCCTGGAAACCGCCCGCTCCATAAATTTGCTGGCCAAGGACATTGACCTGAAAAACATCGCCGTTGTGGGCAACAAAGTCCGAACTCAATCCGACCGTGATTTCCTCACTTCCAGCCTGCCCGACCTTGAATTCCTGGGCTTCATCCCCTACGACCAGGCAATCGTCGATGCCGACCTGGCCAAACAGCCGTTAGCTGAGGCCAGCCTGCCGGTTATGAATGAAATAAAGAATATATATCAGAGGCTGGTGACCGCGAAAGAGACCGCTGGCCTGAAATAAAATCGGCTAATCAAAATACAATATAGGAGGTCCCCGTGGCGTACGATGCAACCAAAATGAAGGACTGGCAGATTGCTGAGGCAGCCGAGCCAAACATGCCAAATCCAGAGCAATGGCGGGAGCAACTGGGCCTTGAAAAAGACGAGATTCTTCCCTACGGCAGAATCTCCAAGCTCGACTTCCTGAAAATCATCGAGCGTCTGAAGGACAGGCCCGACGGTAAATACATCGAGGTTACGGCGATAACTCCCACCCCACTCGGTGAAGGCAAAAGCACCACCTCCCTGGGACTGATAGAAGGCCTGGGCAAGAAAGGGAAAAATGTCGGTGGTTGTCTCCGGCAGCCTTCCGGTGGCCCAACAATGAACATCAAGGGCACCGCTGCCGGCGGCGGCAACGCACTGCTCATCCCCATGACCGAGTTCTCCATGGGCCTCACCGGCGACATAAATGACATCATCAACGCCCACAACCTAGCAATGGTGGCCCTTACCGCCAGGATGCAGCACGAACGCAATTATGATGATGAGCAGTTGGCACGGCTCACCAAGATGCGCCGCCTGGACATTGACCCCACCAAGGTGGAGATGGGCTGGATTATTGACTTCTGCGCACAGAGCCTGCGCAACATCATCATCGGCCT
>Ga0209536_100010223_pt1 | contig 13867 bp, 9 predicted proteins | sample DeeMarSeWOR28_12_FD_187461 | JGI IMG/M metagenome (GOLD analysis project Ga0209536, IMG submission 187461) | Marine sediment microbial communities from White Oak River estuary, North Carolina - WOR-2-8_12 (SPAdes) (version 2) | ecosystem: Environmental > Aquatic > Marine > Intertidal zone >...
TGTCGCGCACGATGACGCAACCCGCCTCGAACGGGATATGCATCCACTTGTGCAGGTCCAGCGCGATCGAGTCGGCCCGTTCCATGCCGGCCAGCCGGTCACGCACATTTTCGGCCAGTATCGCGACGGCGCCGATGGCCCCGTCGACGTGGAACCACAATCCCTCGCTGCGGCAGAAGTCGGCGATCGCGTTCATGTCGTCGATGGCCCCGGTGTTGATCGTGCCGGCCGTGGCAATCACGCAAAACGGAACGCAGCCGGCGGCGCGGTCGGCATCGACCTGGCGCCGGAGCGCGGCAAGGTCGAGCGTGAAGTCGGCACTGGCCGGGATCAGCCGCAGGCCGCCACTGCCGAGCCCCAGCGTTTCGATGGCCTTCTGGTTGCAGCTGTGGACTTCGGTCGACGCGTAGGCGGTCAACGGGCCCGGCGCCGCGCCCACGCCCATCCGCCGCACGTCGTAACCGGCATTGGCATTCCGGGCGACGGCCAGGGCCGTGAAGTTGGCCATCGAGCCCCCGCTGGTCAGCAGCCCGCTCGAGTTCGCGGGGAATCCAACCATGTCGCGGACCCAGCCGATCACCTGTTTTTCCACCAGCGGCGCCACGTGGTTGCCGCCACCGAGGTTCGGGTTGAGGGTGGCGGCCAGCAGTTCGGCCAGCGCGCCCATGACCGTGCCGCTGCCCATGTACCAGGCCCAGAAGCGCGGATGCGTCGTGTTCATCGGGTAGGGCAGAATGTCCCGCCTGAATTCCTCGTACACGTCGGCCGGGTTCGACGGCCCACGGGGCGCACCCTGTTCCAACCGACCGGCGACATCCGCGGGCACCGGCCGCCAGGCCGGGCGCTCCCGCGCGTCGTGGATGTAATCGAGCGCGTCGTCGACGACGCGGTGCGCCAATCGGCGCATGTGCTCCCAGTCTTCCGGATCCAGGGTTTCGAAGGTGTCGCGGTGCTCCATGATCTTTCCAGTGCAGTCAGGGCCAAGCGGGATTATCGCGGCTCGGGCCGGATCGACCAAGCGCCGCGAGGCGTAATTTTCTCCCTGCCCGGGTTATCATGAGTTTTTTGGACCGGATCGATCGATGCACTTGGGAACGGCGGCTTTGCTGGATTTCTATCGCGCCCATCGGGACGAGCAGTCCCTCGTGCTGGCGACCATCATTGCCACCGCGGGTTCGACCTATCGCAAACCCGGGGCGATGATGCTGATCAGCCGTGGGGGTCAATATGCGGGGCTGATTTCGGGCGGCTGCCTGGAAGGCGACCTGCTCCACCATGCGGAGCGGGTTTTCGAGGACGCAGCGCCCAGTTTCGTCACCTACGACATGCACGCGGACGAGGAACTGGTCTGGAACCTCGGCCTGGGCTGCGATGGCGTCATCCATCTCTTGCTGCAGCGGCTGGACAAGGAGGCGGACTTCGGTTTTCTTGGCCGGTTGCAGGCTTCGCACGAAGCGCGCCGCGCGGCCCTCCTCGCGCTGGTGACCCAATCGAACGGTCGGTTGCCGTTCGGCGCCTGGGGATGGCTGGATTCCGGTGATATATCAAAAGGCGAACCCAGTTTGGTGGCCATTTTGCGGGAAATGGCCAGGGAGTGGCCCGATTGGCGTTTTCAATTCGTCCGCCTGGGGCAGGATGCGCAGGCTGAATCGATCGTCATTCATCTCCCGGCCCCCACCCGTGTACTGATCTGCGGCGCCGGGCCCGATGCGGCCCCAATGGCGAGGGCGTTGGCGGAACTGGATTGGGAGGTGGTGGTCACGGACCATCGGGCCGCATTCGCCAGGGCGGAGCGGTTTCCGCCGGGTTGCACGGTGCTGCAGGGGCGGCCGGAGCGCCTTTCCGAAGGGCTGGACCTGGAATCGTTGGATGCCGCCGTGATCATGAGCCACCACCTGGAACACGACGGCTCGTACCTGAGACAACTGGCTCAATTCCCGATACCCTACATAGGTGTGCTGGGGCCAAGCGCGCGCCGCGATCGCCTGATGGACCTGGCGGGTTGCCGTGACCGCACCATTTATGGCCCGATAGGGCTGGACATCGGCGCCGAACTTCCCGGCGCGATCGCGCTGGCGGCGGCGGCAGAGATACATGCGGTGCTGAACCAGCGTTCCGGAACCCCCCTGACAAGGCAAGTCGATGAATGATGAAAGCAGGAAACTGATCCTTGGAGCCGTGCTGCTGGCGGCGGGGCCTTCCAGCCGGCTGGGCCGGTCAAAACAACTCGTTCGGGTCAACGACGAGACGCTGATCAGGAGAACGGCGCGGCTCGTTTTGGGCATGGGCCTCGACTATGTCACCGTCGTCAGCGGGTGCGGGGCCGACCTCGTCGAGGCGGAACTCGAGGATCTGCCGGTCAGCGTGGTCTTCAACCGCGACTGGCAGCAAGGCATGGGCAGTTCGATCAACTGCGGGGTCCGTTTAATGCCCCAGGGCGTCGACGGCGTCCTGCTGATGGTCTGTGATCAATGGCGTCTCGAAAACGACGACCTCAACGGGTTGTTCGAAGCCTGGCAGGCTGATATATCAAAAATCTATGTGGCATGTTGGGATGAAGGGGCGGCCTTTGTTTCCGGGCCTCCCGCGCTGTTTCCGAGAAAAATAATACCTGAATTAAAAAGCATGCAACCTAATCGTGGCGCCAGGCAGTTGATCGACCGCTACATGGACATTGTTGAATTCGTAAAGATGGAAAATGCGGCTTTCGACCTGGATCGACCCGAAGATCTCGAACGCCTCAGCGCCGATACTCAGCGCTTCCCCAGTAATTGAAACAGGCGGGTTTCCACCCGGGGATGTACATCGTCTGAAGGTCGGCGGACCGGAATCCAGCCTGTTCCAGCAAGTCGGGGATGGGCCGGTTCAGATTGCAGCCGCCGGCCATTTTTCCCCACAGCGGGTTCAAACGGTTTTGCCAGCGCTCGACGTCCTTGTCCGGCGCACGGCCATGTTCGCAGAAGAGCAGTTTGCCGTTCGGTTTCAGAACGCGCCGGATTTCGTCCAGCGCCCGCCGGGGGTCGGGGATGGTGCACAGCGTGTAGGTCATGACCACCGTGTCGGCCGTGTCGTTCTCCAGGGGAATCGATTCCGCACCCGATTCGAGGTATTCAGCCTCCAGGTGAGCCTCCTCCGCGTTCCGGAGCGCGATCGACCACATTTCGGGCGACGGGTCGAGGCCCCACAGGTGCCTGACCCGGTTGCTGTCGTAGTAAGGGATGTTCAGACCCGAGCCAATCCCGATTTCGAGGACGTCGCCCTCGGCCAGCGGAACGACTTTCTCCCGCTGTTTCATGGACGGATTGAGCCCACAGGTCAGGTGGACGAGCCTCGGCAGCAGATATTTGTCGTAAAAACCCATGTCGGAAACAGTATACGCTCCCCGGCGCGAATCCCTCTCGGCGTGTCGCAGTGAACTTGAAGTAGCCCGGGGGAGTAGAATAATGGCGGGAACTGTGAAGCGCCAGTCCAGTCAATGGAAACTGCAATGCGACCCACCATCCTGCTTTTGACGCTGATCGCCGCGGCGGCTGTCGCCGGTTGCGCCGCGCCGGGCAAGCCCGGGCCCGAACTCGGGTCGGGCCAGATTACGGCCGAAATGATCATCAACGAGAGCCCGCTGGCCGCCGGCGCCGACCTGCAAGACCCGTCGAAGGTCGATATCCTGGAGATGACCCCGGAAATGGTCGCTTTCCTGGAGAATGCCATCAGCGGCGCCCGCAACCGCTACGCCAGGATGAAGCGCCTGATCTACGCGATCATGGGCAACGACAACTTCGAACTGGTCTATGACGACACCACGCGCACGGCACGGCAAACGTTCGAAGACCGTCGCGGCAATTGCCTGTCTTTCACCAACATGTTCGTTGCAATGGCCAGGTACCTGGAAATTCAGGCCAGTTACCAGGAGGTCGACATCCCTCCGGACTGGTCGCTGGCGGGCGAGTCGTTTCTGTTCAGCCAGCATGTCAACGTTCACGTGGATCTTGGCTCGGATGAAATTCGCATCGTCGATTTCAACATGTACGATTTCAACACGACCTACGAGAGGCGCATCGTCTCCGACCAGCGCGCCAGGGCGCACTATTTCAGCAACATGGGCGTCGAGTACATGCTGGCCGGCGATAACGGCAAGGCGTACGCGAATTTTCGCCAGTCGATCCTCGAAGACGACACGTTCGAACCGGCCTGGGTCAACATGGGCATCCTGCACCGGCGCGAGAAACATCCTGCCTACGCCGAAGCTGCGTACGCCCGGGCGCTGGAAATCAATCAGTTCGACCCCGTCGCCATGAGCAATCTCGCCAGCCTTTACGACGAGGCGGGATTGACCGAGAAGGCGCAGCAATATCGCGACTGGGTGCAGTCGCACCGGATGAAGAACCCCTACTACCGCTACTACCTCGCGCGCGACGCCGTTGCGGAGGGGGATTACCAGTCCGCGATCGACCACCTGAACTACGCCATCCGCCAGCGCGAGAACGAAAGCCGCTTCTATTCCCTGCTGAGCGTCAGCTATCTGATGAATGGCGACAAGAAGGCCGCCGAGCGCTGGATGAAAAAAGCCGAGGAAGTCGCCACCCAGGAGGCGGACCGCCAAAGATACCATCACAAGCTCGAGTGGCTGATGAACCAGGGCAGGAGCGGTTAACACGACCCCCGGCCGGTCTCGATGCCGGCGTCCTCGAGACGGTCACGCAGGGGCCGTAACTGCTCTTCGAATTTTTTCCAGCGGCTCACCGATCGCGTGTGGGCTTTCTCGCGCACCTGGACCGCGCTCGCGGTGGCGCTGGGCGCGGTGTTCAGGTGAAAGTCCAGGCAGGCCTGTTCGAAATCGAGCCCGAGGCGGTTCAGCAGTGCGCGAATCTGCGCGTCCGGATTCGAAACCAGCTTCTCGTACTCGACCTCGATGATGCGGTCGCCCAGGCACTGACGCCAGTGACTGCTCAGCCGGTCGTAGGCGACGTAGTAGCTGGCGAGGTCTTCGAGCGTGTAGGCAAACCGGAAAAACGACTGCTTGTACATCGCGAAGCAGGCGTCCATCGGATGGCGCCGCAGGTGAACGATGCGGGCCTGGGGGAAGGACCGGGAGATGAATCCGAGGTACAGGAAATTGAAGGGGTACTTGTCGATGAACAGCGGCTTGCCGCTGAGCCGGTAGCGCACCGCTTCGAGATAACCCTCGGCGATGCGGGCCGGGTTTTCCTGCGCCGCCCGTTCGATCATGCGGGGGCTCATTTCCTCGCGGCTCCGGACGCCGCTGAGGCGCCGGATCGTCGTCTGCAGGAAGAAGGTCTCGTCGGCGCTCTCGACCTTCGAGTGGCTGGCGATGATCCGTTCGGTCAGGGTGGTCCCCGTCCTTGGCAGGCCGACCACGAATATGGGCGTGGCGCGGTCCTGCGCCGCTTCGATGCCCGGGGAATCGGTGGCCAGCCATTTCGCGGAACAGACTTCCATGATGCGCTGCATCAGGCCGACGTCGCTGTCGACCCCGTAGCCCGCGGCATACGCCACGCCCGCCGCGGCGTCGCCACCCCGCTGGTAGTAGTCGAAAGACGCCTGCCAATCTCCGAGGTCCTCGAGCTCCTTGGCGATCGCGTAGTACAGGAAGATGTTTTTCTCCGGCGGCAGCGCGGTGGATTCCAGCAGCTGCTTCATCTGCTCGATGTGCGCGGAATCCGTCGCCCGCTCCAGGCGCGAAAGTTCGTAGTGATTGCGTTGATAATGGGGGTGCTTGCGCAGCAACCCCAGGTACAGGGACTTCGCCTCGGGTATCTTGCCCAGCAGCACGGCGCAGGCCGCCAGGCTCTCCTGGAACCTCTCGATGCCCGGCTGGAGTTCGTTCGCCTGGCGAAGCAGCGGCCAGGCCCGCGCATGCAGGCCGAGCCGGGTCCAGGTGTCCGCGGCCAGGGCAAGGTAGACCGGGCTGTTCGACAGGCTCGACTCGTAGTGTTCGAGCAGGTCGCACGCGTCCTGGTGCCGGAACAGGTCCCGGTACAGCGAGGCCAGTTCGATCGCCGCGTCGTAACGCCCGGCATCGAGCTTCAACGCCCTGGCGAAGGCGTCGGCGGCCTGCTGCGGCCTGCCCGCGGCCTTGTCCGCCAGGCCGGCAAGGAACCAGCCCTCGGGGCTTTGCCTGTCGAGTTGCAATATCTCCCTGGCCCCGGCCTGGACCGCGCGCCAGTCGCGGGCCTGGGCGGCCCGGCGGGCCTGGGCGCTGATGGCCGCGATTACCTTGTCGGGCCGGGCGGTCACTCGATCGAAATGCCGGCGTTCTCCAGCTGAACCCGCAGCGGCTGCAGCTGCCGCTCGAAGCGCTTCCAGCGGTGGACCGAGCCGCTGTGGACCTTCTCGCGCACCTGCACCGAACTGGCGGTAGCGGTCGGCGCCTGGTTGCGGTCGAACGCGAGGCAGGCGTCCTCGAAGTCCAGCCCCAGACGGTCGAGCAGGCCGCGGGTCTGGGCCTCCTGGTCGGTCACGAGATTCTCGTAGTGCACTTCGATCAGCCGGTCTCCGAGCACCTCTTGCCAGTGCCTGGCAAGCCGGTCGTGGGCCACGTAATACTGCCCCAGGCTGTCCAGGTCATAGGAAAACTTGTAGGCCCAGGTAAATGGCTGCTTGAACATGGAGAAACAGGCGTCCATCGGGTTACGGACCAGGTGCACGATGCGGGCCTCGGGCCATGCGCGGGCGATGAATCCCAGGTACAGGAAATTGAACGGCAGTTTTTCGATGAACCAGGGCGCATCGCCCAGGCGGTAACGCACGGAATCGATATAGCCTTTCGCGATGGCGCCCATGTCCTTTTGCGCCAGGGCCTCGATCATTTCCGGGCTCATGTTTTCGACGCTGGCGACGCCGCTCTCGCGCCGCAACACCATTTGCAGGAACAGGGTTTCGCCCAGGCTCTCCACCTGCGAATGGCTGGCGATGATGCGTTCGGTCAGCGTGGTTCCGGTGCGCGGCAGGCCGACGACGAAGATGGGGGTCTTTCCCGAGTCGTCCGTTTGCGTGTCATTGGCCCCACCGGCCAGCCACGAGGCGCTGCAGACCTCGATGACCTTGTCGATCAGGGCAATGTCCTTGCCGACATCGTAACCGGCCACCCGCGTTACGGCGTCGCCCGCCCTGCGGTAGTACTCGAACGACTCGTCCCACTGTTCCAGGTCTTCGAGTTCCTTGGCGATCGCGAAGTAGAGCGGGATATTTCGCTCCGGCGGCTCGTCACTGCCGCTCAGGATCGCCTTCATCTGGTCGATGTGCGAGGTGTCGCCGGCTTTTTGCAGCCGGGACAACTGGTAGTGGTTGCGCCGGTGGGTGGGGAAGCGCTGCAGCAGCGACAGGTAGATTTCCCGGGCTTCCTCGATCTTGCCCAGGTAGACGCCGCAGGCCGCCAGGTTGGCCTGGAACAGGTCGACGCCGGGCTGCAGCTCATTGGCCTTCCTGTACAGCGGCCAGGCCTTCTGGGCCATCCCGATCTCGGTGTAAATGGTGCCGGCCAGGTCGAGGTAAAGCGGGCTGTTGGAAAGGGCGTCCTCGTACTTCTCCAGCAGCGCGGCCGTATCGCCGTTGCGGCGTGCGATCGAGTACTGGTTGGCCAGTTCGACCGCGGCGTCGTAGCGCCGGGGATCGGCTTCCAGTGCCTTTTCGAAGGCCTCGATCGCCCGCAGGGGTCTTTTTTGCACCTTTTCGGACAGCCCACGCAGAAAATGGCCCTCGGCGGCGCGCGGGTCCAACCGCTGGAATTCCTCGGCGCACAGGCCCACCGTCGCCCAGTCGCGCGCCTCAACGGCCCTTCGGGCCGTCATGCTGATGCGGGACAGCCGTTCGTTCAATTCGAGTGTGTTCATCCGGATATTGTTATGGAATTGCGGTTGTTATACTAGCGGCGCAATGACCAACGAGCAAACAGCCGACGCCCCCGATACCGCTCACAGCTGGGATACCTACTGGCAGGGTACGGCGGAGGTGGGCGCCTGGACGGCCGGGGGCGTGAGCCATCCGGCCATCGCGGCGTTCTGGCGGGACTTCTTTCGGACCGCGCAGTTGCCGGGCCCGCAAGCCTTGCTCGATATCGCCAGCGGCAACGGCTCGGTGATCGACTGCGCCGTGAGCGTGCTCGGCGAAGCCTCGCTGGACGTGACCTGCGTCGACATTTCCGAATCCGCGGTGGCCGGCATCCGCCGGCGCTTTCCCAACGTCAAGGGGGTGGTTTGTGACGCCGCCAGCCTGCCCCTGGACGGTGGGGGGTTCGACATCGTGACCAGCCAATTCGGGGTCGAATACGCGGGCCCGATGGCCGTTGAAGAGGCCGCGCGCATGGCGGCCCCGCGGGGGTGGCTCGCGTTGCTGCTCCATCACCGCGGCGGCCTGATTCACGGCGAGTGCGCCGCCAGCCTGGATGCCATTGGGCAGACGCAGCGGTGCCGCTTCGTGCCGCTGGCCATTGACATGTTCCGCGCAGGTTTCGCCGCCGTGCGTGGCGCGGATCGGGCGCCATACGATGAAGCCGCCCGCCGCCTGGCGCCGGCCGCGGAGGCGCTGGAAGCGGTCGTCAAGACCATGGGTGAGCAAGTGGCCGGAGGCACCATCGCCGATCTTTACGCCGGCGTGGCCAGGATCCACTCCAGGTTGCCGAACTATGATCCGGATGAGGTGCTGGGTTGGCTGCAGCGAATGGAATCGGAACTGGACGCCTATGCCGGCCGCATGTCCTCCATGATCGGCTCGGCGATCGGCCCGGACGCCTTCGAGGAGATTCGCACCGGGATGGAGAGCCGCGGCTGGACTGTCAGGCAGGCCGGGCCGCTGACGCCGCCAGGACAGGAATTGCCGCTCGCCTGGGTGCTGGTGGCCCGAGCCCGGTGAAATTTGAGCAGAGGTGGATATCGTGACGGAACAGGAAAATGGATTGCCGCGGAACGCGGAACCGGATGAAGCGCTCAAGGCCTGGATCAAGGAGCGGACGGATGCGGCAGTCCAGGAACTCATCGACCGGGGCCTCATCGAGTCGGTCGTGGTGGAGACCAGGCCGGCCTGGGTGTTCCCCTACACCCTGCTGATCGGGAAGGTCCGCGAATCGGGCCGGGACGGCGGTTTCGACTGGTTCATCTGCGGTGACGCCCCGATCACGGTCGCGAGTTCAAAGGTCGCGGTGACGCCGCGCGACGCGGCGCGCCACTTCGCCCTTCAGTGGCAGCTCGAGGCGGCACGCAGGGGCGAGGCTGGAACGGAACTGGCCAGGAGGGCCGAGGCGCTGTACGAATTGACGGAAGAGGATCGTCTCTGGCACGCGTATGAGTAGCTGAGTGTAGCCCTGAGTGTAGCCACCAAAAAAAGAAGGGCCGCGAGAGCGGCCCTTCTTCTTTCGTCCCAGTCTCAGAGACTGATCAGAACTTCCATGAAGCACGCAGGTAGTAACCGCGTCCGAACAGACGATACGTCGGTGGATCGGTGTTGGCGTTGAAGCCCGTATCCATGAACGGAGGCGCCTCGTCGGTGATGTTGGTGACACCACCGGACAGGGTCAGACCCCAGTCGCTGAACTTGTAGTTCGCGACGATGTCGTGGTACAGCTGCGAGTCGATCTTCTGGATGTACGTGCCATCGGGCAGGTTGTTCGACGGATCGCCGTCACTGTCACAGTTGCAGAACGTGTCCGCATCCAGGCCGCTGATGTACTCACCCAGGTAGCCGATGGACAGATCGTTCCACAGCCACTGAATCGAGTAGTTCACCTTGTCGTCGGCGTAGGCACCGCCATCCTGGGCCGTCGGGTCCGAATAGCGACCGGACAGATCCTGCTCCGCGTCACCCGCGAATGCGACCTTGGTCCGCTCCATCAGGTGAGCCCAGAGTACCGCGGCTTCCCACTGGCCGAAGCTCGAGCTGTAGTTCCAGCGGACTTCGGTATCGACACCCTTGGCGCCCTGGCTGGCGACGTTGAGCTGCGTGTCCTGGACCAGCGAGATGGCGCCGAAAGCGTCACGCGTAATCAGCGCACAGGCCTGCTGGTTCAGCTCGTAGTAGCACTGATCCAGCGTGAACTGCACACCGAGCGAGCTGATGCCGTCCTCGAGGTCGATCTGCCAGTAGTCAACCGTGGTCGTGACCGAGTGATCGCCAAATTCCGGCGACCAGACCAGACCCATGGTGTAGGTATCGCCCGTTTCCGGGATCAGGTTCGGGTTGCCGCCCACGGCGGAACGGACCTGGTTGTCAAACTGCTGGCCGGGGCCGGTGCAGCCCGGAGGCAGCGGATCACCCTGAGCGCAGGGATCGACATAGGTCGGGAAGCTGTCAACCACGCCGCCGTACAACTCGCTGATGGTCGGCGCACGGAACACCGTGCCGGCCGTACCCCTGAGTTTCAGGGTTTCCGTCGCCTGGAACTCGACACCGAGCTGCCAGGTGGTGTCACCGCTGAAGGCGTCGTATTCGTCGTAACGAAGGCCACCCTTCAGGATGATTTCCTGGGTTCCGTTGTCGTACAACGGCGCCAAAACTTCGGCGAAGACGGCGTTGTCCACCAGCTGCCCTTCGGTGCCGGCACCCACGTTACCCGTGACGGCGCCCGTCTGCTTGCCGGAATCAGGCGTGTAGGTGTACTCCTGCTTCCAGTACTGGTAACCCGCGGCCCAGCCCAGCGCTCCGCCGGGCAGATCGAACAGCGAGCCGGAAACGGAACCGCCGAAGATGGTCTGCTTGGTCAGGAACGTATCCACCAGGTCGACAGACACGTAGTCGATCATGTCCTCGGTCAGCGTCGCCACCTCGGTTGCGCCCGTTTCACGCGTCACAACACCGCCGCCGAACATGTTCAGCGGAACACAGCCCTGGATAAGGGTAGCCGGGTTGTTGATGTCGTCGTAGCACTCGGGTTGGCCGTCGCCGTTCAAATCGGCCGACGGGCCGAGGGCGCTTTGCAGGCGCGCGCCGGAGAACTGGCCGAAGTCCACGTCCTGGCGGCTGCGGTAGCCGTAGTTCATGAACACATCCCAGTCGATCTCGCTGAACGTGCCTTCGAGGCCCGCGACGAACTGGTACTGCGTGATTTCCTGCTCGAACGCACGCTTGGTCTCGATCATGCGGCGGCGGGCATCGCGAACCGGTTCGTACCTGAGGCTGGTGCCATTGGCGGCGTTGTAGTTGTCGACCGCCTGGCGCAGGTAGTAATTATCCTGCGAAATACCCGAGAAGGCAGTCGTCACGCCGGTGTCGGGATCGGTGTAGAAGCCGTTGTAGAACGGATCGCCCGGGGTATAGGGCAACGGCGCCAGTTCCTGCCGCGACTCGCGGAAGTTAGCGCGAACCTCGGTGTTGAACCGGATGTTGTCGGTCAGGTCGAAATGCGCCTCGGCGAACAGGTTGGTGCGCTCGTAGGGCGTCTGCAGGTAGTTGACCGGCGCGTAGTTGTAGCTACGGGCGGCCCCCGGAGACATCAGGCCCGCCTGGTACGGCTGCGACGCGGGCGTACCGATGTGGAAGAGACCCTGCGTCAGGAAGGTCAGGCGGCTTTCCGGGACACGCGAGGAGCCGATCGGATAGCAGCCGCCGGAAGGCGTGCCGTCGTACGGTGCCGTGACCTGGCGCTCGCAACCCTCGGGATAGATGTAGTAAGAATCCTTCATGTAGTCCCAGGGAACATCGGCCTGGTAGGCTTCTTCCTGGTTGACGTACTCCGCGCCAAACACGAAGTTGCCGTTGTCGAACTCGGTGCCGGCGATCAGGCCAAAGCTGTACTGCGCGCCGGCGCTGTCGGTCCAGTCCGCCATCTGGGCTGTAACTTCCATGCCCTCGAAGTCGCGGCGGGTGATGATGTTGACCACGCCGGCCACGGCGTCGGCGCCGTAGATGGCCGAGGCGCCGTCCTTCAGGATTTCAACGCGCTCGATCATGGTCGACGGGATGGTCTGGTAATCGCCGCCGTCAACGACGCGCTGGCCATTGACCAGGGTAACCGTACGGTTGGTGCCCATGCCGCGCAGGTCGACCAGTACGGCGCCGTTACCACCGTTGTTGGTGGTGGTGCCGATCGGCGAACCGGACATCGACGGCATGCGTTGCAGGATGTTACCGACGTCGGTAAGACCCGATGCTTCGATTTCGCTTCGGCCGAGTACCGTCACGGGGCTGGCGCTATCGATGTCGGCGCGCCGGATGCGAGAACCCGTGACGATCACCTCTTCGATTGTGCCTTCATCAGCCTCCTGGGCATCAGCGTCTTGTGCTACAGCTAGGGGCACGTACGATGCAGCCAACGCGCCCACGCTCACACCTAAGGCGATGTGAATGGCTGTCTCTAGCTTAAGGTTTGTAGACATGAATGCTTCCTCATGAAGTATTGATGTGTGTATTTATTTATGGACCGCTTCATAGAATTCATGAAACGTGTCGGGTTTTTATACCATTTATGAGCCCGCCAGTAAACAATTCGTTAACAAATAGTTAACGCAACTATTATGTATGAAAGGCAGGAAAATTCGCCACGAAACGAACAGTGGGTGGGAAAAAGCAGGTGTTTTCCGTCGTGGGAGCGGCTTCAGCCGCGATTGGCTGGTGTGTGAGCGGCACCACCACGAGAATCGCGGCCGAACCCGCCCCCGCCATTTCGCCGCCGCCCCCCGAAGCTCAGAGGATGTAGCGGCTGAGGTCCTCGTTGCCGGCCAGTGCCTCGAGGTGGGCGTCGACGTAGGCGGCGTCGATCTCGAATTTCTCGCCGGAGCGGTCGGGCGCTTCGTAGGAGATCACGTCGAGCAGGCGCTCCATCACGGTGTGCAGGCGCCGGGCGCCGATGTTCTCGGTGGACTCGTTGACCCGCCAGGAAATTTCCGCGATCCGCCGGACGCCGTCCGGGGTAAACGACAGCGACACGCCCTCGGTGCCCATCAGCGCCGCGTACTGTTCGGTCAGCGACGCCTGTGGCTCGGTCAGGATGCGGGTGAAGTCGTCGACTTCCAGGGCGCGCAGTTCCACCCGGATGGGCAGGCGCCCCTGGAGTTCCGGGATCAGGTCCGAGGGCCGCGCCAGGTGGAAGGCGCCCGAGGCGATGAAGAGGATATGGTCGGTCTTGACCATCCCGTACCGAGTCGACACGGTGCAACCCTCGACCAGCGGCAGCAGATCACGCTGCACGCCTTCCCGGGAGACGTCCGCGCCGGCATAGTCGGAGCGCCGCGTCACCTTGTCAAGTTCGTCCAGGAACACGATGCCGTTCTGCTCGGCGTTGTCCACCGCCTGCTGCTTGATCTCCTCGTCGTTGACCATCCTGGCCGCCTCTTCCTCGATCAGCAGGGGCAGGGCGTCGCGGATCTTCATCCTGCGTTTCTGCTTCTTGGCGCCGCCGAGATTCTGAAACATGCCCTGCAACTGGCTGGCCATCTCCTCCATGCCGGGCGGAGTCATGATCTCGACGCCGACCTGCGCCGAGACGTCGAACTCGATCTCCCGGTCGTCCATCTCGCCGTGCACCAACTGGTAGCGCAGCTTCTGGCGCGTGCGGTTGTCGCCACCGTCCTGCGGCGGTGGTTCGTTGGCGAACCCGATGCCGCTGCCCGGCCTGGGCAGAAGGATATCGACAACCCGGTCGTAGGCGGCGTCTTCGGCCCGCGAGCGCACCCGGTCCATGGCCTGTTCGCGCGTCATCTTGACCGACGTGTCGATCAGGTCGCGAATGATGGACTCGACGTCCTTGCCGACGTAGCCCACCTCGGTGAACTTGGTCGCCTCCACCTTGATGAAGGGCGCGTTGGCGAGTTGAGCCAGGCGGCGCGCGATTTCGGTCTTGCCGACGCCGGTGGGCCCGATCATCAGGATGTTCTTGGGCGTGATCTCGACGCGCAGGTCTTCCTCGACCTGCATGCGGCGC
>Ga0209536_100010224_pt1 | contig 13866 bp, 12 predicted proteins | sample DeeMarSeWOR28_12_FD_187461 | JGI IMG/M metagenome (GOLD analysis project Ga0209536, IMG submission 187461) | Marine sediment microbial communities from White Oak River estuary, North Carolina - WOR-2-8_12 (SPAdes) (version 2) | ecosystem: Environmental > Aquatic > Marine > Intertidal zone >...
CGGTAAAAATGATCCTGTTACGCTAGGATTTCTCAGGTCATTAATGCTAATATGGTTAATTCCGGATAAATATAACATTGAATGGGAAAAATCAGCGTGAATAAATCTGTGCGCCCAACAGTCGGCATTTTATGCCTGCTGCTGTTCCTCCTGACCGGGAGTGTTATCAGAGGACAGTCTTTTCATCCGGATATTCTGAAGGTCCGGCAAATTTTTAAACAATTTGAATATCAAGCGGTTATTGATTCATCCACGAGATTGTTACACTCCGCTGATTCCTTTGACACCACCGATGTAGTCGAGCTCTACCGTCTTCTGGCTGTTTCCTATTATTCCATTACACGCATGGACAGTGCTCTGGCCAGCTTTATCGAATTGATCAGGCTTGATCCGGCTTATCAACTGGACAAACGTGAGAATTCACCGAAAATTATCGCTTTTTTTGAAGAAATACAGCGAACATATCCGCCGGCTTCTTTCCCGGATAATATACCAACGACTAATTCTGTCCTGGATACCATATGGATTACATCACCGGTTGCGAATCGAACCATTGCCTGCTCCATGCTCCTGCCGGGTACAGGGCACAGACAGATCGGAAAGCAAACCAAAGGCTGGATCCTGTCTGCTGCTGCAGTCGCTACACTCGGCACCGCAGTATATTTCACCATTACCACCAATCAACTCGAAACTGAATATCTTAATGCACTGGAGAAGGCCGATATTGCTCTGAAATATGATGATTATAATCGCGCGTATCGGGTGCGTAATTCGGCATGGGTCCTCTTCGGGGCTGTATGGCTGTATACCCAGATCGATTTGCTTTTCCTCTCTGAGGATATTTACTCTGAAAAAGGTATATCGGTAAAACTTTCACCTTTTTATACGACTTCACCCGGTACCAGGATGAGTGTACTTATTAATCTTTAGCGGCGCCATCTCTATCCAACCCAATTATCTGGATTTTACCGCGGGCGCGGTAAATTTACCAGCAGACATCATAATAATCCGACATAAAATATCCCCTTTTCCGAGATTTCATCAATGAACTTTTCATACCTTGATTCGTTGATATCTGGAACCAGGTGCATCGGATTGTTTGATTAAAACCAATTTTAGAGTTTATCATTAAAAGTTTTTTCGTATTTTAACGTCATAATCATATGGAGTTATCGGAAGAAAGAATTGTCGCCAGACTGAAAACGGATGATCGGGAGGCGTTTCGTATTCTCGTTGAGCGATATCAGGACAGGGTTATCAATACCTGCTATGGATTTCTGCACAACCGTCAGGATGCAGAAGACACAGCACAGGAAGTCTTTCTTGAAATATTCAGATCGATAGGTTCTTTCCGTGAATCTGCCCGCCTGGGAACCTGGATATACCGGATTGCGATAGCCAAATCACTTGATCTGCTGCGTAAGATGAAACGTAAGAAACGGCTGGCCGTTCTGGTGCGGTTTTTCAGTGATGAAAATAGTGCGGGTGAGGAGCCCGTTGAAACCACTAATCCTCACAGGCTATTGGAAGAAAAAGAACGGGCGCAAATTTTAAAAGCAGGCGTCGACTCTCTGGTGGAAAATCAGCGGATTGCCCTCATACTCCACCGGTACCAGGGATTTCAATATAATGAGATAGCCGAGATAATGGGTATTTCCCTGGGAGCGGTTGAATCCTTGCTTCATCGGGCAAAAAAAAATCTGCAAAAAAATTTGTATAAATATTTCGAAAGACAGCAAGATTTTTGACCGGATAACGTCAAAAGTATTAAAGCGGAACAGAATCAATATGAAAAAGAAAAAAGCGGCAATCCTGAAAGAAGTTGAAAAAACCATGGCGTATTTCGACCGGTTGGATAAGGTGGAAGCGGATCCATATTTTTTCACTCGGCTGAAAACCAGACTCGACACAGTTAATATGCCTTCCCGGAATCTGAATGGGGTCTTGCGGCCGGCCTGGATCATACTCCTGATTCTGATCAACCTGATTTCCGTAATCACTCTCTGGTCAGATGGCAGTGATAACGATACGATTCGAAGTATGTATTTGCAGGAAGTCGCTACTGACCTGACCATCAATCAAACTTATATTGATCCGTTTGAACAAAACAACTAGGACGCAGTCATGGATTTTTTTAAGAAAAATAAAGTTGCCGGTTCAATCATCATCCTGCTTGTCATCCTCAACATTGTACTTATTTCGTTGTTCTGGTTCAGAGAATTTCGTCGTCCTGATTTTTCATACAGGCGTGATCTGTCCGGACGGGAACGTCCGGAACGAATGATCGGATTTTTTCAGCATGAGCTGGGATTTAATACCGAACAGACTACAAAATTTACAGAGCTGCGGCAGGCATTTTTTGAAGAAATGAAACCGATCATGAAACAGATTCATGATCTTCGGATGGCATTGAATGAAGCTATCTTCAACGAGCATCCTGATGAAAATAAGGTACGTGATCTGATCAGTCAAATTTCCGAGCTCGAGCAAAAACGGGAATTAGCCATGTTTAACCACATCGGGCAGGTGCGGGGTATATGCACTGCAGAGCAACGGCTGAAATTGAAAAATCTGATGCGCGATGTTTTCAGACATAACCGGCCTGATTTTCGGGCTGATCGACCTGAACATCGTAAAGAGTACCGTGGAAAAAGACCTTGATCTTTATGATCAAAATAATCATAACCGGGAAAATTTATCGAGAACAATGTGACCGGCGCCAGATCTATATGTGAACCGTGAAAAATAATAAAAGGAGAATGAATTATGCGTTTACAGGTTGTATTAAGTTGGCTCTTTTCTGCCCTGATAATTTTCGCTATCGGTTGTTCAGAACAAGCGGCAACAAATCCCGATATAAGTGCTTATAACGATGTTGCTGTTGCAAACAGTGCATTCCCCCTTGCCGGAGCAGAAGATCCATCGATCGGATTACCTGCAGGACCCGCCTGCATATTGAATGGCCCGGGCCCCTTTCTCTTCCAGGCGCTGGACCTCACTGATGAGCAAAAAACGCAACTGAAAGATATTGCAGTCAGTTATCGTGAAAAAATGGAAGCGCTGTGGTCTGAGATCAGGCAAAGCGGTATATCACGTGAAACCGCCCATGAAAAATTGATGGTGCTGCGCCAGGAAATGTATGATGAAATGAAATCTATCCTGACAGATGCGCAGCGCGCTCTATTGGCCGAAGCAGAAGCACAGCTGGCACAAGGTATTTTCCCTGATATTTTAATTGAACAGCGCGTTGCCTATCTTACCGAACTGCTTGCACTTGATGAATCTCAGCAACAGACATTAAAAAAGATTTTTGCCGAGTATGGCGCCAAATTACTGACCCTGCGCGGATCGACTCAAGATTTCCGTAACCTGCATGAACAGACCAGAACACTGATGAATGAGCTGCAGGATGCGGTTATCAATATTCTCAATGAAGAACAGTCCGCACAATACCAGGCATTAATCGAGCAGCATCACGGACACAAACGTCATCATAGCCGGATGGGTCCGAAACACCCCCATTAGATTTAACGCACACCACGAAAGCCATCTTTCAGGATGGCTTTTTTTGTTCCGGTCTGCATACCCATTCACACTAAAACACCTGCATTCAGAGTAACCGATTATCCATATCCGGGCATCCACACTGGAAACATTTAAAACATGGATTACGTATAGGTAACCAAAACAGAATGTTCACCATGTCAACCATCAGGCCACTCATCACGATACTAATCATTCTGTTCACGGGGTCTGGCCTGCTCGCAGGGGTGGCTGAATTTCCCGGTAAAAAACATCTCCGCCGCTGGTCAATCGCCGATGGATTACCGCATAATTCCGTTTTTACCGCCTTTCAATCGCGATCAGGCTATATCTGGCTTGGAACAGCTTCCGGTTTGTGCCGCTTTGATGGCTGGCGTTTCCAAATTTTTTCTGACGCAAATTCCCCCTTGCAAAATGAGCATATTACCATACTTTCCGAGGAATATGACGGAACTCTGTGGGTCGGAACAGATGCCGGCGGAGTCCATGTTCTCCGTGATTCGGAATGGATATCTTATGATCGGCGCAACGGTCTGTCACATAACCAGGTCCAGGCCATCGTTCATGACTGGCAGGGTTTTACCTGGGTTGGCACCTCATACGGTCTTAACCGGATTGGTCCCGAAAAAATCCAGACTTTCACCCGTAAAGATGGTTTACCCGATGATATTATTACCGCCCTGACCATCGATCATGCCGGACGTGTATGGATCGGCTCCCTCAGGGGCGGTCTGAGTTATTTTGACGGGGAAATATTTCAGGCATTTGGTTACCGCGCGGGACTTACCGTTTCAGCCATTACCAATCTCTTTACCGATGCACAGGGGATGATCTGGATTGGCAGTCAGGAGGGTCTGTTTGTCCTGGATCCGACAGATCAGCTCATCCGGTATATATCCGGAACAGATTATACACCGGTCACCTGTATCACAGAGTCTCCGGATCACAGCATCTGGTTTGCAACAATGTCTGATGGTATTAAACAGGTACAGAGGGATTCCTGTATCAGCTACACACCTGACAACGGATTTCCCGATGAATACGTGCATACCCTATTTTTTGACCGGGAGGCCTCGCTCTGGATCGGAACGGACTCCCAGGGATTGCTGCAATGGCTGCATACACCGGTCTCGATGATTAATTTAGCCGATAAAGTTGTAACCGCCGTTCTCAGCGACGGTAAGGATAGTGTATGGGTCGGAACCAGAAGCGGGGGGCTTTACCGGCTTGTCAGTAACCAGGTACATCATAAATATGATCATGAAAACGGATTGCCGGGAGTAATGATAAAAGCGCTTTATCAGGACCGGGAAAAACACCTTTGGATTGTAACGGAAGACGCCGGACTGATCCGTAAACAAAACTCACGATTTCTGTCGGTTGTTACTCCGGAGGACCTGGCCTCACCGGTTATCAACGTTATCACGCAAAATAACACCGGCGAGTTCTGGATCGGGACCGACAGAGGCCTATATCGCTTATCTGATGGATTGCTTTCCGCCCCATTTCTGAAAAATCTGCGGATTCAGGTATTAACGATCTCGGACGCTGGCGATCTAATCGCCGGTACATCCTCAGGTGTGTGGCGAGCCGAAAATTTTCCCGATCCTGATTTTATACAGATTGATCCGACCCGTGAGATCGATGTTTCCTCCCTGTTCATGTGCCCCGGAGGGCTGGTCCTGATCGGAAGCCATAACCATGGTTTATATGTACTCCGGAATGATTCCATCATACATCTGTCTGTCCGCAATGGTCTTCCAGACGATCATATTCTCAGCATCACTTGTGACGATACGGGCAATATCTGGATTGGATCTTACAAGGGTATTTTTTGCATTCCGAAAGAGGAAATCGCCGGAATTATTGCCGGAAAATCTTTATCGGTCAAAACCATCTGGTTTGATGAATCTGACGGAATGACCAGTCGTCAGTGTACGGCGGAAGCCTCTCCAGGTATTGCCAGGTTGGCGAACGGCATGCTTTATTTTGCCACAACTAATGGGATCGCTGCGGTTACTCAGGAGAGCGATATAAATGCATCCATTAATGCAATAATAAAAGACAAGTTAAATCTCATTGAAGAAAAATCAGGGAGGGTGGTGATTGATGTGACTGCCTTTGATTACCTGGCACCGGATAAAGTTCATTTCCGCTATAAACTTGATAATGAGGATTTTCATTTCAATCATATCCTGCCCGGTCAGGAAAGACGGATCGTTTATACGGATCTTGCCCCCGGCGATCACAGCCTGATTGTTCAGGCTTCAGGTAATTACAGCAACTGGCAGGATCCACCGCTACGACTGTTGTTTTACATCCCCTCACCCTGGTATCTTAATCCGGCTTCTTTTGCTGCCACAGCCAGCTTGTTTACGATAATCTTACTTGTAGTTCGGGTATTTCGTAAACACCAACAGCGTCTGCGTCTGCAAAACAAATATCGTACGCTGAGCATCGACCCGGATCGTACCGCCGGTCTGATTAAGAAATTAACCATGGTTTTACAGCAGGAGCAGCCCTATCTTGATCCTGATCTGACAATCGGAGTGCTGGCCAGAAAATTGAAAATACATACAAATCACCTTTCCAGGATCATAAACCAACAGTTTGGATTGAGTTTTAATGATTTTATCAATCGTATGCGGATTGATATTGTTAAGCAACGATTAAAAGATCCCGCAAACCAGCATAAAACTATTCTGGAGATCATGTATGATTCCGGTTTCCATTCTAAATCCGTTTTCAACACGGCGTTTAAAAAATTTACCGGGATGACGCCAAAAGATTTTCGCCAAAGCTAAAAAGGCAATATATTGCGACCTATCTTCCGGTCAAAAATAGTGCATTAATCCATCAATTTTATATTCCATATCTACAAAAACTGTATAAACTTTTTATCACATTAAAATTAGTTCGGAATTACAATACCGGACGACAGACATCACCTGATCTGTTATATTTTAACGAAAAAATTTTTCAACCATAAAAAAGGAGGTATAGCATGATTCGTTTTGCATCAATTTTGCTCATTGTAATCTTTCTGATTGCGCCCGCATCTGCGCAGGAGGAGAAACACTTTAATCAGAACTATCCGGCTAAAGAATCGGTCAGCATCAAACTTTCCAGCAGCGATTGTGTAATAGAATCCGTCAGTGGCGACAGGATTGAAGTGGATGTCAGATACGCAGTTTATCCGGCAGATGCATTTAAACCGGAAATCTATGAGACCGGCAGCAGTCTTAAGATTTCAGAAGACTGGCGCGGCCATTCTTCCGGGAAGGTTTTCTGGACGATTAAATTACCGCCTGAGACAGAGGTATATTTTTCCTGCGCTTCGGGAGATCTGAATATATCGGGATTACAAAAAGAAGTAGAAGCAAAAGCCGCATCCGGTGATATTCGGGCAGAAGATCTTTCCGGAAAGATTGAAGTCAAAACGGCGAGTGGCGATATCCGGCTCAGGGATATATCTGGTGATATCGAAATTTCTGCTGCCAGCGGTGACATCAATGCGGATGGGATTGCCGGTGAAGTTGAATTAAGTGCGGCATCCGGCGACATTGAACTGAAAAATTCAAAGGGGATATTTGATATCAGCACGGCCAGCGGCGATATCGAGGCGACAGGCCTGACCATTGACGGATATAGTAATTTTTCTGCAGCCTCCGGTGATGTTGATATCCGTCTGGCAAAGAGTACCGACTATGATCTGGAATTATCGGCAGCTTCCGGAGATGTTGCTCTTGATTATAACGGTCAACCGTTAAAAGGGTATTTTGAGTTGCAGGCACGTAAATATTCAGGCGGAATATCCGCACCCTATGCATTTGATAACGAAGAGGAATTTGAGCGGAACGGCCAGACTTATGAACGAAAATCCTTCCGGCGTGAAAGCGATACACCGCGGATATTACTTCATACTTCTTCCGGCAGGGTATCATTAAAAAAATAAACCAATATGCTAACAGGAGCTGATATGAAAAATATATGGATCAATTCGATTTTAACTATACTGCTGTTCATATCGGTAAGTGCCCACACAATGACCGTACCCGAAGAGAAGGTCGATAAGGAATTTTCCGCCAAAAAAGAGGTACGGATCAAACTTGTGCTCAGCGATTGCGAACTTACCGCAAGCACCAATAAAAAGATCCAGGTGCATCATGAATCCACATATGATCCCGACCGTTATCGGGTGATCATGGAGGAACGGGGTGACCGGCTTTATCTTGAGGAAAAGTTCTATGATGATCATCCCGGTGGCTCAGCCCATTGGAAAGTCGCTGTGCCACCCGGGACGGAAGTTGAGTTCAATTCTGCTACCGGTGATCTGACTGTAAAAGGTTTTAAAGGAGAACTGGAAGGCAATTCAGGTACCGGCGACATTGATCTCGAAAACTCCGACGGGGAATTTGATCTGAACAGCGGAACCGGAAATATAATTGTCAAGGCTTCCTCCGGCGAGTTCGATCTCAATTCTGGAACCGGTACGGTCAGGATCAATGATGCAAAAGGAGATTTTAAAGCAAACAGCGGTACCGGCCGATGCCAGGCGAACAATATCACTATTTTACGTGAGGGAGAATTTAATTCCGGAACCGGTGATGTTCGGGTGGAAAAACCGGTGGGAGATGAATTTGATCTTGAAATTAATTCCGGAACCGGCGATGCGATACTTGATCTGCAGGGACAACCTGTGATTGGTTACTTCGAGTTCAAAGCCCATGCCCGCAGAGGTGATATCGAATGTCCGGTTGAATTTGATGAGGAGGAGCGGGGCGGCAGAGATGATAATGAGTACATGCGTAAATCATTTACCCGTGAAAAAAGATCACCCCGCTATTTTATCAGCACCGGTACTGGAACAGCGGAATTGAAATTGTAAGTACCGGCTGAACAAGAGTGGAGATCCCGAATTACAATTTCCAATACACAGAAAAAATCTGTATTTCAACCCAGGGTAGCATTTCTTTCCATATTTTAGGTTGAGATATACCGTTTGTCTGAATTTTGGAAACTGGGATTTGGGATTTTCTCTTTGGCCTTGACGCTTTCGTGTGTTGACAGTATCATCCCTATTGACTTATATGTAAAGAGTGGTTACGATCCTCGGGCTCATCCAGAAAATAGCTTTTCACCCGCTCCCGCAGGTCATAGCAAACCCGTAAGGCCCGGTGATTGGATAAATTGAATTGAACAACCAGCTGACTTTGATCCCTGGCGACCAGACTTTCCAATACTTCCCAGCGTTCGATTAACGCATCTGCCTCTTCACGGGTAATCTGCTGCATCATTCCACCTTGAATGATCTACCTCCCATCAGACACATGAACAACAAAAATGTTGCTCGCAACCGCCTACATAGAGAGATTATACAAATTTTATGCCGAAGCTCTCTGAATTGAAATGACAGTATATTCCTTATAAACACCAACTTTGATAAAGTTCACACTGCCCACGATGTTTACACATTCTGTGTACGTCGTACACAATTCAGGAGAACAAATTTCTTAATCGTATAGACGTATTTCTGGTACAATTTTGTCTATATATTAGTACAATTTTTTACCGAAAATATTTCGCAGGAAATGCATCGGGTATAGTTCATCCCCTGAATTAGACCAGCAATGAATATTGAATGGGGTCCCTGGCAACGAAATTTTTCAAAAGCCATGCATGGACCACAATGACTTATCGACAAAGAACAGGGAAAGCAGTACATGAATGTTTAATAAATGCAGTATTGATAAAGTGAGCAATTGTATATTTTCTGAATACCATCAATTGTTTCAATCTGCGCATCTTTTTAAGAATTAGCGTTATTTTCACGAACTATGTTGTTTTGCAGGTTCTCAGGCAGAATTTTATTTGTGAAGTATTAGCCGGAATTAATTACACCATACATTTCAATATCTTCAAACCGGCCCCATTTATAAATATGCTCCCGTAATGTACCTTCATGATGCATGCCAATTTTTTTCAATACGCTTCCGGAAGCCTTATTACGGGCAAGATGATGTGCATGCACGCGGTGCAGGTGAAGTTCTTGAAATGCATATTTTATAACCGATCGTCCGGCTTCTGTGGCGAATCCTTTATTCCACCACTGTTTGCCTATCCAATATCCAAGTTCCCCGTGTTGATGTACCGGATCAATATCCTTTAATCCGATTGAACCAATCAGAATTGATTCACTCTTCAGAATGATTACGAACTGGAGGGATTTGCCGTCCTGCCAATGGGGTCTTATACTTTGTATCCAATCCTCAGCATCAGCTAACCGATAGGGGTGTGGAATTAATAAAGTAGTGTCGGCAATTTCGAATTCACCGGCCAGATCAGTGATACGGGGCGCATCTTTTATCAGCGGTACGCGCAGGATCAACCGCTCGGACTCAATTTCCGGATACACTTTTATTTCAGGCATGACTGATTACGGACTGAAGTTTCTGGTTACTTCTGATTTTCTTGTTCTTACATAGGAAAGCGATTTCTCACGCATTCAATTCTCCGGCCCAATAATCTAGGGCATTCTGCTGCAATGAGCAACCCCGGTGTAATGAAGGCTGAATAGCATTGACACAATTTCAGGTGATTTAAACATACCTTATTGTGATACAATATGTACAAAATTTACGGTGCATGAAAAATGCACCGTAATCGTCATCGGGGAAACGGTGGAATACGGTTCACAGACCACCGTCATTCAGGAAAGGAATTATATTTCAGATTATTCTAAAGAGGCGTAATCCGTGGCAATCTACAAAATTGACATTTAGCTAAGTGAACTTGACATAATCCACTCTGATATTGAAAAATTACCGGTTTTTCCAGCAAAGCGATAATTTTAAGCTTGCATACAGAAACCATCTCCGTATATTGATTCAGGTATATCTCCTTTACAGCATACATCATACAAGTTTGATAATCAAATCTCTGAGTTTTATGATTTGGCGATTGTTTTTTATAAATCTATGTGATTTTTGTCACAATTTTCGGTAACAAGCGGAGTTGATTTATTATGCCATTAAATCACAGAAATAATGTCTGATATCGGGTATCATCCCGAGGCATCCTGTTCTTAATCTTTAAACGTGTAAGCGCAGAGACAAATAACATAGAAAGGAGGTTTACAGAAAAGACAACATATTTTTACTAAAATTCAAATCCATCTCGGGAGGAAACATGAAAATGATGTGTTGGTTTACCATATTTTTATTTTTAAGCGTACTGTCATTGCCGGCGGACGATCTTAGCCCCCTGGAAGAATTGGGCAAAGAACTGTTCTTTGACGAAAATCTATCCACACCCGCCGGCATGTCTTGCGCCACCTGTCATGCGCCGGATGTGGGCTTTACCGGCCCGGATTCACGCATCAATGCCGAAACCGCAGTATATCCCGGCGTTGTTTTTACCCGCTCTGGCAATCGTAAACCACCGACCGCCGCTTATGGTGGCAGCAGTCCTGTCCTTTATTTTGATGATGTTGAAGAATTATGGCTCGGGGGAATGTTCTGGGACGGCCGGGCAACCGGTTGGACGCTGGGGGATCCGTTGGCCGAGCAGGCCCAGGGACCGTTTCTGAATCCGCTGGAGCAGAACACGCCCAATGCCAGACTGGTATGTATCAAAGTTGCCGCATCCGATTATGCCTGGCTGTTCGAAGCCGTCTGGGGCCCGGGTTCGCTCGATTTTATTAAAGATACGAATCTCATGTATGAGCGGATCGCCAGATCAATCGCCGCTTACGAAAAATCTGACGAAGTCAACCCCTTCTCTTCCAAATACGATTCTTATCTGTCCGGTGAGGCTGAATTGACCGAAATAGAAGCCGCAGGATTGGAATTGTTTGAAGGCAAGGGTATGTGTTCCGCCTGTCATATCAGCGCACCGGGTCTGGATGGCGAACCGCCCCTGTTTACCGACTTTTCCTACGACAATCTGGGTATCCCAAAGAATCCCGACAATCCCTTTTACACGATGCCCAAAAAATGGAATCCCGACGGGGCGGACTGGGTGGATCCGGGACTGGGTGGTTTTCTCAAAGGCGCCGGTTATGATGAGGACGTATATCTCGCGGAGTGGGGTAAGCATAAAGTCCCCACGCTGCGCAATGTTGACCTGCGCCCCTTCCCGGATTTTGTAAAGGCATATGGACATAACGGCTACTTCAAATCATTGGAGGAAATTGTTCATTTCTACAATACGCGTGACGTAGAAGAATGGCCAGCACCTGAAGTCCCGATGAATGTCAACACCGATGAACTGGGGAACCTTGGTCTTTCTGCTGAGGAAGAAGCTGCTATTGTTGCGTTTATGAAAACGCTGAGTGACGGATATAATCCGGAACTGGCAAAGGCTGCGGCCCAGGCATCAGCCTCAGCGGAGCATTCTACCTTTCTGGAAATTGCCGGACCAAATCCGTTCAATCCGCGTACGACCCTGCGCTATTCGTTATCTGAAAAGGGAACGGTTCTAATTCAAGTCTATAACATTATGGGGCAACTGGTGACCACACTCGCCGATGGTCCACAGACGGCGGGCAGCCACATGATGATCTGGGATGCGATCAACCTTCCGAGCGGCACCTATTTTGTGCGTATGGCAGTCAAGAACCAGGTGTTGACCCGCAAACTGCTGCTGGTAAAATAATTCTCATCAGGCGATTTTATTCATGCAGAGGGTATTCCGATTTTATGGAATACCCTCTTTTTGCACGAATACGTTACTGGTTTACGATTCCAGATTAATTCACGGCTGCAAGCAATGTTGTTTATCAATTTAAAAATCCATCTGGCGAAAATTGAAAAATTCCTGATCACGGATAATTCAAATTTTCGTGCACTTCAACATAATAGAAATTACAGCTGTTTCTGTTTGCGAATTGTTATCGCGACAGATCACGGTGTGATACGCTGACGGACTTTTTCCCAGGTGGTTGTGATCAGGAAACTGCTGTCCATGTTGTTGATCAGTTGTTTGAGCCGTTTGATCGGTACCGTAAATGTCAGGGTCGCAGATGGGACGTAGGGACGGGCAGAGATATCGAACATTCCGAGTATACACCGTTGCTGCATTTTCCTGCTTTCTTCAAACGCATAATTGATGATTGATGCACATCCGGATCCCATCGGGGCGATTACGGCATCGGAATCGGGCCAATCAAAGTTAGCCAGTGTGAATAATCCCGCCAGCACATCCGGAGTGGCAAAAAATATGGCAGCAAAAGGATTTTCATCCTCACGGAGCATATCCCACCGTTTGAAAACGATGTTTGCCGCCGGCGCATCATATACCGGATGTTTTTCAAGATGAGCCCTGACCAGTTCAGGTGTTTTTTTGTAGCGTTCACCTTCAAATTCACCGGGCACTCCACAGGCCAGAAAATCTTCAATATCAGGGCGCATGCGGTCGGTAAAGCCACTGTACCGTTTCCCCCCCGTGCAGCCGGGTGTATTCATAGTATACACATAGGCATGTCCCTGTCTTACACGGTTCAGATTGCCGATCAGACAACGGGTGATATGGTGCGATTCCTGCAGATCCTCGGTGTCGGGATTATCGGTGTAATAAAAAATCACCGGCCATTCTGCGGCGCCAAAATAACTACGCCATTTATCTTCGAAAATTTGCTTAAAACGATCTGCCATATCCGTTTTTTCCCATCAATGACCTTGTTCGTGTATGCTGCTGAAAATGCGCGATAATTTAACGCTATTATTTCAAATATTAAATAGGAATATTAATTGTTCGGCGATTGCAAATCATCTTTTGTATAATGGTGATGGATTGGAAAAGAGGAGTAGTTAGACAGAAGGAAAAAGGAAAAAGGAAAAAGGAAAAAGGAAAAAGGAAAAAGGAAAAAGGAAAAAGGAAAAAGGAAAAAGGAAAAAAATTGCATTTCAAGCCGGTTGCTGTCAAGGAACAAATTAGGTAAATTCCATTTTTTCATATATTTAATAATAATTCCTAATTCCCCCAAAGGGGTCCTTCGGACTAATTCCTAATCTCAATTCCCTGATGACGAACTATGCAGAGTGATGCAATGTAGGGAAAATTCTTAAAGCTCATATTCATATAATATATATGTGCCCGCCTTGTTATACCGGGAATCGGGCAGATAACTCCTCCATTCATCACCGGAAGCAATCGACGCGAAAAATATTTCTGTCGTGCCGAGACTCAGTAAACGCCGTAGATTATATACAAGCATTGCCTTTCCCAGATCCGGCTCTCTTGCCGCGTATTCGGGTATGATCATTGCCTGATACAGGAAATCCAGGTCCACGTCCTTCAGTGGATCCGTCTCTATGCGAATCG
>Ga0209536_100010225_pt1 | contig 13865 bp, 13 predicted proteins | sample DeeMarSeWOR28_12_FD_187461 | JGI IMG/M metagenome (GOLD analysis project Ga0209536, IMG submission 187461) | Marine sediment microbial communities from White Oak River estuary, North Carolina - WOR-2-8_12 (SPAdes) (version 2) | ecosystem: Environmental > Aquatic > Marine > Intertidal zone >...
GCCGCCAAGCTCGAGCGAAGCGAAGAGCGCGGCAGGCACGCGCCTCGCTCGCGTGAGAGCGATACTGAAACTACGGGTGGGGGTGGGTGGGTTGGATTTGACTTGTCGCTGACGCTGCCGCTGCCGCTCTCTACCCAGGAGGCTCGGTCGGGATGCGCGGCACAGCGAGTGGGCTGGCGGTGGGTCTTGTCCCGCCATGAATCGCCGTACCGACGGGTCCCGCTCGCGAGCACGTGCGTCGCGACCGTGTCTCCGCTCGCTGACGCTGAGCGCTCGCTACCCGAGCTTCGCGACGGCCTCGCCGATCCGCTTCAGCCCCTCGTAAATCATCTCGTTCGACGCGGCATACGAAATCCGCGCGAAGCCTGGTGCGCCGAACGCCGTGCCCGGCACCACCGCGCATCGGGCCTCCTCGAGGAGGTAACCGGCGAAATCGATGTCGTTGTCGAGCGTCTTGCCGGCGCCCTTCTTTCCAATGAGCGCCTGGACGTTCGCAAAGGCGTAGAACGCGCCCTCGGGCACACGGCAGGTGATGCCGTCGATCGCGTTGAGACCGTCGACGATGATGCTCCGGCGAGCCTCGAACGCTTGGCGCATCTCCTCCATGGGCTCCCAGGGACCGCGCATGGCGGCGAGGGCCGCCTGCTGGGCGATCGCGCTCGGATTCGTCGTCGATTGGCTTTGGATCTTGTCGCAGGCCTTGGTCACGTACTCGGGGCCGAGCATCCAGCCGATACGCCAGCCAGTCATGGCAAACGTCTTGCTGACCCCGTCGACGATGATGATCCGGTCTTTGAGCTCCGGAGCAACTTCCACGATCGATTTCTGCTCGAAGCCGCCGTAGACGAGCTGGCCGTAGATCTCGTCGACGATGACCCAGAAGTGGTGTTCCGCGGCGACGTCGGCGAGCGCACGCAACTGCTCGCCGGTATAGGCCGCGCCCGTCGGGTTCGACGGCGAGCACAGAATCAATGCCTTGGTCTTCGCTGTGATGGCGGCACGCAAGGCGTCCGGGGTCATACAGAAGCCGTCCGCCTCGCTGGTCTCCACGATCACGGGCTCGGCGCCGACGAGTCGGACCTGCTCCGGATAGCTCACCCAGTACGGAGCCGGGATGATGACCTCGTCGCCGGGATCGTAGAGGGCCAAAGCGAGATTGAACAGCGTGTGCTTGGCGCCGACGGAAACGACGCATTCGGCGGGCGTGTAGCGGACGCCAGGGCGCCGCTCCGCCGACACATCGCAGATCGCTTCGCGAAGCTCGGGGACACCGCGTGCGGCGGTGTAGCGCGTCGCGCCGGCGTCGATCGCTTTCTTGGCAGCCTCGCGAATGAATGCGGGGGTATCGAAATCAGGCTCGCCTACGCTGAAGGAAAGGACGTCGATGCCCTGCGCCTTGAGCTCGCGAGCCCGCTGGGCGACGGCGACGGTGGCGGAAGGCTTGACGGCGCTGAGCCGCTCGGCAACTGGGATGCTCTCGCTCATGCACCCCGCTTAACACCGAAGCAGTGGCCTATCAACGCTCCGACGGCGCCGCGCTCGCAAGCGCCCGCAGATCGCGCTCCAGGTCGGCGATGCCGTCGTTGTTGGCTCGGTAGTAGCCGCGGACTTGCGCCTTGCGGTCGACCAGAACGAACGAATTGCTGTGCATGATGTCGTCGGCGCCGGCCGCCCTGCTGTCCTCGTCCCCAATCGGGACCTTGAAGCCCTCGACCACCACGCGCCGAATCGACTCCTCGTCCCCCGTCACGAAGCGCCAATTCCGCTCGTCGAGACCATTCTTGGTCATGTAGGCCTTGATGACCTCGGGGGTGTCATTTCGAGGATCGACGCTCACGGAGACGAAATTGGCACTCGACACATCGGACACGCGGGTCTGGAGGCCCTCCATGTGGGCGGTCAGCCGCGGGCAGGTCGAACGGCAGTGGGTGAAGACGAACGCCGACACCCAGATGTCACCCTCCATGGTATCCCTCGTGAACGCCTGCGCGTCCTGGTCGACCAGGGAGAACGGGGGCAGTTGGCCGAGGACGGGAATGTCCTCCGCGCTCCTCTTCGTGCACCCGAGCACCAGCCCGAGGAGGAGGGCAGCGAGGCACAGGCCCTTACAGCGCATCGACGATGAGCGCCGCGAAGAGCGCGGTCAGATAAATCAGAGAGGTGATGAATAGCTTTTTTGCCCACGCGTTGGCGTCATCCACCCAGAAACCTCGGGCCGCGGCCCAGAAGAAGTGCGCGCCGAGCCCCGCCGCAGCCACCAGGTAGAGCGTGCCGGCCAAGCCGTAAGGGACCAGCAAGAGCGAGACGACCCAGAGCGCCGCGGCATAGACGGTCGCCTGCACCTTGGCGGATTGGATCCCACGCACCGAGGGCAGCACCTTGAGCCCCGCGCGTTCGTACTCTTCCTGCCGAAACACCGAAATCGCGATGAAGTGGGGGATTTGCCAAAAGAAGAGAACCCCGAAGAGCAGGAGGCCCGGCGTGGCGATGCTGCCGGTCACCGCCGTCCAGCCCATTAGGGGCGGCAGGGCGCCCGGAAGCGCGCCGACGAACAAGGCGGCGGGCGTGTGTTGCTTCATCGGCGTGTAGATCGCCACGTAGCTGACCAGCGCGATCCCGCCGAGCAGGCCGGTGATCGGATTGACCGCCAAGGTGAGGGTCGGGACCGCGAAAAGACCCATCGCGATACCGAGCGCCAACGCCCATGACGGCTCGAGACGGCGATCTGGGAGCGGGCGGTTCGCAGTGCGGGCCATCAGCCGGTCGCTGTCGCGCTCGAGATAGCAATTGAGCGTATTCGCGGCGCCAACGACCATGCCAGTCGTCGCCAGCATCACGACCATCGATGAGAGATCGAGCAACCCTGGTGCGAGCCACATGCCGCCTGCTGCGGTGACGAGCACCATCAAGGTGATGCGGGGCTTCGTCAGCGCGATCATGTCGCGCACGGTCAGCATCGTGGTAGCCGGTCGAATCGCTGCAGTCATGGGTCCCAGGCCGGAAGCGGGCGCGCACTCTGACGCCCCCGTCGAAAACGGTCAAGCTCTCTCGCAGCAGCACTAGGGGCAGCTCAGAGCCGGGTCAAGAACCCGCCCCAAAGGCGGCCAACAGCGCGATCACGCCGGCCACGGCGAGCACGATGCCCACGCCGAGCATGATCCAGGGCGTCTTGGATTTCGGCCCCTCCGTCCGCTGAATCGGCGGCGCCGGAGCGGGCACAGGAGCCGCTGGAACCGGCGTAGGCAGCGTGACTGGGCCGCCCTCCCCGGCATCGATCTGCAAAACGCTCTCGAGCGCGGCCGCAAACGCCGCCGCCGACGGGTACCGCTCCTCGGGCTTCTTGGCCAACGCCGCCATCACCACCTCCTCGAGCCCTTCGGGGAAGGTGGCATCCGGGCAGCGCTCCGACAGCGGAATCGGCGCCGCATTGACGTGGAGCTGGATGTACTCGATCGGCTGCTTCGCATCGAAGGGCAGCTTCCCGGTGAGCAACTCGTAGAGGATCACGCCGAGCGAGTAGATGTCCGAGCGCGCGTCGAGTGTTTTGCCATGAGCCTGCTCCGGGCTCATGAACTCGGGGGTTCCGAAGACCATCCCCTGCTGGGTCAGCACCATCGAACCGGGGCGCATCTGTCGCTCGGTGACCTTCGCGAGGCCGAAGTCGAGCACCTTCGGGAAGTCGCGAATACCGCCCTGACTCGTGATGAAGATGTTCTCGGGCTTGAGGTCGCGGTGCACGATGCCCGCCTGGTGCGCTTCTTCGAGCGCACCGCAGACCTGAATCATGATTCGAATCGCGCGCTTGGGATCCATCCGCCCCTTCGCGCGAACGATCTGCGACAAGTTCTGACCGACGAGATGCTCCATGACGAAGTAGCAGGCCCCGTCGTCGAGCTGGCCATAGAGGAACACGCGGGCCGTGTTCGGGTGCGAGAGTTGGCTCATGGCGCGCGCCTCGCGCCGAAATCGTGACACCAAGTCGCTCCGCGAGAGATAGCGCGAGTGCAGGATCTTGATCGCGACGTAGCGGTTCATGTCGGGTTGCTCCGCCTTGTAAACGGAGCCCATCCCACCCTTGCCGATCTTCTCGACGATGCGGAACTGGCCAGCCACTTCTTTGCCGAGATACGGGTCGCTCACGAGGTAACCAGGGTAGCACCCGAGCCACGAGGCGGTGAGGAAAGTGCAAGCCACATGAGGACCAGCCAGGTCAGATCCGCGATCAGGAGGTGGAGGAGCTGCATCCACACGGGCGCGAGTAATGCGACGTTGAGCAAGCCAACCGCGATCTGGAGCAGGACCAACGAGCCGAGGGTTAATCCCAGCTTGCGAATACGCCCAGGACCGCCCTGTCGCAGCATTGCGGCGGCAAGCCAGATCAAGTAGCCGGATCCCAACACGGCGATCACCGGATGCCACAACCGGAGCCGCAAGAACAAATGCGAGGTCGGCGAGAGGTCCTCGCGGAGCCCATCGACCAAGCTCGTCGCCGGAAACAAGGTGTCCCCGAGAGCGGCGACCGCGCCACTGACGCCAACCGCGAGGACAGCCGCGGCTGCACCGCCAAACGCGCGCCGCTTCCAACTGTCTCGCGGGAATCGGACCCCGGACGGCTGCCAAGCGCTCGCGACCATCCAGGTGAGCGCTCCGAGAAGAAGAAACGTATTGATGAGATGAGCGGCCATCCAGGCGGCACGGGCAGTCGACGGGTTGTCGGCCACCATTCGAAACAGAACGAGCCCAGCGCCGACGAGTGCTTCGGTCGTCATGAAGAACAAGCTCCATCCAGCCGCCGAGCGTGTCGGATGGCTGCGCGGGAACAGGCGTAGCGCTGCGAGCCACATCGCAGCCGTCCAGATCCAGCAAATGCCCGAGGTCACCCGATGCGTGAGCTCGATGAGCGTCTTGGTGGACGGCTCGACCGGAAGCGCGACGCCGTTGCAGAGCGGCCAGTGATCCCCGCAGCCGTCGCCGGACAGGGACGCGCGAACGAATGCCCCCCAGAGCACGACGGCTATCGTATACGCGAGAAGTGCCGAGGCAGAGATGGCGAACTTGTTCGAGGACCGCACCGCGGAACGATGGAGTCGGTTCTAACCGACGTCAACGATACGGAAGCGAAGCGCCAGCTCTTCGTTGCCCCGGCGGTAGAGAACCACGAGATCCGAGGCGGTGCGCAGCGCTTCCCAAACCGCAACGGCGTGCTCGGGGCGCTCGACCGAGCGGCCGTTCACGTGGGTCACGATGTCACCGCGGCGAAGGTCGAGGGACGCATACTCGAGATCACCCGGAAAGAAGCTCACGATGCGGAAGCCGACGAACGCACCTTGGTGGAACACCGGCTCGGTCTCGACGTTCTGCAAGTACCGGCCGAGGCCGCCTTCGAGGACCGGCACCAGCTCGCCCCGGGCGATGACCCCCGTGCGAGCTCTCGGGTACATTCCGTCGCTGCTGCTCTGGGGATTTGCCTCGTCGTCCATCGGTGCGTGCTTCTCTTCCCACTTCTCGTCGGGCTCGTGCTTCCGCTCCTTGACTTCGACGTCTTCGTAGCCAGCCGAGGTCTCCCAGGTCGAGTCCCCCATCATGTCGCGCTGCAGCTTGCTGTTCTCGCAGCCGATGACGCTCGCCATCGCCAAGGCAACGCAAAGTACGATCAAGTAGCGGCTCATTCAGACTCTCCCCCGGAGCTTCATGACCTCGGCCCAGATGGCCTCGGCAACTCCTTCGACATCCCCGTCGGCGTCGATGTGCACAATTCTATCATTTGGGAACAGTTCGTCGATTTTCGCGTAGAATTCGGCCAGAGCCGCCTGCATCTCAGTGACTTCGTAGAGCTCGGGGGCTCCCACACGGGTGCTCCTCCGGGCCGCAGCGATCTCGGGCTCGACGTCGAGCACGAGGGTGAGATCGGGGCGGCGCGCGTGCTTGTTGAGCGCAAGCACCCATGACGAGATCGCTTCGCTACCGCCCCCGCTGACTGTCTGATAGGCGACCGATGAATGATCGTAGCGATCACAGATCACGGTCACGCCGTCGTGGAGGTTCGGATCGATCTCCGCCTCGAGGTGGTCGAGACGGTCGGCGGCGAACAAGGCCGCCATCGTCGGCCAGGTGGGCGCCCGCGCGCCGTGTCGGCTCGGCGTCACGACCCGCCCGGTGAGAATCTGCCGAATCAGGACCCCGACGGGACCGTCACTCGGCTCGCGCGTCGTATGCGCGGGCAAGCCCTCGGCGAGCAGCCGGTTCGCGAGAATCGAGCACTGTGTCGTCGTGCCCGATCCGTCGATTCCTTCGATGACGATGAAATGCCCGTCGATCATCGAGCCTCCTTGGGAGTGCCGAATTTGAAGGTTGCACCGAGCTGTCCGTACACCAGTGAATCGCCGCGGCCGCCACCGAAGACGTCGCCGAGCACGCGGCGGCGCTGCCCCGCCACGATGCCCTCGACCTCGAGCCACACGTTCCACTTCTGGGTCACCACGATCTCCAAGGAGCCACCAAGCCGTCCGCGCACGATGTTCTGACGGGAGCCTGTCACAACGCTGCTGCTGTTGCGACCGTCGAAGTCCCATCGGTCGCTGTTGAAGTCCATGGCCATCCAAATCGAGAACGCGCCGCGTGGAGGGAAATGCAGGCTGAAGATCGCGTCTAGATTGATGAAGAAGTTGTTGGTCGGATGTCGCGCTCCCTGCGGATCTCGCTTCGAAGGTCCGACGCCGCCGCCCACCTGAAGATCGCCGCCGAGCGAGAAATTTCGCGAGACCTTCCATCCGGCCTTGGTGCTCACCCAGAAGTCGGTGAGCCGACCGAACGAGGCGACGTAGATCCCGACGTCGAGGAACTCGGTGAGCCCCGCGCGCATTCCGAGCTGCGCGAGCCAGGGCCACCCGGTCGAGACGTCGAGCGTGGCGACGCCCGCGGGTATCGGTGCGCCCGCGTGCGTGACGGTGTTGCGAAGCGGGTCTTCCCGCTCCGCCTCCTTGTCTCGTTTGGTCTCGTCGATCGCTGCGGTCGCCGGGCGCATGATTACTTGAATGAGTCGCACCCGTGAAGACTTCTGAAGCCGGATTTGCTCGGCGTGGCTCGTGTAGCCCTCGGCGCGCACCTCGAGGCTGTGCGTGCCAGCTGGCAGGTCGCCCTCCCACGGCACCGGACCGGCAGGCTCGCCGTCGACGAACAGCTGCGCCCCGGCGACGTTGGCTTCGACTCGCACGGGGACGCCCAACGCGTTGAGGTCGGCGTACACATCGCAATTGCGGCTCGGGCCAACGGAACAGGTTCGGCGCACCTCACGATAACCCGGCGCACGGACGACGATGGAGTGCGTCCCCGTCTCAGCCGGCTCGATGGTGACGGGCGGGTTGCCGTAGTCCTCCCCGTCGATCAACACCGTTGCCTCCGGAATGCTTGCCCGAACCAGAATCCGAGCGGAGTCCGTCGCGGGCGTCGTGAAGCGCAGCGATACCACGCGCTCACGTCCTGCAATGACGGTCACGCTCTGCTCCACGGGCTCGTACCCCACGGCGCGCGCCATGACGACGTGCTCCCCGGGTTTCAGCCCCGCCCGAGCCGCGGGCGCCACGCCGATGTCCTGACCGTCGAGACTGATGATTGCGCCCGGAACGCTTGCGATCACACGGAGGCTACCGAGCTCAGGCGCGATGCGAATCGTCGCGTCGATCGTGGTGCGCTCGTTGGCCTTGATGACCACGGTCTTCGAGAAGGCTTGGTAGCCCTCGCCGGGGCTCTCGATCTCGACGAGATGCTCTCCCTCGGTGAGCCCGTCGACCACCAGAGGAGTGCCCCCACGATTCTGTCCGTCGATGAGTACGGGAAGACCCGTCACATCGGCCGTGATGAGGAGCGAGCCGGTCTTGGGTCCCTGGGGTTCGAGCGTGACGGGGATGTCCAGAACCTGCCCGGCAGTGAGATCCACCCACTTCGAGTACGTCACGAAGCCACGCTTCCCAACCTGGACGAGGTGGCGACCCGGCGCGATGGTCTTTCGAAGCGGGACGTTGCCGGACGGCTCTCCGTCGATCCGAACGGCGGCGCCCGAGGTGGCCTCATCCCCGGCCGTAATCACGACGACCGCGGGGTTCGAAGCCTGCCCTAGCGCCTGCGACGACACTGCGAGCAATCCAAGAACGAGCACGACCCGCACAACACGACCTACGCCAAGCAACCCTTGCATAATCCCTCGGACGCACGTCGAAAGAGCCGATTCAACGACCGGTCTGGCGCCTTGCTCGTGTTTACCCTCACCCGTAGGGGTCGGCCCAAAAAACGGCAGCCTCAGGGAGCCAGGAAGAGCGCTTCGAACGGATCGATCTCGGAATCCGACTCTTCGGGCGCGCCGAGGGGCGGTAGATCTCTCGGAGAGGGAGCTGCAGCTCCCTCGCGGTAGAACTGGAAATCCTCCAGCTCAGCCAGGCCGTAGGCGAGGGCTTCGGAACCGATACGCTCGCGTTTGGCCATGTGCTCGAGAAGCCGCTGACTTCGACTCTTCATCGAGCGGGTGAGCGCGCCGCGTTCGTACGACTCGTGGTAGCGCTTCGGAGACGGAAGCATGCATGCGAGATAGGCAGCCTCGGCGGGGCTCAGCTCGCTCGGCGTGCGGCCGAAGTAATGGGCGGCCGCATGTCTCAGCCCGTAAACGCTCGGGCCGTACTCGATGACGTTGAGATAGAGCTCGAGGATCTCGTCTTTGGTGAGCGCATTTTCCAGCCACCAGGTGAGAATGACCTCTTGAACCTTGCGGGTGAGCGTCTTCTCGCGTTGCAGGTAGAGATTCTTGGCGAGCTGCATCGAGATGGTGCTGGCGCCGACGACATAGCGACCCTCTTGAAGGTTTCGAACGAGGGCATCGCGAATGGCCCAGGGTGCGAAGCCCCCGTGCTCGTAGAATGCGCCGTCTTCGTGACTGATGACCGCAGGCACGACGAATGGGCTGATCTCGTCGAATGCGACCCAGTTGTCGGTACCTGGCCCGGTCACCATCTGGAACACGGTGTCGTCGGGCTCGACCGCGCGATGTCGAAACGGCTCTCGGAAGCGCTCGACGCGCACCCAGTTCGGCGTGCGCTCGAACAGGCACAGGTTGCGGACGTTGATCGCCAGCTCGGTCGCCTCGAGGTCACGCGAGTCGAGTGAGATCCGGACGAGCGCAGCCCAGTTTCCCGACCATTCGAAGCGCGATAGCGAGCCAAGCACGTCCTTCGGAATCGCCCCGACGACCTGATTGCAATCGGTCGGAGGCAGCTTCGCCGTGAGATCGACACGGTAGTGATCCGCCGTCCGCTCGAGCTCGCCCTCGATGAGAACGCGCGCTTCGTTCATCCGGACCTGCGCGCTTGCGATCTCGAGGCGGCGTTCCTCCGGAAACCAGGCGCCCTTCCCCCGGACGGACAAATTGATGTCCTCGATCGGCTCGGCCGCGATGCGTTCCGAGGCCAGCGCCAGCTGCTTGATCTGGATTCCGCCATCGATCGCGACTCGGTTGGTCGAGTCAGCGGCGAGCTCGAGCTCGGCGTCCAACGTCCCGACTTCGGTGTCATGAAGCGGGACCTCGGGAACGAACGGCGCGATCAGCGCCAGCGAGATTCGACGAAGCTCTACACTCCCCTCTGCGCGAGCTTCGCTCGGCATGAGACTCAGGTTCGCCTCCAACCGGCCTTTGTTCGAGGTCTCGCCGCCGACCACGACGCGATACCAGCCGTTGTCGCCGCCGGTGACTTCGACCGCGAAATCACTGATGCGCTCGACGCGACCGTCAGCAGAGGTCCGGCTCTCGATCTCCACGCCCGAAACCTCGATCTCCGCATCCGGAGAGAGACGGGCGAACAGCCGAGCAGGCGCGGCAGGCGGCACAACGGCGTGCCCGCCGGCGGAGGCGTCGGCGGGATCGGAATCGGTGGGAGCATCGCTCGCGGAGGAGCGGCGGAAGAGGGCTGCGGCGTCGCGCAGGCGTAGCGCGAGCGGTCGCCTCTCGGCGCCGCCATTGCGCAAAGAGCGCAGATCGCCCTGCTCGATCTCGAGGGCGCGCAACTTCCACGCGCCATCGGTCCGACGAAGCGCAAGCTTCGAGGGACCGACGTGAGCGTGGTCTCCGTCACGCGCACCGAAAACCGTGTCGGCGGCGGCGCATCGCAACTCGTCGTTCGCTTTCTGGAGGCTCATCTCGCTCATGGTGAGCAGAGTACCGTCGCGGTCGATCACACGCAGACTCATCCCGGAAACCTCGTACTCGCGTCCACTGCCGCGGTTCGAGTCGCTGTCGGAACGTGTGGTCGGCTGGCCGCGCCGGGCTAGCTTCTGCTGTACTGCGCTGATCGAGTCGGCCACCTCGTCGTCACGCAGGTCCACATCGACCTCGACACCCCGCATCGCGATCCGTCGTACGGCAGCGGCGCCTTGAAAGAGCGCCCGGAGCAGGCTCAGGTCGGCATCCACCGTCTCGATGCGCGCGACGAAGCCGCCATGTAGCCCCCGCATCTCGACCCCACTCAGCTCGACGCTGCCAAAGGAGATCTGCAAATCGTCGACCTCGGCGACGACCCCGAGACGATCGCTGATCACGTCGGCCACGCGGGCGGCCACTCGAGAGGAACCCCAAATCCACAGGCCGATTGCGACCGTGAGCGCGACCAGCGCCGCTACCACCCAAGCGCGCGGCTCACTGAGGACCCGGAGCATCGAGGCGGGAGTATGCCGCGTCTCAAAAGTAAATCCTAGTAAAGCTTCTTGCTGTCGATTTGAATGGTCACCGGACCCTCGACCACCGATTGCACCAGCATCATCGCTCGAAACGTCCCCGTCCGGACTTCCAATCCCTTGGAGCGCAGCGCCTCGACGACATCGCGGTAGAGTCGCTCCGCGTCTCCTGGATCTGCAGCGCCATCGAACGAGGGGCGCCGGCCCCGTCGAACGTCACCGAACAACGTAAACTGGGACACCACGAGTGCCGCGCCGCCGATGTCGGTGACCGACAGCGACATCTTGCCTTCGTCGTTCGGAAAGATGCGGAGGCCTGCGACTTTGTCGGCGATGTACTGGACGTCTCGTGCCTCATCGCCAAGCGCTGCTCCGAGATACACGAGCAAACCCCGGCCGATCGCGCCGACCACGTCGCCATCGACGGAAACGCTCGCCTCGTTGACCCTTTGCACGACGGCTCGCATTTGGACGCAATAGCACAGGGTAAATCGTCTTGCCCGAGCGGAGCGATGGCGAATACTCTGCCGCCATGAAACCGGTCGTAGGGCTCACAGGCGGAATCGCGAGCGGGAAGACCACCGTATCGGAGATGTTCGCGGAGATGGGCATCCCCATCATCGATGCAGACGATCTCGCACGAGAAGTCGTCGAGCCGGGCACGCCCGGGCTGCAAGCGATCGTCGAAGAGTTCGGCGAGGACGTGCTCGACGCCGAGGGCCGACTCGACCGCAAGAAGGTCGGAGAGCTCGTATTCGGTGACGAGGAAGCGCGGGAAACTCTGAACGCAATTCTCCATCCGCGCATTGGCGCGGCGGGCGCCAAGTACATCCAGGCCTATCAGGATCACCCTGCTCCCTACGTCATCTACGAGGGCGCGCTTCTCGTGGAAACCGGGGCGTACAAGGCGTTTTTCGCCCTGATCGTCGTCAGTGCAGAGGAGTCGGTGCAGCGGCTTCGCCTGATCGCTCGGGACGGGTACACGGTGAGCGAGGCGAATGCGCGTATCGATTCGCAGCTGCCGCTCGCGCGTAAAGTCGCGGTCGCCGACTATGTCGTGACCAACAACGGCAACCTCGACAGCACCCGCGAACAAGTCGCGCAGGTTCACGAGCAGCTCGTCGCGCGTCTCGAGTCAGAGGGAGCGGCCTAGTGGGCACGCTGGCGCGCTCCGTATTGGTGACTGGCTTTCCGGGGCGCCAACCCGCCATCCATTTGGTCCGTGAGCTCGCCGTTCACGGCGAGCATTCGGTCTGTTGTCTCGTCACCGAGGGGCGCGAAGAGCGTGCGCGCGAGCTGTTGAGCACCCTGCCGCCCGAAGCCCAGAACAGGGTTTCGCTCTGGATCGGCGACGCTCGCTCGATCGATCTGGGCCTGAGCGGCGAGGAGCTCGCGCAGCTGACAGAGCGCGTCGAGCTGATTCACCATTGCGCGTGCGTGACCGATCCGGCTGGAACGAAAGAGGAAGCAAACGGGAACGTGAAGTCCACCGCCGAGATCCTCGAGTTCGCCGAAGACGTCCCACGGCTTCGACGGCTCGTCTTTTGGTCGAGCGCGACCGTCTCGGGCAACCGCGAGGGCTTTGTTCGAGAAGCCGACCTCACCGACCAAATGGGTTTTCGAGCTCCGGTGGAAGAATCACTCTACGCAGCTGAGCGAATGCTCCGGGAGAGCGCGGATGACTTGCCCATCGTCGTCCTACGGCCGGCGCTGATGGTCGGCGATTCCATGACGGGGGAAACCGAAGACCTCGGAGGACTCTACCTTCTGATTCGCTTTCTGCTCAGCGCACCCGAGGACTACCGAATTCCGACGCCGAGCCGCACCGGAGTACGTATCAGCACGGTGCCGGTAGACTACGCCGTCAAAGCCGCCATCAGGATCGCAGATGACCCGCGTGCGGTCGGCCAGACTTTCCACATCGTCGATCCGAAGCCAGTCACCGTGCACCACGCGCTCCGCTTGTTCGCCGAGGCCACGGGGCGTCCACCACCGCGGGAGCACGATCCGCTCAATCTGGCGACCGCGCTCATGCGGGCCCCGGGTATGCAGCGCTACACGAGCACCACCCGCGCATTTCTAGATCAACTCAAGACCGATGTGATCTATGACGATCGCAACACTCGAGAGCTGCTCGCCGGCACGGGCATCACCTGCCCGGACTTGGGAAGCTACGTGGACGTGATGGTCACGCGGGCGCGACAGGGCTAGCCCAACGCGCCGTGGTCACATCGCGCACCCACGCGGACGCAGACGCGGACGCTGAACACCCACAGGAGGCTTGGTCGGGATGCGCGGCACAGCGAGTGGGCTGGAGGTCGCTCGTATCGCAGTGTGTACGGCCGTACCGACGGGTCCCGCTCGCGAGCACGGGCGTCGCGACCGTGCCGCCGCGCGTTAGCGCTGACGCAGACGCGGGTGCTGAGACGTATCCCTTCTTTCACGATCGCTTGTCCTTGGCGTTGGGTCTCGGCCCCCGCGGGTGAGACCGAAACCCAACACCAAGGAGTCGCTATGGAAACGAAGAATGTCTACGTGCGGGCGCGGGAGATCGTGCGCGAGCTTGCGCCGCTCGTGCAACGGATTCGCGAGCAAGACGCGAAGCTCGGGGACCAGCTCCGGCGGGCGGCGCAAAGCGTGGTCTTGAACATTGCCGAGGGGCGCGGCAACGATGCCGGAAACGCGCGCCTTCGGTTCGCGACGGCCTGTGGGTCCGCGAAGGAAGTCCGGGCCGCCCTCGGGGTCGCGAGCGACTGGGGCTACGTCGAAGCCCCGCGGGTGGCGCAGCTCGACCGGCGGCTCGACCGGGTGTGCGCCATCACCTGGTGCCTGAGCCGGAGAGGCTGAACACAGACGCGGACGCTGACCCGCGAGATCAGCGCGAGGCCTTTTCCTCGTGGCCCGATTGACCGAAGCGCTTCGAGAGCTCCCCGAGCAAGCGGCGCAGCGGCACGCTCCGGAGCACGAGCCCGACCAGGAGGTGATACATCACATCGCCGGCTTCCGAGGCCACCCGTTCGTCGGACTCCCCGAGGAGCGCCTGACCGAGCTCCGCGGCTTCCTCGCGCAGCTTCGCGTCGACCTTCGGCGCGCCGGCGTCGAGCAACGACTTCGTGTAGCTCTTGCCCGCGTCGGATGCCTTGCGCGCTTCG
>Ga0209536_100010226_pt1 | contig 13865 bp, 13 predicted proteins | sample DeeMarSeWOR28_12_FD_187461 | JGI IMG/M metagenome (GOLD analysis project Ga0209536, IMG submission 187461) | Marine sediment microbial communities from White Oak River estuary, North Carolina - WOR-2-8_12 (SPAdes) (version 2) | ecosystem: Environmental > Aquatic > Marine > Intertidal zone >...
GGTTCGACAGGCCGTTCGACAGGCCGTTCGACAGGCCGTTCGACAGACTCACGGTCCTGAGCAAAGCCGAAGGACTCACGGTCCTGAGCAAAGCCGAAGGGCAAATCACAATGATCAAAATTCAACATCCCAAACTTTTAAATCTTGTATGGAAGACAGCTCAATTGTGTTTTGGTCATTGAATATCGGCATTTTGAATGTATTTGTGGTTTGGTGCTTGGGATTTGGGATTTCAAATCCCGAATGGGGAGGAAAAATTTCATGGTTCATAACGTACTCATTGCCGTAGATGGCAGTAGAAATTCTCGACGAGCGGTTGAATATGCGGGGAATGTATTCGCACCAAACCCGGAGGCTCGACTGGTGCTCTTTCAGATTCTCCCGGCAATTTCACGCATGAACCTCGATAAAGAGGAAATTAAAACTATTGATTCGCGCAAGGTGGAGCGTCCAGACTTGGCCGGCCTATATTGGCGAACTGAGGCTGAGGACAAGATGAATGAGTTCTTTGCAGAGGCTAAAGATCTCCTTGTTCAGGCGGGAGTGAAGCCGGAACAGATCAGGTCTAAATTCGGGGTTAAGAAGCTTGAGGTCGCGGATGCTATTCTCGAGGAAGCGGAACTCGGTAAATACGATACCCTGATCCTGGGTAGACGTGGACTCTCCCGCGTCCGTGAGGTTTTCTCGGGGAGCGTCTCTACAAAAGTGGTTAGGGAAGCACGAGGGTGTGCTGTTGTTGTGGTAGAGTAAAACGAGTGCTGAACATGCCCAACTTTTGATGCAAGAGGCAAACGAATTGAAATAGATTTTTTCCTCTCTATTGGAAAAGTCAAAATGAGCTGGATTAAAATGTAAACTCTGTTTTTGTGATCGGCTATTGGAATTTAAGATTTCCTTGTAATTTGGCGCTTGGGTTTTGAAATTTTGGAATTGAGATTTTGGATTAGGGTTAGGACAGAACAGATGTTGAGGAGAAAAGGTGGCGGAGATGCGAATAGTCGACAGTCATATCCACTGTGGCATTCAGAACGTGGACTTACCCTTTGAGGTGATCTCACCCCTTCTCCTGGGGGCTGGCATTGATGGGGCCTGTCTATACGCACCGGTAGAAGATATCTACGATCGATATAATCCTCATTTCCAAGACAACCAAGAATGGATAAGAACCAGACATGCTGCCAATCGGTATCTGCTGGACCTGGCAAGCCAAAGGGAGTCGATTTTTCCGTACCTGTTTGTTTGGAACGACTTCGCCATTGAGGAACTCGAGCAGGAATACTGTGGGATCAAATGGCATCGTCACAGCAACGAGCCTGTCTATCACTACCAGGATCCCCGCTGTGGGGAAATAATTCGGGGCATAACCGAACGTAGATTGCCCGTAGTTTTGGAAGAAAGCTTTGCCAATACCTGCTGGTTTGTTGAACAATTGGCTCCCGAAGCTGTGATAATCATACCCCACCTGGGAGCCTTAAATGGCTCCTACCCTGCCCTAGAAAGGGCAGGAATCTGGCAGCGTGACAACACTTACGCGGACACAGCTTTGGCACCCATAGATCACATGCGCCACTTTATCCAGCACTACGGGCCAGAAAGATTGTTGTTTGGGAGCGATTTTCCCTTTGGCGCGCCAGGACATGAGCTGCGCAAGGTTGAAACTTTGAATCTATCAGGGACTGATCGCGATAAAGTCCTGGGTGGAAATATTTTGGATTTGATAAGCAATATCGAAAGGAAATAACAGGAGAACTCGATTTCAGGTTCTACTGTTCAGCCTTTGTTTTTGCTGAAACCTGAAACCTCTATTCTGTGAAAAACTCCTTTTTTCGTGTAACCTCTTCCTTAACCCTCTCCACTGTCTCTTCCAGCACTGGGAATACGTGCTCTCGTATATCCCCGGCTACAGCAACCAACATCACATCTTCACCAACCTTACGATAGCCCTCGAACACATGGACCGCCACTTCGATTATTCCCTTGCGGTCCTTCATCTCTAGGAGAACCGTCTCGAACCGGTCACGGTCTACCTCAATCTCCAACCCCTTCACAGGACGACCATCCCTGGAAGTTGCCCTGACCACCCCGATATGACAGGCAACCATACCTACCCTGTCAAAGTCTGGATGTTTTTTTATAGCATCTACCATCTCATGCAAAGTCATTTCAATGAGCTCCAGTCCGTAAAGCGAATAGCGTTATTAGTGAATTAGTCGATTTGAAAATTAGGGAATTCGTCAAAGCATAAACGGTAAACGGTAAACGGTGAACAGTAAACGAAACAAAATGTTATCCGTTATTCGTTATACGGAGAACTTCAGCGCATAACTTTTCCTAACTTTTAACTTGGAACCTTGAACTGCTGACCTCCGACCTCTGGCTTCTGCCTGCTGCCAGCTGCCAGCTGTATTACCCTATGCTCCATGCCCTATGCTCAATGCCACTTCAGCGATTTCATTGACACCCAGGGCACCACTGTTGTAAAGTCCTTAGCACAAAAGAAGAGGGTCTTCAAAGGTTTTCGTTGCCGAGTATTGGGGGGCTTCTGTTCCGAAATTTTCTAATGAATAACTTCTACAGTCTAGTTCCAAATGATAAATGACCCGAATGTGCATCTCCCTTTTTACACTATATATAGCTTGATTACTATTGGGCATACTTTTTCGAATCAATAGGTAGGGACGGATTTACCTGCCCGCCATGCGAGCGCAACCGGTAATGACCATATGGCGAAACCATGGTGAAAGGGCAAGGCGAACCAGGCGGGTTCCCGCCCGAAAAAATGTGGAAATCAGCCCATCGGGTAGGCATAAAGCCCACCGCTGCACATAGTTTTAATTTTGACGCTTCTCATAATTAGCGCGTCAAGCGCCGTTTTTAGGATCAGGTTATGCGACTGGGGATCATCGGACTTCCTGGCTGTGGGAAGACCACGCTTTTCAATGCTCTCACCAGCAGTTCCGCCCAAATCTCAGACTTTTCCACAGTTGAACGGGGTCCCAACCTGGCGGTGGTGAGGGTGCCGGAGCCTCGGCTACCGCTTCTTGCAAGGCTATACAATCCCAAGAAAGTCACAGAGGCCACGGTTGAATATGTGGATGTAGGTGGTTTGACCGGCGCCGCACAAAAAGGTGCTGAACTGGGAGAGGCTTTTCTTAATCACATAAGACCGGTAGATGCAATGGTTCATGTTGTCCGTAACTTCCAACACCCTCTGCACGGGCCTCCTCATCCTCTCACTGACATATCGCGGGTAGAAACAGAACTCATTCTGGCAGACCTGTTGGTTGTCGAGAAACGACTTGAACGCATTGCCGCTGAGAAAAAGAAGGGAAAAAAAGAAAATCCGGAAGAGCTGCGCTTGCTGGAACAATGCCTGGAAACCCTCGAGGCTAGCAACACTCTCCGTTCCCTTGCGGATATACTCGACGTGCCCACTATGCGGGGATTTAGTTTTCTTTCAGCGAAACCCCTGCTGATAGTGGTCAACCGAGCTGAGGAAGATTTGCAGCCCCTGCCAAAGGAAATCACTGATGGCACCATGGGGCCTTACCTGGAAATAGTAGGCAAGCTGGAGATGGAACTGGCGCAGCTATCTCAAGAAGAGGCCGGTGAATTTATGGAGGAGCTTGGCCTCGAAGCGCTTGCCAGGGAGCAGGTCATCCAGGCTTCTTTTCGGCTTCTCGGCGTGATTTGCTTTTTTACCGCAAATGAACAGGAAGCGCGGGCCTGGACCATAAAGGAGGGGAGCTCCGCTCTAAAAGCAGCCGGCGTTGTGCACACAGACATGGAGCGAGGTTTCATTCGCGCCGAGGTGGTTGCCTATGAAGATTTAGAAAAGAGCGGAAACTATGCTGGAGCGCAAAAACAGGGGCTTGTGCGTTTGGAAGGAAAGGACTACATAGTCCAGGACGGTGATGTCATCTTTTTTCGTTTCAAAGTTTGAACTTGATACTGGATATTAGATGCTCGATGCTGTATGGAGCATTCGAGACTGAACATACCTTAATGTTGTTGAATTGATGCTGACGATTTGATAAGAATACACGCTTTGCTGAGCCAGCACGATGATTCAGAGAGGAGGAATCATGTTTGACAAGGAAAAGCTAAAGTCCGTCAGATCCAAAAAGGAAGAGTGGGACTGCGGGCCGGTAGAAAAAGTATGTGCCAAGTTCCCGGAAAGAAGGCCCACATTCACCACCATTTCAGGTGAAGAGGTGGAGCGTCTCTACACGCCGGCCGATATTGCCGATTTTGATTACGAGAGTAAACTGGGCTTTCCGGGGGAATACCCATTTACCCGGGGGGTACAACCCACGATGTACAGGGGCCGCTTGTGGACTATGCGCCAGTACGCTGGATTCGGTACCGCCCGAGAGACCAATGAACGTTATCGATACCTGTTGAAACAAGGTCAGACGGGCCTTAGCGTGGCCTTCGACCTGCCAACCCAGTCAGGCTACGACTCCGACCATCCCCTCTCCATGGGTGAGGTGGGCAAGGTTGGGGTTGCCATAGACTCCATCGATGACATGCGAGTTTTGTTTGACCAGATTCCTCTCGACAAAGTTACCACCTCTATGACTATCAATGCCCCGGCAACTGTTTTGCTGGCCATGTACTTGGCTCTGGCGGAAGAACAAAATGTTCCCTATAACAAGGTGGGTGGCACCGTCCAAAACGACATTCTCAAGGAGATTATCTGCCGGGGCCAGTACATCTATCCACCCCTCCCATCCATGCGTCTCACTGTGGATCTCATAAAGTACTGCTATGAGCATGTTCCCACCTGGAACACCATCAGCATCAGCGGGTATCACATTCGTGAGGCTGGCTCCACTGCGGCCCAGGAGATGGCCTTTACCATCGCCAACGGAATTTCCTATGTGCAAGCCTGTATCGATGCAGGTATGGAGGTGGACTCCTTTGGCCCCCGGCTTTCCTTTTTCTACAATGCCTTTACCAACGTGCTGGAAGAGGTGGCCAAGTTCAGGGCCGGCAGACGCTTCTGGGCAAAGATTATGAAGGAACGCTTTGGCGCCAAAAACCCCAGGTCGATGATGATGCGGTATCACGTGCAGACCGGCGGTGTAACCCTCACCGCCCAGCAGCCACTCAACAATATCGTCAGGGTTGCTTTGCAGACCCTGGCAACGGCCTACGGTGGTGCCCAATCGTTGCACACCAACTCCTTTGATGAGGCTTTGTGTCTCCCCACTGAAGAGGCTGTAACTGTGGCTTTGAGAACCCAGCAGGTTGTTGCCGAGGAAAGTGGGGCAGCGGACAGCATAGACCCACTGGCAGGATCATACTATGTTGAGGCCATGACTGATCGAATCGAGGAAGAAATCCATGGGTACATACAAAAGATTGACGCTCTGGGGGGCACCCTGAAAGCCATAGACGAAGGTTACATTCAAAGAGAAATTCAGGACAGTGCCTATCGTTTTCAGAAAGAGATTGAAAGCAATGAGCGCGTCTATGTGGGGATCAACAAGTACACCATGGAAGAGCCGCCGCTAACCAATCTGCTCAGGGTCGACCCCAAGCAGCAAGAAATAGAGACAGAGAAATTAAAGAAACTTCGGGCAACCAGAGACCAAGAGGTCTGGAAAGCGGCGTTGGACAAGCTGGATGAGGTCTCGAGGACAGATGAAAATGTCATGCCTGCAGTGATTGAAGCGGTTAAGGCCAGGGCTACTGTTGGTGAAATCTGTGATGTGTGGCGGAATATTTGGGGCGAGTATCGGCCGAAAGAATTTGTGTAAACACAAATTCAGTGGCCAGCTGACAGCGGGCAGCAAAATCAAATCATGACTGCCTGCTGCTAGCTGGATAGGGAGGTTGAGGATGACAGCTAAGAAGAGAGTAAAAGTCATCATGGCCAAGCCTGGCCTGGACGGTCATGATCGGGGGGCCAAGCTCTTGGCAAGGGTTTTTGCTGAAGCTGGGATGGAAGTTGTCTATACCGGACTGCGACAGACCCCGGAGATGATCGTTGATGCTGCCCTGCAAGAGGACGCAGATGTGGTGGGCTTGAGCAGCCTGAGCGGGGTGCACAACTATTTCTTTCCCCGGGTGGTGGAGTTGCTCAAGGAAAAAGGCCTCGATGATGTTCTGGTTGTTGGTGGCGGCATTATACCCGAGGAGGATGTTGCGGGGTTAAAGAAAGCCGGCGTGGCTGCCATCTTTGGACCGGGCACGAGGACGGATGATATTATCAAATTCATCGAGGATAATGTCTCTAGAAGTTGATTCTGAGGGGTGCATGGATGATTTAGTTGCACAGGTGTTGCAAGGGTCAGTGAGGGCCATGGCCAGACTCATAACCTTGATCGAAAATGAGGATCCCAGGTCCCTGCAAATCATGGCAGCCATATACCCTCACACGGGAAATGCTTATGTGTTGGGTATTACCGGCTCCCCCGGAACGGGAAAGAGCACCCTGACAGACAAAATCACTACACTCTTGCGTGAGCGGGAAGAGACAGTCGGTGTCGTTGCGGTGGACCCCTCCAGTCCTTTCACCGGTGGTGCCCTTTTGGGAGACCGAATTCGGATGCAGCGCTCATCAGGAGATGCCGAGGTTTTTATTCGTTCAATGGCCACGAGGGGAAACCTCGGAGGGCTTGCTCGTACCACAGCGGATGTAGTTAAAATCATGGACGCCTTTGGCAAGGACTGGGTGATTGTCGAAACTGTGGGTGTTGGCCAGGATGAAGTTGAGATAGCCAAGACGGCAGACTCAACCGTGGTGGTATTAGCCCCGGGCCTGGGAGATAGCATCCAGAGCATGAAAGCGGGAGTAATGGAGATTGCCGATCTTTTCGTGGTGAACAAGGCCGACCGTGCCGGTGCCGATGAATTGGTAAACGAAGTGAACGTCCGGGTGAAACAGGACGCTCAGATCAGAAAAGCGGCGTGGGAACCACTGGTTGTCAAGACCATAGCGTTGGAGAATGCAGGAACAAATCTTCTCATGGAGGCTATAGACAAACACAGGGTCTTTCTCCGGCAAAGTGGCAAGCTCGGAAAAAACCGTCGAGAAAAAACCAGACAGGAGACCTTGGGTCTGTTGAGAGACGAGATTTCCCGAAATGTTTTGGAAAAGGTTCTAGGAAATGGGCGCTTCGATGCTCTCATTGATGACATAGTTGCCCACAAGAAAGATCCATACACGAGTGTTCAAGAAATTGTTGATGGTATTTTCGGGGATAAATAAGATTTAGAGCATTGGGCATGGAGCATAGAGCATGGGGCATAGAGTCAAAACATTTCGAAATTACTACAACTGGCTATTTACTATTAGCCCTTCGACCAAAGCCCTTAACGCTGCGCTCTGCGCTTAGAGAGGAGAGATAGATGAAGGTACTGAAGATCGACCATCTGGGCATTGCCGTTAACAGTATCGAGGAAGCAAAAAGGCTGTTTCACGACATACTGGGGCTAAAATTTGAAGGTACTGAGACAGTTCATGAACAAAAGGTTACCACCGCTTTTTTTCCTGTGGGAGACAGCGAGGTCGAACTCTTGGAGTCAACCGCCCCTGACGGACCTATAGCCAAGTACCTGGAGAAAAGAGGTGAAGGAATTCAACATATCGCTTTTCGGGTCGACAATTTAGAGGAGGCTTTGGTTGAACTTAAAGACAAGGGTATACGGCTTATAGACGAAAAGCCTCGCGAGGGAGCGGGCGGAGCCAAAATTGCATTTCTCCATCCGAAATCTACCCATGGAGTACTCATCGAGTTGAGCGAAAGGGAAGACTGAGAAGGTCGGAAACCAATCACCAAGACTGGACCGTCTGTTCAACCACAGAGTGCACAGAGCTCACAGAGAATTATGCAAATGGAGTCCGCCAACCATCTCTCCTTACAAATAGCTCCTCTGTAGTCTCTGCGATCTCTGTGGTTAAGTCTCACATTGGAATGTTGCCGTGTTTCTTGGGCGGTAGGTTTTCTCTTTTTGTGCACAGCACATCCAGCGCCTCAATGAGCCGCGGTCTGGTCTCGCTGGGTACTATGACTGCATCGATGTAGCCTCGCGAGGCGGCAATATAGGGATTGTACAGACGCTCTCTGTAATCTGTTATCTTCTCCTGCCGTTTGGCTTCGGGATCCTCCGCTGCCTGGATCTCTCGTCGGAAAATAATATTTGCGGCTCCTTCGGCGCCCATTACCGCGATCTCAGCTGTGGGCCAGGCAAAAGCCATGTCGCAGCCGAGATCCCTGGAACACATGGCCAAATAGGAGCCACCGTAGTCCTTTCTTGTAATCAGGGTAATCTTGGGTACGGTGGCCTCCGAGTAGCACCAAAGCAGCTTGGCGCCGTGGCGAATGACCCCACTCCATTCCTGATCGCTGCCAGGCAGATATCCTGGCACATCCGCTATAGTAAGCAGGGGGATATTGAAGCAGTCGCAAAAGCGAATGAACCGGGTCGCCTTATCTGAGGAGTTGACATCCAAGCAGCCGGCAAGAACCTTGGGTTGATTGGCAATGATTCCAATTGTGCGGCCATCCAAGCGGGCAAAACCTACGATAATATTCTGCGCGTAAAATTCATGGACCTCGTAGAAATTACCGTTATCAACTATGGAACGAATAATATCTTTCATGTCGTAGGAGGCCATGGGGCTGTCCGGGATGATGGCGTCTAGAGACGGTTCGGTGCGCAGAGGACTGTCACCGGTGTCTATTCTGGGTGGATCGTCCATGTTGTTGCTGGGGAGAAAGGCAAGGAGGGTTTTGATCTGTTCAATTGCGTTGGCATCGTCTTCACAGGCAAAGTGAGCAACTCCGCTCTTGGTATTGTGTGCCATGGCACCACCAAGATCTTCAAAGGTAATCACTTCTCCCAACACAGCCTTGATTACGTCGGGACCGGTAATGAACATATGACTGGTGTTCTTGACCATGAAGACAAAATCGGTCATTGCCGGAGAATAAACGGCGCCACCTGCACAGGGGCCCATAATTGCAGAAATCTGCGGCACCACACCGGAGGCGATGGCATTGCGATAGAAAATCTGGCCATAGGCGGAAAGGGAGTCCACCCCCTCCTGGATGCGCGCACCTCCCGAGTCATTGAAGCCCACCACTGGAACTCCGGATTTCATTGCCATGTCAAGGATCTTGCAGATCTTCTTGGAGTGCATTTCGCCCAAGGTGCCAGCTCTGGCTGTAAAGTCCTGGGAAAACGCGCAAACGGGACGGCCGTTCACTTTGCCGTAGCCGGTTATGACGCCGTCCGCTGGAATCTCCATTTTATCAAGACCAAAGAGAGTGCCGCGGTGCCTCATGAAAATATCGGTTTCCCTGAAAGTCCCGGCATCAAAAAGCAGATTTATTCTCTCCCTAGCAGTAAGCTTGCCACGTTCATGTTGCTTCTCTACTGCCTCTTTGCCACCCATTTCAAGAAGCTTCGCTTCCCTTTCCTTCAGATCCTTGATTTTGTCTGATACGATCCCCATGTATGTATCTCCTGTTTTCCCTATGTCTTATCTGTAGAGATAGATAAGAAATTCCCTTTAAAATCCAGTCATTCTATCCCCTCGCCCCCTTTTGTCAAGGCTTTTCTCCATCAGGACTTTCCCCATTGCGACTTATTTATTGAGTACGCTGAAACACCTTATTTTAATCTTTACCCCGAGACATCTTCACCGGGTCTTCCAGGCCCCTGATGGTAAAATAGACATCTTCCCCCTGCACGAATATCTTTACTCCATATCGAGCTTCTCCCAATATCTCATTCCCGTTAATGGTCCAGTTTTTCCATTCCGTTTTCTTTTTCCTGCCCCGTTTCCAGGTGCGATAAAAATAAAGAGCATACTGTTCGTCGTATTTTAATAAATGATAGATAACATAGTTCTCATCGGGACGAGATTTACCGACATATCTGGTAAAACTGCACTGCCATGCTCCCATAAGCAAGGGTGTGGGCTCCTGGATTACTTCGCAAAAAGCATCGGGTTTTACCTGAGAATCATCGTACGGCGTTTTGCCTTTGGTGGTGCATGCAACAAGAGTCAAAAAGAATACCGTAAATAGAGTGAGTCTTTTCATGTCACTGTCGCCTCCTTGCCATGCATGATGTCATGGTTTCCGGAAAATCAAACGAAACAATCAGGCAGCCACATTCCGAACTAGGTGGCATAGTCACGTCATTTGGCCGTAATCTTGCCATTGAAGCGGTTGCAGTAGGACAAAAATCAGAATTATTTTATCAGGCCCCTTGGCAAAAGAATACCGTCTTTCTCTAGTCATTTACAAATGTATTCAATTTGTGATAAACAGTTGGGTAAGTTAGCGTAGCACATAGGCCTCACTCAATAGGCCCAGCCATGAACAGAAAGCTTAAGCCAGTGAAAACCAAGTGGTATTTTCTCATATGGCCCTTCTTGGTCCTGGCCTCAGTACTGCTCATTATCTGGAGCCCCAACGGATTGCTTCATCTCCATAGCTTGCAGAGTGAACACCAGGAACTTCTGAAAAAAAATCATATCCTAGAGAAGCAAAACCACCATCTCTATGAGGAGATTAGCCGTCTACAAAACGACCCCGATGCCATAGAAAGCCTGGCCCGTCAGGAACTGGGACTGGTTAGAGACGGTGAGCTCATTTTTCATTTTGTCAAACCTGAGCCAGGTGAGTAAAGAGTTGGTGCCAGGTGCCAGGTGTCATATTTTAAAAATGATAGACCTGACAACCGAAACCCTGCGCAGTATTGCAATACTCCAGCACTCCGGGACAACGTGCAGTCTTTACCGGCAAATCCTTAGAACTCGACCTTGCTCAGAGCATCAGGTTTTCCAGGATTACATAGAGCTGCGTTCCCCCTTCCAAACTTGCCCCTCAGAAATTTCCAGGTTATACTAGCAGACGGATAGGGTTTAGTGGTATTGCCCTAATCCAAAGCCCGAAACCTCCTTCCACGCCCCACCCTCGCTTAGACTTTTGCGAGGGTGGGGACTTTTTTTGCTACCCTTTGACCAACACTGAAAACACGGTTTACCTGATACTGGGTTGCGAATACTAGAAAGTGTTGCTTTTCTTACGTAAAACATCTATAGTCTCTGCCAAATAATGGCTGAATTGAAAACCCGAGGCCGGGAAAATTGACCATGGATGAACTTGAATTTTACCAGCAAATGATGAGTAAGGATCCCTCCTCACAGGTATTTGTCTATCTGGCCGAGGCACTGTTGGAACATGGGATGTACAAGGAGGCCATTGCGACCTGTGCAAACGGCTTACGGTTGCGTCCCCATGATCTTCGAGCCAGGGTGATTCTCGGGGTGTCCTTCCTTCGTACAGGCGAGTTGGACCGGGCCGAAAGTGAACTGCTCAAGGCTAAAGAGATGCTGGAGATAAATGCGGTTACCTACCTTTCCTTAGCTGAACTCTATGAAAAAAAGGGTGATTTTGATTTGGCTGAACGCTACCGGCGTCTTTTTGAGGCCATTCACCCAACTGGAGCCGAGGAGGTTTTGACGGAGAAGGAGAAAACCGAATCAGAGATGGTGGTTGCAGAGGTCCAGCCCGAAAAGACCGAGGCGTCCACTATTACCATGGCTCAATTCGATGAGGAGCAAGGCCATTTGAGAGAAACTGCTGACTTGTACGGCGAAATCTCAGATGCTTCCCCTGAAGAAGAGGATGTGGAAGATACGCCTTCCGATTTAGAGAGGCATGTCGGCGAAGGTGACGCGAAGCGTAACCTGCTGTCAATCCTTGAGTTGTGGCAAAAGAACCTGCAGGATAGAATCGGTGCAGACAGAGTAATGGAATCCTTTGGAGCATCAGAGATCGATCCAGAAAAAATGGTCTCTTTTATAAAGAAGCATTTCAAAGGGTCGCATCCGTCTTGATCTTCCCGGATTTACAGCAGCCCTTAGGGGAGATAAACAACCGATGGGCGGAGGCAAATCCGCTCATATTCCTAGGGGCCTGAGGGATACACAGAGAACACAAAGAGTATAGTGCCAGTGTAGCAAACCAGTGCGTACTGTCTTGTGGAAGACTGTAGAGAGAAGATATCATGTATTCGACGGCTGATTTTCGTAAAGGCTTAAAGATCGAAATAGAGGGCAAGCCTTTTATCATTGTTGATTTTCTCCACGTCAAACCAGGTAAAGGTGGAGCCTTTGTCCGAACCCGTCTCAAGAATATGGAGACCGGTCAGGTGCTGGAGAAAACCTTTCGCTCCGGTGAAAAAGTCGATCGCCCTGATCTCATAGAGCGGGAGATGCAGTATCTTTATCAAGATGCCGAAGGGTACTGCTTCATGGACAACAATAATTACGAGCAAATTTTCATCGATGATGAGCACTTGGGCGATAGCAAGAATTTTCTCAAAGAGAACGTGGACGTCAGGGTGCTCTTTTTCAACAACAAGCCTATCGGTATCGATCTCCCCATTTTCGTGGCACTATCAATCGCCCAGACCGATCCGGGTCTGCGGGGCGACACAGCCACGGGTGCCACCAAACCAGCCACTCTTGAAACTGGGTATATTATCCAGGTTCCTCTTTTCTTAAATGAAGGTGACAGGGTAAAGATAGACACGCGCACGGGTGAATATGTGGAACGGGTTTGAAGTAGGCCAGAATAGTCACCGCCCAGCCTATAGTAACGAAACACAGAAGAGGAATAGATGTATGGGGCCTATTAAGCCCCATGGTGCACCCAGCAAATTTCAAGATGTCAGGTGTCAGGAGAAAAGAAAATACAGGGTAAATCCTGAAGACTGGTTAGGCACGCAAAGTGCAAATGATTATCTTTTACTATAACCCCTTTACGCACAAACCAGTGCGGTGAGGAAATGTAGCTAGCCCAGATTTTTACGGCATGATGTAGCCTGGGTTAAAAGCGGCTTTTTTGATACGAGAGGTGTGATGGCAGAAATCAGCCGCTTGGCTTTGTCGCTCAGCAAGCTAGGGATACAGGCCCTGGCCCGTTGGTTTAAGGCTTCAGTGCACGTTAACGGTGCCGAAAACATTCCAGATGGGGTCATTATCTTCGCAGTAAACCACTTCACTCGCCTCGAAACCCTTATTCTCCCTTACGAATTTCACAGACTCACCGGCAAACCAATTATGTCGCTCGCCTATCACGGCCTATTCACCGGAGCTCTAGGCACATATTTGGACAACATAGGTGCCGTTTCTACGCAGGATCCCAATCGCGACAAGACTATTATTCGCTCTTTACTCATTGGAGGCAATCCCTGGATGATTTTTCCAGAGGGATCCATGATCAAAGACAAAAAGATCATAGAAAGCGGCAAGTTTATTATATACAGCACCACGGGCACCCGCAGACCGCCCCATACCGGCGCTGCAGCGCTTGCACTGCGTACCGAGTTCTATCGCCTAAGGCTTGAACATTTACAGGGTTCTAACGTTGATTTACTCAAGCAGCAACTCGCAGTTTTTAATCTTTCCTCTATGGAGCAAGTAAGCAAGAGTGAAACCTTTCTGGTGCCGGTTAACATCAGCTATTATCCTATTCGGTCAAGGCAAAATGCTATTGAGAAAATTGCCTCATATCTAGTAAAGGATATACCCGAGCGCATAGTGGAGGAACTGCAAACCGAAGGTACAATGCTTCTCTCTGGAGTGGACATTGATATCACTATCGACAAACCACTGGCCATAAGGTCATTGCTCAAAAAGCGCATAATCCAAAAAGACATACGCACCCCACACTCCATAATGCCCGATGATGTGCTGCCCTCTAGGCCGGTAATGCGGCGAATCGCCAGTAGACTTACCAGGAAGGTGATGACCTCCATTTACCAAAATACGATGGTCAACTATGACCACCTCATTGCCTATCTTCTGAAATATTATCCTGGGCAAAAGGTGA
>Ga0209536_100010227_pt1 | contig 13863 bp, 10 predicted proteins | sample DeeMarSeWOR28_12_FD_187461 | JGI IMG/M metagenome (GOLD analysis project Ga0209536, IMG submission 187461) | Marine sediment microbial communities from White Oak River estuary, North Carolina - WOR-2-8_12 (SPAdes) (version 2) | ecosystem: Environmental > Aquatic > Marine > Intertidal zone >...
CAATTTAACGATGATATTGGCCGCCGCTTCTTCCAGCGTGTGCGCGATGCCGGCGCCAAACCACATCACTTTTTTCGGCACACAGCCAACGTTGACGCAGGTACCACCCAACGGTCCTTTTTCAACCACGGCACACCTGGCGCCGTAGCGGGCTGCGCGTTCCGCAGCGGACAAACCGCCGCTTCCGCCTCCGATTGCTATCAGATCATAATGCTGCGTCATTACTTTCTTTACTCCCTCAACTGCGGAACGAGGCGCCGTCAAGCTCAGCGGTAAATTTTACTGAAAAGCGGCCGAGACTCCATCGAATCCTGATCGTCAGCCAGGAAAAACCTGCCTGACTCACATACTACCCCGCAGCCAGAGCCGATATACTGAACCGTGCTCGCGGTGTGCAGGCAGCACCAAGCGGCCACAATACTCAGTACAATGGGAACTCCAATCCAGCAGGGTACCGCAGCATATGCACTATCGGGATTTGCGTGACTTCATCGAACAACTTGAGCGCAATGGCGAACTGGTGCGTATCCGGCACCCCGTCGACCCCTATCTGGAAATGACTGAAATCTGTGACCGGACACTGCGCGCCCGCGGACCGGCACTGCTTTTCGAGAATGCCACGGGTTCTGATATGCCGGTACTGGCCAACCTCTTCGGCACTCCCGAGAGGGTCGCAGCGGGCATGGGCGCCGATTCTGTCGCATCGCTCAGGGAAGTCGGCAAACTGCTCGCCTTCCTCAAGGAGCCCGACCCTCCCAAGGGAATGAAGGACGCCTGGCAGAAACTGCCGATTTTCAGAAAGGTCCTGGACATGGCGCCCAAGACCCTGAAAACCGCACCCTGCCAACAGCGCGTTATTGAGTCTGACGATGTCGATCTGGCCAAGTTACCGATCCAGACCTGCTGGCCAGATGATGCGGCACCGCTGATCACCTGGGCGCTGGTGGTGACCAGAGGGCCAAACAAGGAACGGCAGAACCTGGGCATTTACCGACAGCAGGTACTCTCGCGGAATAAGGTCATCATGCGCTGGCTGGCCCACAGGGGCGGCGCCCTCGATTACCGGGACTGGCAGATAACCAACCCCGGGGAACCGTTTCCGGTTGCCGTGGCGCTGGGGGCCGACCCGGCGACCATCCTGGCGGCCGTCACGCCGGTGCCGGACACCCTGTCAGAATACGCCTTCGCCGGTCTGTTACGCGGTTCGAAGACCGAGCTGGTCCGCTGTAAGACGATCGACCTGCGCGTTCCCGCCAGCGCAGAAATCGTTCTCGAGGGCCACATACAGCCCGGCGAGCAAGCTCTGGAAGGTCCGTTTGGTGACCACACGGGTTACTACAATGAGCAGGAACGCTTTCCGGTTTTCACCATAGACTGTATCACCCACCGAGATGAGCCGATCTATCACAGCACCTACACCGGTCGCCCACCCGATGAACCGGCTATTCTGGGGCTCGCCTTGAACGAAGTTTTTGTACCAATCCTGCAGAAACAGTTTCCGGAGATAACGGATTTCTACCTGCCACCGGAAGGCTGCTCCTACAGGATGGCCTGCATCAGCATGAAGAAGCAGTACCCGGGTCACGCCAAACGCGTTATGTTCGGCGTGTGGAGTTTCCTCCGCCAGTTCATGTATACCAAGTTCGTGATTGTCACCGATGACGATATCAACGTGCGCGACTGGAAGGATGTCATCTGGGCCATGACGACGCGCATGGACCCCGTCCGCGACATCACTCTGGTGGAAAACACGCCCATTGATTATCTCGACTTCGCCTCGCCAAAATCGGGTCTGGGAGGCAAACTGGGGATGGACGCCACCCATAAATGGAAAGGTGAGACCGAGCGCGAGTGGGGACGCCCCATCGCCATGACGTCGCAAGTGAAGACCCGGGTCGACGAGATGTGGGAGCAGCTCGGGATCGAGCTGAAATAATGCGCCTGTAGCTCGACAGGGTGTTCTGCAAGCGGGGCACTTAATGGCACAGCATTCATACGTTTACCCCATTTACAAAATCGACGAGAATAGGGATCCGAGCCCTCAGATCAAGTGGGAATCTGTATGTCATTTCAGGTCAGGATCAAGAACAGCCAGCATCAGTTCACCGTTGAATCGGGCGAATCCATCCTTGAAGCCGCGTTGCACCAGGGCGTCGGTGTGCCCTACGGCTGCCGCAACGGGGCCTGCGGGTCCTGCGTGGCCACGCTGCTGTCGGGCTCAATAGAATACCCGCGTGGCGAACCGGAGGCATTGGCCAACACAGAGGACGAAAACCAGATCGTCATCTGCCAGGCTCACGCGCAGAGCGACCTGGTCATCAACACCCGCGAAGTCGAGACCGCCGGTGATATCGCCATCAAACGCCTGCCTTGCCGCGCCGAGCACCTCGAACACCTCTCCCACGACGTCATGCGGATACACTTGAAGCTTCCCCAGAGCGAACGACTGCAGTTTCTCGCCGGGCAATACATCGAGTTTATTCTCAAGGATGGCCGCCGCCGCGCCTTCTCCATTGCCAATGCGCCACATCAGGACGAATACCTGGAGCTACACATACGCCACGTACCTGGCGGCACATTCACCGGCCACGTGTTTGACGAAATGAAGAACAGGGCGCTGCTACGGATTGAAGGTCCTTTGGGCTCTTTTTATCTGCGTGAACAATCAACGCGTCCGGTTTTGATGATGGCGGGCGGCACCGGTTTCGCACCGCTCAAGGGCATGCTGGAACACGCCTTTTATATCGGTTTCGACAGACCTATCCATCTCTTCTGGGGTGTTCGCGCCAAGCGAGACCTATACATGGATGAATTGCCGAGGAAATGGGAGCAACAGCATACTAACTTCACATACACGCCGGTGCTCTCAGAACCGCGGCCGGAGGATCAGTGGCGGCACGCCACCGGTATGGTCCACGAGACTCTGATGGCCCAATATCCTGATCTCAGCGCATTCGACATCTATATGAGTGGCCCTCCACCGATGATCGAAGCGGCTACACATGCTTTCGACGCCCACGGCGCGCAAGCGAATCACATGTACTCTGACGCCTTTGAATTTGCCAGCGACGTGCTCGAGAAGATCAAGCAGGGGGGTTGAGCGTAGCGCCCGCTGCGTCGCTGTCGGCGTGGAGCATTTTCGTGTTGGGAGCTGGCAGCGCCACTTCTGAAAAGCCTTTTCCGCTCAGCTCGAGTCCTCTGCGGTAACAGGCCGACGCCTCATCCGCTTCGCCCAGGCGCTCCAACAGCGCGCCCAACAGGCGATAGGCCTCGGCTGTCGCACGCTGCTCGATACTGGACTCCAGATAGCTACGCGCTTTACCCCACAGCTGATTGCGCGAACTGATTTTGCCGAGTGTCAACAACAGCACCGGATCCCGGCCATGCTGTTCGAGCCAGCGCTCGGCAAGCTCCAGCTGGCTTCCGGCATCCTCGACCTGCAGATCACCGAACAAGTACACCAGAGGCTGATTCCAGCTGCGCTTTAGCTCGTTAACGAGCAACTGTTCAGCCTGCTTGTGTGCACCCAGACGCATCAGTTCTTCGATGTAGATCGTTTTCAGCCCCTCGTCCTGTTGAACCGCCTGCGGCAGCTGTTTCCAACCTGCCTTCAGCTCGTCGACATCATCGCCCGATGCAAGTGTCAGCACCTGCTCACGGCAAACCTTCACCGCCAGCTGCTGCCACTGGTTCTCGTCCAGCAAATGACTGCGCCGCAGCGCCGGCAACAATTCGCGTAGACGCTGCCAGTCCTGTTGCTTCAAATACAGCTTCATCAACAGTTGCAAGGTCTGTTGACTCCGTGGCGCCAGCTTCTGCAGGCGAGTCAGCGTAGTCTGAGCCTGATCCAGTTGCGATCTGGACAGCTGAAGTTCAGCCTGGGTAAAAGCAACACTAAGCTCGGACTCCGGATGACGCTGTTGGGCGAGTTTCAGATACTGATCGCGGCGTTGATCGTCGCCGAGCTGACTCGCAACACGAGCTGCCGACAGATAAGCCTGCACGGGGGCCCGTGTTGATTTCAGCAGGCGTGCAAAACGGCGTTCAGCACGGTCGATACGTCCTTCTGTCAGGTCGATAGATGCCTGGTCGAAAAGTTTGTGCAATCGTCGCAGATGACGGCGTTGCTCCCAGTCGTGGACCCTGGCCGGCACGTGCAGAAAGGCAGCGACAATTCGCAAGGCAAGGTAGACCAGGGCCAGAACCACGACAAACACCAGCAATGATGTTTCAACACTGTACTTGCCAAACCCAACCAACACATAACCGGGATCCGGCATCGCCATGAGTGCCACGGCGACGGAAACCACCAGGACCACCAGGGCGAGCAGCAGCCATTTCATGGCGCTGGGTCCTCTTCGCTCTGCTCATGTTTCTCTTCTGCCGCCTGTTCCATCGCTGCCGGTATCGGCTGATCTGCGGCCGGCGGCGACACGGCCCGCTGCTCACTGACTTTCATCTGCTGACGCAACAGCCGCGAGGAACCGGAAATGTCGGGCAACTGCGGCACTGTATCGAGCACTTTCAGCCTTTCGATTTCCGCTGAGAGCGTCGCGACCCCAGCGTCATCATCGTCGAAATAGGCGTTCAACCAGTCGCCAGCCGTAGTGAGTATCGCCCGGTACTGCACATCGTCATCGCGCAACAAGGCCAGACGAGCTGCGGACAGTTGCAGTCGGAGGTTCTCGCGCAGAAAATACTCACGCTCCGGAGCAAGCATCGGAGTGACCGGCTTGTCGTGTTCGCGTATGCGGAAGAGGCCCGACAGGCTTGACCACAACAGCCTGGGTAATTCGCGCCAGTCAGAAATCGTCGCGCCGGCCGCCTCGCCTTTGCTGTCGATGGTCGCAGGGGGCTGATAACGGCTTCCCTCGACCGCTAGCTGATCAATACTCGTCAGCGCTGCGGTTAAACTCAAGGAGATACCTTCAACGTCAATCGACGGCACCGCCTTCAAGGATTCCAGGTCCCTTGCAATCTGTTCCCGCACGCTCAGAAAATGAGGATCAGCCAATTCCTGCAGCCGCTGATCGGCCGCTTTGAGCGCTTGCGCTGCGGTTTTCACATCGCCCTGTAACTGCAAACGCTGGTTGGCTATGCGTAGTAGATATTCGACTTCGGCCAGACTCCAGCCCTGTTCACTGCGTCCAATCAAGTCTGCCAACATACGCACCTGATGAGCTACGCTGCGCTGTTGTTCGCTAAGTTTATGCAAACGCTGATCAATCTGTTGACGTTCGCTTTCCAGCCGCTGTTCGATATGGTGGCGTTCGCTTTGCAGTGTTTGATTGACAGCATTCAGCGATGCCTGCAGGTTCTTGCTTACATCGCTCAGCGTCGAGCGCAGCGGCTGTATTCGATCCTCGACCTGTGTCGCCACACCCGACTGCGTACCGCTTAAGCGCTGCACCTCGTTCCAAATGAAATAGGCAGCGACGGCCAGACCGATAGAGATACCCAGGGCGAGCAGGGCCAGCGTCAGGGATGCCTTGCCGGAAGTCACCGTCGGCTGTATGTCGCGTTCCGATATGGGCTCGGATTCAGGCTGTTCACCGGAATCGTCTGCGGTGGTGGTGATTGACTTGGATTCGCTCATAATGAAATGCCAGGTGTATTTCTTGATCGTATTGTCGCCGCATTGTACCCGAAGCCGCCAAGGGTAGTAGTGAGCTGCATCAGTTCAGCTCGCGCTGAAACAGATGGTCTATGCGCGGCAGTAGACTAGCAAGCAGCTTGCGCCTGTTTCCACGCCAGTAGCGCGTCCATCACTGCTGCATCCGTCGCATTGGCCGCGACCACGGGAACATTCTGGAAACCCAGCTCCTCCGCCAAAGCGAGCATGCGCTCGCTGACCACCAGCAACGGTGTCCTGGTCAGCAGAGAGGCGCCGTCCTCGCCGAGCATCTCGACGAGATTTCTCAAAGTCTCGGCACTGTTGACGATGACGATACTGACCTCGCCCAGACGCCAGCGCCCTAACAGCTCGGTAGTGTCCGTCTCCGGTCTCACACGCCGGTAAGCCTCGACATATTCCACACTGGCACCCCGACTGCGCAGCGTATCGGCGAGCAATTCCCGGCCCCCATTGCCACGAAAAATAACGATTCGCTGCCCGCTCACCGCCTGCATGTCCGGAAGTGCCAGGAGCGCCTCGCTGTTGAATTGATGCTGCGGACAGACCTCGGCGACCAGCCCGAAGCGTTGCAGCGCGACGGCGCAACGCCGACCGATAACGGCGATTCGAAGCGACGTCGGCCAGCTGCGTTTTGCCAGAATCTGTTCCAGCGCCCGTTCGACCGCGTTCGCACTGATGAACACGGCCCAGTTGAATTCCTGCAAGCGGACGATAATCTGCTGGAGCTGTTGCGGCTGTGCGGGAGGGCGGATCTCGAGAGCGGGGAAGGGTATCGCCGTGCCACCCTGTTTGCGGATGAGTTCACACAGGGCGGCGGCCTGGTGTTTCGGACGCGTGACCAGTACCCCGACGCCCCGCAGAGGAGCGACGACGGTTTTCATCAAGAGCCCTCGGCGTAGACTTCGGCGAGAATCTCTCTGGCGCCGCGAGACAGCAGATCATCGGCCAATGCCTGACCCAACTCCTCTGCATCCTCGGGCTTGCCACTGATGACACCCTGTACAAGACCCGTTCCATCCGGGCGCCCAACCAGAGCGCGCAGCAGCAACACACCATCACCGATTTCAGAGTATCCCGCGATCGGCACCTGGCAACCACCCTGTAAACGTTCGTTGAGTGCCCGCTCCGCCCTGATACGGGTAGCGGTCAGTTCATCGTTGAGTGCGCCGACAGCACGCTTCACCCGCTCATCGTCCAGTCGTATCTCGATACCGATTGCGCCCTGACCGATGGCCGGCAAAAACCGCTCAGGCGGCAGGAACTCGGTGATACGGTCCTCCCAGCCCATGCGTTTCACGCCCGCCGCGGCCAGTAAAATTGCGTCATAGTCGCCGGCGTCCAGCTTGGCCAGCCTGGTATTGACATTGCCTCTGAGGTCCAGAACCTCGAGATCGGACCGGCGGGCACGCAACTGGCACTGGCGGCGCAGGCTGGAAGTGCCTACCCGCGCCCCCTCCGGGAGCGCGTCGATACTCGAAAAGTCATTTGAAATCAGTACGTCGCGTGGGTCCTCCCGCTGCATGATCGCGGCCAGACCGAGGCCTTGGGGGAATTCCACGGGTACGTCTTTCATGGAATGGACGGCCAGATCCGCACGTCCTTCCAGTATACCGAGCTCGAGTTCTTTGACGAACAGACCCTTACCACCGACCTTTGCCAGCGGTGTATCGAGTATCTTGTCACCCTGGGTAGTCATGGTAACCAGTTCCACGTCCACGCCAGGATCGCACGCCATCAGCGCGTCGCGCACGTGGTTGGCCTGCCACAGCGCCAAGGGGCTCTTGCGGGTGGCAATACGGAGTTGGGAATCGGGCATCTGGTTTCGGAAGCTTCATCATTAAGGTGAAAGGAGAATAGCGAGTGATGCACCACAGACGCAAGTGGCTGGCAGCCGTCCTCGCGGGGATACTGTCGAGCGGAACCAGTGTCGGAGTGTCGCGCGCCGGCGTGCCACTGTCCACCGATCTGCAAATGGAAGGGCGCCAGGCGGAGCAGGCTTGCGTGCCGCTGTTGCTGGAATTTTCCGCCCAAGAGTGTGGATACTGCACATTGCTGGAGGAGGAGATTCTCAACCCGACCCTGCTCAACCGTGACTATGACCGTCGCGTGCTGATGCGCAAGCTGCTCATCGACCGATTCAAGAAGTTGCGCGACTTCGATGGCTCACCGGTTCGTGCCGCCGAGCTGGCGGACCGCTACAAGGTGTTCGTGACGCCAACCCTGCTGTTCGTGGATAGCGAGGGAAGGGAACTGGCGGAGCGCATGGTCGGCGTAACCACCCTGGAGTTCTACGGCGGGTATCTCGATCAGGCGCTGGAGGCTTCCCGCGCCAAGCTGCAAGAGCTGGAACGCTGCAAATGAGGTCGACCCAGCAGCCGTTAGGGCACAGACCTCAGCTAATGCCGGCCTTGATGCGCTTGCGCACCTCCGGTAGCAGGCGGCGACTGACTTCCAAACGCTCCTCGACCCCATCCAGCAGTACGCAACACTGGCCGCCGGCGGTTTTCTCGAGTCCGCGTACGGCACCGATGGCGACCAGGGCATTGCGATGTATACGCATGAAATCATTATCGAATTCCTGCTCGAGCGATTTCAGCGATTCCTCGATCAGGATCTGTTGGGTCGCAGAACAGACGGTGACGTACTTGTTGTCGGCCTGCAGATAAACCACTTCTTCAATGGGGATCAGTTCGAGGTTGCCGCGTTTGCGGGCGCACAGGTGCGTGCGCCGGCTGTCGGCCTGAGACATTTGCAGTTTCTCCAGCTGCCCACCGCTGAGACGCCTGGCTTTGTCGAGTGCCTGCTGCAGGCGCTGAGGGTGGATCGGTTTCAGCAGGTAGTCGATCGCTTCCATCTCGAAGGCTTCCAGCGCATGGTCACCATAGGCGGTAGCGAAAACCAGTGCCGGTGGATCTTCCAGCTTGGCGATGTGACGTGCAGCCTCCAGCCCGTCCATCCCCGGCATGCGGATATCCATCAACACCAGATCCGGCCTGAGCTGCTGCACCTGCCGCAGTGCCTGCTCGCCGTTAGCGGCTTCACCACAGACCCTGCATTCGGCCATGTCCTCCAGCAGCCGCGTCAGCCGCTGTCTCGCCAAAAGCTCATCGTCCACCACCAGGCATTTCATTGCATTTTCTCCCGCGGGAAATAGAGTGTGGTTTCAAATTCCTCGCCGACTTCCCTCAAGGCAACGCCGGCCTGTGAACCGAAGGCGAGCTGCAGTCGCAAGCGTATGTTCTCCAGAGCGATGCGATTGCCCTGACGATGCGCTGCATTGCTCTCAGGCACGCGGGGGTTGCGGATTGACACCGAAATGCGCCGACCCTCTGCCAAGCCGCTGACGCTGATCTGCCCACCTTGTGGCAACGGCTCCACGCCGTGATAAACGGCGTTTTCCAGGAGTGGTTGGAGAATCAGCGATGGAATCAATCGTTTGCGTGGCAGGCGATCAATATCCCAGGCGATCCGCAAACGCTCACCGAGGCGCAGCGACTCCAGACGCAGGTAGCCCCTGGCAAGCTCGAGTTCCTCCTCCAGCGTTACCCGATCGGCAGCCTGGCGCAACGAGACACGAAACAGGTCTGCCAGGTCCTGCACTGCCTGCTCGGCTCTCGCCGGATCGCTTCCCGTCAGGGCGGCGATACTGTTCATGCTGTTGAACAGGAAGTGCGGCCGAATCCGTGCCTGCAGTGCCTGCACCCGTGCCTGTGCTTCGGCGTGGATCTGGTGACGCCATTGGTGCTGAACGTAGAGGTAACGAAGCACCAGTGCACTGAGGATGGCGCTGATGGCCAGATTACGGAACAGAAAACCGGAGTGGTCCGTATTGCCCAACACTTCGCTCATGCCACCCAGCTGGAACGCCAGCTCGCTGACCACAGCTGTGGTCAGCAGCAACAAAAGGTAGCTCGTCAGGGCGGCGGCGGTATTGCTGATGCGGGCGAGCATGGGGCGGGCCAGACAGAGCACCGCCGCACTGCTCAGTGCGATCCACTGCAGGAAAACCGAGACCAGTCCCAGTCGGCTCCAGGGGTCTGTGCCACCATCTGCCAGTACGAGGACGAAAGCGAGCAGTTCCGCGATGACCACCACGGCAAACACCAGGCGAATATCACAGAAACTCGGCAGAAAAAGGGTTTCCTGCTGATCTCGGGCGTTGCTCGCTGAACTTCCCTGGCCCATCTGGCGGTCGTTTCTCTGCTGGCTGGCCGAAAGCGGCTCATTGTCAGGATAACGGCCGAGGTCGACAGGACTTTCAGGTATACTTCGGGACAGTTACACCGAATCCACAGCCGTTATGACAGATAAATCAGCCAGCCAAAAACCCTGGGGCGGACGCTTTACGGAATCGACGGACGCCTTTGTGGAAGCCTTTACCGCCTCCGTAGATTTCGATAAGCGCCTATACCGCTACGATATCCAGGGTTCCCGCGCCCATGCACAAATGCTGGAGAAGGTTGGCGTGCTGAGCAAAACCGAACTCGAAAGCATTCTCTCCGGACTGGGACAGATCGAAGCTGACATTGAACAAGGTAGATTCGAGTGGTCGGTCAGTCTGGAAGACGTGCACATGAACATTGAGGCACGGCTCACGGCGCTGATCGGTGAAGCGGGCAAGAAACTGCACACGGGCCGGTCGCGCAATGATCAGGTTGCAACCGATCTGCGACTCTATCTGCGTGACCAGATCAATGCCGCCCGCGCAGAGCTACGGCGCCTGCAGGGCGGCCTGCTGGATCTGGCTGATCGGGAGAACGATACCCTGCTGCCCGGATTCACCCATCTGCAGGTCGCCATGCCGGTGACCTTTGGTCACCACATGCTGGCCTGGTTCGAGAATCTGCAGCGCGATCACCAACGCCTGACGGATTGTCTCAAGCGTGTCAATGTCATGCCCCTGGGTGCTGCCGCGCTTGCCGGTACCAGCTTTCCCATCGATCGCCATTACACAGCGGAACTGCTGGGCTTCGAAAGCCCCGCGGAGAATTCACTGGATGCAGTGAGTGACCGGGACTTTGTCATTGAATTCTGCAGTTGTGCCTCACTGATACTCACACACTTGTCGCGCTTTTCCGAGGAACTGATCCTGTGGGCGTCAGCACAGTTTGACTTTATTGATCTGCCGGATCGCTTCTGTACCGGTTCGAGCATCATGCCACAGAAAAAGAACCCTGACGTGCCGGAGCTGGTGCGCGGAAAATCCGGTCGCGTCATCGGCCACCTGGTCGGCCTGTTGATGCTGATGAAGGCGCAACCCCTCGCTTACAACAAGGATAACCAGGAAGACAAGGAGCCGCTGTTCGACACCGTTGATACTTTGCTGGCTTGTCTGCGGGCTTTTGCGGATATGGCGCCGGCTATCGAGGTCAAATCCGACAACATGCGCCGGGCGGCGGCCAGTGGTTATTCCACCGCCACCGATCTGGCGGACTATCTGGTTCGCAAGGGACTTGCCTTCCGGGATGCACACGAGATCGTTGGCCATGCGGTACGCCTGGGCATCGACAGCCAGCGCGATCTGTCCGAACTGAGTCTGTCCGAGCTGCGTTCGCTGTCAGCGGTCATCGAAAGCGACGTCTTCGAGGTGCTGACGCCGGAAGGCTCGGTAGCGGCGCGTAACCATTTCGGTGGCACCGCTCCGCAGCAGGTGCGTGCAGCCATCCAACGCGCCAGGCAAAGCATACTTGACGATCAGACAGCCTCCGCAGCAACAGCCGAATAAAACCTCCGGGCGCCTGCGCTCACGCCACCGAGGCGTTGCAACCATCCTTTGCTGCAGCACTATCGTTCACCAGCGTGCTCTGCGGCTTGCCGAGATGATAGCCCTGAACATAGTCCACACCGAGACCACGCACCCGCTCGAACACCTGTTCGTTTTCGACGAACTCGGCGATGGTTTGCATACCCATGCCACGCGCCACATCCACCAGCGCCTTGACAAACAGTTGATCTGCGTTGTTGTTGTGGATATCGCGAATGAAACTGCCGTCGATTTTAAGAATGTCAGCGCGCAGATGTTTGAGGTATGAGAAGGAGGAAAATCCGACGCCGAAATCATCCAGCGAGACCCGGCAACCGAGCTGCCGTATTTTCTGAATGAATGCCATGGCATTGTTGAGCTGCTCACAGGCTGCTGTCTCTGTGATCTCAAAAGTAAGCCTCGCAGCATCAACGCCGCCCTCGCGAAGCTCCTGCTCGATAAGATCGTACATATCCTGTCTACCCACAGACAAGCCGGAAAGGTTGATCGAAAAACAGATATCCTGCCTGTCATCAGGCAAGTCCGCGAGGAAGCGGATGGCTTTGCTTACGACCTGTCGATCGACCCACTGAATCAATCCGAACTGTTCAGCGGCAGGAATAAATTTCCCCGGTGCAATCAGGGTACCGTCGTTCTCGACCATGCGTACCAGCACTTCGTAGTGATGCACCTTGCCACCAGACACACCAACAATGGGCTGGAACATCAGGTGCAGCGCATCTTGCTCGAGAGCAGCCAGCAGCCGATCCTTCCAAACCAGCTGGTTGTCCATGCGCTCTCGCATCATGTCGGTCTCGTCATATCGGTGGACGCGATTGCGGCCGCCGGACTTGGCAACGCTCATGGCGGCATCCGCTTTGGCCATCAATTCGACGGGCACCCGACCCTGGCGCGGAAAAGTAACGAGACCGACACTCGCGGAGATATTCAGCGTACGGCCGCCATAACTGGGCTTGAGTGAACTGATGCGCTCAAGCAGCTGACGCGCCTTCTGTAGGCCCTGTTCTTCACTCATCACCGAGTAGGCGACGGCAAACTCGTCACCACTGATGCGTGCCAGAAAATCCTGCTCGCGCGATGCCCGCTTGAGCAGACCAGCCACCTGCACAATGATCTGGTCACCGGCGGCATGCCCCGCGGTGTCGTTCACCAGTTTCAGGTGATCCAGATCGACCAGCAAAAGAACACCGAGCTGTCCGTGGCGTTCAACCCTGCGTATCTCGTGACCCAACTCCTCCAGGAAACGGCGACGATTGGAGAGACCGGTCAGATGATCCTGATTGGCAAGAATCACCATGCGCTTCTCATCCTGCTTGAGCTTGGTGATGTCCCGGGCTGTACCACGATAACCTTTAAACGTATTGTCGCTGAATACCGGCACCCCGTTCAGACGCAGACAGTGCGCCTCCCCACTGGGGGAACGAACCCAGATTTCCACGTCTTTGAAGGTACGCTGGTTGCTGTCGCTCGGGCGGAGCACACGTGTCAACTCCCCCAGACTGCTGTCTGGGAATATCTCCGCCGGTGTTCTCCCCAGCCATGTCTCTGCGGCCATATCCAGCGTTTCAGACACGCTGCTCGAGACAAAGGTGAAGTGCCCGCGTCGGTCCGTTTCCCACAACCAGTCGGACGAACTCGAGGCGAAATCCCTGAAGCGCTGACGATTGAGCTCAAGCTCGCCCCGCGATGACTTGAGCGCCACGAGCATGGTGTTGAAGGAGTCGCCCAGTTGTCCAAGCTCATCGTTGCGTTTCACCGATACCTTTAGATCCATGTTTCCGCCGGCTATCGCCTGTGTCGCACCGGCGAGCATTTGAACCGGACGCGTCAGTGAGCGCCGGCTGATGGCGATACCGAATACGGCCGCCAGGAAAAGAATGATCGCGGACAGATACAGGGCATTTTCACCGAGACGCTTATAGGGCAACCAATAGCGCCCCTCATTCGCGGCCAACAGTATTTCTACCGACTGGCGCTCACTTCCCACCTGGTTGAGCGCAGGCAGGATACGTGTACTGTAACGATCCTTCCCGATTATCAGACTGCCGCGGCCCTGCTGCGAGGTGGCACGGTTGATCGGGTGTACAGAAGGCTGAAAGTTGGTGATGCTACTGGCCAACAGCTGTTTGCCCTGGAAGATAGCCAGATCCGCATACACAAGCTGGCGAAGCTCCTCCAGATCCCCCTGGCCGAAACGTTTCCCCACCAGCAGTGCGCCAACGCGGCCTCCGAGCGGATTTTCAACCGGCACTGCCACCAGTTGCAGCCAGCTGTCGTATAGTAGCGCGTTGCCGAAGGCCACACGGTCACCCCGGGTAAGGCCCCGCACCAGATTGGTGAGCACGGACGAACTCAGGATCTGAGGTGAGGTGTAGTGGGGCTTGTTGCCCGCTCCCGCCACGCCGCCTGGCCCCGTATCGAGGTAGACAGCCATGAAGTCGGCGCCGGGACGCGGGTACAGATC
>Ga0209536_100010230_pt1 | contig 13859 bp, 8 predicted proteins | sample DeeMarSeWOR28_12_FD_187461 | JGI IMG/M metagenome (GOLD analysis project Ga0209536, IMG submission 187461) | Marine sediment microbial communities from White Oak River estuary, North Carolina - WOR-2-8_12 (SPAdes) (version 2) | ecosystem: Environmental > Aquatic > Marine > Intertidal zone >...
CCGAAGACGTTTCTTGAGGATCTTCGCCAGAGACGGCTGGGCCCTGTGGTCGAGCTCGGGTGCGGAGAGGGTCAATTCACCGCACTCTTGAAGGCTGAGGGTGTCTGTCCGCTCTGTTTGGACCGCCGATCACGTACCAGTGGCAGCGTAGCCGATGTGGTCGCCGACGCCCTTGTCCTGCCGCTGACACCGGGGAGTGTGCAATTTCTAGTGGCCGCGAACGTGTTGCGGCATATCTGGCCGTTGCCCGCCAAGGCACCAGTTCCCGAAGGCTGGTTGAAATGCTTGGCACCGGGAGCCCGGCTCTATATCCTGGAGGATGAGCCGGCTGACGATCCGCCCGCCGTGAGGAACTACCGTGATCTGCAAGATTTCCTGGCACGTCTCGTCCGGACGGGACGAGGACCACTGTTGCCACGTCAGGAGTTTGAGGCCACCCTGGCCGAGACGCCGATTCCGCTGCAACCGGGGCGATGGATTTTGGATTGTTTGGAAAATCGTTGGCCAGTAGATACCAAAGCTGTTCTAGCCATGTTGTCGGCAGATAACGAACGGGTCGCGGGTGAAGTCAAACACTTGGTTCGTTCGATAACCCGACACGGTTTGAGTTATGGTAGTTACTGGTGGGCATGTTGGCAGGCAGAGATTGTTTGAAAGTATGGAGGCAGGTTTTTGTCACGTATGCGTAAGTTTTTTGGCTGGATCGTATTGGTCCTTGGTGGGATAGGCCTCATTCTTGGTATAGTCCTGATCGGTAGTTCACGCACGACCGTCGACTGGCGTCGCATCAAAGCGGTCGCTTTCGAGAGCGACGACTGGGGCTTGGCCGGTTTTGTTCCTGATACGATGGCTTTGGCTGGTTTGGATCGGCATCTTCTCAACCCGGGGCGCTTCCCCGAAGTCTACTGGGGATCGACTTTAGAAGACAGTGCTACGGTGATACGTCTGGCCGATATGATGGTTCGGTTTCGTGACCAGGATGGTTTGCCGCCCGTCTTCCAAGCCAATTACATCATGTCCTCTTTCGCATACGAACAGACGGGCTCACCCACCGACTCTGCTGAGGTTTCTCCCCCAGCGTGGGAATGGCGCCGCTACGACTTGCCCCAATTGCCTCCTTTGTACCAGCGACCTGGCATGTGGCCAGCCGTAAATTCCGCTGTCGCCCGCGGTGTCTGGCGGCCGGAATTTCACGGCAGTTTCCATTACGACCCCGACATCAGGAAAGAAGCCGTCCACCAAGATGTTACGGCACAATTTGCTGCGGAACGGGGTGTGCTCGTCTTTCCCGGCGCCTCGCGAACCTGGGAATTGGGTCCCCGGCGAGATACAGCTGATTTAGCCACAGAGTTGGACCGCAGCTTCGAGCTTTTTGAAAACCTCTTTGGCCGCGAGCCGACCTCGATCATTGCTCCGGATTACGTTTGGGATGGGCGCTGCGAGAAATTGTGGTCTAGTCGCGGGCTGAATGTGATTCAGGCCAAGCGTGAGCAACGCCACCCCAGGCTCAGGGGTGGTGGGTGGGTCCAGCGCTTCTTGAAGGTCGTCGAGAGGGTTGCCATGCGGTTCGCGCACCCGGGGAGGAGTTATCTGGAGCGGAACTGCCGCCTTGAGGCTGCCCAAACCGGTGACTGGCGGCAGATTGCCGACGATTGCCGGGCTGAAATCCTCCAGGCTTGGCGCCGCGGCGAACCGGCTATTGTCGAAAGCCATCGCGTCAACTATGTCCACCTGCAACCTGAGGTTGCGGAGGACGGTTTCCAGGCGATGGCTCGCCTGCTCGAGCTTCTCACCCAGGACGGCAGTGAGAAACCTCTGTTTCTGACGGATACGGAGATTGCGCAACTTGCCCGCACTGGGACAAGTTGGTGCGTACGAGGTCCTTATGTCGTCGTGCGCAATTACAGCCGAAGCCGCCGCATGGTTGCAGTGCCAGGTGTGGCTTATGTTCCCACAGCCCACGGGATTATCCCGAGGATCTCCCCCGGGGCACCCCACCTGATTTCTATTGCTCCTGCCAGCACTCTGCTGATGCCCGTCAGTTTGCCGGATCAGGGGGTTGGCTCAAAGGCATTTGACCCGTAGCTCCCAATGTGATATAGTTTTAGCATCATTTCCTGAGCATCCTGCCAGAGGGGTCTCACATCACCTAGATGTCTGGAGGACTGGCGGTTACCAACAGCTAAAGTGCATCTGAGATGGCGTTCAACAGAGCGCGATCGAGAAGTGGCGACTAGGCAACGACCCCGAGGAGTGATTCCTCTTACAATCTGTGCATCATTGTGTGCGGTTCAGCAACGGTTAGCTAGCTGTTGTGGACCGGTTTTCAACTGTGGAGGGTCCGCATGTTGAGGAATTGTCACCCCAGCATCCATTTGTTGGTGAGCTACGTTCTGATTTTGGGTCTCGGTTCGGCTTTCGCCGCCCAGGATAGTCCCAGTGAAAGTATCAGGGGAGCAGTGATCCATGAGGGGACTTTCAATAGTGGTGATTTGAGCTGGGAGCGAAATCGGGATGGTCACTTCATCCCAAGTCTACCCGAGACAAAATCGCTGAGTGAGACAAACAAACCAGTTCTCGTGCGTCAGAACTTGCAGCTTCTCGTACCAATGGATGCCGCCATCGGTGGGATCGAAGTTGTTCCCTTGCAGACACACCAGGAGCCGTTACCTGGTCCGGTTGGCCTCGGGCGTCCCATGGTATCGGATCAGGGTGAAGAGTTTGCCGTGGATCGGCTCGCCCTGGGTAAAACGGTCTATCCCCAGGTGTGGGGAGAGTACGCTGGTACTCACACCCGGCGCGGTTTCCGTTTAGTGTCAGTGCAGCTCTATCCAGTGCGGATCTTACGTGATGACTTGGGACAATGGTCTGCCGTGGAAGTCCTCGATCGCTACGAGATCCGGATTCTACCCGCCGAGTTCCCATCTTCACCAGACATAGCACAACGGTTACGGTTCGTTCCTGGTGAGCGTGAGCGGATCGAACGGATCTTGGCCCGGCGAGTCGCCAATCCCGAAGCCTTGGCCGGTTACGACCGGCAGGACGGTATTATGGTTCCCGAGCCGGCGGGTGGTTTTCAGCCGACGCGCACACCAACCCTTAGCGGTAGCACGGTATCCTACCTGATCATCACCAGCGAATTGTTGGCAGACGAGTTTCAGGTTCTGGCAGATTTCAAAACTGCGCAAGGTCTTCCCACCATAGTAGCCACGGTGGAATGGATCGCAGCCAATTTCCGCAACGGGTGTGACATCCAAGAAACAATCCGGATGTTCATACGTGAAGCGTACCAGGTGTGGGGCGTCGAATGGGTGTTACTCGGTGGCGACACAAACATTCTACCGGCACGTTTTGTGATCAGCACCTATTATCCGCCGCAAAGTTACACTGAGATTCCGGCTGACCTGTACTTTGCTTGCTTGGATGGCAACTGGAACGCTGATGGTGATTACGTGTTCGGTGAGCCCTACACGCATTACCTCTATCCTGGTGATGAAGCCGATTTGGAAGACGAGGTTTATATAGGTCGGGCGCCCGTTAGCACTGAAACCATGGCTGTCGTTTTCGTCGACAAGGTCATCAATTACATGGATGCACCAGTGGAAGCGCAATGGACCAACAATGTTCTTTTTGCCTCCGAAGTGCTCTTCCCCTCCGATTGGAATCAGGGTGATTACATTGTCCTGGACGGGGCTACGTTTTCAGAAGCCCTGAAGGATAATTACATCGATACTTGCACCAACATGGAAACCACCCGGATGTATGAAAATTACAATGTTTATATAGACGCTCTCCCTTTAACCCGTACCAGCCTCATCGATTCTCTCAACACTGGTCATTACGGCATCGTCAATCAAATCGGTCACGGTTTCTACTTTAACATGTCCGTGGGTGACGCTAACTTCGTCAATAGCGATGCTGATGCTCTCGTCAACGGCCCCCCTTTCATCATCTATGCTCTGAATTGCGCCTCTGCCGCTTTCGATAAGGCGTGTCTCATGGAGCGGTTCATCCAAAATCCTAACGGTGGTGCCGTAGCCGCCATTGGCTCCGCGCGTGCCGCCTTTCCCCATACGTCCAATGGGTACCAGGAAGTGTTCTTTAATGACTTGTATTGTCAAGAAACCAATCGTTTGGGTGAATTGATCAGTTTGAGTCGCGAGCCGTTTCTCGATGGGACTTATTACAACACCGTGGACCGTTGGACATTCATGAATTACACCCTGCTCGGCGATCCCACCCTGTCTGTCTGGACCGCAATGGCGAAGCCCTTACAAATCACTGCCCCTCCGGTTCTGTCTGCAGGTGCGCAAGATATTCTCGTTGTAGTGGAGAGTGAAGGAATACCGGTTCCAAACGCGTCGGTATGTCTTACCAAAGCGGGTGAAGATTACGTAACCGGCACGACCGATATATCCGGTCTCGTGATTCTCTCATTCACACCGACCAGTGGTGGCAACGCCATTCTGACTGTCAGCGGTACTAATCTCAAGCGCCAACAGGTAACTATACCAGTCAACTCCGGTCCCGCTTATGTGGCTGTTGCCGATGTCGAGAGCGTGGACGATGGCTCGGTGGGATCGATAGGTAACAGCAATAGTGTGGCCGAGGCGGGGGAGACCGTCGCCTTATACCTCAATTGCCAGGATAACGGCGGTGCGGGAGCTATCGATTGCTCGGCAATCCTTACCACCAGTGAGCCTAGTGTCATCATCATCGATGGGACGGCCTATGTGGGTGATGTCCCGGCCGGTGGGCAGTTAGTGGCCGCCGAACCGTTTCTGGTCGAGTTGCCCGCGAGTCTCGGCGACGGGCATCGCGTATCATTCGAAGTGGTCGTCACGGATCAAAACAGTGATATGTACGAGACTAAGTGGACGCTTACTGTCAGAGCACCCGAAGTGGAACCGATTGCCCTCGATTGGGAGGATTGGTCCTTTGGTGATGGCGACGGCACCATCGAGGATAGCGAAAGAATTGGGATTTCGGTCACGCTCAAGAATTTTGGTGTCGGTCTCAGCGGCCAAATCATGGGAATCTTACGAAGTACTGATCTTCAAGTCACTCTACACGATTCAATTGTCACATACAGTGACATCGGACTTTTAGAAACCAGTAGTGGCGGGGGAGTGTTCTCGTTCAGCGATGCCAATGTAGCCGAACTCAGTTGGTGCTGGATTCTCTTCCAAGACGACTACGGTCGCACTTTCCGTCACGATTTCCAACTCGATCCTCCCTCAGTGCCCGAGGGGATGGAAGCTGATAGTTCCGAGGGGCCGGACATCATATCTCTGATCTGGTTACCCCTTCAGGATGAGGACGCCCGGGGGTATCATGTTTATCGCAGTGATGCACCCGCGGGGCCGTTTACCCGCGTGAACGTCGATCTCATCGACGGTGTTTCTTATTTCCGTGATACTGGTTTGGCTCTCTTGACCCGTTATTACTACCGCATCACCGCGGTGGATTCCTCTCTCACCCAGGGATTACCGTCCTTGACGATTTCCCACAGCACTTCACCACCCGAGCTGAATGGTTTTCCATTGCCCTTTGCAACTGAGACCAGTGGTCATTGCGCAGTAGGTGACGTGACCGGTGATGGCAGATTGGAGATCGTGCTCGGCGCGGATGAGATATACGTTTGGCGCGATGACGGTAGTGAACTCTTCGACGGTGACAACGATGCGCAGACACACGGCCCCATCACTGGATTGGATGGTGACTTCCAACCGGCTGGTATTGCTCTGGCCGACCTCGACGGACTGCCTGGCCTGGAGATTATTGCCAGCAATAGAGTTCCCACCAACGAGATCCGGGTGTTCAAAGCTGACGGTTCCGACTTACCGGGTTGGCCGAAGCAGTTGCGTTCCGTCGGCAGCGGTTGGAATTGGGCGACACCTGCGGTAGGTGACGTCGATGGCGACTCGGATCCCGAAATCGTGGTCAACACAGGGGACGGATACACCTGGATCTGGCACGCCGACGGCACCGAACTGATCGACGGGGACAATAATCCTGCCACGGACGGGGTGTTCCGGATTCGTGGTGTGAACGAATGGGGAAAATGTTCCCCGGCTCTCCACGACTTGGACGGTGACGGTGCGCAGGATATTATTTTCGGTACCAAGTATGGCAATGGCTGGGACAATCAGTTAATAGCGTACAAAGCCGACACGACTCAAGTTCCGGGTTTTCCGTACAGTCTGGGTACAACTGGTAAGGTTTATTGCAGTCCCACCGTGGCCGATTTGAACGGCGATGGCATCTGGGAGATCATCTTCATTACCAAGGACAACTTCTTGTACGTCGTTCAGCAAGATGGGACTGACTATACAGGTTTTCCCATCCCCTTCACCTTCAACACCGAATTCTGTCCGAGCCCCGCAGTGGGAGATTTCGATCAGGACGGTCATCTCGAGATCGCGGCCGTTGCGACCATCGGTCTCGATCAAGCCGAACTCATCGTCATCGATACCGACATCATCGGTGGTACTTCTGGCCAGGTACTTCCTGGCTGGCCTCAAGCCTTGCCTGGGAACACAGAATCGAGTCCTGTCGTGGGCGATATTGACGGGGATAGTGTGCCGGACATAATCCATGGCATAGGTGGTGGATCTGAAGATAGTCCCGACAACCTCTACGCCTTCAAGGCCGATGGTTCGTATGTGGATGGCTTCCCGATTTCTCTCCTCGGACCAGCACGTTCTTCAGCGGTCATATGCGACCTCGACCAGGATGGCGATGTAGACATCGTTCACGGTAGCTGGGGACGGGTGATCAATGTTTGGGACATGCCTTTCGATTATGACGAGGAGAACATACCGTGGCCAACTTTCCGTGGGCACTCTTGCCGCGACGGAGTACACCACAGGTTCATTGTGCCCGATGATGTTCCTCCCGATCCTATCATGGCTACCGAATTACTGGTGGAGCCACCTTATCCGAATCCTTTCAATCCTGCGACCACGGTCAAACTTTATTTACCTGGCAAGGAGAATTCCAGCCAACCTTTACAAGTCGTTATTTACGATCTCCAAGGTCGTAGGATACGCGTTCTGCACGACGGCCTGGCCCAAGTCGGTTGGCATAGTTGGATTTGGGATGGTCGTAACAGTGCGGGAAGGCATCAGGCAAGCGGTTTGTATTTTCTGCGGGCGCGCAGTCGTGATCAATCCGTTATCCACAAGATGTCCTTGATCAAATAGAAACTTGATACTGGCTGGGGTCTCGAAAATCCACGGTTGCGACCTTTCGTTGACGGCCAGGCCAGTAATCTTTACCATCATCATGGCGTGTAACGTACGGCCCCTCTCCTGGAGGGGCTGTAGTTTAATTCGGATTATTTGGGAAAGACCTACTGGGGGAGGTCAACTGCTTGTCTGGTCACGCCTTCTCGTATTGACTCGGCCAACGTATCGCCTCGGGTCCGCCTCCCTCGCCAAACCTGGTGAGATCGTGACTGAATCACGTGGTGCGGAGTTGGAATACGGTAAGCATGAGAAAAAGAAAATGTCCGGTACAAAGATTGTTCCTCTTTATGGCCTACTGGTTTGGGGTTGTCGGTTGTCTCATCCTCACGGGGTGCCAAGGTGGGTGTGACGGAAGCCGAGCCCAAAAACAGCTCACCAGAGCAGGGGAAAGTCAAAAACCCGTTCCCGGTGGCACTGTCGTTATTGCATTTCCTGCCGAGCCAGATGTTTTGAACTCTCTGATCCGCGTCTCCTCATACAGCGGTCAGATTCTCTCTCTGCTTCAGGATGCGGCCATGGAGATGGGTGAAGATCTCAATTGGGACCCTCGCATTGCGGAGAGTTATGAGATTTCAGCGGACTCGCTCTCTATAACTTTTCACCTACGACCTTGGGTTTGGTCGGACGGGGTTCCTTTGACTGCTTATGATTTCGCAGAGACTTTTCGCCTGCTCAAGCTACCGGAAGTTGCCAGTCCCCGTCGCGGTTTCTTCGATGCGGTGATTCGTGCCGTCGCTTTGGACTCCAGCACGATTCGTTATGATTTTCGACAGGTATTGCCGGATCCGTTGAGTCGGACGAACCACAACGTGTTACCGGCGCATATAACGTCAAAGTTGAAACCAGCTCAAATCTCGACCTGGCCGTTGAACATGAATCCTCTTTCTTCGGGTTGGTACAGACTGGAAAGATGGGAGCACAACTACGAACTCGTTCTTGTTCGCAACAAACGCTACCCTGGCCCCCAACCGCATCTCGACCGAATTATCTTTCGTGTCATTCCAGACGAAACGGCCCGGGTCGTGGCATTAGAAACCGGTAATGTGGATGTGATGGAAAATTTACCCATTCAAGCCGCGAAGCGTTTAGCTGATACGGGGAACGTGCGTATCTATCGCGTCGGAGGGCGTTTGTTTGCCTACATGTCTTGGAATTTCCGCAATCAACTCTTTCAGGACCGGCGAGTCAGAAAGGCCATTTCACTGGCAATAGACCGCAGCGGTTTCATAGATGGGTTGTTGGGAGGCTTTGCGACTCCCGCGGCCAGCCCCCTCCCGCCAGCGCTATGGGCGCATAATCCAAAGGTCCAACCCGATCCCTACGATCCGGAGCGAGCTCGGGGGCTGCTGGCAGCGGCCGGTTGGATCGATAGTAACGGGGATGGGTATCGGGACAAGGACGGCCACGAGTTCGAGTTCGAGATTTTGACACGTTACGGTGATCCGGTGCGAGAAAACGGTCTGGTTATTATTCGCGAAAATCTGCGTCAAGTGGGGATTAAAATCAGACCGCGGATCTTGGAGCACGCCACTGCCTTGGAGCTACGCCGTAAGGGACAATTCGACGCTTATCTTGGGCTGTTCCAGGTCAATCTCTATGTCGATCCCACGCCGTTGTTGCATTCCCAGGCCACCGACCGATTCAATGTAGGCCACTACAGCAATGCTGTGGTGGATTCCCTACTCGAATTGGCTGTCACCCTTCCAGATAGGCAAATGGCCAAGCCGGTATGGGATCGTTTGCAAGAAGTTGTGGCTGAAGATCTACCCATGGTCTTTCTTTATTACCCTGAGACTCTTATCGGTGTCAACACGCGGGTGCGCTCGGTGCGTCCTCATATCCTCTCTCCTTACAACAACATAAACGAATGGTGGGTTTCTCCGGAGGAACGGAAATATGGGTCTGACAGACATTGAATCCCATAGTTCATCGGTTCCTGACGCCGCCATTTGGCACTGGCGAAAATTCTCTGTAAATTGAGTCACATGAGGAGTAATCGAACATCAATTTCTGTTTTCGCACATCATACTGGGACTGAAGGCCGCATTTTGTGGATCGCCGCAGTATGGTTGTTATTCGCCATCTGGTGCCTAATATTTTTGGGTTCTTGCAGCAACTCGACCGAACCGGGCAGTGATCCAATCTTACGGATCACCTACAACCCACCCGCTGACAATGTCGTTCTCCTTCTGGATGATGAATTACTTTTCCATGTAAACATTGAAAACGGGCCGGGCGCTGTTGTGACATTTTGTCGAGGAGATTCGCTCCTGACCACGGGAACGAATTTTTTATACCAGGGAATTCGAATCGGCACCGACTCTTTGTGTGCCAATGTCACAATGCCCGACACAACGTACAGTAAAAATTGGCGTATTTGGGTCGATGCAGAGAATGCGACCTTGCCTCCCCTCGTGCCCCAACAAACGGTTGGTCACGGTCCGGTTCCTTCTTCGATAGTCGTGACCTGGGTTCAGCCTTCGCCACATTCGGTGCCGAGACCTTTACAACGTTATTATGTGGGTATCAATTACAACGCAATGGTGACCGATGCTAATTGGGATGAAGCATTAATTATCGATACTGTCGAACATCTGCCTGGGCAGACGATCGGGTACTCACGTACATATAACGCAGACCAAATGGTGGAGATTTTACCAGGACAGGAAGTTTGGGTTGGTGTCAGAGTAGAAGATCAAGCTGGTCTTTTATCGCCTTTATCAGAATCGTTATCCATTCTCATCACCCTGCCTTACTCCTTACAGGGCTATGTCAGAGATGACCAAGGTCACCCTCTTCACGGTGTAATTGTCGATTATGGATGTGACACTTGTAAAACCGCCACAGACGTAAATGGTTGGTTCGAGTTGGGTCCCTTCCGAGATATAGACAAATACGTTTTTACTACCATAAGCCAGAATGAGAATTCCCATCCTGACACAGTCGATGCTTATTACGATTTTCAAACCGACAGTTTGGAAGTTGAAACTCCACAACCGCTGGAAATCATGTTGATCGGCCGGCGAGGTTTGGATCCGGGATGCACGGATGATCAATATTCTGGGGATTTCCTGAGTTATTTGAGGCAAATGACCCGGACTGATCGAATCCTCACCATCCGGCCGAATTACGATCTTTTGAAGTGGGATTCCTATCCTTTGAACGTCTACGTCAATGCTGCACTCAATCTAGATGAAACTTTTGCCATGGATTCATTGGCAGTGGAAGCGCTGGCTATTTGGAATGAAAAAATGGACGAGGATTATTTCGTGCAAGTCGATCAGGTTGAACTTGCAGACATCGAAATCATTTTTACTATGCAAGGTTTGTATCCCAATCACGGACTAACGGAAATCATGAATGAGGGTCGGAGATATCGGATCAACGAGGTCATTCCCCAAAAGATGCATGTATTAGTTCTCCAGAGCTTGAACGAACCTGAATACACGTTAGAAGTGATATTGCATGAACTTGGTCATGCGCTTTGTATGGGGGATCACAGTTATTGCGGTGACTTAGTTCATCTCATGTGGGGAACACCGGGTGGTATCATCGCAGCACGCTGGCCGGAATCTCCAATCAATGACGACGAAGCCGCTGCCGTAAGAGTCATCCGTTACCTACCTCAAGCTACGCCCATGAATCAATACATCAGTGAGTAAAATTTAATACCCCCTGTTGACAAGAAAAATATCAGCGGTTATGGTGAGCCTGCCAAAGTAATAAAATTTAATTGAACTTTTTACAACATGGAGGTGATTCATGGCCCGCCCAAAAAGAGTAATTCCTACAGATCTCAGCGTTGCAGAGATCAAAAAACTGCTTGCAGTAAAGGCACGAATGGAACCTTTGGAGAGGAAAAAAGAGAAGCTCGAGAAAGAACTGGTAAAAATTGAATCTGATCTGGCCAGCTTAATGCGTGGTGCTGCGCCGAAACCTCGGAGACGCAAGAAGGCCAAGAAGAAGGTAACCAAGAAAAAGAAGAAAGTGGCCAAGAAGCGAGTACGTAGAGTAGCACGCAAGGCAACCAAGAAGGTTGCCAAGAAGAAGGCTCGGAAAAAGACAACAAAAAAAGTTCGCAAAGGCAAGGCTGCTCCCACGAAAAAAGGCAAAAAGACCTTGGAAGATGTCGTGGCTGGCCTGATTAGGTCTAAAGGTAAGTCGATGGCGTTCCAGGATATCCTTTCTACCATCACTAAAAAGAAACTCGTAGCAACCAAGAGTAAAAATTTCGCAAATGTGTTGCGGCGGACTTTATCCACGAGTAAGAAGATCAAGCGGGTAGGTAGGGGCGTTTACGGCGTTAAACGCTGAAGTAGGCCCAAATAGACTCATGCGGACCGCAAGTCGTTGATTACGACAGTGCGGTCCGCTTTTATTTATTGGAGTGCTGAAGCAATATCTACCCGGGTGGCCAACCCAGTGCGCGCCCTCCCAACAAGTGCAAGTGAATGTGTGGTACCGTTTGACAGGCGTCAGATCCACAATTGACAACCCAGCGATAACCGCCTTCGGACAAGCCAAGATCAGTCGCGATGTGTGAAGAGACAATGGCCAAACGCCCCATGATAGCGCTATCATCAGTTTCTAAGGAAGCCAAGGAGGGGATGTGGCGTTTGGGCAGGACAAGGATGTGAGTCGGCGCTTGGGGATCGATGTCCCGAAATGCGAAAATCTCCTCATCCTCGTAAACTTTGTCACACGGGATTTCTCCGGCGATGATTTTACAGAACAGGCAATCTGTCATTTTTTACCTCTCGTGATCAGCTGACTCTCGCGACATTGTATTGAAGTCGAGACTAGCATGCCTGTGGATTGTGAGCAACGGGAAGGCGACAATGATTAAGATTCTTGCTGTCGGGTACAACGCTTTCGACGTTGTGGTTCCAGTACCAGAAATACCACCATCCGATTCTAAGCTGGAGGTCGCTGAGATTATGCATGGTGGAGGTGGCCCCGCAGCCACCGCCGCCGTGGCAATGGCTAAACTTGGGGCACAAGTTGAATTGATTACTGTTTTAGCCGGCGATTTACCAGGTCTAATCCAAAAAAATGAGTTGTTGGCAGCCGGCGTTGATCTTTCCCACTGCTGGGATGTGAAAGGTTACTCCTCACCTCAGGCGGTTGTTCTGGTGGACGCACCACGAGAGGAAAGACGGATTTTATGGTCGCGGGGCGATTTGCCGAACCTCGATCCAAAGATGATGGACTGTGATTGGTTGAACGATGTCGATTTGCTCTACCTGGATAGCCATGAACCATTTGCAAGTGCGGTTCTGGCCAAAGAGGCCATCCGGCGTGGCTTGCCCATTGTGCTTGATGCAGGTAATGTGCGGGAAGGGATGGCGGATCTCGTACCGTTGTGTAGTGATGTGTTATCATCGACCGTTTTCGCCCCACAGTTGACGGGCAAGCAGGAGCCATTGGCAGCGTTACGGGCACTCGCCGCCCTCGGACCCGCTCATGTGGCCATGACCTTCGGTAAAGCGGGTTGCTTGGCTCTGTGGGAAGGGAGTGCGCAGCACGTTCCAGCCTTTGAGGTGTCGGTACGAGACACCACGGGTGCTGGTGATGTTTTTCATGCCGGGTATGCTTTTGCCAGAGCCACAGGACGCCCCTGGCTGGACAGTCTGGCCTTTGGCAGCGCAACGGCAGCGCTGAAGTGTCGTGATTGGGGGGGGCGTCGGGGCCTGCCCACCTTGGCGGAAGTGGAGGAATTGCTCCGCAGAGGTAAGCGTCGCCAAGAAAAACCACCGTGCAGCTTAGGTTGACGCTGGCCTGGGGGATCGTTAGCATGCGCATAGATTGTTTTGGGTTGCAAGGGAGGTTCCTATGCTCTCTGAGCGGATGACGGATTTGGACAAGCTTGGAGAATTAGAAGAGATCTTCGAAATTCTTGTCACATCCTATAGTCAAAAGGGGGGTGCAGTCCCCACCGAGGGCGACCTTTGCTGGCGTCCCGCCACGGATGCCTACGAGACGAAAGACACTTTTGTTGTCCAAATGGATCTGGCGGGGATGGATCCTGCCGGAATTGAAGTGCTGATGGATGGCGAAAACCTGACGGTGCGTGGCATCAGACAGGATATCGCACCTCCGGGTAAAAAACACTTCATCAAAATGGAAATCAATGTGGGGCCGTTCATCCGTAGGGTGCCGATCCCCGTACCGGTCAACCTCAAGAGTGCCGTGGCAAGATACCGTAATGGCTTTCTCTATGTGACTTTCAAAAAGGGACGGCATAGGGAGAAAACACGGCGCCATATTTCTGTGGACCGTTGAAGCAGGCCTTGTGAGCAGTAGAGCTGGAGGATCAGTAAACGGGACATACTCGGAAGGAGAACGGCTGCCATGCCGGATAAAGAGCAAGACGATCTTCTTGACAGCCAAATAGGGGAAAGTCTGATCCCGGAGGAATTGCCTATTTTGCCCATCAGTGAGGCAGTCATTTTTCCTTACATGATGGTGCCCTTGGTTTTGAGTGACGAAAATCTGATCAAACTCGCCGATGACTGCCTCACCGGAGACAAAATACTCGGTGCATTTGCTCAGAGAGCCATTGCTGAGGGGGAGGATGATGAAGACCAAAATGAGGAAGATCTCATCTAC
>Ga0209536_100010231_pt1 | contig 13858 bp, 12 predicted proteins | sample DeeMarSeWOR28_12_FD_187461 | JGI IMG/M metagenome (GOLD analysis project Ga0209536, IMG submission 187461) | Marine sediment microbial communities from White Oak River estuary, North Carolina - WOR-2-8_12 (SPAdes) (version 2) | ecosystem: Environmental > Aquatic > Marine > Intertidal zone >...
GAGGGTGTTGAGGTAGTAGATCTTGCTGAAGCTCGAGCCCAGGCTGGCAGGGTCGCGGAGGAAATACTTGGCGAGCAGCGGCATGGTGCCGCCGATGAGGAACACCGGCGGCAGCAGCACAAGCACCGACAGCAGCAGCCGAGCAACCGAAAGGCCGTAGAAGCCGAGGTTGTTGTAGGCGTACTCGTAGAGATAGCGGTAGACCGGCATTGTCTCAATCACCAGGTAGGCGATGAGCGAAGTCACGGCGATCCCCAGTTCCACGTACAGGTAGATGCGCAGCGGGTCACGGGCTCGCTCTGACCAGCGGCCAAAGAAATAGCTCCCGAGGCCAAGGCCCAGCAGGAATACCGCGACCACCGTGGCGACGGCGAAACTGCTGACGCCGAACACGAGGCCCAGCAAGCGGACCCATATCAGCTGGTAGACCAGGGCGGAAGCGCCGGAGATGAAGATGGCTGTAAAAAGCAGTCTGTTACTCAGGGTCCAAACCATCAGCAAAGAGCCTCGGGCCGGGTTGGATTTCCCGGCGTCGCTCCGCTTTGCCACGCGTGCTACAACCGGCTGAGGGCGCATCATACCAACGCATCCGTGGTCGACCTATAGATTCCGGACCAGGTGTCCGGTCCGGGCAGTCGTGGATGCGGTGCTGGTTTCGCGTCCACGCGCGCGGCGGCCGCCCGGCCGGCTCCAGCCTATGCCGAGAGCATGTAGAACTGCCAGAGGTCCTTCTGGCTCATCCTGAGGAAAGGCTTGATCGTGAGTTTGCCTGTCGCGCCGATGCTCTTTTCCAAGTACCGGAGCTCCTCGAGTTTGGCGCGGGTTTCTTCGCCGGTTTTGTTCATGAAGCCCGACTCGCGCATCATCAGCAGCCCCTTGGCGCGGATCGACAGCTCGGTGTGCAGGCGCAGGTAGCACAGAAGGTCTGCAACGATCGGGCCTTCGAATTTTTCCCTGAGTGATTGCAGGTACTGGCCGACTTTCGATGTCGAGAGTTTCCCGGAGTTGATGAGTTCCAGGAGCTCCGTATCGGCGTCGAATCCGGCGCCGAGCCAGTCCGACAGCGCCTTGTCGCTGCGGTCGAAGATGACCGTGAACAGCAGCGGCAGGATGCCGAGGACGAGTGCGGTGTTGACGATGGGCGAAAAGAAGAAGTGATTGAACACCGAGTGAGTGATTGCCGCGATCAGCAGGCCCGGCAGCAACGCGGACCATCTTCGCGTGGGGTATTGCTCGAGCATCGTGTGAGCGATAACGGCGAAGATCGCGGTCGCACCGCCGTGCATGATGGCGGTTCCGAAGCCCCGGACGATCCAGGTGCCGAGCTTCAGGTCCGGCAGGATCGACAGGTAATACAGGTTTTCGAAAATCGCGAAGCCGGCGCCAACCGCGAACCCGAAGATGGCTGCATCCACGAGGAAACCGATGCGGTTATGCCGCATCAGGGCCCACACCACGAGGGCTTTGAGCGATTCCTCGACCATCGGGGCGACGTAGCGCGTATAGGCGGTAAAGTCGAGATCGGACCACTGCAGTACGCTCGAGTTCAGGGGATAACTCGCTATACCCGTGGCACAGCCCAGGATGATCGTGGCGACGACCCATTTCAACGGAACGAGCTTGTAGCTGTCGAGGTAGACGAGCGCTGCCAGAAAGCAACAGACGGGCAATAATCCCAGCAGGGCATGCAATGCGGGATAATCGATCATTAAGCCGAGTTTGTCAGAGTATCTTCAGGGACACCATGAATTCGTCGTCTTCCCGGGCGCCTTCGAGATAGCCGGTAGCGTAACCGAACGAAAGTGTCATGTCGTACCGCCAATTGATCGTAAATTGCAGGTCCAGCTGTGCGCCGATATTTGCAGCGTCAATCCTGAGAGCGCTGTCATCGACATTTGTGGTCAGCGAGCTCGCGAATACGGCCGGTCGAATGTGCGACAGGTAGAAGCGTGGCGTGCCCACCCGCGAGAATCGCAGTGGCGGCAGGTTCCATTCGACCATGCCGCGATAGAAGTTGCGTCCCGGGATGGCGTTCAGGTCGAAACCCGGGAATGCATAGAACTCGCGGTAGCGCTTGACGACACCACGATCCAGGTAGTTGTTACCGAATCCGCCAAAAAAGAAGTTCGCAAATTCATCCAGTTGGTCGCCAAAGGCAACGCCCATCGCATTGCGAAACCATATCGACGAATTTCGCAGCGGGAGCGCAAAACCGAAATCGAAGTTTCCGCCGATCTTCGGGATAAAGTCTTTGTCGACATAATTGATCGATGTGGCAATGTTCCACTCCATCCCTTTCTCATCGTCGACGGCGCCCAGCGAACGCCTGACGTGCGAATAGCCGAGGCGTGCATCCAGGCTCGTCAGTTTGTCTATGGATGCAGAAATGTCCTGGTAGCGGGGCAGGGCATCGATGTTGGAGTAGTGATTGAGTTCGGTCGAAAAGTCGAGCCGGCGTGGCTTGTCATAGACGAGGGTCTTGTCATATCCGACAAGGAACCTGGAGCCTTTTCGGCTCTGCTTCGTAGGGCCGAACAAGTCGTAAAAATCGGCATAGTTCAGCCTTGCGCCAAGGCGCCAGACACCGGACAAGGGTGAGTTGCTTACGACGGAGTGGCGGTAGTCGATCGCGATGTTCGGCCGTTCGTCGGACGGGAGGTCCCCATCAACGCTGTAACTCGCCGCAACGCCAAGAGTGTCGAAACGTATCGGATCCGAGAAGTTGGCCTTGACGCCAAGGGACACGGAGTCCTTGTACCCGAGCACGACCGGGAAGATCGATTCGAGCCCCAAATTCTCCACGGGGACGTATTTGCCCTCTGCGACGACTAGCGACTGCGCTGGCACATCGTCGCCCTCGTCGACCTGCCAGTCCCTGAGCTGAGGATGTTTCCTGATCGTCTCGGTGCCGAGGAATGTAACGGAAGCAATATCCTCGACAGGCTCTGCGGTAAACTTCGTGGGGATCAGGCCGTCGCCCGAATAGCGAAATGCGATCAGCGTTCGGTTATCAAGCGGGATGGGACGGAACAAACCTGTTTCGGAGTTACTGACTGCTTCCAGTTCCCCCGATTCGAGTTCGTAACGAAAAATGTTCGATACGCCCGTAAAATACGAACTGCCAAACAGGTAGCGCCCGTCGGGGGAAAAAACGAATCCTTCGGGTACGGCGAGGCCGAAGTCAAAGGTCTGCACCGGCTCGATGCGGTCTGCCAGCAAGTCGTCGAGCCTGTAGACTTTGACAGACTGGTTACCCTGGATGTCACCAAACGAACCGGAAAGCAATTTGCCATCCGGTGAGATATCGAGATCGTAGGCCATCACCCCGTAGGGGAACGAGTGGACCAGGTTCCACTCGTCGTAGGGATACGGTATCCGAACCAGCGCAGCGTATCCATTGAGGTGCCGAATACCCCATATCGAACGGTCGGCATCGTTGAACACGATTTCGCCGATTCGTGCGTCGTGCAACAGCATCCGCGCCTTGCCCGTGTTGATATCGAGAGACATCAGGTCGCGATAGGCGTAGTTATCCGCCGTATAGAATGCTGTTTCGGTGTCCGCGTCGTAGGCTAAAGAGGTGACGCGGTAGACCATGGGTACCTTGATGTCTTCGAGGTGCCGAACCTGCCTGGAGTCCAGCGAGTACTCTCCTACGTGGGCGACGACCCCGGGGTAACGTATGCCCGCGATCAGGCTGTTGCGCTCTGGGTCGAAATAGGCTCGCGAAACGGAGCCCAGGCCGCGTTCGGCAAGGTCCTCGTGCGGCGTAATCGGGAATTGCCGTACGGCCTCGATATTGCGGCGCTGAAATTCGTGCTCCCAGTCGATCCACTCCTGCCACGCGTCGTCGAGCGTTATCCCGAATACTCGCTCGAACTCGTTTTCATAGGAGCGCTCGCTGTCATCGGTTCGCTTGATCCATTCGACCAGCATCTCCGGCGATCTGCTGTAGGCGAGATAGCTCATGAACCGGCCACCGTACAAATAGGCATTCGCGCCAACCTGGAAATCGACGTGGACACCTTCGGCTACGAGACCCAACGGATCGTAAAAATGCGCGCCGTCACGGACCATCGAGCGGAACATCATTTCGTCGTAGGGACCTTGCGCTCGGCCGAGCCCGCCGGCCATCCACGTTTCCATGAATACGGCGATGCCCTCGAGGTACCAGCGGGGACTCGATTTCCGGGGCGCCGTCAGGTACTGGTAAAGGATTGTCTCGGGGTGTTCCGCTACTGGCAGAACTTTGCCGCCCAACCATTTGCGATAGCGCAGGTCGGACGCTGCCGGCTGATCTGTTGTTGCAACGTGAACCATCTCGTGATTCATGAGCGTATACATGCGTTCCGCTGGCGCCGTCGTTTCGAAGGTCAGCGGTATGGGGGCAATGTCGACGACTACCGAGTTCGCAGGCACGGCGCTGGCGCCTGCGTTGCCGTAATCTGAAAAATCCTTCAGCAGGACCGTTGTCTTCTCGGTTGGTTCATAACCCAGGATACTGCGTTGGCGTTCCAGAGAACCGTGAAAAGTCTGGATCACGCGCGGCACCAGGTAGGTTTCCGTCGGGTGAAAATACAATAACCGCAGGTGTTCTGTCTCAACCGAGCTGAGGACCTGAGAATCGACTGCAGGGGATACACCAAGTAGCAGTATGGTGAGGATCACACCGCCTGACTTTGTCAACTGCATGCTGCGCCTCCCCGCGGCGTGCACAAGCAGAAAGGATACTGCACCCTGAAATGGCCGCAGTATCCTTTTCTAATTATTGGCGCCGTTCAATCTTCTTATTAGCGCATATTGCTGCTTGCTCTTTCGGTTACTGCTTTATCGATTCGACCGCAATGCCTCTGCAAATGCGGCGCTGCCAGCCAGTTCCGCGAAGGCCGCGCTACCTGCTAGCTCGGCGAATGAGGCGTTCCCGGCCAGCTCCGCAAAGGCCGCGTTCCCGGCGAGCTCAGCATACGCCGCATTGCCTGCGAGTTCGGCAAAGGCCGCATTACCTGCGAGCTCGGCAAAAGCTGCATTACCGGCCAATTCTGCAAAGGCCGCGTTACCTGCGAGTTCGGCAAAAGCCGCATTACCCGCGAGTTCGGCAAAGGCGGCGTTACCTGCGAGTTCGGCGAATGCGGCATTGCCTGCGAGTTCGGCAAAGGCCGCATTTCCGGCCAGCTCGGCAAAGGCCGCGTTTCCGGCCAGCTCGGCAAAGGCCGCATTGCCTGCGAGTTCGGCGAACGCTGCGTTGCCAGCCAGCTCGGCAAATGCTGCATTGCCGGCGAGTTCGGCGAAGGCAGCGCTGCTTGCCAGTTCGGCATACGCTTCATTGCGGGCCAGCTCGGCGTAGGCGGCGGATCCTGCAAGCTCGGCAAAGGCCGCGTTTCCGGCCAACTCGGCAAAGGCCGCATTGCCGGCGAGTTCGGCAAAGGCGGCGTTACCCGCCAGTTCGGCGAACGCAGCACTCCCGGCCATTTCCGCGAAGGCGGCGCTACCTGCCAGTTCGGCAAACGCGGCACTTCCGGCGAGTTCCGCGAAAGCCGCATCGCCCGCTAGCTCTGAAAATGCTGCGCTACGCGCCAGTTCTGCAAATGCGGCACTGCCCGCGAGCTCGGCAAAAGCAGCATTCTGTGCCAGCTCCGCGAACGCGGCACTCCGCGCGAGTTCCGCGAAAGCGGCATTTCCCGCAAGCTCGGCAAACGCCGCGCTGCCCGCCAGTTCCGCAAATGCTTCGCTTCTTGCGAGCTCTCTGAATGATTCGCTCTTTATCATCCTGTCGAAAGCGTCTGTCTGCATCAATTCCTGAACCGATTGATCACCGAGCTGGATTTCATTCGTTCCAGGCTGCTCAGCGCGGTAGCGTTCGGCCGGTGCGACGGTGCCCGTGATTTCCTCGTCGGTCGACATGTTGCTGCCGAACCAGACAACCGCAACCAGTGCGATTGCGCCTATGACGATGGGAATTGCTTTGTTGCTCGTAGCCATCTTCGTTCCCCTTGTGTCCGCTATGTCAGGACACTTCTGTTGTTTCTCCTAATGCCCAGTACTCACCGGGGCAGGAAAAGTTGGTCGGATTCTCGATGCGGCTACTCGGTCTCGGAAAAACTGAGCTGTGCCTCGTGAATCACCTCGTCGTTCGCCATGAATCGAAGGTCGATCCTGGCGGGACGCATCCCCGGGTTGTTCAGGTAAACCGCATATCGCCGTTTGCCTTCCATTCTTACTGTCACCGCACCCGTCTCGGCCGCGATGCTGGTCCCGGTGCTTTCCAGCTGCGCGAAGCCGTTGAACCAGATGGTCTTGTCCGAGTAGCCGGCGACGATCTCGACCGGCTGCCTGGCGCTCAGGTCGAAGTCCACGATCAGGAGCGGTCCCGCGCTGCGCAGCGTCACGGTGCCGGCGACTTCACTCTCGTCAATTGAAATCGTGCCGTGTTCCGACGCAAGGTGTCTCGAATCGGCTATCGTGCCGACGAGCCCCGTGACGTCGTCGAACGCGTCCCGCGAAATCTGGCCGGAATCGAGCAGTGCGAGCGTCAAAGCGACGCCGGCCGCGAATACGCCCACGTAACCCAGCAGCGGGCCCGAGAAAAGGCGCTGCAGGAGGCTCGGGGAGGGTTGCGGCGGCGCTTTGACCGGCGCCTGGTTCAGCAGCACGTGCCTGAGATGGGCCGGGGGCTCGAGCGGCGGCAGGCTGTCGAGGGACCGGCAAAGCGTCTCCAGCTCCTCGTAGACCGTCCGTCCTTCCTCGCTCTCGGCAAGGAAGTTCTCGAGTTCGGCCTTGCCGGCATCGTCGATTTCACCATCGATTTCCGCCTGGATCAGCTCGAAATATTTCGGGTCGATTGTCATCAGTGTAATCCGCGTTCGGTGAGCGTCTGCTGCAGGAGCTGGCGCGCCGTGTAGAGCCTCGACTTGACCATTTTCTCGGAAATTTCAAGCACCTCGCTGATCTCCTGGTAACTGCAACCAAGCAGGTGTTTCAGGACGATCACGGCTCGGTAGTCCGGACTGATGGTCATAAGTGCTGCCTGCATACCCTCGCTCAACTGTTGGTTACTTGCCTCTTGTTCCGGGCCGCTCGCGGAATCTGCCGTATCTCCTTCGAGCGCGTCCAGGCGATTCGTCTTCTTGAGCCAGTTGATGGATTCGTTCAGCGTTATGCGATAGATCCAGCTGAAAAAGCGGTATTTCGGGTCGTACTGTTCGAGATGTTCGTACACCTTGAGAAACACGGTCTGGGTCACGTCGCGCGCATCATCGGGGCTGTTCAGCATCCTGTATGCGGCGTTGAAGACCGGTTTCTCGTACCTCGCCAGCAGCATCTCGAATGCCTGCCGGTCGCCGTTACTGCACCGCTCCATCAGCTTCGTGTCGTTTGGCTCACTCATACCTACAGGCGGCCGACAGAAAAGTTGGCCGTGGACCTCCCTCCTTGCCCTGCAGGCGATCTACAGGGTCTCGATCTCAAAGATCGCGTTAAAGCCCGAGTAGCGGAAAATATCGTATATGTGCTTGTTGACGTTTATTATTTTTATTGCTGCACCGCTCCCGGACAGCCTTTTTTGTGTTTTCAACAGTATAGCCAACCCGGCGCTGGATATGTATTCCAGGCGCTCGAAGTCGAGCGTATGACTGGCATCAAGGCGCCCCAGGAACGCCTCCGCCTTGGCGCTTTGCGCCGCATCGAGGCGCCCGCTGCAAATAACTTCGCCACTTTCGGCGTAATCGATCTCAAACATCGGTTGTTTCCGGCTCCTTGCTGAAACGAATCTTACTGCGCCCGTCCCGATAGTCGTATTCGAGCGTATCGACCATATGTTGAATCAGGTGCAGTCCCAGCCCCCCGGGTTTGCGCTCGCTGAGCGACGCACCGGTATCCACGGGCCGCTGCTTCGTGACGTCGAACTCGGCGGCGTCCTGGTCCGTAATCGTGACCGTCACCTTGCCGCCGGCTGCCTCCACGTCGACCATGATGTCTCGGCGGGCGCCCGGGTTGTAGTGCACGAGGTTGACGAACAGTTCCTCCATGGCGAGATGGACCGGGAATCGCACGGATTCGTCGATAGCGGACGCAGACATGATGTCTTCGCTGAAGCGGTAGAGCGAGGCTACCGAGTCGATGCTGCGTTCGAAGGACTGTGCGGCCATTGCCCTAGAAATTGCGCCTGACGAGCACGATCGTTATGTCGTCCGCTTGCGGGGCGCTGCCCCCGTGCATGCGCGCCGCGTGCATGATGGCCGGTACGAGCTCCTCGGCCTTGCCGCCCGGCATGGCATCGACGACCGATCTTACGCCTTTCTGGCCGAACTGCAGGCCGACCTCGTTCTCGTACTCGTAGATGCCGTCCGAGATCAGGCCGAGGATGTCACCCGGCTCGAGCCTGAGCGATACGCCGGGACCGAGGTTGCTCTGTGCCATGTAGCCGAGGGGAAACGTCGACGGCTCGTGCCAGTCGTAGCTCCGGTCGGCCGCGTGGAAGTGCATGATCGGGCCCTGGCCGGCCGAGTGAAACCGGACCGTATGGGTGCCGGCGTCCAGCAAGCCGAAGAAAGCGGTGACGAAGCGGTCTTCCGGAAGGTCCTCGACGAGCTGGTCATTGATGTTCACGAACACGTCATCGAGGCTGGCACCAAGTCGCAGGGCGACGCGCAGCATAGCGCGCACCTGTGTCGCGCTCAGCGCGGGGCCGATGCCGTGGCCGGTGGCGTCGCCCATCAGCAGGAACAGGCGTTCGTCCGACAGCGGCACGATGTCGTAAAGGTCGCCACCGGTCTGGTCCGTCGGTGAGAAAGCGCCCGCGAATCCATAGCCTTTTATGGTCGGCATTTCCTTCGGCAGCGTGCCCATCTGCACGTCGCGCGCGACCGTGATCTCCCGGTCCAGTCTCTCGGTCGCGATCATGGTTTCGATCAACTTGGCACGATGCAGCACGACCGCTGCCTGTGCGGCGAGCGCCGTCGCGACAAACTCGTCCTGGTCGTCGAACACGCCGGTGTTCTTGTTCAGTATCTGCAGGACGCCAACCAGCGTGTCCTCGAAGCCGATCAGCGGAATCGTGAGCATGCAGCGCGAGCGGTAACCCGTCTCCCTGTCGATGGCGCGGTTGAAGCGTTCGTCGGCGTAACAGTCGGGCACGTTGATGAGCTTGCGGGACATCGCGGATTCGCCAACGATGCCCTTGTCGGCAGGTATGCGGATGCTGCCGAGCTTGGTCGCGACGCGCACCACCAGCTCGTTCGAGCTTTCGTCGTAGAGAAACACCGTGCCCCTGTCCGCATCGAGCACTTCGCGGGCGGCGTCGACGACCTCGGTGAGCATCGTGTCCAGGTCGAACGGTGCACTGAGCTTTCGTGTCACCTCGAGAACGCTGCGCAGCGCCTGTACTTCGCTGAGCTGACCGCTCATTCCAGCTCGGTCCTTTCGATCTCCGTCATCGGCAGGCGTACGTACTTGATCTCGATGTCCGAAATTCGTGCCACCATGCGTTCTGCCGTCTCGGGAATGTGCAGCGCCGAGCGTTCCATTGCCCGCTTCGTGACCAGGGTTTCTGCCTTGATTGCGAGATCCTCGCCGAGCTTGGATGCGGTGTTTACGGGGTCGCCGAAGAAATCGAGGTCACCGACCAGCAGGACGCGGCCGTAGTCGATGCCGACTGACAGGTAGATCTGTTCGGCCAGGCTGAACTCGTCGTTATGGCGGAAGAGCTCTGCGTTGATGTCGAAGCTCGCGCGGATGGCATCGTCCGTGTTCTCGAAAAATGCGTAGCAGTTGTCAGCGTCGCACTTGAGCAGCAGGCCGTTGTTCTTCGCAATGAGCGGCGCAATGATCTGGCGGGCGCGATGGATCAGCTTGAGGAAGTGGCAGACGCCGATCTTCCTCGAGGTGCTGGAGAAACTCGCCATGTCGGAGATGAATACGGCGCCTTCGGTGCCGAATCGCTCCCAGATGTGCTGCCGAGCCAGCTCCAGCTCGCCGGCGTCCCGCAATTCCGAGAATGCGGCGATCAGGCCGTCGAACTCGTCGTGGCCGGTCAGCGGGTTGAGATGCAGATCGTCCGCCATGTCCTCCCCATGTTGTTGTTCTGCTCGGGCTGCGCGGAATCCCGAGTATATCGCGGAATCCGCGGGATTTTTTGCCGGGATATTGCTACTGGACGCGCCGCTTTCTCCATGCTCTGGGCGTCATGTCGTGCAGTTTCCTGAATGCCTTCACGAAGGAAAGTCCCGATTGGTAGCCAACGCGCTCACCGATATCCGCCACTGGAAGAGCAGTGGTCATCAGCAATTCCCGTGCGTTGCGCATGCGCAGCCGGGTGAGGTAGTCGAAGAAATTCATTTCCAGCAGTTCCTTGAAGCGCCGTGCAAAGCCCGATCGGGACATTGATGCCGCCTCCGCCGCCTTTTCGATCGTCCAGTCGTGGCCGGGATGCCGGTGCAACAGTGCAAGCGCATTTGCGATTCGCTTGTCCCGCAGCGCGGCCACGATGCCGGCCCGGTCCGTGCGGCCGAAATCGACCCGCAGTAACTGCACCAGCAGGACCTCGGTGAGCTTGTTGACGGTGAGTTCGTTGCCCGGCGCGCCCGACATGTATTCCGCGCTCAGGTGCTCGAGCGTGCGCGTGAGCCAGGGCCATTGCTCAAGTTCTTCGTGTTGCAGGATCACGCAGCGGGGCAGGGCACGCATCAGCACGTCGTCTTCACGGTTCTCGAATTCACAGTAGCCGCACAGCAACAGGGTCTGGGGGCCGCTCGAACCGTCGCTCTCCACGCGATGATCGACGCCCGGCGCCAGGAACACGAAGTCGCCGGGCACCAGTTCGTGGGTCTCGTCGCCCACGACGAGCTGGCAGTGACCTCGCCGGACGAGATGGAACATGGCGCGCGTTTCACCCTCGTAGGGCAGCTCCCAGGGCGGCACCAGGAAGTCGCAGAAATACACGCTGCCCGCGGTTCGCAGGCCTTTGAGGATGTCCGTCAGAACCTCCATCAGAACCTCGTTGTTACTGAGTAATAGACGATTGATAGCAAAAATAGATCATTTTAGCCATAGAACGATTATTAATGAATGTCCATGATACGCCCCACGTATCAACATTAAGTGGAGCCAAGCCATGACAACCACGGAGATCTATTTCAAAAGCTGGTGCCCATACAGCCAGCGCGCCCTGCGCCTCCTCGATAACAAAGGCGCGAACTACACCGCAATCGACGTGACTGACGACCGCGTCCGCGAGCTCGAAATGCGCGAGCGCGCCGGCCGCACGTCCGTGCCGCAGGTCTTCATCGACGGGGAGCACCTCGGCGGCTACGACGACATCGCCGCGCTCGACCGCTCTGGCGAACTTGATCGCCTGCTCGCCGGCGAGAGGACCGTCGAAGACGCCGCCTGACAATAAACACCGATCATCGAAAGGAGAAACGACATGACAACCACGCAAGGCATACTCACCGCAGGCGCCCTGGCGCTCCTGTTCGGAATGGCGGCCGCGGTGGCCGACAACCACGATCGGCTGGCGAAGTACGCCGATCCTGCGGAGCCGGCGCTGCCCGCGACCGACGTCGATATTTCGCTGGGGGACACGGCGCTCGTCATCACGGACCCGCAGATCGACTTCCTGAGCCCGGAAGGCGTCACCTGGGGCGTCGTCGGCGAGAGCGTGACCGAGCTGGGTACAGTCGAGAATATCGGCCGCCTGCTCGACACGGCCAAAACCGAGGGCATGCCGGTCTTTATTTCGCCGCATCACTACTACCCGAGCGATCATGGCTGGCACTTCGAGGGCCCGCTGGAGAAGCTGATGCACGCGATCGGCATGTTCGATCGCGAAGGGCCTTATACACTGGATGGTTTCGATGGCTCCGGTTCGGACTATATGCCCGAGTACAAGGACCAGATCCTCGACGGCGAGACCGTGATTGCGAGCCCGCACAAGGTCTACGGGCCGGAGCAGAACGACCTGGTGTTGCAACTCAGGAAGCGCGGCGTGTCGAAAGTAATACTCGCGGGCATGTCAGCCAACCTCTGCACGCAGGCGCATCTCTACGAGTTGCTCGAACAGGGCTTCGAAGTGGCGGTGGTGCGTGATGCGACGGCGGCCGCGAAGCTGCCGGAAGGCGACGGCTACCTGGCCGCGATCACCAATTTCCGGTATGTCGCAAACGGTCTCTGGACGACCGACGAGGCCGTTGCGAAGATCCAAAAAGCGCGTTAATGCTCTCTTATCGCGATAGACAGCCCGGGTTCGAGCCCGGGCTTTTCTATTTCGGAAACAGCAGGACGAATTGCAGGCGAAGCCCCCAGTCTTCTGGCCCGGCATCCGGGGCCGTCACCCAGTAACGTACTCCGCCGCCGATCTGGACCAGCTGCTCGCCGAATTTCAGCATCTGGTACACGTTGAAATTGATTGGTGTCGACCACTTGTTCGTTTCCCAATCGTAGGTTGACTCGGTATTGAGTCCGAACGTGGTTTGCGTCGGCGTGACATAGGTCAGGAATGGCTGGATGAAGGTCGCGCTGACATCAGCGCGGCGGCCCGTGCCGGCGAACGACTCGATGTGGTTGGCGAGCGCCCCGTAGGTCCAGGGTCCACTCTGCCGGAGCACGACGCCCGTCGGGCCGATGCCCCATTTCTCGCTGCCGAGTGTTTCGTCGGTGGCGGTGGGAATGAGGAACACAGGGCCCGCACCCCAGATCCACCCGCTCTCGGTCGGCGCTTTCGGCGAAAAGAAGAGACTCTGGACCGTGTCGCCGAGGCCGAACTCGCTGTTTCCCGGAAACGGGATGTCGTCCTGATTCAGAACAGGGAGGATAGTGCGTGAAATCAGGTTCCAGTCCTGGCTGATCGAGAACGGGATGACGGGCTGCACGTTGATGCGCAGCGCTGAACCTTCGTTGTCGACGCCGAAGTCCTCATCATAATTGACCTGGATGGGCATGCTGATCAGGTTCGCCACCGGGTTTGACAGCTGCTGCGCATAATTCTCATCGTCCTGCGCGTTAGCGGCGGCCACAACGGCAAGGCTCGATATCAGCACAATCTTCAGGGCGGTCTTCATACCCAGAACCCCGCAATTCGGTCGATTAGCCAGTAACTCGCGATGCCCCCGATCACGTAGCTGGCGGGTACCGTGATCCAGGACCAGTGTACGTCGTGATCGTCGCTTTCGAGTACTTTCCGGAGCACAGGGCGTGCCACCAGGAAAGCCGCGACCAGCGCCAGCACGAACAGGATCTGCCCGATTTCCACACCGATATTGAAGAACAGCAGCGCTGTCGGCAGTTCCGTCTGCGGTAAGCCTATATCACGCAATACGGCCGCAAAACCCAGACCGTGTAGCAGGCCGAATGACATCGAGACCGCAGCCGGGTAGCGGTAGGTGAGCTGCGACTCGTCATTTTTCACGATCTCCCAGGCGAGGAACACCACGCTAAGCGCGATCGCCGCCTCGACCGGGGGCGTCGGGATGCGGATGACGTCCAGCGCTGCGAGCGCAAGCGTGATCGAGTGCGCGACGGTGAACCCGGTAATCGTGATCAGCACCTTGCGCGGCGTACGCGCGATCAGCAACAGGCAGGTGACGAACAACAGGTGGTCGATGCCGATCCAGATGTGCTCGATGCCCAGCAGTGTGTACTGGCCTGCAACCGCCAGCTTGTTCTCCGCGTCCGGCACGGTCCAGCCGCTTTCGTCGGGCTTCAGGATCTTGACGTACTGCTCGCCGTTCGCGAGGCGCACCTGGAACAGCGAGGACAGCGACGGGTTGATGACCGGGAACTCGATCCTGAGTTCCTGGCCGGACAGCCCGTCCGGGCAGTTGTAGACCAGCCGCCCCTGGTAGGCGCCGCCGGCTTGCTGCATCGC
>Ga0209536_100010232_pt1 | contig 13857 bp, 8 predicted proteins | sample DeeMarSeWOR28_12_FD_187461 | JGI IMG/M metagenome (GOLD analysis project Ga0209536, IMG submission 187461) | Marine sediment microbial communities from White Oak River estuary, North Carolina - WOR-2-8_12 (SPAdes) (version 2) | ecosystem: Environmental > Aquatic > Marine > Intertidal zone >...
ATTGATTCGCTGTCTCCGACAGCTCACCCTTCGGGCGGCGTCGCTAGGCTCCGCCGTCTGTCGCGAAACTTCGTTTCGCTCGGTTCGAACCGAGGACTTACCTCAAATTCCCTAGGTCGATAACAACAATAGCCCACTTCAAAGTGGGCTATTGTTGTTATTGGCGTCCCCAAGGGGATTCGAACCCCTGTTGCCGCCGTGAAAGGGCGGAGTCCTTGGCCTCTAGACGATGGGGACGTCGAGGACTTAACTTGTCGCGTCCCGATGCCTGGGATGGAGGTTCCGGGAAGGAAAACTTGGTGGAGCTAGGCGGGATCGAACCGCCGACCTCTTGCATGCCATGCAAGCGCTCTCCCAGCTGAGCTATAGCCCCACGCGGAGCGCGAATTTTACGGAAGGCCCGTCAGGGGGTCAACCAACCGAAAACTCCAGGTTCGCAGGCATTTTCAAGAACCTCAAGCCGCCGCTGCCCTCGCCTCCACGTACTCGATCGCCCGGTTCAGCCGCTCGATGGTCTTGTCGCGGCCCAGCAGTTCCAGGGTCACGTCGATGGGCGGTGATACGGGGCCGCCCGAGACCGCCACCCGGATGGGCTGGGCGACTTTGCCGAGCTTGAGCTCCAGGGCGTCGGCGGTGCCCTGGACGATCTCGTGGATGCGCTCGGCCCGCCAGTCCTCCAGCACCATCAGCCCGTCCCGGACCCGTGTCAGCGCCTGCAATGCCACGGGTCGCAGGTGGGTCTTCGCCGCCTTTTCGTGGTACTCCTCAAAGTCGTGGAAGAAGAACAGGGCCGACTGCGCCATTTCGTGCATGGTCTGGGCCCGCTGGCGGTAGGCCTCGGCCACTTTCTCCAGGTCCGGTCCGTCCTCGGTGTTCACGCCGAGCCGCTCCAACTGCCACCACAGGTCCTGGGCAAGCCTTCGGGGATCGGCTTTCATAATGTACTGCTGGTTGAGCCACAAGAGCTTGTCCGGGTTGAAGCTGGACGCGCTCTTGTTCACGTCCCTGGTGTCGAACAGCTCGATCATCTCCTCCAGGCTGAAGATCTCCTGGTCGCCGTGGGACCAGCCCAGGCGGACGAGGAAATTGAGCAACGCCTCGGGCAGGTAACCCTCCTGGCGGTATTCCAGCACGCTGACCGCCCCGTGGCGCTTGGACAATTTGCTGCCGTCCGGGCCGAGGATCATGGGCACGTGGGCGAAGGCCGGCGGCTTCGCGCCCAGCGCCTGGTAGATATTGATCTGCCGCGGCGTGTTGTTCAGGTGGTCGTCGCCGCGGATGACGTGGGTGATGCCCATGTCCATGTCGTCCACCACGACCGAAAAGTTGTAGGTGGGCACGCCGTCGGAACGCATCAGCACCACGTCGTCGAGCTCGCTGTTGTGGAACTCCACCCGGCCGTGAACGTCGTCCTCCACCACCACGGTGCCCTCGTCGGGATTGCGGAAGCGGATGACCGGGTCGACGCCCGGCACCGCCTCGATGCGATCCCGGCAGCGGCCGTCGTAGCGGGGCTTCTCTCCCCGGGCCCGCTGGGCGGCGCGCATTTCTTCCAGCTCTTCCTTGCTGCAATAGCAGCGATAGGCGTCACCCTGGGCAATGAGCTGATCCACCACCTCCCGGTACCGGTCCAAGCGATGGGTCTGGTACAGGGGACCTTCGTCGGGTCGGAGCGTGAGCCACTCCATGCCGTCGAGAATCACCTGGATGGCCTCCTCCGTGGACCGCTCCCGGTCCGTGTCCTCGATCCGCAGGACGAATGTGCCGCCGTGGCGCCTGGCGTACAGCCAGGCGAACAGCGCGGTCCGGACCCCGCCGATATGCAGAAAACCGGTGGGACTGGGAGCAAAGCGGGTCTTGACGGTCATGACGGCGGGCCCTCGAAGTGGACGGTCATTTTAGCAGAGTCATGGGGCCCGGCAGGCCCGTGATCCCGCCGCCCCGGGCTGCGGCCGAAACCCGCCGCCATGGCCGCTCGAGCCCGGTTTCTGCGCATCCGCCCGGAGCATCTTCATCCGCCCGGGAAAGTGCGTTGTTGCGACGCAACATCCTTGTCCAGATCGGCAGCTTTCCGGGAACTTGTCTTTAACTTATTGTTCAATATGTTAATTCCGTCACTCAACTCGGCACCGGATCGGCCAGAATGAATTTTGCGCTTTGTGCTCGACGCAACGGCAGTGCGATCGAAGGGATGCACGGGCTGTGGGGATCGACTGCTAGACTAATGCGTGATTGGCCGCCCCGGCCGGTGAATGCCCTCTACGGAGAAACATGTCCCTGATCCGCAAGACAACTCACGGCCTGGTGGCCTTCCTGCTGGCGATCTCGCCGGCCTCGGGGGCGTTGTCCGGTGAGCCGGTCATGACGGCCTCCCCTTCCCCGATGGCCACCACCGCGATTTCCAACGCGGCCGGGACGGCCGTGTCGGGCAAGAACATGACCACCCGGGACGGCTGGCCGAAGCTGCTCTACTCCCGGGAACCCCACCTGCATGCCGCCTTGCAGAAGAAGATCAGGGACCTGGGACTGGCCCGTTATGCCGCGGACCGCAAGCTGGCTGTCGCCCTGGTGGACATCACTGAGCCCAGGCATCCCCGGGTGGCCACGGTCAATGCCCACGAGATGATGTATGCGGCCAGTCTGCCCAAGATTGCCATCCTCCTCGGCGCGTATCAGAAGGCGGAGGATGGCGATCTGAAGATCGACGGCCCGACGGAGAAGCTGCTCACCGACATGATCCGACGTTCCTCCAACTCCGCGGCGACGATCATGCTGGAACGGGTTGGGTTCGACTACGTGGCCGACCTGCTCCAGTCGGATCGGTACGACCTGTACGACACGGAGATGAACGGCGGACTGTGGGTCGGCAAGCCCTACGCCAAGGCCGGCGCCGTCAAGCGGGACCCGCTTTACAACCTGTCCCACGGCGCCACGCCTTTCGAGGTGGCCAGGTTCTATTACCTGCTGGCCACTTCCCGGCTGGTGAGCCCGGAGGCTTCGGAAAGCATGCTGGAAATCCTGGCCGACCCCGCCATCAACCACAAGTTCGTGGCGGGCCTGAACAGCGCCCGGCCCGGCTCGAAGATTTTCCGCAAGTCCGGCACCTGGCGGACCTACCATGCGGACAGCGCCATCGTGGAACGTGACGGCCGACGCTACATCGCAGTGGCCATGGCCAACCATCCCTCGGGCGGCAAGTGGCTGTCCCAGCTCATCGTGGCCATGGACGACCTGGTCTTCTCACCGGAGAACGTGGCCCACGACCACATGGAAAACCACAACGATACCGTGGAACTCCCGAACAAATCCGTGGCGGCCCGTCGGAGCTGAAATCAACCCGGCGATGCCGGCGCTCGGTGAGCCAAAGACCGCCGTACTATCCGGTCGGCAACCCAGGAACCACCCGCCAGCGAACCCTCACGCACTAGCGCCCGTTGTTATCGGGCGCGTCCTCCGGCACCGGGGCCTCCTCTTCCGACAGTCCCTCCGCCTCCCGGGGGTCGCCCGCCTCGGGGACGCCATCGGCAGGCGATTCGACAGCCTCCCCGAACACCGCCCCGGCGGCGGATTGGGCCTCTGACGCGGCCTTGCGGGCCGCCTCGATCTCCGCCATCCGCGCCGCGTGCCGCGCCTCGATCAGGCGATGGATACGCAGCGCCAGAGTCTGGTGGGCCACGGCGGAATTCTTCCTGAGTACGTTGGAGCTCACCGCCACGAGGTAGTGGTAATCGCGCCCCGGGACCGGGCCTTCAACGATCGCCACCGAGGCCAGGTAATTGCGCTTGTTGCCCATGTACTTGCCGCACTTGAATCCCGGTTCCGGCTGGCAGGAGTAGAGTGAACCGGACTTGAAGTACACGGCGTAAGGATTGAGGACGGGGTGGGACGCGTAACGGATGCGGCGCTCGGTCATATACATCAGCCGCTTGATCTCCCGACTGGACCACGCGTCGACGAGTTCGCCCCGCTCCATCCGGTAGAGGTACTTCACCAGTTCCCGCACGTTGCCGACGCTGGAGGTGCCGCCCACCTTCTGCTTGCCGGTGCGGGTAAAGAAGCTGCCCTGCCGGAACCGGCGGGTATCCATGCCGTTGCGCTGCATGGGCTCGTCCATGGCGCCCATGAACAGTTCGCCCCGGGCGTTGTAGGTCGTGTCGGCAAAGAACTGCGCCTCCTGCTCAGGCGTCGGCGGATAGGCCTTGCCGAAGTGCTTGAGCAGCATCACCTGCTTCTGCATGGTGGCGGCGGCCGCGTTGTTGCTGGCCGAGAGCATCCAGTCCATCCAGTCCCACAGGTTGCCCTTGTCACCGACCTGGATCTGGCGGAACTCCCGCACGTTGGTCTCCGGGTCGAACACCACCACCTTGTGGTGGTCGCTGATGACGAACTCGTCGCCCCTGATCACGGTCTCGCGCATCAGTCGTTCTCGGGCCGGGATGTCATCCGGATAGATATCGGCGAGGGCCTGAAACCAGGCCAGGGCCACCACCATCTTGCCCACGCTGCCCACGTTTCGAATCACGTCCCCGTTCAGTTCGGCGTAAATCGGGTTCTCCGGATCCGACAGGTCCAGAACCGAAACCGCGTACTCGGCTGCGTCCTCCCCCAGGGCGTCGCGGATAGCGCGACTGAGCTCGGGGTCGGGATCGAACGCCAGCGGCGGCGCCCCGTCGGTCAACCTGGGCAGAATGTCCGCCAGGGGCAGCCGGGCCCCCGCGGGAATCGGCGGCCCCGCTGCTTCGCCGTGCATCTTCCGCCAGGTGTAAAGCACCCGGCGACACTCGGTGTAGTCGTAGCCGTCCATGGGATACGACCAGACGACACCGCTGGCAACGAAGGCTGCAAGGGCGGAAAGCACCAGCGTGAACACGCTTCTCATGACGCGTCTCCCGGCCGAGCGTTCATGTTCACCTGGCGACCCGCCGATTCTGCCAGGCCCGCGTCCAGGGACTGAAGATACTGGCTGCGCTCCGCGCCCTTGCTCTGCACGAACGGACGGATCTGGAACAGGTACATCTTGCCGTCCACGAAGCCGAACTCCACGTCCGCCACGGCCTGGGCCCGCGCCTCCGGCGGGAGATTGACGAACCAGCCCGGAAGCTGGTCGACGAAGTCCAGAAGCTGGCGGATCTCGTCGGGCTGGAGCAGCCGCTCGGCGCCGGAGGTCATGACGAGCTCGGAGCCGCCCGTCTCCTTGAGTACCCGCTTGAAGGGCGCCGTCGCAGAGCCGAGCAGCCGGACAGCGCCGTCGGAACGGCGAATCAGCAGGCTCTCTGCCGCCTGCCCTTCCACGCCGCCCCCGACCCCCTCGTTGACCACGACCGTCACGTAATCCCGGTCGCCGGTCTCCGCGTCGGCTGTCACCATGACGCCGGACTTGTGCGAGTTGACGCTCTTGTGCAGCAGCACCGAAGCATAGACGTTCTCCGGGTCGCTCATGATGTTCTGCCGCCAGCCGAAAGACCGCTCCGTGAACGGGCTGGCCCAGACGTCCCGCATGGCCGCGACGATATTCTCGAAGCCCACCACGTTGGGCACGGTCAGGTTGATACCGGCACCGGTGAAACCGGGCAGGTCTTCCACGTTGGTGTCGGAACGGACGAACACGCCGTAGGTGCCGTCGGGGCCGAAATTCTCCAGCAGGGCCTCGTGGAAGGCGGCCAGCTTTTCAGGATTGGGCGGCAGGGTCTCGAACCAGTCACGAAAGGTCTGCAGCAACGCCTGGGTGCGTCGGTTGCGGGCGATCGGGTCCTGGATCTTGTCGAGCTCGTCGTACTGATCGGACATCCACTCGAACAGCGTCGGCCCTCCCGGCGACATCTCGCGTTCCATCAGGGCCTGGGCGAACATCCCGAACGGCACCGCCAGCCCCGGCGCCACGTGATCCGGAAACGCCCGGCTGAGCTGGCCTACCTGGGCGGCCTTGGGCCCCACCCGCACGCCCTGGTCGGCGGCAGACAACCTGGACGTCGGAATGAGTCGCCAGGTCTCCAGATCCAGCCTGCCCACGTCGATGGAAATACGCTCGGTCACCTGGGGCGCCGTATCCTCGACCGCCTCGGCCGGGACCTCCTCGTCCAGGGCGATCTGTACCACGCCGCCCGGGCTGGAGGCGACAAAGACCCGTTTACCGACGTAACCCCGCAGGGTCGGCAAGTACTCGTCCGAAATCACCACGTTGGGGACGCCCAGGTTGCGGGCCAGGAGCTGGACGTGGGACAGGGAATTGCCTTCGTGCTCGGTGAGGATGCCGGCCACGACGGGCAGCTCGGACACCGTCTCGGGGACGAGGGCGATGCTGTCCGCCGTCCCCTCGGGCACGTCCTCCAGGTCCTCCAGTGTTCGCAGCACGCCCCGGCCGATGCCGGGGTTCAGCGACCGCAGGCCGGTCGGCACTTCCTCACCGAACAGCTGCTGGCGGATGCCCGCCAGGCGCTGCCCGTCCACGGACAGGGTGTTGAGGAGCCGGGAATAAAAAAGGAGCGGGCTGCCGCGCATGCGGTCCGGGATGTAATCGCGGGCCGCGGGTTCGATCTGGGCCAGGTGTTCGATGGCCGGCTCGAAGTACAGGGCCAGGCGACGGGATCCCCAACCGGGCGCCCGGCCCAGGTAGTGCAGTTCCCGGAGGTAATCGGAGAGCGGCACCTCGGTTTGCTGCAGGCGGGCCACCGCGCCCTCGAGATTGTCCAGCTCGTAGGTGGTCAGCAATCCCACCCCATAGGCCGCCCTGGCGAACGATTCCATGAGCGTGAGGCTCTCGGCCCGGGTGTAACTGCCCCGGTCCACGTCGAGTTGCTGACCGATGCCGAACACGTTGCCCTCCAGTACCAGCAGGAGATCGATCCCGTCGAGGGGATGACCGCTGGTCGCCAGGCCCTGTCGCAGGCGCGCCATGATCGAGGCCAGGGCCGCCAGCCGCTCGGTGGGGCCGCCGGCGGTATCGAGGTCCGAAACACCCGCCCGCAGATCGCCGGCGAGCTGCAGGTCGCGGACCTTGTCCGCGTAGGCGCGGACGGCCGGCGCCGGGTCCGGCAGCGCCGCCACTGCGTCGATGGCCGCGGCCAGCGCTTCGTACTGGTCGGCGAGTTCGGGTTGCCCACGCGTTCGGGCATATTCCCTCACCCGTGCCGCATCGGACGGCTCGGGACGACCGTGGATCTTGTTGCGCAGGTCGCCGAAGTCGGCGTCGGCCTCGTTGAGCGTGGTGGCCATGCCACGCACTCCGGCATGACCCGTGCCCTTGGCGCCGTGGGGCACGAGCCGGGCGGCCTCCACCAGCATCGGGTAACGGTCCTCACGCCAGAGAGGGTCGCGGGCCAGTCGGGACAGGAACTCGTAGGCGCTGGCTTCCTCGTTCTCGACCTGGAAGGCGCCGCGATAAAACCGCGCCTTCCGCAGGATCCAGCCATCATTGACATCAATCAGAAACTGTTCCAGCACCAGGGTGCGGAAATGCATCTGCTCGGCCAGGGATTCGCCGAAATCGCTGGCGGACAGTGCCACCATGACGTTGGCGATGGGAAATCCCTCCTTTCGCAGGCGCAGTGTCTGATCGCTCCACTCGCCGTGCTGTCGCCCGCCGCCGTGATCGGCACAGGCGTATGCCTTCGGCGGGAGAACGGCGCCGTCATTGCAGAACCAGCGAATCCGCTCGAATGGGCCACGGGGATTTTCCTTCATCGATTCGACGATGGATCGAAGCTGGGCGGCTTCTTCAGGATTCAGGGTGGCCAATGGTCCTGACGCCCGGGCCGTGGCGATGCAGGCAAGCAGCAGGCAGAGCGATACAAGTTTCGACATTGGAATCCTCGGAATGCGATTGCGGGCCACGAAGCGGGCCGGCGTTCGGATGGTATCAATCTCAGGTGCCTCGGTCAGCCGTGTTTTTCCGAACCTCGGCAGCAGTGGATCGGAGGCGTTAATATTGACGGCAAAATATCTGGGCCGGCATTCGAGCTGCCCCAGAGTGGCGGTCACGGGGGAGACGGATGGTGAACAAGAAGTCAGGGGGCCTGAGCTTCGTCGATCGGTGCCTGTCTCTGTTCACGAAGATGGGCCCGGGCGAAGGCAAGGCGGTCTTGCTGTTTGCGCTTTACGCCTTCCTCCTGCTGGTCTGCTACTACATCCTCAAGACCACCCGCGAGGTATTCATCCTCACGGACTACGGCGCGGAGACCGCCAGTTACGCCATCGCCACCCAGGCGCTGCTGCTGCTCTTCATCGTGCCCCTCTACGGGCTGTTATTCCGCGCCGCCGGAAAAGTCTTCCTGATCCGCTGGGTGACCGTATTTTTCGCGGTCAACGTGATTATTTTTTACATGATGGGCCGGGCCCAGATGGAGATCGGCTTCGTCTACTACGTCTTCGTCGGCATCTTCGGTGTCATGGTCATCGCCCAGTTCTGGGCTTTCGCCGCCGACTGTTTCAATGTCAAGAGTGGTCAGCGCCTGTTCCCCGTGATCATGATCGGCGCCTCTGCAGGGGCCCTCGGCGGATCTCAGACATTCAAGTTCCTCACCTGGGCCGGCGTCTCGCAGCTGGGCATGCTGCTGGCCGCCACAGTCATTCTCCTGGTCACCCTGGCGCTGGGCGAGGCGGCGCGCCGCGCGATTCCACAGGGTGCGCGAGGCGTATACGGCGACGAGCCCGACGCTCCGAAAGACGATCGCCTTGAACAGCTCCTCGGCGGCTTTGCCCATATCCTCCGCAACCGCTACCTGCTGCTGGTGGTCGTACTCGTCATTCTCCTGAACTGGGTGAACAGCACCGGCGAGGTCATCCTCAAGGCCTATGTGAAGGACTGGGCGGCGGAACAGGTGGCTGCCGGCGTTTATGCATCCAACGGCGCCGCCATCGGCACGTTCTTCGGCGATCTGTATTTCTGGGTCAATCTTTTCGGTTTTCTGCTCCAGGCGTTCGTGGTCTCGCGAATCTACCGGTACATGGGCGTGGCCGGCGCGCTCATGATCCTGCCCGTGGTCGCGGCCGTGGGTTACAGCGTGCTCGCCTTCGGCATGATGTTCATCCCCATCTTCAGCCTCCTGAGGATGGTCAAGATCGTGGAGAACAGCGTCGACTACTCGATTATGAATACCACGCGGCAGGCGCTCTTCCTGCCGCTGACCCGGGCGGAAAAATACGAGGCCAAGACCGCCATCGACACTTTTTTCTGGCGCTTCGGCGACATGGTCCAGGGTCTGGCTTTTTTCGTGGGACTCAACTGGCTCGGAATGACCTTCCAGCAATTCTTCATGGTGAACGCGGCGCTCGCGTCGATCTGGGTATTCGTCGCCTTCCGCACCGGCCGCCACTACCGACACCTGGTCAAGACCAACGTGATGAACGTGGCCCCGGAACTGAGGAAACCGATACCCGACGTCCACGTGGCGCCTGGCGGAGATCTGCTGCACGAATTCGACGAGGACACCTTCGTCGACACCGATCCCGGCGACGTCATGACCTTCTCGGCCCAGCTGGCCACCGGCGAGCCCCTGCCCGCCTGGGTGCGGTTCGAGCCGGACTCGCGACGCTTCCGCGGCCGCGTTCCCCAGTCAGCGACCGGCCACATCGAGATCGAAGTGATCGCAACGGATTTCGAGGGACTCTCGGCCAGCGGAACATTTTTCGTCCATCACTCCCGGGCCGACAAGGACCGTTGACTTCGCGGCGCCCAGACGAAAGGGAGCGCGCGCGTCATGGCCGCTCCCCCATTTCTGACCGGAGCAAGATGTCATGATCGAACTGCTCACCGACCCCCATGCCTGGATCGCCCTGGCCACCCTCACCGCCCTGGAAATCGTGCTGGGCGTGGACAATATCGTCTTCATCTCGGTCATCGCCGGTCGCCTGCCCGAACATCAGCGCGATCGCGCCCGGCGCCTCGGCCTGCTGATGGCCATGGGGCTCCGCGTCCTCCTGCTGCTGACCATCACCTGGATCATGAGCCTGGACAAAGCCATCTTCACGATCCTGGGCGAGCCGTTTACCTGGAAGGACATGATTCTCATCGTCGGCGGATTGTTCCTGCTGGCCAAGGCGACCATGGAGATCCACGCCCAGCTGGAAGGCCCGGACGTGGAGGAAGGCACGAAGGTGGTCACCACCTTCAGCGGCGTGCTGGCCCAGATCGTCGTCGTCGACGTGGTGTTCTCCGTGGACTCGGTGATCACCGCCGTGGGACTGGTCCAGGATGTGGAGATCATGATCGCCGCCGTGATCATCGCCGTGAGCGTGATGATGCTGGCGGCCGCGCCGGTGGGCACCTTTGTCGATCGCCACCCCACGATCAAGATGCTGGCCCTGTCCTTCCTGATGTTGATCGGGCTGGCCCTGGTCGCCGACGGGCTCGGATTCCACATCCCCAAGGGTTACATTTACTTCGCCATGGCGTTCTCGGTCACGGTCGAGATGCTCAATCTGCGGGTACGGAGAAAGCGGCTTGCGGCCGTTGCGCCTGTGCAGCTGAAGCGCAGGTTCGCTACCGAGAGCGGCGAGGAACGGGGCTGCGGCTGAGGAGTCAATTATGAGAGCACGCTACGCGAAACCAGGAACGTCGCCGGGCCTCGAAGCGGTCACGGAAGAGAAACCGGCCCTCGAGTTCAAAGTCGTGGTGATCTCCTACGACAAGGACCAGCTCACCGAGACCGAGTTGCCCCTGACCGAAGTTCCGGCACCCGATCCGGCGGACAGACGGGTCACCTGGATTCGATTCCCGGCCATGCCGGATGCGGCGTCGCTGGCCCACTTCGGCGATCGATGGAATCTCCATCCCCTGGACCTGGAGGACGTCATCAACACGGGACAGCGACCCAAAACCGAGATCCGTGACGGTCAGACGTTCACCATCCTGCAGGTGCCGGCGCTGGAAGACGAACTGTCCATCCGCGTGCGGCAGGTCTGTCTGTTCCTCGGGCCGAACTACGTCATCAGCATCCGCGAGGACGGGCCACCCATGTTCGACCGCGTTCTCAACCGCCTGCACACCGGCGGGCGCAGCGGCCGCATCCGGGGCAGTGGGCCCGATTACCTTTTCTACTCGCTTCTGGACGCCACGGTCGACCACGGATTTCCGGTGGTGGAGGCCCTGAATGACTTTGTGGAGGACCTGGAGGGGGAGCTTCTGGAGAATGCGGATGCCGTATCGCTGGATACCCTGCATCGCCTGCGACGGGACCTCACGACCTTGCGGCGTTCCCAGTGGCCCGCCCGGGATGCCCTCGATCCATTGCTGAACGAAGCACACAGTCCGCTGAGCAAAAAAGTGCGTGGATTCATGCGTGACTGCCTGGATCACCAGATGCACGTCAATGAGAGCATCGAGGTCCTGAAGGAAAACGCCATCGGTCTGCAGGAGTTGTTTTTGTCGGTGCAGGGTCACCGGCTCAATGACGTCATGAAAGTGCTGACCATCATCGCCACAATCTTCATTCCCCTGTCGTTCTTCACGGGTCTCTACGGCATGAATTTCAATACCGACATCAGTCCGTGGAACATGCCGGAACTCAACACCCGCTATGGCTATCCCGCCCTGCTCCTGCTGCTCGTCGGCGTGGCCTCGGGGATGCTCGTCTTTTTCAAACGCCGGGGCTGGTTCTAGGGGAACGACCGTCGCCGATACTGATTGACCGATCGCGAGTACAGATATCCGAATCGCCGGAGACACCCACGGCGGCCCCGGATGACTGACCTTCGCCGGCCACTAGGGCAGCCAGCAACCCCCCGAGGATTGAGCCGACAGGCACAGACAACAGAGAACCGCCGGTTCCCCATCCTCTGCAGGCTTCGTCTAGACTCGTAAAAGGGGGTGACCGTCGTGTATCGGCTTCTGGGAGAACTCAAACGACGGCGGGTGCTGAACACGGCTTCTCTGTTCGTGATTGGCGCCTGGGTCCTGCTGCAGGTCGCCGAAGTGCTGCAGGACATGCTGCCGCCGGGCTTCCTGCGGTGGCTGTTGATCGCATTGGTGGCCCTCTATCCCCTGGTCATTGTCGCTGGCTGGTTCTTCGATGTCTCTGCCGACGGAATCAAACGCACCGCGCCACTGTCCCCGGGCGAGGCCGTGCCGCGTCCGCGGTTCATCGACCACGTGGTGCTGGCCGGGCACCTGCTGGTCATCGCCGGGGCCGGCTACCTGATCTTCGCGCCGCCTCCCCCGAGCGCCCCGCCCATCGCGCAGACTCCCGTCCAGAAGCGCACCATCGCCGTGCTCGACTTCGAAGACCTGGCGCCCCTGTCAGAGGATCAACTGATCGGCGCCGCCCTGGCCGAGGAGCTCCGTCAGGGCCTGACGAGGACCGCAGGACTGCGGGTCATGGGACCGAGGACCAGCGAGATACTGCTGGCAGCCGGTGACACGCGAGCGGAGGTCGCCGACGAACTGGAGATTTCCTCACTGCTGCAGGGCACGGTCCGAAGTGAGAACGGCCAGGTCACCATCGATGCCAAAGTCATTGCGATTCCGGAGGGACAGGCCATATGGCAGGCCAGCTTCGCCGGCCCGATCGGCGACGCTATCCGGCTGCAGCAGGATCTCATGCGTTCGGTCATTGGCGCCGTGGCGCCGACGCTGGACCCGGACCCGGTCAACGGCCCCCGGGCCGAGGCCGGGCAGTGCGCCGAAGTCTACGAAATGGTCCTGCGCGGCAAGCAGCTCTGGAGTACCCCCTACGCCGACCCGGACAAGGATTCGAAACGGCAGCGAGGCCGGGACTTGATCGAGCAGGCGACGGAAAACGATCCGGATTGCGGCATCGCCTGGGAGGCGCTGGCAACGATCCAGTGGAGCTATTCGCTGGGCGGATACGCGAAAGCCGGTGCGGCGGCCCGCCGGGCGCTGGAACTCAATGACACGCTGCCGGAAGCCTGGTCCATTCTCGCCGAGATCGCCGAGCAGGAACGGCGCTGGTCGGACGCGGAAGAGTACCTCCTCAAGGGGCTTTATGCGGATCCGACCAATCTCAGAGTCACCACGATGTACTCGGATGCGCTCATTGCGCGGGGACGGGTCAGGGAAGCGCTGCGGCATGCGCTGGATGCATATCGCCGCGAGCCCGCCCATCACGGGACGAACTGGCGCGTCCAGTTGGCGGCGATCTATGCGGGCGAATGGGATCTGGCGCTGAAGCACATCGGTATCTACGAGGAGTTGAGGCCCTCGTCAGATGTGACCTGGTGGGAAAAGGCCTATGCCCTGATGATGAAAGGCGAACGGGTCGAGGCGATGGAGATCTTCAGCCAGTTCCTGACTGGAGATGTCCCGGAATTTGCGGACTGGTATCTCCAGTGCATACGCGCCCGAGACGACGAAGCGCTGCGTGCCGGCCTGCCGGAGGCCATGGCCGCCACCCTCCAGGCACGTCGGGACGAGGAACTGGATGCATGGGAGTCGCCGATACCGTGGGGCTGGGCCGTCATCTCCTGCGACGCCTGGATCGGCAGCGGCGACCTGGCCATCGATACTCTGCTGTCGGTGGACGTCACGGAACTTCAGTGGTTCGCCTTCTTCATGTCTGAGTGGACGGTCCTGCGACAACACCCCCGTTTTCACGCGCTGGTCCTGGAACAGGGCCTGTTCGACTACTGGAAACAGTGGGGCTGGTCCGACTACTGCGAACCGGTGGGTGAGGACGACTTCCGCTGCGACTGAAGGTCCACGACAACGCCCGGATCTCCGGCGGACATCCGTGTCCATTCCGGTCCTGCGTTGACCGCTTCCCGCCCGCTCCGTAAAATCGCGATCCCCTTCGGGCGATTAGCTCAGCGGGAGAGCGCTCGCCTCACACGCGAGAGGTCGCTGGTTCAATCCCAGCATCGCCCACCACGAATTTTCCGACAAGGCCGGCCTACCGCCGGCCTTTT
>Ga0209536_100010233_pt1 | contig 13857 bp, 17 predicted proteins | sample DeeMarSeWOR28_12_FD_187461 | JGI IMG/M metagenome (GOLD analysis project Ga0209536, IMG submission 187461) | Marine sediment microbial communities from White Oak River estuary, North Carolina - WOR-2-8_12 (SPAdes) (version 2) | ecosystem: Environmental > Aquatic > Marine > Intertidal zone >...
CCCTCACGGTCGCCGCCTTGCGGTTCGCTTGGGTCGCTACGACCAACTCCCCAGGGGACTCTCACCCCCCCCTGGTCATCGTTCATGCTGGGCACACACACAGCAGGGCCCCGTCGCCGGCTGATGACGGGGCCCTTGGTTGACACCGCTGCAGAATCCCTGGCTAGAAGTTCAGCTGCAGCCCCACGTTGAAGCGCCGGGGCAGTCCGAAAAAGACTTCGGCGTCGTCCGCGTCGTGGTCACCGTCGAACCCGTTGTACGGCGAGTTGTCGAGGGCATCCATGACGTACTCTGCGTCCAACAGATTGAAGGCGTGCCCAAATACCATCACGCGCTGCCCGAGCCGGAAGCTCTCTGGAAGCGTGTATGAGAAGTGCCCGTCGAACACTGTGTATCCCGGTACCCGCCAACTCTGGGCCCGATCGGTCTCGTCCGTCCGGCCGATCGGGTCGAAAGCAGCCCAGAAGCGGGCGAATCTCTTCCCAATCACCTGAATAGACAGGTTGTCAATCGGGAACAGCGACATAGCGGCCGACACCTGCGTCTGCGGCGCGTTGCCCACCTTGAGGTCCTTGACGTAGAAGTTGTACGTCTCGGTAGCTTGGTCTCTGGCATCCGGACGGTAGGTACCGGTCACGTCGTCGGTGTGAACCCAGTTCGACAAGGAAGCACCCACATCGAAGCGGACCAAGTAGGACGGTTGCAACGCCACCTCAGCCTCGATGCCGGTGTGCAGTGCGTCAAGACCCAGCAGACTGATGAGCGCGTCCTCCCCTGTTTGGGTGACGAAGCCTCGAGTCACAGTGCGGTCGTTCCAACGAGTGTAGTACGCGCTCAAGCTAATAGCTACAGATCGGTCGAGGGTCCGATAGTTGAGACCGCCCTCGAAGGCCAGGAACGTCTCGTTCTGCGGGTCAGGGTTGATTGCGCCCGCGTAGTCGTCTATCACACCGTCGAAGATCGGCACCCTGGACACGTACCCGCCGTTGGCATAGATGCCGAGTTCCGGAGTCACGTTGTAGAGGCCACCACCCTTGAACTGATAGCCATAGATGTTGTCCGTCTCGGCGTAGAGCGGACTCCCGGTGCCATCATCCAGGAAGTGGTTCCTGTAGGTGTACTTGATGGTCGACAGACCACCCATTCCATAGACCGTGAATGCGGGAGTGACATACTCGCCTTGCAGGTAGCCACCCAACCAATCCACCGTGTTGGTGAAGTCGTAGCCGATTTTGTCGCCGAGGCCACGCTGCTGTTCGGCGGCTGACCAGAAATCGCTGCTCGTGTCGAGGACGTAGTCGGCCCCGAGCAGGTCCCGGACCTCTCTGTAGTGATCGATCTCAGCAGTTCGCCAGTCCCCGCCGATCTCCATGGTGAAGGCCGGAGAGAATTGCTTCGCAAGCTTCGAGATGGCACCGAATGTCCACTGGTCGTTACGGCTGTTCCGTAGGATGCCCCGGGCCTCGCCGGCAACCTTGGGATCGCCTCTGCGGTCCTCGGTACCCCGGTTTATCGCAATGTTGCCATCCCAATCCGCGATGCGAGTCGGCTGACTGTCGTAATCCCACAAGAAGTCTCCGTACGTGCCGGTGCCACCCCCAGTTCCACCGGAGTAATAGCCCACCGTGGTGAGCGTCACGGTCTCAGACAGCGACGAGTACCAGTTGAGGTTGACCTGGGGCTTGTGGAAGAAGTTCTCCCGCTCGTTCAGAAAGTCCTCCTGGTGACGATTGAGACGCTTGGACCCTTCAGCTTGCTGTCCCGTGTACGACCCAGAAACGCTGTTCCAGTTCTGGTTGAACCTGAGGCCGTCCGGGGAGACGTCGTAGACGATCATCGCGGCGGGATCGTAGTCATCCAGGCGCAGTGCGTACGCCGCGCTAAACGCTCCTATGTTCTGCGCGTAACTACGCTGCCCGTGGCGCTGGGGCGCGCCCAGCGCGTAGAGATCGAGCCGGTTGCTGTTACTGATCTTGTAGCTCGCGCCGAAATAGTAGGCCCAGGCGTCGGTCCAGATACCCTCTGCAAGCCCGTTCCCGGTCTTCCGCACGCCCTGGGCCATGAATGCGAACTTGTCGGCCAGCAGGCCCGAGGCCAGCATGGCCGTCGTTTTGAGGAACCTGTCGGAGCCGTATTCCTGCTTGAACATCCCTCCCGCCGACAGGGCCGTCGGGTCGGTGATGATGTTCATGGTTCCACCAATTGAGGGCGTTGCCAGGTTTACGGCGGAGAGCCCCCGCTGAAGCTGGAGTGAGGACGTAGCGTCGCCCACGCCGTCCCAGTTCGACCAGTACACCCACCCATTCTCCATGTCGTTCACCGGCACGCCGTTGATCATGACGGCCACGTTGCGCTGGTCGAAACCGCGCACGTTGATCCGGGCGTCACCCGCCGCACCACCCTGCTCGGTTGAATACACACTGGGCTTGGTATTCAGAACCAAAGGAATGTCCTGCGATCCCAGTTGCTGCTGCATCGTTGGCTTGTCCACATCCGTGTACGCCACGGGTGTCACACGCTCGATGGCCCGGGTCGCGAACACCTCGATGGCGTCCAGGGAGATGATGCGCACGCCCAGAGTGAAGTTGATCTCTCTGGACTCCCCCGCTCCGAGCCGAACACCGTCCTCGGTACCCGGATCGTAACCGATGGTCCGCGCTACGACCCTGTAGAGGCCGGGTCGCAGCCCTGTGATGCTGTAACGCCCGTCATCCGTAGTGAGGGCACCGTACTGGCGCGCGGTGCCTGGTTGACTGACCACCACCTGAACACCCGCAAGGGCTTGACCGTCCTCTGCGGTCACTCGTCCCATCACCGTAGCCGACGACCCGGCCTGTGCCGCAAGCTGACCCACGCCGGAGATGACCAAAGCCACGGCTGTGAGGACACTTTTGAGTCCACACGCGATTCGCATACAGAGCCTCCTTCTGTGCAAAGGCTGATCCAACAATAGTTGGTCTGATTCTGGAGATAATTCGGCTAGCAACTGAAGATTCCTTACCAATGACTGACTGCGTTGACAAGGGTAGAGAGAAGTCTGACTCGCGGTTCAGAAGTCGTCAAGTAACAGCCTGTTGACTGGAGCCGCGTGGTGCACAGCGAGGTCTTCTCGGTTGGTTCACCGAATCCACGCCCCAGACTTCCGAATGAGTGTTGGGAACTCTCGCAGCCGCCGTACGCCAACCAACCGGAACGAATGTTCGCACGAGTTTCTACACCAAGCTGCGGCGCGCCACGTGGCACCTGGGGGCGGGCCCCCCCCCGCGGCGGTAATTTGGCAGCCGTCTCCCCTACCGTTACCTTCGGTCGGTCTGCCGAGGGCTGCCCCGGGGCTCGGCGGAGTGTCGGAAACCCGCACCCACAGGGAACAGGTGCACTCTATGGAGACCTTCGGCTGGCTTTCCATCCTACCGCCCGTCGTCGCCATCGCTCTCGCGATCAAGACCAAACAGGTCTATCTCTCATTGGGTCTTTTCGTATGGTTGGGCTGGACCATCATGAGTTCGTGGAATCCAGTGACTGGCCTGATTCAGTCGGTGGAAACCTTCGTGGAGCAGGTCACCGCACCCGACAATGCCCGAGTCCTGATGTTCAGCTCCCTGATCGGAGCCATGATCACGCTGACACAGGCGTCTGGTGGCACCGACGGGTTCGTCGGTTGGATCGATAACCGCGGACTGGCAAAGTCACGGCGCTCGGTTGGCCTGCTGACAATTCTCGTGAGCTTTGGGGTCTTCCTGGAATCAACGTTCAGCCTCCTGGTGTCAGGATCCGTCGCACGCCCGCTGTTCGACAGATGCCGGATTTCCCGCGAGAAGCTCGCGTATATCATAGACGCCACTTGCGCACCCAAACTGATCCTCATCCCGCTCAACGCATGGGGCGCCTATATAGCGGGCCTCTTGCTCGCGCAAGGTGTCACCAACGTCAATGCTCTGCTGGCAGGGGCTCTGGTACTCAACTTCTACGCGATTCTCGCCATCCTGCTTGCGGTAACGGTAGTCGTAACCGGCTGGGACGTCGGTCCGATGAAAGAGGCCGAAAGAAGGGTTGCTGAAGAGGGCAAGCTGTTGCGCGACGGCGCCGAACCGATGGTCTCGGCCGACGTCACCATGACCCAGCCGAAGCAAGGCACCCCGCTCAGGGCCAGCAACATGGTGCTGCCGATATCCGTCATGGTGGTGATGGTCCCCATCGTCTTGTGGATTACCGGCGAAGGCAACATCCGCAGTGGCAGCGGATCCCAAGCTGTGCTGTGGGGGGTGATCGTCGGCCTGTTGGTCGCCGTCGTCGGGTATCGGGTGCAGGGGATCATGACGCTCAAGGAGTCCACAGACCACGTGCTCAAGGGAATTCAAGGATTAATCCCGGTGGTCATCGTTCTCTCATTAGCGTTCGCAATCGGAGCTACGACAAGGGCGCTCGGGACCGGGGAGTTTGTAGCTGATCTGGCACGGAGGTCTCTCAACCCCGGGTTCGTCCCTGCATTGGTGTTCTTGCTGGCATGCTTCATCGCCTTCTCGACCGGGACCTCCTGGGGTACTTTCGCCATCATGATCCCTATCGTGATGCCGATGATCGAGGTCGTGGGCCTCCACCCTGCTCTCACGGTCGCTGCAGCGTTAGGCGGCGGGATCTTTGGGGACCACTGCTCACCCATTTCAGACACGACCATAGTGGCGTCAATGGCCTCGGCCACGGACCACATTGATCACGTGCGCACACAGCTGCCGTACGCGCTAATCGCCGCTGGGGGAGCCACGGTGCTGTTTCTAACGTTCGGGTTTCTACTGTAAGGTGGCGCGTAGTCAGCGGTTAGCAGTATCGGACTGACAGACCTGCTCCCTGCTTACCGCTCACGGCTCACCGCAGTACTTTCTTGCTCATGAAGACACTAAAGACCCTATCGTTCACCGCAGTGGCATGTGCCTATGGCTTGATTGTCCTCGGTGCCGTCGTACGAATCACCGATGCCGGCCTGGGGTGCGGCGACGACTGGCCACTGTGCAATGGCCGCTTGATTCCACCGCTCGAAGACACCAAGGCGGTCCTCGAGTGGACCCATCGGCTGGTTGCACTGGCATTGAGTGCTGTGACCGTATTGGTCGCCGCAGTGGCCGTGCGGAACCGCCGTTTGCTGGGCGGATCCGGACCTGACGGCACACTCCGACCGGCGCTTACTGCAGCCGTGCTGCTCGTCGTGCAGGTACTGCTCGGCGCAGTCACCGTCTGGCTCGAGCTGCCGCCTATCAGCGTTGTTCTCCACCTCGGCGTAGCGATGGCACTGCTCGCCGCTCTGCTGGTGACAGGGCTTCGCACTGGCTGCGCGCGCCAGGCCACGTCCCTCGCACGCGGCTCGATTACCTCAGCGGCCGGATTGGCCCTAGCTGTGATACTCCTGGGTGGACTCACCGCCAACCTGGGGGCAGGCCCATCCTGTCAGGGATTTCCGCTCTGCAACGGGCAGATCTGGCCCTCCTCGGGAGGAAGCGGCCTGCCGCATGTCCACTGGATGCATCGACTCTTGGCCTATGCGCTGTTCCTGCATCTGATCGGAGTGAGCATCGGGCTCCGCAAGAGAACCGTCCCGGATCGACTCCGAACAGTCGTGTGGACTGCATTGGGAATCACGATCGCCCAGGTGATAGTGGCTGCAGCGATGGTGCTCAGCTACCTGCCACCCGTCTGGCGCGGTGTGCACGTGGCAGTTGGAACAGCAGTGTGGGTCGCTCTAGTCTACGCGGTCTGGTTAGTGTCAGCCAAGGGAGAACGAGTAGTAGCCTGAGACCTTCGCCTGACGCTCGGCCCCCGCGCCTCCCAGTGTCTCGCCGACCCAGTTGCGGTCGTGACGGCGCTCAGCTGCCTGTCACAGCACGATGATCAACGTCTGCTGCGGAGTCTGCGGTGTAACTTCGGGCCCACCGGTACCCAGTATGACGTTGATCTCACTCCGCACTCCAAACCTGCCTTTGAGGTAGACACCGGGTTCGACCGAGAATACCACACCTGGAACGAGCTTTCTGATATCATTCGTCTCGAAGTTGTCCAGGTGCGGACCGGATCCGTGTATGTCACCGTCAATAGAGTGCCCGGTTCTGTGCGTGAACGATTCCGCGTATCCTCGCTCACGAAGTAAGCCTCTCGCAGCTTCATCCAGCACGGAGCCGGTTACCTGTTCTCCGGTGACGTGCGCCTGGCGCAGGCGTTGAACTACAGCGTCCCGAGCATCGCGAACCGCTTCCCAGACAGCGACCAACTCGTCCGGCGGCGCAGCACCGGAAAACCCCATCCAGGTTTGGTCAGCCCACACCTTAGAGGGAGTCTGGCCCCAGAGGTCAAGTAGCACCACTTCGTCGGCCCGGAGCACTCGTTCGTCAGCTTCCTTGGGATCGTGGTGCGGATTGGCGGCGTTGGCTCCGAAAGCCACAATGGGTGGATCCTCAATCGCCAGCCCCTCCGCAGACATCGCTGCGAGGACCCGCCGCTGAACCTGATACTCGGTGACCGCACCCACCTGGCCGACTACGGTCTGCAGCGTCTCTTGGGCAATTCGAGCCAGTGCTTCCGCCGCTCGACGATGGTCTTCCATTTCAGTCAGAGACCAACGGGAGGCAAACTGTGTGACCAACCGGTCGGATGGGGTTACGGCAACACCAAACTTGTGCAACAACTCGATGACTCCCGCGGGAACCCGGTCCAAATAGGGCACCGCATCTTCAGGCGATATCTCCATTGCTGCGCGCTTGCCACCTACTGTCTTCTCGAGGAGCTGGTGCAGCTCTGACCATCTGGTGTAAAGCAAGATCTCGCCCGGCAGGTCGCCCACGGCAGGCGCATCGATGGTGTGCACGATTGACTTGGGCGATCCTGTTGCCGGCAGCCACAAGAAGAGTCGTCGCGTCACCATACCCTCATAGCCGACCAGTCGCGCTGCGACAGGGTTTACCCCGTGAAAATCGAAGATCAGCCAGCCGTCAACACCAAGCTCGCCGAGCACCGCGCGCAGTTCAGCAAAGTCGACTCGATCCAGAGCTGTCATTTGTCACCACCGTGAATTCTTGCCTGTATGCCACCTGCAGGCTCCGTCCCCCCGGGTCCGGCAGGCAGCGTGAACCATGGCCCCGTCGAAGTCCGTCAGCAAACGCAGGAGTTCGGCAAGCGCCGCACCAAAGAAGCCACAGCCTCCGCGCTCCGGGATCCCGTGGGCGGATGGAAGATCCGCGTCGGCCACGATACCGTCGTGTTCGTCGACCACCATGTTTACTCCGAACACGTCCACAGCAATCCGAGTGGCGCTGGCGAGCCCCAGCCTCCGGCTTAAGAACGACGGCGCCACACGCAGCGCACAGCGTGAGGCGACCGATAGCCCGTCAGCAGCTTCGTTTGCCGCCCGTCTCCCCGCGTCGCTGAAGACCAGACCTGCGTCTGGACGGCGTCCTATCAGACGGAACAGCTGGGCGACTTCCTCGGCGGCCACGTCGGCGCCGCCACGCACCAGTTTGCGGTACCTCTCGATCTCAGCTGCTACCGTCGTGCTGTTCCCCAGCCGACGGTATTCCTCAAGACCCTCAGGTACCCGCTGATCCAATTGGCGCACCGTCTGGAGAATTGCCAGAGGTATGATAGCATTGACGCGTTTCGTGTCCACCTATTTGGCACTGACGGTTCGAGTCGGCGGGCAAGTTAGTCACGCTCAAACAGATAGGCCAGGGCTGTTGCGCTAGTCCGCCCAGCTAGCCATTCTATCCTATCGAGAGAGTCCCGGAGCTTGTTGATTTCCAAACCGCCGGCCATCCATGGGAAGCTGACTGTTGTCCACCGCATCTAGTGATTCCCGGCGCGCCTTCGATACCGAGGCGCTGCCACACCTCGACACCGTATACCGGGTTGCGCTCCGACTTGCTGGAGATCAGAGCGATGCGGAGGAACTCACCCAGGAGACTATGCTAAAGGCGTACCGGTCCTGGCACCAATACAAGAGTGGCACCAACGTCACAGCATGGCTGCTCACGATCCTGCGGCACACGTTCATTAACCAGTACCGCAAAGCCAAGCGGACTGGACCGACGGTGGATGTGGACCAGATCGAGAGCTACACCGTATTTCATCAGGTCCAGGAGGTCGACCCTGAGGGGCGCTTCTTCGAGCAAATAGTGGACGAAGAAGTGCTGCGTGCGATCGACGAGCTTCCTGAGGAGTTCCGTGAGACTCTCGTGCTGAGCGACATAGAGCAACTCTCCTATGCCGAGATCTCCGACATCACGGCCGTACCAATTGGCACCGTAAAATCACGTCTCTTCCGGGCCCGTCAAGCCTTACAGAAGGTTCTGTACGACTATGCAATCGAGATGGGCTACATCAAGAGGGTAGAGCGATGAAGCCCCCCCAGACTATCGACTGTCATGCAGCCGCGACTCAGCTGTACGAGTACTTGGACGGCGAGCTCACAGCGGAAGTTGAGGCGGCCGTACGTGGCCATCTCGCAGATTGCGCGGTGTGCTTCAAGCTGTTCGAGTTCGAGCAAGCCTATCTGGCGTTCTTGCGCGCCCGCACTCGAGCCAGGGCAGCGCCTGACCACCTCAGACGCCAGGTCTTCGAGAGCGTACTCTACGACAAGGACCGGACCAAATCTGAGTGAACCCGGCCAGCGCGGCGGTGGTTGCAGGAGGATTGGCGCTCGCTGGGCGGGGGCTGGGCTGGCTCACAACTTCGGGCACCATTGCTGCGGTACTGGTTGGAACTGGAGTGCTCGCAGGTCGAGGCTTCACCGGAGCGGCTTTGTTGGGGCTGTTTTTCATTTCGGGAAGTCTCCTCACGAAGCTGTCCGGACGGGTTTCCTTCCAACGAGAAGGATTTCAGGCACCCCAGCGAAACGCACGCCAGGTACTTGCCAACGGTGCATGGGCGGCCGTTGCCGCGCTTGTACCAGCGGCGGCTGGCGGCTGGTCACTCTTTGCGGGCGCAATATCCGCCGCCCAAGCCGACACCTGGGCTACCGAGATCGGCGCCTGGTCACGCACACTGCCTCGGATGATCAGCACCGGAGAACCGGTACCTCACGGTACGTCCGGAGCAATATCGGCCACCGGCACACTCGGTGGAGTCGTCGGCGCAGCCACGACAGCGGCGCTGGCGTTCTCGCTCGGGGCCTCTGCGAGCACTAGTGTTGCTGCCCTGGTGGGAGGAATCCTGGGGCTGTTCGCCGATTCCTGGTTCGGTGCCTCCATGCAGGCGGCCTACTACTGTGATACATGCTGTGCGAAGTCACAACAGCAACGTCATTTTTGTGGGAGATACGCACGCCTTACCCAAGGTTTCGCGTGGCTTGACAACGATGTCGTCAACCTGTTCGCGACCGGGGTGGGAGCTACGACAGCCCTCGCAGCTTGGCATCTATTGTGATTTCACTTGGCGGCCTTGGGCGACTGATAGCACCTAGAGGTGAGGCTACGGCGACTATGGAGTCCGTGACACCGCAAGACTTCCGCACGCTCCTGAGTCACGTCGCATCTGGAGTGACGGTCATCACCGCAGTTGACCGCAGCAGACAGGTGGGGGCAATGACAGCGAGCGCAGTGACCGCCGTTTCGATCGAACCACCGCTGCTATTGGTATGCGTCAATCACAAGGATCCGCTGCACGAGCTGATGCAGCGCGCGGTTGTGGTCGTGGTGAACGCGCTGGCCAACGAGCAGGAAACCTTATCGCGGCAATTCAGCGGCGCCCCTGAGAATCGGTTCAACAATGTCAATCACCATGAGGGTGCTAAGGGAGTGCCGCTGATCGATGGGGTTGTGGCACAGATCGTCTGTGAACCGTGGCAGGCCGTGCCGGCAGGCGATCACACGATCTTCTTGGGCCGCGTAACCGGAGGCACGCGTTTCGACAGGTCACCCCTGCTGCACTATCGCGCTCGATACGCCACTACCTCTGATCTGCCATGAGTGGGTCTCAGTCACCCATCCAGACTTGGCGCATGGCTAGCGTTCCTTCTTGATTCTGACTGCTAGTGAGATTCCGTACAGCAACACCACGACTGCCACAATAATGTATGCGGCGACCATGTAGGCACCGTTGTCAGGGTATTGCACTTGCGGCCTCCTCCTCCCGGACATCTCGCAACACCGCCAGAGCGTAGCGTTGCATCAGAAATCCTACGTACAGCAGCGTAAATACTCCGATCGATATGAGCAAAGTGATGAGCATTACACCCGGCAGTGCAGGACGACCGGGTTTCATCAGGACGGGGTCGGGATGAAGCGTACGGAACAAGTAGACCGTCATGTGGATGAACGGCACCAATACCAGTGCCATGATCCCGATTACCGCCGAATAGCGGGCCCGCATTTCAGGATCTACAATGGCACCGCGCAAGACCTTGTAGCCCACGAAGAGGAGGAAGATGAAGAGAGTCGAGGTCAGCCGTGCATCCCAACTCCACCAAGTGCCCCAGATGGGCTTGCCCCAAATGGGCCCGGTCGTGAGCATTACGACCGAAAACGCCAGCCCGACCTCCGCTGAGGATTCCGCAATGGTGTCCAGCTTGCGATCCCTCAGCCACAAATACACCAAGCTGAGGATTCCTACCACGGCAAAGGCCAACAGGGCGGCCCACGCTGCAGGGGCGTGAACGTAGAAGATCTTCTGCGCCGGGCCCTGTGTCCGCTCGATTGGTGTAAACACCAGGGCTCGCACGTACACGCCTACGAGCCCAACCAGGGCGATCGCCATGATCGCCTGACCTCGGCGTGCCAGACCCACGGCACTCTCGCGTCGGGTCATTCCTCTAAGGTCGCCTCGAACAAGAAGAAGCAAAGTGCGACGAAAATGATGTCGAACGAAGCGAGCAACTTAAGCCACCCGACAAGGTCGCTCAAGGGCCGCTCCGCCAAGACACGCGACGTGAGCTGCACGGCACCTACCACCGGAGGGATCAGGAACGGCAGCAAGAGAATGGGCAGCATCAGTTCGGCGAACCGCGTCCGGACCACCATGGAGCTGAGGAGAGTACCAACGGAGACGAAGGCAACGGTTGCCATCGCCATGACCCCTATCAGGGTCGGGAGCTGACGCCAAATGGCAAGGTCGTAGAACAGCACGAATAGCGGTAGCGATACGAATTCCACGACCGCCACGAACGCCAGGTTGCCCACCAGCTTGCCCAGGAAAACCGCAGACCTGGGCACCGGCGCCAACAAGATCCCGTCCAGTGCCCGATTCTCCCTTTCGAGCAGGAACGCACGATTGAGGCCGAGCATCGCCGCAAACGTGAACGTCACCCACAGGGCCCCCGGTGCAACGTCCAGCGCCGCCACCGCAGTGGGGTCACGCGCAAAGTAGAACACGGCCAAGACCAGCACAGCGAACACGATCGACGACGCGAATGCCGTCTTCGTGCGCCACTCGATCTTGAGATCCTTAGCTGCAACGGCCCAGGCAACTGTCCAGAAGCTGCTAGGCACCTGCGGCAAGCTCCCGGTAACGCACCATGACTGCTGTGGCATCGCGGTCTTCAATCGGTTCCACGGCTACCAGCCTTCCTGCTACCAGGAATCCTACCGCAGACGCCAGATCTACCAGTTCCACCAATTGGTGGGTCGCAATGATCACGGCGCAGTCTTGGGCCCTGAGATCGGTCAACACATCACGCACCGTCCCGGATGCAGCATCGTCCAGCCCCGTCAATGGCTCATCTAGGAGCAACAAGTTGGGATCCGGAAGCAGGGCTCGCGCTATGGCCAGTCGCTGCACCATGCCTCTGCTGAATGTGGCGACCCGCCGGTCCCCATGGGGCGCGAGTCCCATGCGCTCCAGTAGTTCGTCGCTCCGCTGCACTGCAGCCCTGCCGTATAGGCTCCCGTAGAATGACAGATTCTCCCTAGCGGTTAGGGCATCATAGAGCATTGAGTTGTGCGCGACCATCCCGAGGACTCCGCTGCACGTGACGCTGCCCTTGGTGGGCTTCAGCAGCCCTGCAAGCAGTCGGATTAGCGTAGTCTTCCCTGCGCCGTTGTGACCCACCAGGAGTAGCGTGTCGCCCCCCCCCACCTCCAGGGATACATCCCTAACCACCACGCGATGCCCGAACCGACGTGACACACCACGCGCGACCAGAGCCGGCCTAGCCTCCGGACTCATCTCTCACAGCTGGCGCATTCAACACATCCGTGCTTCCACGCAGTCCGTCCTTGGGAAGACGTGAACGACAGGGAATCATAGGCAAGTCTCACGAGGCGTGCGCATCCGGCCAGACACAGGCTCAACGAACGGCCGCAATATAGCACTGGGACCAATAGAATGGCGCGGCGCTAGTTTTGGATCGACTCTAGCTGGAAGAGATCTTCGAGTTTGGTCAAGGTAAGCAGGAATCGCAGGTCTTCGTTGACTCCGCGCAATCGCACGGGAATCCGACTCGCCGCCGCCCGTCTCTGGATCAATACGAGCGTACCCAAACCAGCGCTGTCCACAGACCTGGTTGTAGTCATGTCCAGGACCAACTGACCCGCTCCGGCGCTCATCACATCCAACGCACGAACCGCCTGACGCCGGAATTCGGTACGGGTGTCAAGATCGAGCACCACAGGTGCGACTATGACGCGCTGGACTGTGCTGGGGGCTGTCAACTGCTCTAACTCCCGCAGGTTCGCTAGTCAAACCGAAGAATGCAAAGTTCGTGCAACGGTCGACCCAGGATGGACGGGTCTGCGGGCATCACCCGACTGTGCTGTAATGTCTTGCAACACAACGAGTTGTACACTGCTGGCGAGACGGCTGGGCTGGCCGATGAAGGCTTCTCACCCATGGCCGGCTTCGCCCGTTGGCACCACCCACCGAAGCAGGTGCTACAGATGGCGCTTTGTCAGAACACTCTGACCATCAGCATGTTGGCAAGGCAATCAATCCTGGATTCGGCGGCGGGGATCCCCGACGAGTTGAGAGCGATCGGGAGGACGCAGGAAACCGGTCTAGACTTCAGCCGTCAGGCGCGACGGCTGCTGCGCCACGCCAAGACGGAGACAAGGAAGACCAGAGCAATCAGCACCGCACACGTGACACACCACTGGCACCAAGCGTGGATCTTGAAAGCCTCCAAGTAGGTCAGATACCCGGCGAACGCTACTCCTCCCGATGAAAGAAGGAACAGCAGGACGGTCGGCTCTTTCCGTTCAACCCAACGGTCCTGCAACCCCGCAATACTCACTAGAAACAGAGCCGCAAAACCAAGCACACCATAGAACGCAACCGGGACTCCCAGCAACACGGCGTATTGGCTAAGCTGGACAGTCTCGCAACCGCCTGAGACGCACACCATTGGACCCATCAACCCCAGCTTCCACAGCCACAGGTAGAGAGACACGAAGAACCCAATGAGCGACAGGACCGCTGTCGCCATCCTGTATTTCATCTTGACGTGTCGGCAGCGAGCCTCACGTATTTGGCGATAGTGTCGAACGGCTGGGCACCGACCAATCGCACATCGCCGATGTCGAAGGTCGGCGTCGCGTTCACCGATCCGGCAATCTCATCTCGCGTTGCGAGGATCTGGCTTGCGTAGCGGCCCTCTCGCATACACTCGTCGTAGTCATCCAGCTTGACGCCGCTGGCTTGGGCGTATTCACGGAACTTCCCCAATTGTCGGCGGGATGTAATCCAGTCAGTCTGGTAGTGCATCAGGAGGTCGTGCATCTCCCAGAACAGGCCTTGTTCGCCCGCGCAGCGCGCCGCGTGATGTGGCAGCAGCGACTGCTGGTGCAGCGGATAACCACGGAACCTCCACCGAGCCAATCCGGTCAACACCAGCCGTTGCTTGATATCGGGGCCGGCCAGGATCGTGAAAGCGGCACAGGCTGGGCATTC
>Ga0209536_100010234_pt1 | contig 13857 bp, 10 predicted proteins | sample DeeMarSeWOR28_12_FD_187461 | JGI IMG/M metagenome (GOLD analysis project Ga0209536, IMG submission 187461) | Marine sediment microbial communities from White Oak River estuary, North Carolina - WOR-2-8_12 (SPAdes) (version 2) | ecosystem: Environmental > Aquatic > Marine > Intertidal zone >...
CAGCTGGAAAACGATAATCGCCGACGACTGTCGCGCGTTTTTCGATGGCTGTAACCAGTGTGTTCGCGAACCCGGCAAAGCCGCCGCCTGCACGCGCAAGGCCTGTGCCGAGTACCAGCGGCCGAGGTGTCGCGACGACTCTGCCGCCGTGTCGGCGCAGCCCAGGGTCGCGAAAACGGTCGACTACGCCTGCGCGGGCGGTGCCCGGTTTGCGGTTAGCTACCACGAATATCGACAGGACGGTGAACGCGTTCGTCTCGGCGAAGCCGAAATCATGCTGCGCGACGCGCAGACCGGTTCCGTTCATCTGCTGCGGCGTGAACGCAGCGCGTCCGGCGAGAAATACTCCAATGCCTCGGGCCTGCAATTTTTCGGCAAAGGGCGGGAAGCCCGGGTTACGCAGCAGGATGAACTCCTCTACACGGATTGCGTGGTAAGCCAGTAGTCAGGTGCCGCATGTCCGCATATCTCATCGACTTCAACCTGCCCACTGCTGCGACACTTCGATACGATAGACAGCCTGAGCGGCCGCTTCGGGTATCGAGGACCAGTGTTGTCGACATTCAGTGAACCCATGACGAGGATATCCACAGATTATGGAATTCGCCCTTAAATACGTTCATTATTTTATCGAGCACCTGGTGCTGGCCTGGCCGGTGCTGGTCTTTCTGGCAGTGATTATCGCGCTGCTCGGGCTGATCGCCGGCAGGCTGGAACGCTGGCCGGGGTTCGACTCGGTTTACTGGGCCTTCATCACCGCAACGACCGTCGGCTATGGCGATATACGACCCAGGAATCGGGCAGGCAAGACCCTGTCCGTTTTGATCGCCCTCATCGGCGTCACCTTCACCGGTATCATCGTTGCCCTGGCGATCAATTCAGCCACGCTGTCGTTTAGAGAAGTACACCACGCAAGCGATGTGCAGAGGCTGATCGAGGGCGAGTAGCCAGAACGCCGAGCCGGCATATCTCACCGATGCCGGTTACGGGAATGCCGGCTAACGATCAGATCGAAGACTCTTGCACGGTCATGCCGTGGTGACGGCTTTGGGCTTGTAGAATGTTGCGTACAACACCGGCACGACGACCATCGTCAGCAATGTTGCAAACCCGAGCCCGAAAATGATGGTGACCGCCATCGAGACGAAAAAGGCGTCGAACAACAGCGGGATAAGCCCCAGCGCCGTGGTCGACGCGGCCATCAGTACCGGGCGCAGGCGGCTCACGCCCGAATCGACTATGGCGTCGATCAATTCCTTGCCTTCGCCCCATTGCAGGTTGATCTCGTCGATCAGCACGATCGCATTCTTGATCAACATGCCGATCAGGCTGAGAAAGCCGAGTAGCGCCATGAAGCCGAAGGGCTGACTGGTCGATAGCAGGCCGGCGGTCACGCCGATCAGCGACAGGGGTACCGTGAGCCAGATGATCAACGGCTGCTTGAGCGAGTTGAACAGCATGATTGTGATCAGGATCATGGCCAGCAAAAAGAACGGCAGGCTTGCCACCAGCCCGGCCTGGGCGTTACCCGAGTCCTCGTATTCGCCGCCCCATTCCAGCTCGTAACCGGGTGGCAATTCCAGCGCCTCGACGGCGGGACGGATGCGCTTGAACATGTTGCTGGCGAGTCCCTTGTCCGGGTCGGCGTAGACGGTAATGGTCGGCTTGCGATTGCGGCGCTGGACGATTTCGTCTTCGAAGGTGGACTCGAAGCGCGCAACGACCTGGCGCAGCGGAATCATCGCCGCCGCCGCGGGGCTCCATATTTGCAGGTCCTGAATGCTGGCGATGTTCGACCGGAATGGTTCCTCGGCGCGCATGATGATCGGCAGTAACAGGTCATTCTCGCGGTAGACACCGACCGGCGCGCCCTGGAAGGCCTGCAACAGGGCATTGGCGACGTCGGGCCGGGTAATGCCATTCAGATTCGCCTGGACATCGGCGATTTCGGGTTTGACCAGTTTGACCCGTTGACGCCAGTCGGTGCGCACCGCCTTGGAGTCGTAGTCGGCGTGATAAATGGCCTGCGTCTGATCGGCCAGCCTGCGCAGCTCGTCGAAATCGGGGCCGCTGAAGCGCGCCTGAATCTTGCCGGTGCTACCCGGCCCCAGCTGGAACCTGGAAGTATAGGCAAGCATATCGGGAAAATTCGCGTCGAGGTGAGCCTCGATCTCGGGCAGCAGGATGTCGAGGAACTCGGGATCTTCGACATCGACCAGCATCTGCGCGTACGAACTGTTGGTCTTTTCCGGTGTGTAGGTCAACAGGAAGCGCATGCCGCCCTTGCCGATCAACGAGGTCAGGTGGGTAACACCGTCGAGGTCCTTGATGTAATTCTCCACGGATTCGACGGTTTCCGTGGTGCGCTCGATATGGGTGCCCTGCGGCAACCACAGGTCAACCATGAACTGGGGGCGCGTGGACGGCGGGAAGAAGCTCTGCTGGACGAAGCCGAACCCCCACAGAGAGCTGACAAAAATACAGGCTACCAGCCCGAGAGCGATAACCTTGAAGCGAATCGCGCGCTGCAGCAGGCCTTTGTACATGCTGTAGAAGCGGTTGTCGTAGGGGTCCTTCGCTTCGCTGCCCTCGGCGGGAGGCTTGAGAAACATGACGCAGAGCAGCGGGGTGACCGAAACCGCGGTCACCCAGCTGAGCAACAGTGAAATCAGCACGACCTGAAACAGGGAGCGGCAGAATTCCCCGGTGTTGTCGTTGGAGGTGCCGATAGCCGCAAAGGCGAGGATCGCGATGACGGTGGCGCCGAGCAGGGGCAGGGCGGTTTGCTTGACGACATCGATCGCCGCCTGCCTTGCTTGCTCGCCTTTTTGCAGGCGCACCAGCACACCGTCCACCACGACGATAGCATTGTCGACCAGCATGCCGAGCGCGATGATCAGCGCGCCGAGCGAGATACGCTCGAGCGCGATCTGCATCGGCTCCATGAAGATGAAGGTGCCGGCAATGGTCAACAGCAACACAAAGCCGATCAGGATACCGCTACGCAAACCCATGAAAAACAGCAATACGAAGATGACGATCGCCACCGCCTCAAGCAGGCTGATGATGAAACCGCTGATGGCGGTGGAGACTGCTTCGGACTGAATCGACACCGCGCCCGTTTCGATACCGACCGGAATACGCTCCTTCAACTCCTCGATGCGCTTCTTCAGTGCCTCGCCCATCTGGACGACATTGCCGCCGGAGACGGTCGAAATACCGATACCGATTGCGGTATTGCCGTCGTAGCGTATCAGGCTGGTCTGCGGTTCGACGTAACCGCGGTGAACGTTGGCGACATCCCTCAGGTAGATCTGCCGCTCGCCGCCCGATATCAGGATGGATTCGAATTCCTCGACGGTGGTCGTGCCGCCGGTCGGAGAAATGGTGATGAATTCCGCTCCGACCTTGACCCGGCCGGCGTTGGTGACCTCATTTTTTTGCCGCAGCTGATCGATGATGCTTTGCGCGGAAATCCCCAGTTGCGCCATCTGGTCGCGCCGCGGCTCGACGTAGACCGCCTCGGTTCTCTCGCCGAAGGTATCGATCTTGCCGACATTCTCGACCAGCAACAGCTCCTTGCGCAGCATGTCGACGACGTCTTTTATTTCAGCATAACTGTAGCCATCCCCGTACACGGCCACAAAAATACCGTAAACGTCGCCATAGTCGTCGATCACCAGCGGTACGCCCGCGCCGGGAGGGAGGTCTCCCTGGGCATCGTTGATCTTGCGCCGCAATTCGTCCCATACCTGCGGCAACTTTGCCTTGTCGTACTTGTCCTTGATGGTCACGGTTAGCGTCGACAGGCCGCGTTCTGAACGCGACACGACGCGTTTCAACTGCCCCATTTTCTGCACCGCGGTCTCCAGCGGATCGGAGATCTCCTTCTCGACTTCTTCCGCCGAGGCACCGGGGTAGGCGGTTATCACCAGCGCATCCTTGATGGTGAATTCGGGATCCTCGAGGCGGCTCAGCCCCTGGTAGGACACCAGGCCCGCACCGATCATCACCAGCGTCAGTACCAGCGTGGTGATGCGCTGCTCGATAAAAAATTTTGCAATATTCACAAGCGATTCCGATCCGGCCTACCCGTCACTCGCCGAGCGGGCGTACTTTCATGCCCTCGCGCAAATGCGCCGCCCCGGCGATGGCAACGATATCGCCGCCTTCGAGCCCACTGGTGATGAGGATATTGGCGCCCGACATGTCACCGATGGTGACCATCGCCTTGCTAACCTCTGAAGTGGCGCTATCGAAGCGCCAGACGAAGGCCTTGTCGTCGGCACTGGTGACCACGGCCGTAACCGGAACAAACACGCTGGCCGTCGTCGCCGCAGAACCGGACTGTTTGACGGGCGCATGGACAATGACCTTTGCCGTCATTCCCGGAAGAATGAAGGCGTCGCTCGGGTTGTCGAACGACAAGGTGGCGCGATAGGTGCGCGTGACCGGGTCTGCCGCGGTTTCAAACGAAATGATACGCGCCGGGAAGGTACGTCCGGGAAAGGCGCTGACCTCGATCTCGGGGCGCACGCGCTCGGTGCGTTGCTGCAGGGTGAGACCCGGTGTCACCAGCAGGAAATCCTGCTCCGGGAGGTTGATGTCGATCTCGAGGCTGGACAGGTCTTCCAGCAGCAGGATCGGCTCCTTGGCCTGTACATTCTGAAACGTGTCGGCAATCTTGCGCGATACATGGCCATTGAATGGGGCGCGAATGGTGGTGTCGTCCAGTGCTTTCTGCGCCCTTTTCAACTCCTGCTTGGCAACTTCGATATCACGCAGGCGCTGGTCCACTTCCGCCTGTGACCCCGCACCCTGTTCAAAAATGCGTTTAGCCCGATCGTAGGCCGATTGCGCGGCCTTGCGATTGGCCTCGGCCAGTTCGCGCGCGGCGAGAAAGTCGCTGGGGTCGAGGCGCGCGAGCAGGGCGCCTTTCTTGACCGATACGCCGTCGCTGATAGGTAGCTCGATGATCTTGCCGGCGACTTCGAAGCCGATTTGCACCGACTGTTTAGCCGATATCTTTCCCGGATACTCGCGCACGGTGCTATTTCTGTCCGCGGCGATGGTCATCAGCTTGACCGGGCGCACCACCTCCGGCGGCGGTGGGGGGTCTTCGCTACAGGCACTGAGCGCGATGCCGATCAGCGCGAGGCTGAACAGGCGAACGCCGGAATATGCGGTAAAGCGGTAAATCATGGGTTGCCTCGTCATTCTGTTGCGGGCTGATTCCGGCCCGTGGGCTCGAGAATATTGCCCCAGTTAGTGCGTTGCGTCATTTCTTCCCGGGTTTGACGCGAAACGTAATCTGGCAGCCGCGAGTCCGGGTCGATGCGCAGGCTCCAGCCACCACCCAGCGCCTTGTACAGGGCGATCAGGTTAAGGGCGATATTGCCACGCGCACTGGTCCACAGGTCCTGTTGCGCGACCAGTGAACGTTCCGAATCGATGACCCGCTGGAAGTCGGAGGCGCCCTCGCGGTACTGAATGTTGGCCAGCTCGGTCGCGAGCTGCGCGGCGTCGGCGCTCTGCTTGCGAAAGTCGGCCTCGTCGCGGGCCTGCACGAAGCCGACCAGGGCGTTTTCGGTCTCCTGGTAAGCGCGCAGTACCGTGTCCTGGTAGTTGACCAGCGTCTGCTGGTAGCGCGCATCCTGTACCCGCACCTGGTTGCGAATGCGGCCGTAGTTGAAGATATCCCAGCTGAATTGCGGCCCCGCGGAAAACACCAGGCTGTCCGAGTTGAACAGGTCGCCTGCGGAACTGGTGCCGCTATTGCTGGTTTGCAGGCCGATCGATCCGAACAGTGAAAACTTTGGATACAGATCGCCCTCGGCAACCCCGATCAGCGCGGCCTGGCTGGCCGCCTGGTACTCGGCACTGCGCACATCCGGCCTGCGACGTAGCAGCTCGGCGGGTACTCCGACCGCCACCAGGGCGGGCGCCTGCGGGATGCCATCGATACCGGCCTCGTCAAGCTGCAGTTCACCCGGGGGCTTGGCCAGCAGGATACTGAGCCCGTTCAACGCCTGGCGTAGCGAACTGGTCAATGGCGGAATGCTGGCCCGGGTCGAGGCCAGGTTGGATTTTGCCTGCTGTACGTCGAGGTTGGAGGTTTCGCCGTTGTCGTGACGGACCTGGGCAATGCGCAGGCTCTCCGCCTGCAGTTTGATATTCGCCCTCGCCAGCTGTATCTGGGTTTCCCGCGTGCGTACGACAACGTAGGCGCGCGCGACCTCGGCCGCGAGGCTGACCATGGCGTCGTCATAGTCGGCGAAGGTCGCATTCAGGTTGGCCGTGTCCGCCTCGACACCGCGTGCGAAGCGGCCCCAGAAATCGATTTCCCAGACCGCGTCGAAACCGGCCTGGTAATTAGTGAACTTGTTGTCGGCCAGCGGATTGTAATTCGGGGCGTTTTCGCTGATGCGATTTTGCGACACGCTACCGTTGATCTGTTGTACCTGCGGATATAGCCGGCCCTCGGCGATGCCGAGCCGCGCGCGCGCCTCGAGTATACGCAGTCCGGCGATCTGCAGCGACAGGTTCTGCCTGAAGGATTCCTCGATCAACTGGTTCAGCAGCGGGTCGTTGAACACCGTCCACCAGCGGCGCAAATCGACGCTGTTACGGTCGATCACCGGGTTGTCGATGGTCCAGTCCCGCATCTCGGCGACCGTGGGTTTCTCGAAGTCGGGTCCGACGGCGGTACAGCCGGCCGCCAGCGCACAAACAGCAAGCAGCACCAGCAGCCTGCGACAAAGGCCGGTTGGCTCGCCATCGCTTGCGTGAATCGAATCCTGCTTGGATGAAAATAGTCCTGTCATGGATTTTTCCCGAATTTGCCTGCGGGAAGCCTGTTTCTTCGGGGAGGGGATGATACCGACAATGCGCGCAGCAAATCCACTAAATCGCGAAAAAAGGCGCAATATTTCCTGTCGTCGATGTTGGTGTCGCCGCTGGCCGAGCCTGGTATATGCTACGAACTTCGCGGATGTCCGGTGGCGGAGATCGATGATGGTGGAATCGCAGTCTTACTCCTTGCTGATCTGGCTGGGTATCGTTTTTTGTATCAGCCAGTCGGCGATGTTTTCCGGGTTGAACCTGGCGATGCTTGGCATCAGCCGGTTGCGGCTCGAGGTCGAGGCGGACTCGGGCAACCGCAGGGCGATCCGGGTGCTGGCGCTGCGCAAGGACTCCAACTTCCTGCTGACCACGGTTCTATGGGGCAACGTGGGCATCAACGTGTTGCTGACCTTGCTGTCGAACTCGGTGATGACCGGCGTTATCGCCTTCCTGTTTTCCACCGTGCTGATAACCTTTGCCGGCGAGATCGCGCCACAGGCGTATTTTTCCCGGCATGCGTTGCGCATGGGATCGGCGCTTGCGCCGTTGTTGCGGTTTTACCAGTTGCTGTTGTACCCGGTGGCCAGGCCGAGCGCAATGTTGCTCGATTACTGGCTCGGCAAGGAGGGCATCAGTTACTTTCGCGAGCAGGATCTGCATGCGGTGATCCGCAGGCACATCGATTCCGGGAACTCGGATGTCGGGCTGCTCGAAGCCACCGGCGCGATCAATTTTCTCAAGCTGGACGACATCGCCGTCAACCTACTGGGAGCGGTGCTCGATCCGTTGAGCATCGTCACCATGCCGGTCAGCAACGGTATTCCGGTGTTTCCACCGTTCGAATGCCGTGCGGAAGATCCCTTCGTGCAGCAGATCGGTCGCTCGCGCAGGAAATGGGTTATTTTCGTCGATATGGCACGCCAGCCGCACATGGCGATGAATACCACCACTTTTTTAAGCGACGCACTGTTTTCCGGCAAGCAACCTGATCCGCTGCACTACTGTCATCGCCCCATTGTCGTGACCCGACCCGACACCCCGCTCGGCCAGGTATTGAGTGGCTTCGAGGTCAATTCCCGCGATGCAACCAACGACGTTATCGACAATGACCTGATTTTGCTGTGGGGGGAGGAAAAACGCGTCATTACCGGAACCGATATTCTCGGTTTGCTGCTGCGCGATATCGCGGTGCGCGGATCCAGCTGAAGCGGATCGACGGGATGAATTTTCGCTGCGCGTGGAATTTGCAAAACTCCAGCGAATACCGGAAACTTCGCGCACGGCGTGTAAGGGCTGGCCCTGGAACCATCGGAGGCTTGCCGTCTGCGGCCCGATGAATAATTCAATCCGCAGCTGGTGGCGGAAAAATAACGGGGAACACCTGGTTCGGTGAAATCGGGGGGCCTCTATCCACAAAAAAATCAACGGGTGAGAAGCCCGTAAAACAGGAGATATCGATGAAGAGCAGAATCATGACAGCACTCGTGCTGGGTGGGTTACTCGGGGCAGGGGCCATGAGCCCCGGCCATGCCGCCGAATGTATCGCGCCGGCGAACCCCGGCGGCGGCTGGGACTTCACCTGTCGGCAGATTGGCAAAATCATGTTTGATATTGGCGCCGTCGACAAACCGGTGCAGGTGACCAACATGTCGGGCGCCGGTGGCGGGCTTGCCTTCAATTACGTGGTCACCGAACGCAACGACGATGCCGACCTCATCGTCGCCGCATCATCGGCGACTTCCACGCGCCTCGCGCAAAATGCCTATGCCGGGATGACGGCCGGCCAGGTAAGATTCGTCGGCGCGATCGGCGCAGATCCCGGTGTCATCGTGGTGGCCAGGGACAGCCCCTTCAAGTCGCTCGGTGACATGATCAACGCGATCAAGGCAGATCCCGGTTCGGTCGCCTTTGCCGGCGGTTCGGCCACCGGTGGTTTCGACCACATGAAGCCGCTGATGCTGCTGCAGCGCGCCGGCTTTACCGATATCAGGAAAGTGAAATACATCAGCCTGGACGGTGGCGCCGATGCGATAACGCAAACCATCGGCGGATTCACCCAGGCGATGACCGGCGATATGTCCGAGGTGGTCGGTTTCCTCAAGGCAGGTGAAATCCGTGTGCTGGCGGTCCTCACCGAGGAGCGCATTCCAGGTTTCGAAGACATTCCGACCGCCAAAGAGCAGGGCTTCGACGTGGTCGCGGTGAACTGGCGCGGTCTCTATATCCCCAGGGGCGTTTCCGACGCCACTTTCGACCAGTGGGCGTCGCGCCTGCAAAAGGTGGCCGACTCGGCGGAGTGGAAACAGGCGATGGCGGCCAACGGTCTGGCTCCGTTCACCAAGGTCGGTAGTAACTTCCAGAGCTACATCGATGGGGTCATCAAGGAAGTGCGCGAGTTGAGTAAAGAACTCGGTGTAATCCAGTAGTGGCCAGCGACCGGATCTTCGGACTGGTCGCCGCGCTGGTGGCGCTCGCGTATATCGTCAGCGCCACCAATATCCAGACCAGCTTTCTTGCGGACCCGGTCGGCCCTAAGGTTTTTCCGATTGCGATCGGCGTGATCGCCGCGCTGTGCGCGCTGTTCATGGTGTTTCGTCCCGATGCGGAACCGGATTGGCCGGTTGCGCGCACCTGGCTGGCGCTCGGGTTCGCGGTGCTGGTGCTGGTGGCTTATGCCTATGCGCTCAAACCGCTGGGGTTTCTGTTGCCCACGGCGGCTGTGGCCGCGGTGCTGAGTTACCAGATATCCCCGCGCGCGCGCTTTGCGGCCGTGACCGGAATCAGCCTGTCCGTGTGCCTGTTCCTGATTTTTCGCTTCGCCCTCGGCCTCGGGCTGGTCGCTTTTCCCAAGTGGTTGACAGGCGCGGGATAGGGGAATCATGGAACTGCTCGCCAACCTGTCGCTCGGATTTTCTATCGCGCTGTCGCCTTACACGCTGATGCTTGCCGTTATCGGCTGTTTTCTCGGTACCATCATCGGCGCCTTGCCGGGCCTCGGGCCGTCGAACGGTGTCGCCATCCTGATCCCGTTGACCTTTACCCTGGGGCTGGATGCGACCTCGGCGCTGGTGTTGATGACATCTGTTTACTACGGCGCCATGTACGGCGGACGCATCAGCTCGATACTGCTCAATATTCCGGGCGACGAACCGGCGCTGATGACCACGCTCGACGGTTACCCGATGGCGCAGGCGGGCCGTGCCGGCGATGCGCTGGTGTTGTCGGGTTTTGCCTCTTTTGTCGGTGCCACGCTCGCGACCATCGGCCTGCTGCTGCTGGCACCGTTGCTCGCGCGCGTCGCCTACCTGTTTGGTCCCGCCGAGTATTTCGCGCTCTACCTGCTGGCGTTTTGCACGCTCGGTGGCATGGCCAGTAACAACCAGGCAAAAGCCGCGCTGGCCTCCTGCATCGGCCTCGGCATTGCGATGATCGGCGTGGACAACACCTCCGGCATGCCCAGGCTGACCGGGGGCAACCTGCACCTCTACGACGGCGTCGATTTCCTGGTGGCGATCGTCGGACTGTTCGCCGTCGCCGAGGTGTTCTTTTTTATCGAAAGCCACGGCAAAAACTCGTCGATCGGCATCGAGGTGAAGAAGACCCGCATACCCTGGCGCGATATTTTCGATACTCGCTGGACCATGTTGCGCTCCTCGCTGGTCGGCTTTATCGCCGGCATCCTGCCGGGGGCGGGCGCCTCGCTGGGCAGTTTCCTCGCATACATGTCGGAAAAATCGATCGCCGGGGAGAAGGGCGGTTTCGGCACCGGTGTGGCGAAGGGTATCGCCGCGCCCGAGGCCGGCAACAACGCCGCGGCAGGCGGCGCGCTGGTGCCGATGCTGACGCTCGGCGTACCCGGCTCGGGCACCACCGCAGTGTTGCTGGCGCTGCTGATGACGCTGAACATTACGCCCGGCCCGACGCTGTTTACGGAACGTCCGGAAGTCGTCTGGGGCTTGATGGCGTCTTTATTGATCGCCAACTTCGTGCTGTTGCTGATGAACGTGCCGATGGTGAAAGTGTTCGTACGCGTGTTGCAGGTACCGGCGGCGATCCTGTTGCCCGGGGTCACGATGATTTCCTTTATCGGGATCTATTCACTCTCGGGCAGCTATTTCGACCTGCTGCTGATGATTGCTTTCGGCGTGCTCGGCTACGTGCTGCGCAAGCTGGATATCCCGACCGTGCCGGTGATTCTCGGCATACTGCTGGGCGGCAACATGGAAGATGCGTTGCGCCGCGCCATGGTGATTTCCGACGGCGATGGCTGGTACCTGTTTTCATCGCCGATATCGATCGGCCTGTGGATCGCGGCGATCGCCGGGTTCGTCGCGCCGATGTTCATGCGCGGGCTGTTGCAGAAACCACAACGCATCACCGACTGAGGCCGATGGCCGGGAAGCCCGGCACCCATGGCCGGTCGCAGCCCCGAATCTGTCGAGCGGTCGCGCTGCTGCCCACACAGGCACGACGACCACTGTGCAATCACGATTGACTGAACTCCCCCCAGGCGTTCAAAATCCGGGCTGGAACGAGTGCCATCGCATGTATGCAAAACGAGGCTGGATATGAAGACCCTGCTTATCGTCGCCCTGATCGCGCTATGCAGCGCTTGCGCCAGCGATCCTGCCTCATCGATCAGCCTGGCCGTGGTCGATGACGTTTCGCTGGCCCAGGTGCGGGCTAACAACGACGCTTACCAGGGCTCGACGGTGCGCTGGGGTGGGGTGGTCGCCGAAGTCGAGAACAGGGCAGACACCACCTGGGTATTCCTGGTGCAGCAGGAACTGCGCGATGACGCTAAACCGATTGCCGACAGCGCCAGCGACGGGCGTTTTGTCGCCCGCTTCGATGGCTTTGTCGATCCGGTGGTTTACAAGTTGGGCAGGTCGTTGACGGTGGTCGGCCGCATCGACGGCAGCGTGCAGCGGGCCATCGGAGAATTCGAATACCGCTTCCCGATCGTCGCGGTGCTTGACTCGCACCTGTGGGCTGAAGAGGTCAGGATACGGCACTACTACCCGCCGCCGCCATGGTGGTACCGCGATTATCACTATCGTCCCTTTCCGTATCACTACCCGGACTGGTGATGCCTTCGCGACCGTTTCCGTATCACTACCCGGACTGGTGATGCCCTCGCGACCGTCATCGTGGAGCGCGGAAACATCCCGATGATCCAAGTTGTTGACAGCCGCGTGCGTATCCAATAGTTTAGCCAGGCTCATGCGATGCATGAGACTCATTAGTCTCCGGAATGCCCCAATCTTTATTGCTATTTGCCAGAGAGGAGTAATTAAATGGATATATCAACTAGCCTGGTCCGCCGGATCAGCTTTCTTGGCGTCATGATCGCCATGGCATTTACCCAGGCCCATGCGGCGCAACCTAACATACTGGTGATATGGGGCGACGATGTCGGCCAGAGCAACATCAGCGCCTATACCCGCGGCCTGGTGGGCTACAAGACACCCCACATCGACCGCATCGCCAAAGAGGGCATCCTGTTCACCGATTATTACGGCGAGCAGTCCTGTACCGCCGGTCGTTCCAGCTTCATACTCGGCCAGAGCGTGTTTCGCAGCGGCCTGTCAAAAGTCGGCCTGCCGGGCGCCAGGGAAGGTATCAACGAACTCGACCCGACGATTGCGGGCCTGCTCAAGGATCGGGGTTATGCAACGGGCCAGTTCGGCAAGAATCATCTCGGTGACCGCGACGAGCACCTGCCCACCAACCACGGGTTCGACGAGTTCTATGGCAACCTATACCACCTGAACGCCGAAGAAGAACCCGAGAACGAGGATTATTTCAAGGATCCGGCGCTGAAGAAAAAATTCGGTCCGCGCGGCGTCATTCATTCCTGGGCGCAGCCCGACGGTAGCCAGAAGATCGAGGATACCGGGCCGCTCACCAGGAAACGCATGGAAACCATCGATGACGTCACTTCGGATGCCGCCATTGAGTTCATCAAGAAGCAGCACGAGGCCGGTACACCGTGGTTCGTCTGGTGGAGCGGTACGCGCATGCATTTCCGCACCCACGTCAAGCCGGAACTGCGCGGCATCAGCGGCCAGGACGAGTACGCCGACGGCATGGTCGAGCACGACATGCACATCGGCAAGTTCCTCGAGGTGCTGGATGAGCTCGGTATTGCCGGTAACACCATCGTGCATTATTCAACCGACAACGGCCCGCACTACAACACCTGGCCGGATGCCGCGGCGACCCCGTTCCGCGGTGAAAAGAACACCAACTGGGAAGGCGGCTGGCGCGTGCCCGCGTTGGTGCGCTGGCCGGGCGTGGTCGAGCCGGGTTCGGTCAGCAACGGCGTCGTGCATCACATGGACTGGCTGCCGACCTTTGTCGCCGCCGCCGGCGACAACACTATCAAGCAGGAACTGCTTGGCGGCTATAAGTCCAAAGCGCTGGGACGCGATTACAAGGTGCACCTGGATGGCTACGACCTGACCGCGCACCTGCGCAACCCCGATAAGGTGCCGAGCCCGCGCAAGGAAATCTTCTACTTTTCCGACGACGGCGACCTGACCGCGTTGCGCTACGAGGACTGGAAATTGATCTTCATGGAGCAAAAGGCACAGGGAACCTTTCGTGTCTGGATGGAACCTTTCGTACCGCTACGCGTACCCATGATCGAGAACCTGCGCCGCGATCCCTACGAACGCGCCTCGATTACCTCCAACACCTATTTCGACTGGATGATCGACCGCGCGTTTCTGCTGGTTCCCGCGCAGGCCTATGTCGGTAAATTCCTGCAGACCTTCCAGGAATACCCGCCACGCATGAAGGCGGCGAGCTTCAGCCTGGACCAGGTGATGGAGCAGATGCTGACTCCAGCATCGCACTAGCGGTTATGGCGAAAACGCGCGCATTTCGCGAAGCGCGCGTTTTCGTTTGCTATCATGCACCGGCAGTAGCTTTGTTTACCGAGCGCACCAGGTAATCCTAAATAATTCGATACCGATACCGATACCGATACCGATACCGATACCGATACCA
>Ga0209536_100010236_pt1 | contig 13854 bp, 9 predicted proteins | sample DeeMarSeWOR28_12_FD_187461 | JGI IMG/M metagenome (GOLD analysis project Ga0209536, IMG submission 187461) | Marine sediment microbial communities from White Oak River estuary, North Carolina - WOR-2-8_12 (SPAdes) (version 2) | ecosystem: Environmental > Aquatic > Marine > Intertidal zone >...
TTTTACGAGCACAACCTTCTAATATATGGTATGGTTCTGCCCAAAAAGACCTGACGAGAAACCCATAATGTTCTGAAGATATACACCAACTAGTCTATTATGGTCTTACTTGGATGTTACCTGCGTCTATGTCAAAAGTGGAATAGGTTTGATCTTCTTGGTCACATGGTACGACCTCCGGACCATGATTGAACCATGACATTTGGTCCGGCGGTGAGTTTGCTCCTTCGCCATTATCGATCACCTTAAATTGAATGTTTTGGCCCTCCTCTATAGGATCTTGAGAGTCATCAGTGTTGTTTCGAACAATACGGGTGAGAATTCCACTCATGATGGCCACATTACCATCCACACTCAGACAATTAATGTCGAATTGGAATTGCAGCCTCTGGTTTGGGTCAGAGGACACATATTTAAGCATCCCTTGCCCCTGGACACTCCCATCAGGATGCATCATTGCATGGAATGTGAAAATTCTTTTACTACCATCTTCAAAGACTAAACTTCCCTGACCATTTGCAGAAGGATATTGGGTTCCCGATTTTGCAAAGCTGATTGTTTCATTTTGGTCTGAAAACGTAGTCTGAACAGGATTGTTCGATGTTCCATTGCAGGCTACCAAAAAAACTAATCCTAGAGTTGCCACTAACATCAATAGATTTCTCATGATTAGTTCCTCCATAATTGAAGTTAATAATTTAATTGAAATAAAAGCCCTAAGAAACTGGAATGGGCTGTAACCATACAATGAAAGGTCAGCGACAGACAATCAATCGACATCACCTCCTCTGCTTATCACACTATTTCAGAGTATTATTTTAAACAAAAATATTATACTATTTTATCAGGACCATCTTCTTTGTAGCAACGTGACTACCAGCTGTTAGTCGATAGAGATAAACACCGGCTGCGACTTCCTGACCATTATCATTGGTAGCATCCCATTGAAAGGAATGATATCCGGCATCCAGATTTCCAGTTACCAGTATTTTTATTAACTGTCCGGCACTGTTATAAACGCAAAGATTGACATTAGTTGCCTCTGCAAGACCAAAACGAATATCGGTTGTTGGATTAAATGGATTGGGATAATTCTGCTCTAAATAAAATTCATTTGCAACGAACACCTCGTTTTGAAGAGAGCTGTTTTTTTTCGCACCACCAATTGGGGCGCCAGGAGTAACCCAGGTTGGACCATTTACAAGCGTACCATGATTCTTTTCCCGGGATTTATCCTTGGCCCTATTACCGGAACCTTCATCAAATCGCCAATATCCAACAAGCGCGCTTGCTAAAGGCGCTGCATGTCCATTCATAGCGGCTCTGATATGTGTTGCCTTCAGCGCTTTATTCCAGATGCGAACCTCATCAATTAAGCCAGACCAGTATTCATCTCCACCAGGAAAATCAACACCGATGTGTAAAGGATCATCATTAGGGGCGAGCGGTCCGGGTAGAGTCCCACCACCATCCGGTTGTCCATCATAATAGAACTGCAGATAAGTACCATCATAACTAATAGCTACATAGTGCCATTCTTGTAAAGGAATCTGAGTGTCAGATTCCAAATAAAGTGGCAGAGCCGCGGAAGACCCTGTAAAACGCAGGTATCCAAAGTTGCTACCACCGGACGGACCGCTTTGATGAATCGCATAGTTATTGGGCGTCAAGGCGCCTCCATCATCTACGACTCCACCTTTGGTCACAAAAGTCGCCCATTCGGTATAACTCTCAAGATAAATCCATGCCGCAATGGTAAAACCATCAGTCATATCCAAAGAGGGGTGATCAGCTACTTGCACATAATTATCATCACCATTAAATGATAATGCATAGCCACGGGGTTGTGAATATATCGAAGTCGAAAAGAAGAAAATTACCAGGCCAAAGCCTATAAAAAACATTCTTTTCATGATTATCTCCTTAAGTTATTATCAATTCTAATTGAATAAATAAGTTGAAATTCAATCCTGCCACAACCTGTAACTAATTTGTTAGCTATATTCTGCTATCCAATGATTATTACAAAAGATCAAAACCAAAACGAATCATTTCTATTTTATTCCCATGTCTTTTGAGAAGCACTAATTTGAACCACTTGATAATTATCTCTATATCCTAAATATAGAGCGGTACCTTGCTTGTTGAATGCTATGTCCTGATAATTGCCAATGTTCGAGGCAAAAATTTGAGGGGTCCCGCCTGTTTTTGGTATTCGATGAATTTCACCCTCTACTTTTTTGAAGAATATATCATCAGTTTTCGGGTGAATCGCTAAAGATGGACTTGCATAGATCGGTTCAAAAAATGTTGTGACGGTACCATTCGCACTAAGAGTAACAATTCGGCTAGTTCCCGTATCCCTGTTCTGATAAATGTAAAGCGTTCCATCGGAAGAAAAATCAACTAGAATAGGTCCATCAATGAATACACTTCCTTGAGCAATGATTCTTGATACGCCTGTATATGGATTCACAGCCCAAACTGCTTTAGCATTAGTCCCATATCCATTATCAGCAACAATAATGTCTCCTGGATCTACGTTCGGCCCATCAAAATTTGCAGGCGCAATTGCCAGACCGAAAGGATTAAATGAAGGAGAACCACTAGAGGTTGGAGTTATGAACGCTTCTGGAGATCCTCCGTGTTTGGCGATTTTAAATACAGATTGAGCCTGACCGTCAGCAACAAAAACTGTTCCATCCAGATACACAAGTATATCATCAGGGCTGACGAAGGGAGGTCCGATGGTTGTAAATACATCATTAACATCAAAAGTGTGTCCCTTCTTCAAAAGAAATACACATTGTCCAGGATATCCCCATTCTTGTACGGCCAACACTTTACTATTTGAGAGGGCGGCAATACCGTCGACCCCCATAATACTGTCATAAAAAACCGAGACCTCAAATCTTTCATCAGCAAGAACGATGTCAGGCACTGGAGGCATCTTTTTATTTATTGAGAAAAATTCCTCATTTTCTTTGAAATCATTTTTAGAATTTATTTCAAGAGGTGACTCATTTGAGCAGCTTAAAAATGAAATAAAAATGATGATAATCAACATTCTGCTCAAAGCCTTCATATCTCTCCTCCTTATATTTTTATTAATTGAAAAATAGTATTGATGCACATATCAAATACTTAAGGCGGCCGAATGGCCGCCTTCTGAGAAAAAACTACTTACTTCTAAGTTACTTCACCAATATCATCCTCTTAACAGCTACAAATGAACTGGCATTTAGCTTGTAAATATATATACCGCTGGGAAGCTCGGTTGCATCAAAAGTAACTCGATGATCTCCTGCAGTCCATCTACCGGAAGCAAGATTGGCCACCTCTCTTCCCAAGATATCAAATACCCTAAGAGATATTTCCGTTTCTTCGGGCAATGTAAAAGAGATTTCAGTTGTCGGATTGAAAGGATTGGGATTATTCCGGCTTAAGCTAAACTCTTGTGGTTCCTTGCTTTCCTCGCCGGCGAGCGGCGCAAAACCCTTTTTCAATTTTCCCACACCTATGGTCGCATAAAAGGCATCCGGGACACCGTTCCTACCATCCGCCCAGGTGGTCATCACACGGTTAGACTTACTAACATGGAAGATATAGTCGCCAAAATTTGGGATAATGTTGGTTGCTGTTGCACCCCAGTCTGTGGTTACTTCAGTGATTTTGATTGGACTAGAGAAACTTACGCCACCATCATCGGAACTTGCATAATAAACATCCACAAGAGATGTTCCGCCACTTTCAACACTCTCATTCCAGGTTATATTTACCCGACCATTTGCATCGGAGCTTACGACAGGCCAAAACTGGATATTCCCATCGCCACCTCCAGCCACTAAGGTGGCTGCGCTCCAGCTATTACCCCCATCATCAGAATATCGCAGATAAATATCGAGATCAGGATGGCCAAATCCTCCAGTGGTTGACTGCGTTCCTCCGTTGGCTATTCGGCTATCCTGATAGGTCACATAAATTCGATCCTTGTATGGGCCCGCCATTGCCACCGCAATCCTTGGAAAGTCATTATGATTAGGACGGTTATACCCTGCAGGAGGAAACAATGCACCTGAAGAGATGTCAGACACTAATATACGGGGACTGAATGTTTTCCCTCCGTCAGTTGAACCTGAAAATACAATCTGGGGGTATACACCAACGGTGGCTTGACCGTAAAAAGGTGAAAGATATCCCCTTTCCCACACTACGTAGATCTCTCCTCCTCGGCCAATAGCGCAGGCAGAGCCTTGATTAATAATCCCCTCATTTAGAGGAACACTAATCGTCTCGTCGGGTTGCACAATTGCTCGTTGATAGGAAACGCTGCGATCTTGGGAAGTATATGCTTCAATTTGACCAAATCCAAAGAAAGGGATACTGCTAACCTCTATGAAATTTGTTACTGTCACCACAACCCAATCTTTGGTTTTACCGGTCTTGCCGGCACATAAGGCTTCCTTGTCCAGAAAATCATTTGGAGCATTTGGTGAGGCTAAAAATACACCGTGGTTAAAAACAAAATTTTTTTTGCTGAATTTACCACGGTGGACAACCATTCCTCCGAGACCAGGAGAACTAGTCGTTATATCTACCGCCAGATTTGCATAGTAATAGGTTTTCTCCCCATCCCCACCTGTATCCATCCATGGATCGCCTCGAGTTACTTTGGTTCCTCCCGGTGTCACAACCAGAAAGGGCGCCCCACCGTCTGTCCATGTTTTACCGCCATCACTGGAAAAAGCATAACCGGACAATCCTGGCGTAGGTGGTGGAGTGCATGGAACATTAAAGGGGGGACCACAGAAGCCATCGGCATCATTCCATCCTGATAATAAAAACCGACCCGATGGATCAGAAGCAATGGTTGTTTCACTACGACCTAATAATCCTCCTGGAAATGGGATCTGGGGATCGTTCATTTGCACGTTGGGTCCCACTCCATATCCCGGCTTCATGAAATTGTTCATACCATTATATTTAAGCAACATTTTAGGATTGACTTCTAGTTTAAAAGCCGTATAAGAATCGGTACTGAGAAAATCTAGATGTGATTCGGGAAACTCTTGTGCAAAAGCTGTTTGGATGCCGCAAATATTCAGGAGAAATAATGAGATAATAGAAATTAAAGCTATTTTAAGTACCTTCATATTTTCCTCCTTAGAAAGAATTGTTTGGTGAAAGATTTTGGTTTAAGATTTGAATGACCATTTATTCTTTGTTTTAATGGTCATCAATAAGACTATTATGATTTTTGGCGACCACCTCCTTCCTAATAATAGATTTGCCATAATTAATTCAGTTATGAACGATATTATCACCCCCTCTCCATTTTTATGGTTGTGCAAAAATTTATTTTTTAACAAAAAAGGATAGCCAATTTTTGGCTAGCTATCCTTTAGAAAGAATCCTATTTATTTCATCAAAACCATCTGCTTTGTGTCTACAAATTCTCCAGCCTGGATTCTACATAGATATATACCAGCGGCTACTGTATGTCCATTATCATTGGTAGCATCCCATTGAAAAGAATGATCCCCGGCCTCCAAACTATTACTTAGTAAAGTTTTTATCAACTGACCGGCACTATTGTATACGCTTAGATTAACCTGAGCTGCCTCTGCGAGGTTGAAATGAATAAGCGTGGTAGGATTGAATGGATTGGGGTAATTCTTTAATGCAAAACAAGTTGTTTTCCGCTGGTTTTTTACCAGCTTCTGGTTTCCTTCGTATGAACCTTTTCTTATCAATTCAGCTGGATTTAAATCATTCACTTTTCCATAAACTGAAATAAAATTTCCATCTTTAATACCAAATGCACCGGCAAAATAAACCTCATTCTTTTTCGTGACATCAATACCACCCGCACCGGTAGAACCGTCACCGGGATTTGCTCCTTCAGCAAGCTCACAAAAATCAACAGCATCACCGGTTTCGGCGTTGATTTTAAAAAGATGCGATTTAAGGTCAAGAAATCCGATCTGAAAAACGTACAAAGAATTTTGGCTTCGATTAAGTTCAATTCCCGGGTAATTGCTACTTTCCAGTAATGACGGTGTGAAATTATTATCTTTTTCCCATATCCCGTTAGCATAATTCCATTTGATTACCACGTTCACATCGGGTGCAGGATCCCACCAGCCGCTTGTATAGCATATGTTCTCGGTATTGGTTGGTAATACGTCTTGCTGAGGTACGATCCCCGTTTCAAAAATAATTTCTGCCTCAAATTCGTAAGGGAGTTTAACCGGTGAACATTTAATGACTTTCCCATTGCTTCCTGAAACATAAACCACAGTATTTTTTCCACCCCCGATCACTTTGATCCCTCTGGGTGCATCCGGCAAGTTACATATACGTCTTAAATTTTTTCCATGTGGTAAACACTGCCATAATGAATAATCCTCAATCCGGTTGCCATCATTATCATCAATAAGCATTACAGCAATATATATCTTCTGATCATCAGCTATATCAATTCCGTATGGTCCGGGCCAACCCTGCCAGGATGGAACACCAAATGAGCCAACAGGTTCATCTGGTTTATCACTTTTGAAAATATAGACGACATCACTATAAGAATCAGAAATATATAACAATTTTCCGGATGCATTGGTGGCAATATCCCTGAACTTATGGTTTTCTCCCGCCGGAGTTTCTAAAGACCATTTCAGTTCGAGCTGACCGAAAACATTACCTGAGAATAGAAAAATGGAACTAATTGTAGTTAGAAAGAGGCACAAATTTTTAGCTAAGCAATACATAATCACCTCCTTTTCTATCGAACGGATCAGAACTTTTGCGGCGTAAAAAAACAAAACCTGGTAAGTTAGCTTTATTCCTAAAACTTATATCTGCAGTTGATGAACTTCTCCATTCGAGTAAAGAATTTGTATCTTCCTGTTGATTACATCCAAAAAGGATTAATCCTGCTAATGACAGGACAAAAACACAAATCAAGAATGCTTTTATTACTTTCCTCCTAATTTATTATTCTTTATTGCCATTTAGAATAATATTGCTATCGGGTACTCTATCACCTCCTTTCTATATAGCTAATTAATTACATTATTTGGTTATGACTTATTGTATCACCTCCCTTTTTTAAGTTTGACTATTTAGAAATCTATTCATAACCGATAGATTAGACTTATCATAAGGCGAGAGCCAGTTCTTAACTGGCCCCACTTTGGTAAGCATCCTATTTATTTCATCAAAACCATCTTCTTTATATCAACAAAATTGCCTGCATTAAGTTTGTACAGATAAATGCCATTGGGCAGGTTTTGGGCATCAAAAGAAACACTATGAATACCGGCAGCCCACTTCTCTTTAGCAAGATCTGCAACTTCTCTGCCTAGCATATCAAAAACTTTAAGTGAAACATCTGACTCTTCAGGTAAAGTGAAGGTTATCTCTGTCGTTGGATTAAATGGATTTGGATAGTTCTGCATTAATGAAAAGGATTGAGGCAACAAAGAGCCAGTGTGAGATGTGGATCCTGATTCTCTTTGGTCCGGACTGGGTTTTTTTGAAAGGGCAGCAGGGATTTCTTTTAAAGCGAAATCATCCCAATAGGAGGTACCTTTGGTGTAATGCCAGTAGCGTGCCCGTACAGAAACGGCAATGGCATTTTCAGGGGGTTCCAGGACCATTTCATATTTTTTCCAACCTGTGGTTGGTGCCACAATATCTAATTTTTTATCCTCGACGCCAACTTCCAGCCAACCCTCCAAGCTGCTATGCCAGGTTACTGTAAAACCCAGACCGGATCCTCCCTCGCTATAATCAACTGTTTTTATCCAGGCGGAAAGCAGATAAGTTTTTGTTTCATCAATGGGAATAAAATCAGAGATAAATACGACTTCATCATCGTCATCATCCTCTTCAACAAGTTTTAACGAATATCTTCCCCTGTGAGAGGCTTCGTTTGTAATAGTTGCTATTAAAGGAATCTCGCCTGCTTCATAATTCATCCACCAATAAAACCAACCTTCCGGGGCATTGAAACTATTGTTGAAAGTACTTCCAGGCCAAGCCCCAAACCAAAGAAATAAAAAATCATCGAGCCATGCCGTTCCTGTTGCTTTGGAGCCAAATTTAAAAGTTATAATAAGTGATTCAGCACGTTCAGGCAAAACAAAGGGTTCACTCATTATTTCAGTCCAAATACTCACAGTGCTCAGATCTTGCGGGAAAGGAACAACGACATCTTCCCCAAATATTTTTTCGCCATTCTCGTTATAAAAGCTAAAAGCCAGAAAAATCATTTCATCATTATTTTGTGGATTTCTATTCACGTTTTTGGTTTGTACCCAGCCGCCGACTTTAATCTCTATGCCAGCAGCAAAACCTCCTTCTCCGGATGCACCGAACGTTTTTGTCCAGTACTTGTTCATGTTTTCCGAAACCCACATGGCCTCCCCGTGAGGATGTTTTTTAATGATTTTTAGTGATCTCTCGCTCGAACGTGTCCTGTCTGTAGCCCATATGAGTTTGGCACTTTTTGGAGTGATCTCCACTTTATGCCAGAGATGTGGTCTTTTTATTTGCTCGAAATTGCCATTGTTGATCAGATTTTGTTTAGCAAAAGAAGTTTTAACTCCTAAAGCAAGAACAAAAAGAACGCTGATTAACAAGGCTAAATAATTACGCCTGTAAGACATAATGACCTCCTTTTTTAAATTGTTCTAATAGATGACTTGCAAATCTTATTTATATATGATTAGTCTGCTTTTAGCACCCCCTTTAATTTTAATTGACTAGGTCTACAAAAATACTGGCATAATGAAATAGCTCATACTACGAACCTCATATTTCAGCTTTTTTCAAGTCCACATCGATTCATGTACGGTTCATCTTCCCGAAGGTCGGCAATACCTTCGGGAAGATCGGTTTTTACCTCAATTATTTTACAAACAACAACTTCCGAATCTGATGGTAATCTCCAGCGGTGAAAGAAATGATATATATTCCAGAGGAGACATCCTCCGGCTGCCATTGCAACTGGTATTCTCCGGCGGGTTGACGATCATTTACAAGAGTGGCTACTTTCTGTCCAAGAGTATTATAGATGCTTAATTCTACTCCATTATCTTCGGGTAATGTGTAGTGAATTGTCGTCTCAGGATTAAACGGATTTGGGTAATTTTGACTTAAACTATACTTTTGAGGGACAGAACTAATTTCTGTTTCTTCAGCAAACTCACTCAATCTCGGTAAGCTTTGACCCCTCAGCTGTTGGTCATAAAATTGTTGAACCTCGTCTTGAATATTCAAGAGGTCAGCCAATGCGACATCATTGGGATCGGGTCGGAAAGTGACCGGATCAACATCCAATTGCGTTGTGCCTTCAGGTGCCCGTCCAAAAAGAATGGCACCAGCTATTATGGCTTTAGATCCTTCTTCAAGATCAAATGGCCCGGTGGAGACCAGGAAGCGAATGTCGCCAACCACTCCCCCGACTTCAAAGGAGGCCGGGCCACTGAGAAAAGCATATTGATTGCCATCCGTTGACTGGTCGGCGTCGCTGATGGCCCCACCGAATAAACTGAAGTTAGCCACCCCTGCGTTATCGGGAGTCTCGAGAAAGTCGAAGCCCATAATTGCCGGTTGCTCCGTAAAGGTTGGCTCGAAGAAATCATCATCCCATAAGATAGCCATATCATTTGCGACGCTACCGCGATCATCTGTATAGCCAGCACCAGCACCAATATCATTATCAGCCCAAAGGCCAAAATAGGCGTCGCTAATGTTCTCCGTCGATATGTTCGTGATTTCCCAAATGAAAATGAGCGCATTATGTTTCTTGGCATCCTTGTAGGCTAAGCTGCGCTGTCGTATCTCGATACCCAGGGAAGAAGGTACGTCTCTAATCGGTGTACCATCCACATCATTGTATTGAACTACAAGATTTTGTGCACCAGAAAGAATAACTGGTTTACCATTGCTTTTGCTAAATTCAGGTGGCCAATTTCGCTTATCATTAGCTATCTTGCTGTTGAATACGCGGAAAGCTTCACCCGTTGTGCCAATTTCGCTGGGGACAAATTCCGAAAAATAGGTTGCTTCAGCTACAATAGGTGTCCCGTTGACCTTACCACCGAACATAGGTCCCGCTGCATAAATGTATTGATTACATTGTTTGCTTGGAAAGTATCCATGGGCATCTCGTTCGTCATTCCTGGCAAGACGCCCGTCAGCAACAACCAAAAGTCTCACTTCATTATAGTCGTGTTCGCCTGGATCGTCTATGTCACAAATTCGAGGTGGTATGACACTTCGGATCGCATCGGTACCAGCAAAGAATCTTCCATCATAAGTCTCTCCTGCAAGAGTAGCCTCAGTATCTCCACACTGGATACCGGTGTCCCCAAAACGAAAATGAAACACCATATCCTGATCCCCATCTGAATCCACATCTTCTATATGTCCTTTTCCATGAATCTCTTGCGCTCTGTTTATTCCGAAGGTTACAGTGGACGGATCGACCTGTAATGCATCAAAATCACTTGTAGTCAGGATTGCCACCGGAATAACACCTTTAAGGTTATCACAATTGACCGAATTAGGATAACTCCCGGGCTTAATATCAATTTCTACGACATTAGCTACTGATATTCGAAATATTGTTCCGCTTTCAGGCATCGCCTCAATAGGACCGTCTCCTACTCCGGGAAAAGTTTCGTTTTGGTGCCGATTCCAATTCATCAAAACTAAGCGAGCTAAATGTTCTTCTCCACCGTAATCATACGTTCCATTCATCACATCTTGAACAAATTGATTATAACCGGATTCTCCCGGACTATTATCATCTGGCATTCTAAAATAAATCCAGTCGGAATAGGGATCATTTTCTGCTGCAGATGCCTGGTGGTCTAATTCAAAATTGAAAATATCATCTCCATCATCATCATATAACCAGGGAATCAGTCTTACATCATCAGCGCTTTCACCTGGAGTATCAGCGAGAAACCAGAGTTCAAAAGGTATATCAACCAGGGTCGTTGTGGTAAAAGCCATAATTGCTTTACCACCCGATGGTGTGAATCTTATTTCATAGGTATTTCCTTCTAAAACATTATCACGAGCACCATTACGCGTCCAGCGATTAGTTGCACTCTCATGATCCGTTATTGTATTTGGACCGGCAACGATAAAATACCATCCACCGCCAGCCTGCATGCCATTCGGCAAATTTATTATAGATCCACCGCCTTGCAGAACATCACGATACCAGTCCGCAGAATAAGCACCATAATCATCTGGCGGTCTAGTGATGTCAAAACCCTCAATATCTGTTATGACTCCATTCCCGTTTGATAACATTTCAAAAGACTTAAAAAAAGTAGTCGTTTGGGAATTAGCAGAAGAGGTTATTACAAATAAAGAAATGAAAATTATTATAACCCTCTTCATAATATTCTCCTTTCTCTTTATTCCTTGGATGGGCACGTATTAATTTTGACTTTTTTAGCTTCCTCAAATCTAACTAATGGATTTTGGCCGCGTGAATTACATCTCATCGTAAGTACTCAATTTTTTGAATAGCTAATTTCTCCTCAAAAGTCTCTTTCCTGAAAACAGGAGAGATATCCTTGATAAATTCATTTAAACCTCAACGCAGAAGACTCATATTTTTCACCTGGGAAAAATTGCCTGATTAAGCACAAGAGATACACACGACTGAACAAAGCACTTCCATTATTGCCATGCTAATCATTTCTTCTTGCCCCTGTTTATCTTAATAACACGGCCAGCTCCTTCTTCATTTTGTGCATAATCAGAAACAAGTAGGTCTCCCTTAATATTTGTATTGATGACGTTGTATGGGCCCTGTAATCCGGTGGCAAAGGTAGTGAATTCACCATTCAACTTCACTCGATAGACATCATTTATTCCCACTACAAATAAATCTCCGTCAAAACCAAAGGTCATATCTTGAACCTGGTCGGCGGTTGTTATTGCAGCTATTAAAATACCACTGCTTAACGGCATTGGAAATGAGGGAGCAGAATTAATATCAAAACGTCTTATCTCGCCGTTTCTGGAAAGAACAAATAGTCTTTCCTGTTCGTCAAATGCGATACCGCGTGGTCTGGTATCACTGTCTAATTCCACTATATTCGTAGAATTACCAGGATGATCAAAACGTGTAATGCTATATCCGTACAACTCACTCACATAAATATTCTTTTCATGGTCAATAGCCATAAATAGCGGATAGCTTAGATTGGAAGCAAATTCGTTTACCGTGCCACTGAAGGAAATATTGAAAATTTTTCCATGTCTGAGAAGTGTGACAAACATTCCACGTGGTGGATCAATCAATAGGTCAATCAATGCAGGTGCGGGAGGTTCTTCGAATGGAATCTGTGCAATTTCAGTTGCATTTCCCGATGGCGTAATCTTCAAGATATTAGCTTTTGTTGATTGCAGAACAAACAACACACCATTACCATGCATTGCAGTTCCCTCGGGTGCTGTAAGATTAGCGGCAATGACCTCCGCAGTATAACCAGATTCAGAAATCACGAAATCAACTGGTACTTGTCCTTTAGCAAGTTTTTTGATAGAAGAATCTTTTTCAAGTGATGTGACCAAGTTCTCCGGCGATTGTTGGCAGGCAAGTAAGCACATGACAATAATCAAATAAATTATTTTACGAATCATGATTCGCCTCATATTGTTATTATTTATTTAGACTTTTGAAAAGCTTGAAAACTCTCACAACCATCTTTGGGCATTTTGCGCAAACCTCCATTGAGTTCATGAAAATGGAGGCACAAAGGCGCATAACAGATTGTTTCCCCTTTTAGTCTTGTAAAAGGTGCAATTTTGATGAAAGCCATAAAGCAAGAGACAGTTTTAAGCTGTCTCTTACTTTATGAGAACTCCTATTTCATCAGTACCATCTTTTTAATATCAACAAAATTTCCTGCATTCAGTTTGTATAGATAAATGCCACTAGGCAGGTTTTGGGCATCGAAAGAGACACTATGGATACCGGCAGTGCACCTCCCTTCAGCGAGATCTGCAACTTCTCTTCCCAGCATATCAAAAACTTTGAGGGATACTTCTGTTTCCGCGGGCAAAGCAAAAGAGATTTCAGTTATTGGATTGAAGGGATTTGGATTATTCTGGCTCAAGCTAAAGTCTTGGGGTTCCTTGGTTTCCTCGATCGGGCTATCAACTTGATTTCCAAGTACAATTGGCGCAGTCGATTTCTTTCCATGAAATTTAAACCTCGCCCACGCTGTTCCCCAGCGACCGTCCTCAGGGCCCTGCGAACCGACAGTAGGATTCCCCGGCTCATCTGCAAACTCATTATTCACCCAGAAAAAATCTTCATTTGAGGGATCTACAGATATTCCACTGTAGTCTCCCCAACGGTTACGGGTGCCACCAAAAAACCTTTTATAAGGTGCTTCCCCTGCCTTGACGGTCTCACTTGATTGAACAGTGCCAGCTGGATCTCCCTCCTGGCGTCCGGTTACATATGCTCCGGCATAAATCGTTGCAGCTGATGCCGAGAAACCAAATGCAGCTTCATTATTACGGTTAACGGCAACCGAAGGGAAAAAAGTGTAAGTATTTTCAGCGATGTCCTCACCACCGATATCACCATGCTGGTCCAGGGTGATGACACCTCCCGGAACGGAAGATGTATTGAGCTTAAACCAGTGTGCAGTGGTTTCACCCACATCTGTCCCAGCTTCAGGAATAATCGTGGTGGTTAACCACAAGCTGTTATCTCTCCAGACTGCATCCAGCGCACGGCGATCGTTCACTTCGATTCCAAAAGCACTACCAGCTTGTGGTGCATCAGGCAACGCAGGGAACGGAGGCACG
>Ga0209536_100010237_pt1 | contig 13854 bp, 14 predicted proteins | sample DeeMarSeWOR28_12_FD_187461 | JGI IMG/M metagenome (GOLD analysis project Ga0209536, IMG submission 187461) | Marine sediment microbial communities from White Oak River estuary, North Carolina - WOR-2-8_12 (SPAdes) (version 2) | ecosystem: Environmental > Aquatic > Marine > Intertidal zone >...
TTTTGAGGCCCTTTCCATTTTACTTTTTCTATCCCCTCGCTTTTTTGACCTACCAGCTTTCCCTTGTAATTGGTTTTCATAGCATACCAATGTACTTCCTTAAGCTTATAGATTCCGTTTCTTTTAAAAACGTGGTACGTGGTACGGAGAAAGTTTTCAATCTTCAACCCTTTTACGCCGGTTTCTTCCTCAACTTCTCTGAGTGCACACTCCTCAATGGATTCGCCTTTTTCCATTTTTCCTTTAGGCAGGTCCCATTTATCGTTTCTATATATAAAGAGCACTTTACCCTGTTTGTTCGTCACCACGCCTCCGCCAGCAATTTCTAAAGGGATTTTTTTTGTAAACTTTTTTAAAATTTCCTCATGGTTGGGGTGATAAATAAATGCCCTCTCCATCTTTTTTTTTGCCAGGGCATCTATTGCACTATTGATAGCTTGGCCATTCAGCATAAAATACTCACCATTCACGGTATCGGAGAGTCTGTTTGTTAAAATCAAAGGGGCATCTTTAACAAAAACTTTATACATTTGTGAAATGGTTTTAGATAAGAACACTGCGGCAAAAACGGCCGAGCTCCTACTGCAAATTAATGCAATAAAGTTGAAACCAGAAAATCCTTTTACATGGGCCTCCGGCTGGAAATCTCCAATTTATTGCGACAACAGGATAATCCTATCTTTTCCTGACATCAGAAATTATATCAGGGAACAAATTGCAAAACAACTTGTAGACTTATATGGAAAGCCAGATGTAATTGCCGGCGTAGCTACCGGGGCAATTGGTATTGGGGTGCTTGTTGCTGACTATCTGGGGTTGCCTTTTATTTATGTCAGACCTGAAGCCAAATCGCATGGCAGGCAAAATCAAATTGAAGGCCGGTTATCTGCCAATCAGTCTGTTGTAGTTATTGAAGATCTCATAAGTACGGGTAAAAGCAGCCTCAATGCCGTAGAGGCCTTAAAGCAGAGTGGGGCGGTTGTAAAAGGCATGCTGGCTATTTTCACCTACGGCTTTAGCGTCTCTGACGAGAGTTTTAAAGCTAAAGAAATAGAACTTCATACACTAAGTAGTTATGAATATCTTATAGAGCAAGCCTCTAAGAGCAAACATATTAAGGAAGACCAATTAAAAACACTCATTGAATGGAGAAACAATCCTTCAATATGGAAATCATAAAAAATGGAAATAGCCACTGAAAAGAAAACCGTCCCGAAAAGCATAAAGGACGTGTACGAATTTGTTATCGATCTTAAAAATTTTGAACAATTAATGCCAGACAGTATTGATAAATTCGAAGTTTTAGACAACGATACCTTCTTATTTGCCCTCAAGGGGATGCCGCAGATAGTGCTCAAAAGAAATAATCAGCAGCCTTTTAACCAACTGGTATTAGGAGCTGCCAGTGAAAAACTGCCATTTACACTTACTGTTGACATAGATTCTAAAAATGAGAATGAAACGGACGTAGTCTTGAGCTTTACAGGAGAGTTTAATCCCATGATGGCCATGATGATAAAAACGCCAATTACTAATTTTATGAATGCCCTATCAGATAATTTGAGCCGAATTTAACTTTAAATTATAGAGGGGGCATACACAATTCAATACAACAACTCCAATTCTTTAAAAGCATATTCCTTAAAAATAGAATCCTCCTCTTCGACTATTAATTTCCCGGCTTCAGAAACCCCTCGAATATAGCCTGTGAACAGTTTGGAATTCATGTCCCTGAAGGTAGAAGGCTTGTCCATCCTGAAAAGCAGTGTTTCGTATTGCCTCCGCAATGCCATAACATTTCCCGATTCAAATTCATTAAAAAGTATTTTCAGGTTTAGCACTAAAGAAGTGAGCACCTCATCAAGATCAAAAGTCTTACCCTTAATTATTTTTAAAGATGAAGCTTTATCTAAATTTCGGAATTCCAGTTGATTAACATTCAATCCAATTCCAATTATGGAAGATTGAATTAGATTATTCTTCAAATTATTTTCTATTAAAATACCACATATCTTATAATTACCTGACATAATGTCGTTAGGCCATTTTACATACAAATTTGGAATAAATATTTTTTCAAGTGTATTATAAACTGCTAAAGAAATAATTATATTTAACAGGAATTGTTCTTTAATGTGGTAATTTTTAAAATACTTTAAAACGCTAAAAGTTAGGTTTTTACCTGCCTCAGACTCCCATTTAGACCCCATTTGCCCCCGTCCATTCAGCTGCTGATTTGCTGTGACTATTGTAAAATCCTCCAGCTTTTCTGAAAGCATTAAATTTTTCAGGAAGGCATTTGTAGAATCCGTGGCATCAAGTTTGACTCTATACATGTAGGCTTGTTCGTTTTTGATCTACAATGTTATGTTAAAAACAATAGCTAAGAAAACAAAAAAACAATAACTTTGTACAAATTAAAATTATTGAATGCAGAAAAGGAAAGCGAGTGCAGATGAGTTAATTACTTTGATTCTGGAAGGAATAGAAGAAGTAAAAGGACTCGAGATAAATGTACTTGACCTAAGGGAAATAGAGAACACTGTCTGTGACTACTTCATAATTTGTAATGGCACTTCTAATACGCATGTTAATGCCATAGTAAATTCAATCCAAAAAACGGTAAGTAAGGCAATAAAAGACAAACCCTGGCATGTTGAAGGATCTGAAAACTCAGAATGGGTATTGCTGGACTATGTAAATGTCGTTGTTCATGTATTTCAAAAGCATATACGAGAATTTTATGATGTTGAAGGGCTTTGGGGAGACGCAAAAGTCACGTTGGTAGAAAGTAGTTTTAATCAGTAAAAAAAGACAATGGCAAAAGATAATAATACCCCTCAAAAGAAACCGAAATTCAGTTCCTGGTGGATATATGGCCTGATTGCAATTTTTCTAATTGCTTTCCAATTCTTTGGGAGCGATAATCTGGCTTCTACAAAGAAAACAACTACATCTGAACTACAGGAATACCTGAGAAATGGTGATATCACAAAGATATTGATTATTACAAACACAAATCAGGCTAAAGTTTTCCTGTCTGATGAAGCACTTGCAAAGGATGTGCACAAAGATGTATCGGAAAAACCTTTGTTTCCTTCAACAGGCTCTATTCCTCAATATGTTTTGGATTACGGGGATTTACAAATTTTTCAAAACGAGATAACCGAAATTAAAAAAGAGAATAACTTAGACACCATAGTAGAATTTGACAAGGAGTCCAATGTCTTTATGGAACTGTTGCTATCTATTCTGCCATTTGTTCTGATTATTGGGATATGGATTTATCTTATGCGCAGAATGTCGGGAGGTGCCGGAGGTGGCGCCGGGGGTCAGATATTCAATATCGGAAAGTCAAAGGCTAAGTTATTTGATGAAAAGACAGATACCAGGACTTCTTTTAAAGACGTCGCCGGTCTGGAGGGTGCCAAAGAAGAAGTAGAAGAAATAGTAGAATTTTTAAAGCACCCGGATAAGTATACATCTTTGGGCGGGAAAATTCCTAAAGGAGCTTTGCTGGTTGGGCCTCCGGGGACTGGTAAAACCTTATTGGCAAAAGCCGTTGCTGGCGAAGCCAAAGTTCCTTTTTTCTCCTTATCCGGATCAGATTTTGTTGAAATGTTTGTAGGTGTAGGGGCCTCGAGAGTTAGAGATCTTTTCAAGCAGGCCAAAGACAAATCTCCGGCAATTATTTTTATAGATGAAATTGATGCCATAGGGCGGGCAAGAGGTAAAAACAATTTCACAGGATCCAACGATGAGCGTGAAAATACCTTAAACCAATTATTGACGGAGATGGATGGTTTTGGCACTAATACCAATGTAATTGTATTGGCCGCTACCAACAGAGCCGATGTTTTGGATAAAGCCTTGATGCGTGCTGGTAGGTTTGACAGACAGATTTATGTGGACCTTCCTGATATTCGAGAAAGGAAGGAAATTTTTGAAGTTCATCTTAGACCCATAAAAACTTCTGAGACGTTAGATCTTGATTTTCTTGCAAGACAGACACCGGGATTTTCCGGGGCAGATATAGCCAACGTCTGTAATGAAGCTGCTCTAATTGCTGCACGTAAAGAAAAAAAGGCTGTAAGCAAACAAGATTTCCTGGATGCTGTGGACAGAATAGTTGGTGGACTCGAAAAAAAGAATAAAATCATTACCATCGAAGAGAAAAAGACCATTGCTTATCATGAAGCCGGCCATGCCACAGTAAGCTGGATGCTGGAACATGCTGCACCACTTGTAAAAGTAACCATTGTTCCAAGAGGTCAATCCCTCGGATCGGCCTGGTATTTGCCCGAAGAAAGACTTATTGTGCGTCCTGAGCAAATGAAGGATGAAATGTGTGCTACTTTGGGAGGAAGGGCTGCCGAAAAAGTGATTTTTAATAAAATATCTACCGGTGCCTTAAGCGATTTGGAAAAGGTAACCAAACAGGCCCGTGCTATGGTGACAATTTACGGGTTAAATGACGAAATTGGAAACCTTACCTATTACGATTCTTCTGGTCAAAATGAATATGGGTTTACCAAGCCTTATAGTGAAGAAACTGCCCAGGTTATTGATCAGGAAATTTCTAAATTAATTGAAGAGCAGTACCAACGGGCTGTTGAAGTTCTGAAAGAAAATAAAGATAAACTTATTGCATTGGCTGAGCGCTTATTGGAAAAAGAAGTTATCTTTAAAGAGGATTTAGTTAAAATTTTTGGTAGTCGCCCGTTTGAAAAAGAATTTGATCAGAAAGGACAGGAAATAGTTTCTACTGAAAAGCTAACAGCTGAAGAATCTACCGAAGAAAATAATTAGTAATTCTTAGCGTTTTTTTTAAATAAATCGAATATTATTTAAAGATTAAATATATCGATGGGTCTATTTGACAAGCTATTTGGCGGCGGTAAAAAGAAGGTTTCCAAAGAAACAGTGGAAACCAGAGGAATGCATATGCCCGACTTAAATATTCCTGTTGATGAGAAGTTTACCATTCATTTTAAAAAGAATGGTGGTAAATTTATTTATTGCGATTCTTTCGATGAAGTTTCTGTAGCTTTAAAAAATATAATTGAAGAAAATCATTGGGAGGAGGAGCTCTTCTTTGTAATGAATCCCCGATTAAAGGAAAAATTTTCCAAAGACAACTTAAGGTTTACAGATAATGCAAACGATAGTGAAATCTTCTTCACTACTTGTGAGCATTTGGTTGCACAAAACGGATCTATTTTGGTTTGCTCAAATCAGCTAAAAGAAAAAAAGCTCAATGAAGTTCCTGATAATGTTATTGTTTTCGCCACAACCAGTCAGTTGGTAGAAACTATTGGCGAGGGGTTAAAAACAATCAAAAAAAAATACAGACAAGGTATTCCAGCAAATATTACTACTATTAAGCATTTTCAGGGAACTGAAGAAAATGCCAATGATTTTCTAACCTACGGAAGCAGCACAAAGCACTTGTATTTATTACTTATGGAAGACCTTTAGTATGAAAGAACTTCTTAGGCGATTATTGACCGGAGCTGTTTACGTAGTATTACTTCTTTCTGCCGTTTTTCTAAGTTCAGATGCGTTTGACTTTCTTTTTATGGTTTTTGGACTGGCATGTTTGTATGAATATAAACGTCTGGTATCCCTCCGGGGATATTATATTTTTATAGCATATCTGGGCCTTTGGTGGGCTTATATATATCTTATAGACGACAAAGTATTAATCAATCTGCTCATGTTTCTTACTATCATAGTTAACTTCAGTTTGATTTACTACCTATTTTCTAAAAAGAAAAAAATCTATTATAATTACGAAAAATTTATTGCAGGTCTTTTCTATGTTGGCGGGGGATGTATTTTTTTAACTATGATCCCGTATAAGGACAATGAATTTGCGAAATACCTGATTATGGGAATTTTTATTTTAATTTGGGTCAATGATTCATTTGCCTATATAGTGGGTAAAACATTGGGTCGCACAAAATTATATCCAAAGGTATCACCTAAAAAAACTATTGAAGGGACCCTGGGAGGTTTGGTTTTTACTTTGGGAGCCGCATATATAATGGCAAAATACGAGGATATAGTAAATCCGGCTCAATGGGTTATATTGGCCGGAGTTATAGTATTAACGGGGAGTTTAGGTGATCTTATTGAATCTAAATTAAAGAGACAGGCAGGTGTTAAAGATAGTGGTGCTATTTTACCGGGACATGGCGGTATGCTGGATCGTTTAGATAGTTTAATATTTGCTGCCCCTTTTGCTTATTTAACTTTAATGTTGTTTTCATATGTTTCATAGAGAAGGCCAGAAAATAATACTTACAGCTTTTTTTAGCGTTTGCATCATCGTTGTATTGGCTCAATTTTATATAGTTGAACCCTGGATAAAGTATGCAGTTCAAATTCTGGCTCTAATACTGTTAATTTTTATTCTTCAGTTTTTTAGAAACCCGAAGAGAGTTATTACTAAAAATTTTAATGATATACTGGCTCCCGTAGACGGTAAGGTGGTTGTTATAGAAGAAGTAGTTGAAGAAGAATATTTTAAAGACAGGCGCATACAGGTTTCCATATTTATGTCACCAACCAATGTGCATATAACGCGTTACCCTTCCAGCGGGGTTATTAAATACTCCAAATATCACCCCGGCAAATACCTTTTTGCCTGGCATCCAAAATCAAGTGAAGAAAATGAACGTACCACAGTTGTGATTCGTACTCCTAAATTCGGGGATATTCTTTACAAACAAATAGCAGGTGCGATGGCAAGACGCATTATAAATTATGCGGAGATCGGAGAAAATGTGCAACAAGGCGAAGATTCCGGCTTTATTAAATTTGGGTCAAGAGTAGATGTATTATTGCCCTTGGACAGCGCTATTACAGTAAAATTAAATCAGAAAGTTGTGGGTGGCAAAACCTGCATCGCCACAACTTCTCGTGAGGATGAAGAATCATAAATTAAATAGCGATTTTCTAGAGGCCGTAGAGCTGGTAAATAACTATAAAAAACCTTTGCCGGCAGATTTGCTATTAAAATTGTATGCTTACTACAAAATTGCAAACAAAAACTACAATAACCCGGGGAGTAAGACCCCATTAATAAATGCGTTTAAGGCAAATGCCTTGATTCAGGCACAGAATATTGATCGCGAAGAAGCTATGAAACTATATATTAATCTGGTACGAAAGGAGATAATTAAAAAGCAATAAGGAGTTTTTATTCATAAAGGTCTTTTATATCAGCTTTGCATAAATCATAGATCAAATTTCCGAATTTTAACGAAATATCTTTAAAGAAACGCTCACCTTTTTCTCTGGTTGCAAGTTCCGGATTCCCCACACCGGTATCTTCACTTATTTCTGACCATTTCCGTTCTGCCCATATCCATCCTTCGCTGAATGCCTTTATCTTAAATTTTTTGGATTTACCACTACCCCATTTTTCTTTTGATAACACCAGTTCAGGTTTTAAATACAACATAAGACTCGTCTCCATTTCCTCTGCATGATCGCCTTCGTTTTCAAAGTAATCAGGCCTGTTCATAGCCTGAAACCAATTAGAGAAACAAATAAACATATCAGGGAATTTTAAGCCTAATTCTCTAACCAAAGGCTTAAAATTATTTCCACCATGACTGTTAAAGATCATAAGCTTTTTTATTCCCTGCCTACTCAAGGTTTCTATTACGTCGTTTAAGATGGCTAATTGTGTTGTGGGATAAAGATTAATATCTAAATAGATATCGGATTGCCCTGTATTTACTCCAAACGGAATTGTGGGTAAAACAATTGGTTTTGCACCCTTTTCCCAGGCAATTTTAGCCGAAGCGGCGGCCAGATAATCGGCTTCATAATTATCTGTGGCATATGGCAAATGATAATTATGCGCTTCAGTAGCTCCCCAGGGAAGAATTGCCATATCAAAATCTTCAACTTTGTTGGCTTCCCAGTTCGATTCTGCAAGTATGTAAGGTCGTATCCCCATAAGCTATTCTTATAAAACTGCATTGGCAGTAAATGATTCTCTTTCTATGTAAGTAAAATAAACACCTCCTATTATGGTAAGAACAAAATATAATGCCACCAAATAACTCCCGCCCGAAACCAGTGCATTGATACCAAACCAATCTCCTGTATAAGAAATGAGAAGAAGCCCAAGTATTCCTCGAAATAGTTCAATCCATACTGCACTTTTTTTTCTATCCATAAGGGTGGTGTAGCCATATATTCCAATAAATACAAATGCTCCAAAAGTAATTAAACCGTTAAATCCAATTTCAGAATAATTATAAAACATAAATAGTAATAATATTAAAGTAGCTAGCATTTGAAAAATCACATACCCTTTAAAAGCACGAGAAGCGCTCGTTTGATAACGTTGAAAATGATATACATCCTCAACAACATTCAGCGGATAATTTTCTTTTACATCAGCCGGCCTCCAACCTGTGGGCATAAACCAAATTCTTACCTTATCCCAATAGTTCTTCGTACGCCACGCATCTTTAATTAAACGCCAGATATGCTGAAAATTAATAAGTAATGGATTCCAGGTGCGCGCAGGCTTCAAAATACCATATTGCGGTGGCACTGTTGCCAGTTCTTCCTGAAAAGTACCAAACAAACGGTCCCAGATGCATAATACCTGACCAAGGTTTTTATCAATATATTCCGGGTTTATTGCATGGTGTACCCGATGCTGAGATGGCGTAACAATTATATATTCTAACCAGCCCATTTTCTTTATGTGCTGCGTATGATACCAAAATTGAGCAAAAAGATGAATTGGGGCCAGGATAGCAATAATTTTCGCAGGTACTCCCAGAAGGGCGGCTGGAAGTAATAAAAGAGGAAAATAGCCTATTAAATTGGAAACTGACTGGCGCAATGCGCATGCCAGGTTAAATTCCTCACTACTGTGATGAATAACATGTTGATTCCAAAAAAAGTTAATGTGATGGCTAAGTCGGTGATTCCAGTAACCGGCAAAATCAATTACAATAAAAGCAATAACCCAAACTAACCAAGTGGCTTTTATCTCTGTAAATGCAAGGTGTTCTAATAAATAAGGATAACTGACAATTATGATTCCGAGACCAAGGGAATCCTTTAAAATATTAGTAAGGCCGGAACTAATACTACTAACCGTATCCAGAACCTTATACTTTTGATTTTTAGCAAAGTAACCGTAGAGTATTTCTATACCCAGTAAAAAAATAAAAAAAGGAATGGCATAAAGGAGTGCAGTTGCGTAAGATTCCATTTAATAAATATGCTTAACTCAAAGATAGAAAAATTCATCAATTAGCTGTGATGGTAAAATTATCCTCTCCCCTGATTTTAATTTTTAGGGGTATTAAAAAGAAAACCCTTATTCTTAATTCCCGGCAGTTAAATCTGCGATACTAATAACACTTAACTTAGATTTTGGAATAAACCTTCTAGTTGAATGGACCTACCATTATATGCGCTCTATGGGTCCCTGGATCCATAAGCCATGGCATACCCGGTGCGTGAGGTTTACCGGGAAGCCCTGTAGATTCTGTTGTGGCAAATGGTGTATAAATTACATATCGAAACTTCCCGTCTTTTAAATCGCCTGTAGTTTTATCATAATTTTCATCCGTACCATAAAATATGTACATCATGCTGGGTTCTTCGGGCATTTTCAGCTTGCCAGAAGCCACTTCTTCACCTCTGATTGCCCGTTTTTCCTTAAAGTTTTTACCCTGAGCCGTAAGCTCCCTTCCTCTCGCCATAAAAGGTTCTAGTTTCTTGTAGTAGCAGCTGACACTAATCCCTTCTTTGGTTGGATCATCAGCCAGGCAGACGAGGTTATTGTTTCCTTTACGCAAAACAATCAATTTACCCTCTTCATTATAGCCATATACCATGGCATCTGCTTTATCTTCATCAGGTGCCGGTAAGACCGCTGTTTTTATTTGAATCTCCGCAGGTAAAATTTCCAAAGATTCCTCCTGCGCCAATGCAATCCCCGAAATAAAGAGGAAACAGGCTAATAACGATGTTTTCATATGTCTTAGTTTGCTATTAAAGATAAACATCGGAAAGGATATCCTCCAAAAATAATCTTTAAATTATTGGTTAGGAAAGGCCCTAATAGAAATGCCGGGCTTCCGATTGCATTCCAAGTCATATAGAGCCGTTAAGAGTGGTAAGGTGGACCGATTACATAAATCACTTTACTCCAAATTACTTAGACTTTTTTCCAGCGTCAATATTTTTGCCTCAGCATCTGCTGCTTTCTTTTTTTCCATGGAAACAACAGACTCCGGGGCATTGTTCACAAACCTCTCATTTGCCAATTTTTTATTTACAGAATCTAAAAACCCTTTAGTGTAAGACAGTTCTTCCCGGATCTTCTTAATTTCAGCCTCTATATCCAGCATTCCCGAAACAGGTATAAAATATTCATTGCTTCTAACCCTAAACGACAGGGCACCATCAACAGCCTCGGTTACTGTATTGATTTGTGCTACATTAGCCAGTTTTTTTATAATCACATCCCAATCTTCATTTATTCCTTCCTTATTCAGAACTGAAAGTTCCAGAGTTTCCTTTAATGGAATATTCTTCTCCTTACGGATATTTCGGATACCCGATATTACCTCAGCAGTGAATTGAAATGCATTAATGTGTTTGGAATCAAAACTTTCTGAATTCGGCCAGGAAGAAATAACCAAAGCCTCAGATGGTTTGCGATCCGAAATACGTTGCCATATCTCTTCAGTTAGAAAAGGCATAAATGGGTGCAGCAGTTTTAAATTATTCTCAAATATCGCTAAGATTTCAGTGTAGCTTTTCTTATCTATCGGTTGCTGATAGGCGGGCTTTACAATTTCGAGCAACCAGGAACAAAAATCATCCCAAACCAGTTTGTAAATCACCATTAAAGCTTCAGATATTCTATATTTACCGAAATGGTCCTCAATCTCCATGAGTGCCTGATTGAATCTGGCCGTATACCATTCAATTCCTTTAATGGAAGATTCAGGTTGTGGTATTTCGGCAATCTCCCAGCCCTTTACAAGGCGAAATGCATTCCATATTTTATTGGCGAAGTTTTTACCCTGCTGGCAAAGTGCTTCATCAAATAATAGGTCATTCCCTGCTGCAGAACTCAATAGTAAGCCAACTCGAACGGCATCTGCCCCAAATTTTGAAATTAACTCCAGAGCGTCAGGCGAATTCCCAAGAGATTTAGACATTTTGCGTCTTTCTTTATCACGGACTATACCGGTCAGATAAACATTTTCAAATGGTCTTTCTCCCCTAAATTCATAACCGGCAATAATCATCCTTGCTACCCAAAAAAACAAAATATCCGGTGCGGTAACCAGATCGCTTGTTGGATAATAATAAGCAACCTCTTCGTTATCCGGCTCCATGATTCCGCCAAAAACACTTATTGGCCAGAGCCACGAAGAAAACCAGGTATCCAATACATCTTCATCTTGTTTCAGGTCCTCTATGGTTAGCCCAATATTCCCTGATTTATCTTTTGCTTTAGCCAAAGCAGCCTCTATTGATTCTGCAACAACGAAATCATTTTCGCCATCTCCATAATAATATGCCGGTATTCGCTGGCCCCACCATAGTTGACGGGAAATGTTCCAATCCCTTATATTCTCCATCCAATGGCGATAGGTGTTTTCAAATTTTCTTGGATAAAATTTGACCTCTCTGGTTTCCAAAACGGCAGACAGTGCGGGCTCTGCCAAATTTTCCATCTTAAGAAACCATTGATCGGAAAGTCTGGGTTCTATCACAACTTTTGTTCTTTCGGAAGTCCCTACTTTATTAACATAAGGTTCTACCTTTGTTAAAAAGCCTTTTTCTTTTAATTCTTTTACAATTGCTTTTCGGGCATCAAACCTATCCATTCCTTCATAGTGCATTCCGAATGAATTCAGGGATGCATCTTCATTAAAAATATCAATGGTCTCCAGTTGATGTTTTTCACCAAGAAGTTTATCGTTTTCGTCGTGTGCAGGGGTGACTTTTAAACAACCTGTTCCAAATTCCATGCTAACATATTCGTCCTCAATTATTGGAATTACCCTGTTGCAAATAGGTACAATTGCCTTTTTACCTTTTAAGCCCCGGAAACGATCATCATTTGGATTAATACATATGGCTGTATCCCCCAAAATGGTTTCGGGCCTTGTAGTAGCTATGGTTACTTTGTCATCAGAACCTTCAATGGTATAGGCAAGGTAATATAATTCCCCCTGTCGCTCTTCATATATCACCTCTTCATCTGATAGTGTAGTCTTTGCCTGCGGGTCCCAGTTCACCATTCGGTATCCACGATAAATCAGCCCTTTATCGAATAATTCAATAAAAACCTTAATAACTGACGCTGACATATCGTCATCCATTGTGAATTTTGTACGTTCCCAGTCGCACGAACACCCTAATTTTTTCAGCTGTTCCAAAATAACACCTCCATATTCGTGAGTCCATTCCCAGGCATGATCCAGGAATTCCTCTCTTGAAATATCCTTTTTGTCTATTCCCTGTTCCTTTAGCTTCGCAACCACTTTTGCTTCTGTTGCTATAGACGCATGATCTGTTCCGGGAACCCAGCACGCATTAAGACCAAGCAGGCGTGCTCTGCGTATAAGCACATCCTGAATGGTGTTATTCAACATATGGCCCATATGAAGAACCCCCGTGACATTAGGGGGAGGGATAACTATAGTATATGGCTTCCTGCCATCGGGTTTTGAATGAAAGTATTTATTGTCCAGCCAATAGTCATACCAATGGTCTTCTACTATCTGAGGCTCATATTTTGATGGAATATCCATAATTTCGGTACAGTTTTTGTTCATTCAACCAGGTATCAAAAAATGATTATCACTTAAAATGTTAAACTTGCGATAATCATTTTATTATTTACCGGATTGAAATACGAAACAAAAATAAGTAACGTTAGAAGATAACAAAAGAATTTTGGATGTTGATACTAAAACATTTACATTTGAGATTCACCCAAAACCAAAAAGTAATGAAAAAAATAGTATTAGTATTATTTGTAGGCCTACTTGCATTAAGTGTAAACGCCCAGGATAAGGCTGCTAAGATTGAATTTAAAACGGAAACCGTGGATTATGGTGTAATCGAAAAAGGCAGCGATGGAATTAGGGTATTTGAATTCACAAACACAGGAACAGCTCCTTTAATCATTAGCAAGGTAAGTTCCAGTTGTGGCTGTACTATTCCTAAAAAACCTGAAGAAGCAATTTTACCGGGTAAAACAGGAGAAATTCAAGTTAAATATGACACTAAGCGCGTTGGACCTATCAGAAAGGCTATAACGGTTATTTCAAATGCCGATACTCCTACCAAGGTATTAAAAATTAAAGGCGAAGTGAAAGGCGTGGACGGGAAATAGTAAAAGCAAGCCAGTTTAATTATAAATAAAAAACCGGAATTTTCATTCCGGTTTTTTTATTTAAACGCTTTCTTTAATACAAATGAAAAAAGCAAATCCTTGTTATATCTTTCGATTAGCACCTTTATCCGTTTTCCTTCTTTTTCATTGAGCATTTTCATGACTTCCTGAAGTTTATAACTATGTATTCGCCTACCGTTTACAGCTAAAATTATATCCCCCTCCTGCAAGCCGGCTACTTCTGCCGGACTGCCTGCTCTGATTCCTGAAACAATTATCTCAGGCACCAAACTAAGCCGGGTTTGATTTTCCATAAGAATCTGGACATCTCCAAACTTCCTGTTGCTATTCATCACAAACCCTCTGCTATCCGCAATCCGATCTGCAATATATCTCACGCCATTATGCTGTAATTGCAAACCGCTCATATTGTATTGGAAAGGCGT